>Ga0207941_1000499_pt1 | contig 11666 bp, 7 predicted proteins | sample LakMenEpi13Sep12_FD_150695 | JGI IMG/M metagenome (GOLD analysis project Ga0207941, IMG submission 150695) | Freshwater microbial communities from Lake Mendota, WI - 13SEP2012 deep hole epilimnion (SPAdes) | ecosystem: Environmental > Aquatic > Freshwater > Lake > Epilimnion/Euphotic zone ...
CAGAATCCGGACTGTACAAGAGCACAGACGCCGGCGCCACCTGGAACAAAATCACGAGTGGTCTGCCATCCGGGGACCTCGGTAGGTTTACGCTGGCCATCTCGCCCGTGAACCCTGATGTTCTGTATCTCATGGTGGAAGCAAGGGAAGGCGGTGGAACATTTATTAGCAAGGACCGCGGACAATCATGGTCCAAGCAGAGCGGTACGCATACATCGGGCAACTATTATATGCGCTTGTTTTGCGATCCAAAGAACATCGATCGGCTCTATTCCATTGATACCTATATGATGGTGAGCAATGATGGAGGAAAATCATTTCAGTTACTGGGCGAAAAAAGCAAGCACGTAGACAATCATGCTATGTGGATCAATCCGGGTAATACGGACCACTACCTGATCGGTTGTGATGGCGGTTTGTATGAAAGCTTTGATGCTGGTGCCAACTGGAACTTTAAGGCCAATCTTCCGCTCACGCAGTTTTATAAAGTAGCTACGGATAACGCATATCCGTTTTACCATATCCATGGGGGTACGCAAGATAACAACTCACTAGGCGGACCATCCAGGACCATTAGTGCCAATGGAATCATGAATAGCGATTGGTATTTCACCAGCACGGGTGATGGATTTGAATCACAGGTTGACCAGAGTGATCCTACCATCATTTATGCACAATCACAGTATGGCGGATTGAGTAGATATGATAGAAAGACCGGTGAGAATTTTAGTATTCAGAAAGAGGAAAGTGCGGATGAACCCGCGTATCGATGGAACTGGGATGCACCGTTGGTGATATCTAAGTTTGATAACAAGCGGATCTATCATGCGGCCAATAAAGTATTCAGGAGTGATGACCGCGGCAACACCTGGAAGACCATCAGTCCGGATCTCAGCAGGCAGCTGGACAGGAACAAGATGGAAGTGATGGGAAGGGTTTGGAGTGTGGATGCAGTGGCTAAAAACCAGAGTACAGATATCTATGGGCAGATCACTACACTAACAGAATCGCCCCTGGATCAAAACACGTTGTTTGCGGGTACCGATGATGGGGCGATGCACGTAACCACAAATGGCGGGACCTCATGGACTGCGTTGAGCTGGCCCGCAGGCGTGCCTGCCAATGCGTATGTGTACCAGATGCTGGCATCACAACATGATAAGCAAACTGTTTACGCGATCTTTAACCAGCATCGGTATGGCGACTTCAAGCCGTATATCTATCGCAGTAAGGATGCGGGTAAAACATGGACAGCCATTCACGCGAATCTTCCGGACAGAGGATCTGTGTATACCATTGCTGAAGACCATGTGAACGCTTCACTGCTCTTCACGGGAACTGAATTTGGATTGTTCACGAGTATTGACGGCGGTGCCCATTGGGTGCAATTGAAAGCCGGATTGCCTACCATTGCCATCAGGGATCTCGAGATCCAGAAAAGGGAAAATGATCTGGTGTTGGCTTCCTTTGGACGAGGATTTTATGTGCTCGATGATTACACGCCGCTTCGGCACATGAAAGTGGAGGATCTGCAGAAGCCTGCTGTGATCTATCCGGTGAAAGATGCGATGATGTTTATTCCAACGAATACACTTGGCGTAAGAGGTAAAGGATTTCAGGGAGAAAGTTTTTATACAGCCAACAACCCACCCGTTGGTGCAGTGTTTACATACTATTTAAAAGATGATATCAAGACCCTGAAGAAGAAACGTCAGGAGAAAGAGGCAGAGGCGATCAAGAAGGGACTGCCGGTTTATTATCCATCCATTGATTCCCTCCGTGCAGAAGACAACCAGGTTGAGCCATACATTCTGTTTACGATCAGGGATGAATCCGGTGCAGTGGTTCGTAGGCTGAAAGCGCCAGCCAGCAAGGGGTTGCAGCGTATTCACTGGGACTTCAGGTATGAATCTACGGGGCCGGTGAATTTCGCCAGCTTCGATGAGTCATTTGTGTTCAGCTCTCCTGACCAGGGCCATCGTGCGCTTCCGGGCAAGTACACCGTGAGCATGAGTAAGTTTGAAGACGGTCAAATTGCAGAGCTGGCTGGGCCGGTCAGCTTCAATTGTGTTGGATTGAATACAGGTTCATTCCCTATAGAAGACAAGAAGGCATTGCAGGCATTTACCAATAAGGTGGCTGAGCTGAGGCGTGTTGTGAGTGGTACGGAGCAATACAGAAGGGAACAGGAAAGCAAGATCAGGTATCTGAAAGCGGCGGTACAGAAAACACCGGCCGCACCAATGGAACTGAATACACAGATTCAGCAATTGGAGAACAGACTCAAGGCAACTGGTGTTGCATTAAATGGAGATCCTTCTTTGGGCAGCAGGGAGTTTGAAACAGCTCCATCGATTAATGCAAGACTGGGCAGGATCACCTATGGTTTGTGGAATTCAACGGTGGCATTGCCTGCTTCATTTGAAGAAGGATACCAGGCAACGGAGAAAGCATTCAGGCCCGTGTATGGAGAAATCAAATCCATGGGTGAAGACATCAAAAAACTTGAAGCGCAGATGGAGAAGTATGCGGCGCCTTATACACCGGGGAGACTGCCGGATTTTAAATAGTATGTGCCCCTTGTGAAAGTGAGAAGATAAAGGGAGAAGTGCGAAGAAGCCTTCGCACTTCTCCCTTTATCTTCTCACTTACTTCAGAAGCAGTTCCTTAAACGCGAGAGAGTCTCCACTGAACACATTGAAATCAACAGGCGTAGTGATGCCGTTTACGCGGCCTTTTTCAGAATGCTGCCACATGATCCAGTTGCGTTGGATGCGTGGACGGTTGCGCTGGATATAGTGTGCCACCCAAAGCGGATAGTCATCGAAATCTTCCCCCAACACCCGGTCATAAAAATCTGCGCCAGTATATATGATCGGCCGCACATGATAATGGGATTCGATGGTCTGCAGAAAGTCGCGAACCCGTTTATTGACATCCTCTTTACGGACGCCATAGGTTTCTTCCACATCTAACACAGGAGGAAGATCACCGGGTTCAAGCTTTACAGTGCGGATGAAATTCTGTGCCTGTTGTACACCACTTTTTGTAGCGAGAAAAAAATGATATGCTCCTCTTGTGATACCGGCTTCTTTGGCTTTGCGCCAGTTGCGGCGATATTGCCAATCAACATTGCTGAGTCCTTCCGAGGCCTTGATCACGGCAAAGCCCAGCTTCACATCCTTCACTTCCATTTTCCGCACTTCTTCCCATGAGATCACGCTCTGGTGATGGGAAACATCAATACCATGGATCTTATAATCGATGGGTAATGCAATGCCAAAACCGGGATAGTGTGCAAACCCTGCCTGTTTTTCCATCCACCAGAAGTAAAGGAAATATCCACCTAATCCCATCATTAGGATAAATGCAAGAGCGAGAAGGATCTTATTTGGAATTTTTTTCTTTTTGCGCGCGGACATGGGCCGGTATGGGACTGCAAATTAGGTTATTTCATGATCCTTTGCACGTAGTTTACTGAAGCTGATTTAACGCGAACAAAATATACGCCTTGTGACCAGGACGCGGAAGGGATAAGGATCAATTCATTCCCCGCTGGAAGACTTGCAGTGTTTTTATACATCAGTTGACCTGCAGTATTATGTATGGTGATCTGCGCCGATGGATCTGCGAAGTTTGCCAGTAAGATGGAGAACTGTCCACCCACCGGATTCGGGAATACTTTGATGGTTTGTTCGCTGTATGAATCATCGTCCCGCAATACCTTATTCTTTGCAGAAACGAGTTTGAGCATGGGATCAAAAATGACGGTATCCGGAATGAATCCAAGTTGAAGGATCTCCGTTTGTCCGGACCGGTTATGATCTATCACCACTATTGTATCTCTAGTGCTGTTCTTAAACTGGACAGGGACGGGCATTTCAAAGAAACTCACTGAAGGATGCGAGGTTGTTTGGTTGAGTTTAAGTTGAACGCGGGAAGTGCCAAGCGGAAGCCATCTGACTTCGTACTGAGGATATCCTTCACCATAGATCCAGTCTTTGAAAAATTCATCAAGAGAAATGCCAGCTTCTTTTTCTAAATTTCGTTTGAGATCTGTTGTCCTGGCAAAACCATAAGCAATGGCCGGATCGTTTAAATATGATCTGACGCCGCGGTAGAATTTTTCTTCGCCCAGTTTCCATTTCAACATTTGTAAAGCCCATCCGCCTTTAAGGTAGCTGAGCCTATAATTAAATATCCTGCTTGGATTTGTGGTATCATTCACGAAAACAGAACCACCTGGTTGTTCGGTAATTACGCCAAGATCTCCCCGGTACCTGGAAAGAAGGCTTGCTTGCGATTCTACAGTTTCGTAGTACATATACACACTGAATATTGCGAAACCCTCATTCAGCCATATGTCTTGCCATGAGCCGCATGTGAGTTTATCTCCAAACCATTGGTGTGCCAGCTCATGGGCGATTAAGCCGTCATTGGTGCTTCCCATGAAGGAGTTTGTCTGGTGTTCCATGCCGCCTCCGAAACCTATTTGTGTATGCGCATACTTCTCCGTTCTGAAAGGATATGGACCAATCCGATCTTCCATGAGTCGCATGATGTACCGGGTGGTGGGAACTGATGCCTTCCATGCAGCGGCAGCTTCAGGGTACACATATTGTTCCAGCGGCAAGACCTTACCAGATAGCTGGATGGTATCCTGCTGAATTTCATAGTTTGTGGCAGCTAATGCTATTAAGTAGCTAGCGATAGGGTATCGATGTTTCCACCACACGGTACGTTTACCGTTGGAAACAGTTTCTTGTAATAGTCTTCCATTAAATGAAGCGAAGGATTGTTCCGGAGTAACAATTACGGCGTCAATGGAGTCGGCCTTATCATCGAGTCCATTTCTGCAGGGCCACCAATCTTTGGAACCGTATGGTTCACTGAGGGTCCAGATGATCGGAACACCCGCATGACTGTTCTGGGTAAAACTTCCGAAACCGGACACAGGTGGTACACCACTATAGAAAATGGTGATGGAATCCCTCGCGCCATTGGACAAGAGTGAAGGGAATAAAATATCTACGGTTTGATTACCTGCACGAGAGAAGGTGATGGGTGTACCATGGTACAGTACACTATCTACCTTGAGCGCGTCTGCCAGGTCAAAACGGATAGAACTGGCAGAGCCGTTGATGGTGAAACTGGGTGTTACCTGCCCTATGATAAACCGCACTGAAGGATTGATCTCCCAGTAAAACCGGTAGTGTTGAACCGTGAAATTGGAAGAAGCCCCGCTGGTTTCTTTTAAACCAAATGCCTTCATCGCTCTTTGCTGCTCAAATTCAGCAATAGACTTCATGTCTGACTGCGCCTGGGCAACAGAGACGGCCAAACAGATAAAAAGAGCAGCCAGTAATCGCATAGATATAAAGTTCGGAAGCTTATGCTTATAACGCCAGATGGAATCATTAATTTTATCCTTCCGCATGTCCCGGATTAATATTACCGATACCACCAATCTCCTTTCTAAGCTGACGCTCCGCCGCGCATGGAATGCTGCCAAGGTGTTGGGCAGTTTTTATATGAGCCGCCTCACCGGCAAGCCCGTACAATGGGGGTATCCCGTGTCTATTTCTTTTGAACCCACCACATCCTGCAACCTTCGTTGCCCGGAATGCCCCAGCGGTCTGCGCGCATTCACCAGGCCTACCGGCATGCTGGAAAACCAGTTTTTCCGGCAGACGATCGATGAAATGCATAAGGAACTGCTCTACCTCATCTTCTATTTTCAGGGGGAACCCTACCTGAATCCGGCGTTTCTGGACATGGTGCAGTATGCGGCTTCCAGGAAAATTTATACCGCAACTTCCACCAATGCCCACTACCTGACTGATGAAAATGCGCGGAAAACGGTGGAGAGCGGGCTCGACAGGCTTATTATCTCTATTGATGGCACTACGCAGGAGGTTTATGAGCAGTACCGAGTGGGCGGCCGCCTTGACAAGGTCCTTGCAGGGGCAAAGAACATCGTCAAATGGAAAAAAACACTCAACAGCAGCAAGCCCTTTGTGGTTTTCCAGTTCCTGGTGGTGAAGCCAAATGAGCATCAGATTGAAGATGTAAAGCAGCTCGCCAAAGAAGTTGGTGTTGATGATGTCTGGTTTAAGACCGCCCAGATCTATGATTATGAAAAAGATCCCAATCAGCTGATCCCTACTATCGATAAGTATTCAAGGTACAAGAAAAAGGGAGATGTGTACGAGCCGAAGAATAAACTCGCCAATCATTGCTGGAAGCTATGGCACGCCAATGTGATCACCTGGGACGGACTGGTGGTGCCCTGTTGTTTTGATAAAGATGCGCAACACCAGCTCGGCAACCTTAAGGAGATGAGTTTTCGCGAGACCTGGAACAATGAGTCATACAAGATGTTCCGCAAACAATTGATGAATAGCCGGAAAAACATTGATATTTGTTCAAATTGTAGTGAAGGCACGAGAGTTTGGGGGTAATTAGCAACTCAGCAACTCAACAACTCAACAACATAACAACGCTGATTGACAAGATTCAACCATAGAGTAAGGCAGATCATCCTGATGTTGATCATCGGCCTATTGGCCATCCTGATCATTAAAGAGCTGTACATCTTTGTGCCGGGGTTTTTGGGTGCTGTCACATTTTATATTTTAACCAGGGGCCTTTATTTCAAAGTCACCGAACGGAAAAAATGGAGTCCGAAGTGGACCGCCTTGCTGTTTATTATCGTTTCACTGATCGGTATTCTCCTGCCATTGTATTTCACCGTTCGGGTGATGTTGCCCAAGATCAATGAGGTATTTGGTCATACAGAGGAGTTAATGCAGGGCGTGCAGGAACTCAGTGCCAAAATTGCGGAGTACACCGGTACCCAGCTGCTGACGAAGGAGAACATGGGTGATGTGCAGAAAATGATCGGCAATTTTATCCCAACGTTTTTAAACAGCTCACTGACAATTCTTGGTAACCTCGCCATGATGTTCTTCATCCTGTACTTCATGTATGTGAATGGTAAATCGATGGAATCCCGCATCAAACATTTCATCCCGCTTCATCAGGACAGCGTTGATAAACTGGCCAGTGAAACCATGAATATGGTGCGCGCAAATGCCATCGGTATTCCATTGATCTCTATCATACAGGGGGTTACGGCTACGCTTGGCTACTGGATCTTTGGATTGTCTGACTGGGGACTTTGGGGATTCCTGACCGGTATCTTTGCGTTTTTCCCAGTGGTAGGAACCATGATCATCTGGCTGCCACTGGTAGTGTATCTGTATGCACAGGGGGCAAGCTGGCAGGCAACCGGCCTGATGATCTACAGCCTGGTGGTAACCGGCAATGTGGATTACCTGTCCCGGGTAACCCTGATGCGCAAGATCGGCGACGTTCATCCCCTGATCACCATTCTTGGGGTGATCGTTGGTTTGGGCCTTTTCGGATTTATGGGTTTTATATTCGGCCCTTTACTCTTATCTTATCTGATCTTACTCATTCGTATATACACCAGTGAGTTTGTGGAAACCACCAGCCAACATTCCCAACCAAACGATTTGCATGAGCCTCGAGAAGGACATAAGCCAGCAGAACTTCCGTAATGAAAACCATAAAACGGTTGTAAATATCATCTACACCTATCATTGGATCACCGAAAAAATTCGTGGCCAGCTGGATGCGGAAGACCTTACCATGCAACAGTTCAATATTCTCCGCATTTTGAGGGGCAGTGATCCTGAACCTTTGTCAACTCTTCAGATCAGGGACCGGATGCTCGATAAAATGAGCGACACTTCCAGAATCGTGGACAGGCTGCTTGCGAAGGGACTTGCGTCAAAGAAGCCTTCCAAAACAGACAAGCGATTGGTGGAAGTCAAGATCACCGCCAAAGGGAAGGCCATCCTGGCCAAGCTGGATAAAAAGAATAAAGTGATGGATGACCTGATGTCTGAGTTGAATGAATCTGAAATGAAAACCCTGAGCAAGCTGTTAGACAAGCTCAGGAACTCTGCCGGAATGCTGTTGATGATGTTGATGCTGCTGGTTTCTTTCTCCCTTAGTGCACAGGAAAAAAAATATGAATTCCGGGCCGCCTGGGTGGCTACGGTAGATAATATCGATTGGCCCTCTAAAAAGGGCTTGCCGGTGGATTCCCAGAAGGCGGAATTTGTGCGCCTCGCAGATATGCACAAGATGAATGGCATGAATGCCCTCATAGTTCAGATCAGGCCAGCAACAGACGCGTTTTACCCTTCGCCTTATGAACCCTGGAGCGAATGGCTGACAGGGACCCAGGGCCAGCCACCAATGCCTTACTACGATCCCCTACAGTTCATGATCGAGGAAACCCACAAACGTGGTATGGAGTTTCATGCTTGGTGTAATCCTTACCGGGCAGATTACCTCATCGGCAAGACATCGATCTCCCCCTCCCATATCACCAAAGTGAGGCCAGAGTGGTTTCTGGAATATGGAGGCAAAAGGTATTTTGATCCCGGAAACAAGGCGGTGCAGGAGTATACGATCCAGGTGATCAAAGACGTGCTGGAAAGATATGATGTGGATGGGCTGCATTTCGACGACTATTTCTATCCTTACCGGATCGCGGGAAAAGAGTTTCCCGATGGGATATCTTATAGTACCTCTGGAACAACCCTCGCGCGTGACGACTGGCGGCGGAGTAATGTAGATTCTATCATTGTAAGACTTCATCGCCTCATTCGTGCGGAGAAACCGGGTTGTAAGTTCGGTATTTCACCTTTTGGTGTTTGGCGGAACAGTGATAAGGATCCGATGGGTTCCAATACCAAGGCCGGACAAACCAATTACGATGACCTGTATGCCAATATTTTGTTATGGCTGAAAGAAGGTTGGATCGATTATGTGGCTCCGCAATTGTACTGGGAGTTTGGCCACCGTGCTGCACCTTATGAGGTGTTACTGGATTGGTGGAGCAAGAACACCTATGGCAGGCACTGTTACATTGGCTTGGGTATTTACCGGGCCGGAAGCAACGCTGCCTGGAGGGACACTACTTTATTGGCCCGTCAGATTGATGCTTTGCGGAACACGCCCAATATCCAGGGGGCGATCTATTTCAGCAGTAAGAGCTTTATCAATAATCCCAACGGCTGGAGCGAGATGCTCAGGACCAAGTACTATGCTGAGCCGGCGGAAACGCCTATTATGCCTTGGCTGAGTAAATAATGCGGCAGTCGCTTCGCGAGGCATTGGGCATTGGGCACCGGGCATTGCCGGCCTGCGCAGAAACACTCGGAGTAACTGCCGGCGCGCCGCAACGCATGGCGCGCCTTCCTTCATTGCCACATTACCGCATTGCCTCATTGTCAAATTACCTACCGTATTCCAGCCTATGCGCTACCTCGTAGGTTCCCAGCCGGAACTTGATCGGAAGTCCGGTCCATTTCTCCAGTTTGTATTCCTGTACACAGAAGAAACCAGCAGGCATTGTATGTAATAGAAAGTAGGGGGAGGCTTTAGGGGTAGTCTGGGCTTGGGGCTTTGACTTGTATAGTGTGTCTGCGACCTTATTCTGGTCCCAGGTCAAATTTTTTTTAACATATTTTTTCTCCTGCGAATAGCCCGCCAGATGCAGTAAAATCAAGGCAATAAGAAGAATTGAACATCGTTGGATCTGAATCATCCCACAATTGTTTTATATTTACGGCAAGATTTTTGTGGCAAGCGCGCGCTTTTCCCGAAAGTAGCTATTAGCTAATAGCTACTAGCTAATAAAGGTAGTTGATTATGGCACTCAGGCAGAGTTTACAGCAAAAGTTACTCCAAAAGCTCTCTCCCCAGCAGATTCAGCTCATGAAACTGCTGCAGGTGCCTACTGCCAATCTCGAAGAACGTATCAAGGAAGAACTGGAAGAGAATCCTGCCCTGGAGCAGGGGGAAGACGGGCATGATGAGTTTGATGAGATGAATGATGAGTTCACCGAGAAGGAAAAGGACGCTGAAGAATTTGAAGAGCCAGATGGATCGGAAGAAGATTATGACACTGTAGATATCAGTGAGTATGTGACGGAGGGGGATGACGACATCGCTGAATACAAATTGAAAGACGATAACTATCCGGAGATAGACGAAGGGCGTACCAGCCCCCACTCTGTAGAGACCAGTTTTCACGAGCAACTCCTGGAACAGCTTGGGATGCTCACCATTGATGAGCGCAAATTGCGGATCGCTGAACAGATCGTAGGTAGTATTGATGACGATGGATACCTGCGCCGCGAAACCACTTCTATTGTGGATGACCTTGCCTTTCGCCAAAACATAAACACAACCGTAGCTGAGATCGAAGAGCTGATCAAACAGATCCAGCAGTTTGATCCACCAGGCATCGCCGCAAGGGATCTCCAGGAATGCCTGCAGCTGCAGCTGTATCGCAAACAACTGCAAAATGACGATGAAGCCATCGATCAGGCCATCGATATCCTGCAGCACTATTTCGACGAGTTTACAAAAAAGCATTACGAGAAGATCCAGCGAGGACTGAACCTGTCGGACGAGGACCTGAGAGCTGCCATCAACCAGATCATTCGGCTAAGTCCCAAACCCGGGTCAAACCTCGGTGAGCTGAACAAAGCCGAGAACTATATCATCCCCGACTTTTTTATTTACAACAATGCCGGCAAGCTGGAGCTTTCGCTCAATTCAAAGAACGCGCCTGATCTCAGGATCAGTGAAGGCTATCGGGAGATGTTGAAGGAGTACGACCGTGGCGCTAAGAAAGATAAGCGCCAGAAAGAGGCAGTGCTCTTCATCAAGCAGAAGATAGATGCGGCCAAATGGTTCATTGATGCCATCAAACAGCGGCAGAATACGCTGTATGCCACCATGGAATCCATCATGAAACACCAGGAAGAATTCTTTCTCACGGGCGATGAGACATCATTACGACCTATGATTCTAAAGAATATTGCGGAGAAAACTAATCTGGATATTTCTACAGTTAGCCGGGTAGCCAACAGTAAGTTTGTGCAAACGGAATTTGGGACGTATCGATTGAAGTTTTTCTTCTCCGAATCCCTGAGTACGGAGAGTGGTGAAGATGTATCTACCCGTGAGGTGAAAAAGATCCTGAGTGACATGGTGGAAGGCGAGAGCAAGCGTAAACCGCTCAGTGATGAGAAACTCACCGAGTTACTTCAGCAAAAAGGCTATAATATTGCACGCAGAACCGTGGCAAAGTATCGGGAGCAGCTCAATATTCCTGTGGCACGGTTACGTAAAGAACTTTAACATGGTTTCTTCCCCTTCTGTAAGTTTCCCCAAAGTTTGGGTGGTGCTTTCGCGGTTCATTTCATTCATCTTTCATCCTTTGTTGGTAGGGATCTTTATGGCCTGGTTCCTGATTTATGCAACGCCGGGATACTATCAGTACCTGGATCCGAAGGCCAAGACCCTGACCCTTGCAACGGTGTTTGTGAGTAATTTCTTGCTGCCTGTAGTCATTGTGCTGTTGCTAAAAGGGCTGGGTTTCATCGATTCCATATTCCTGAGAACCCAGAAAGAGCGGATTGCTCCCTATATGGCAACGATCATCTTGTTTTTCTGGTCGTGGTACGTTTTTTACAACCGTTATTCAGCTCCGCAAAATTTGAGAGATACCCTTCAGGGCATGTTTTATGCGGCTATTGCGGCCTCTATGTTCAATA
>Ga0207941_1000503_pt1 | contig 11639 bp, 17 predicted proteins | sample LakMenEpi13Sep12_FD_150695 | JGI IMG/M metagenome (GOLD analysis project Ga0207941, IMG submission 150695) | Freshwater microbial communities from Lake Mendota, WI - 13SEP2012 deep hole epilimnion (SPAdes) | ecosystem: Environmental > Aquatic > Freshwater > Lake > Epilimnion/Euphotic zone ...
CGGCCAGCGGCCATGGAATCTCTCCCATCAGAAGATACTCAGTATTATAGCGTTTATCTCTGGGACTGCACACTAGCTGAAGCGCTTGGCGAGGGCGATGGGATCAAACACCGTGATCTTCTTGCGGTCGATCTGCACCAGGCCATCAGTGCGCAGATCACCCAGCAAACGGGTAATCGTCACCCGGGTGGAGCCGATGGCCTCGGCAATGGCCTGGTGGGAGAGGCGCAGATCGATGGTGATTCCCTCATTGCCCGGTACCCCGAAATCGCGGCAAAGAACCAATAAGAAACTCACCAATCGGGACGACATATCCCGGTGGGTAAGGGTCTCGATCATGGTCTCGGTTTGCAGGATACGGGAGGACAACCCCTGCAACAACAACAGGCCGACACTGGCGTCCTGTTCAATGGCGCGCCGCACCGAGGTGGCTGGGGCCGTCACCATCTCAACCCGGGTGAAGGCCACCGCATGATAAAAGCGGTCGGATCGCTGGCCGGTGAGCAGGGACAACACCCCGAACAGGCTGTTTTCGCGCAGCAGCGCCACGGTGATCTCTTCTCCCGATTCATAGACCCGTGAAAGGCGCACGGCACCCCGACGCAGCAGGTAGACCTTTTCAGCGGGATCACCAGGAAAAAAGATGGTCTTGCCACGCTCAATGGCTTCCTGGTTGCTGCCTGCCAAAGCACGCATCACCTCCAGCAGGGTGGGCGGCACGGCAAGGGACGGTGATGGGGATGTCACCGAACCTGGGCCCCCCGGATTGGGAGTGCTGGGAAGGCGGGTAAAACCGCGGGTGGCTCCAACCATGTCGGTGGGTCCGGTGTGGGGGAAACTACGGATCGTCCTGGGGACTCCCTGTAGCAAATCACACAGTTTTTACTTGCTGGTGCGTCGGGGGGACTCAGGGGGCTGCGGCCAGGGCCGCTTTTTGTTGCGCTTGCAGCTCGCTGATGCCCGCCTGGGCAAGGTCCAGCATGGCATTCAGTTCCGCTCGGCTGAAGGGCGCCCCTTCGGCCGTGCCCTGGATTTCCAGCAGCCTTGCCTGGCCATCCATCACCACGTTGAGATCCACCGCCGCCCGGCTGTCCTCGCCGTAATCGAGGTCCAGCAGCGGCCGGCCGTCGACCAGGCCCACGGCCACGGCGGCCACCTGCTGGCGCAGGGGATCCTCCAGCAGTAGCCCCTGGTCCTGGAGTCGCCGCAGGCCGACGGCCAGGGCCAGCCAGGCCCCGGTGATCGAGGCGGTGCGGGTGCCGGCATCCGCCTGCAGCACATCACAATCCACCAACAAAGTGCGCTCGCCCAGGGCGGCCATGTCGAGGGAGGCCCGCAGGCTGCGGCCGATCAGTCGCTGGATTTCCTGAGTTCTGCCTGAGAGTTTCATTAGTTCGCGGCCCTGGCGTTCCGGGGTGGAGGCCGGCAGCAGGCGGTATTCGGCGCTCAGCCAACCCTGGCCCGAGCCCTGGCGCCAGCGGGGCACCCCCTCCTGCACGCAGAGGCTGCACAGCACCCGGGTGCGGCCGGTGGCCACGATCAACGAACTGAGGGCAAAGCCCATCGGATCCCAGCTGAACGTCACCGGCCGCAGGCCGTTGGCGGGCCGTTGCTGGGCCCGGTCCGGGGTGGCAGCCGCCGTTACCAGCGGCTCTGGCGAAGGGCTGGACACGGTGACCACCAAACATGGGAGCGCAGCGTAGGGGTCCGGCCCCCGGGGCCCGAGGGCGCTATTGGTGGTGTCAAGGCCGCCTCCCTACCGCTACATTCGGGTGATCAGGGCCCGCTGCCTTCCCCCGGAGCCCGAGGCGCCAGCGGTGTTTACCGCCGCCAGCCATCCCCGTAGGGCCCCATGACCGCGAGCCTCGCCAACCACCGTTTGCCCCAGCGCCAGGGGCCGCCTCCCCACCACGGGGCCGGAGCGGCGGTCGTGTCTGCAAGGGCCGATGGGGCCGGCGCGGCGGCCCTGCGGCCGGGCCCCCAGGCCGAAGGATTGCTGCAGATCCACACCTCCCCCTATCGCGGCAGCGTCGCCACGGTGTTCAGCCAGGCCCTGCGGGCCGCTGGCCTGGGCAGCCAGGTGCTGGTGAGCCAGTTTCTCAAGGGGGGCGCCGAGCAGGGTGTTGAAGGCAGCCTCTGGCTGTGTGGCCGTTTGCAGTGGCTGCGCCCCGCCACCCCCCATTGCCTCACGGGTCCCGCCAGCGGTGATGCCGAGGCGCTGGAGGCGGTGCGTCAGGTTTGGGTCTACAGCCGCCAGCGTTTAGAGCAGGGCGATTTGAACTTGCTGGTGCTGGATGAATTGGGGCTGGCGATCGAGCTGGGTTACCTGGCGGCCAACGAGGTGACCGCCACCCTGGCCCAACGGCCCGCCCATCTGGATGTCATCGTGACCGGACCGGCGATGCCGTCGGCCCTGATGGCCCTGGCGGACCAGGTGACCCACCTGCGGCGCTGATTTACCCCCCGCGCGATGCTCAAGAACGACCGCTGGATTAACGCCCAGGCCGCCGCCGGCATGATCGAGCCCTTCCAGGCGGCCCTGGTGCGCCATCTGGAGCCCGAGTACCGGCACCAGCCGGTGCTCAGTTATGGCTGTTCGTCCTACGGCTACGACATCCGGCTGTCGGCCCAGGAATTTTTGACCTTCCGCCATGTGCCGGGCACGGTCATGAACCCCAAGCGGTTCAATCCCGCCAACCTGGAGCCGGCCCCCCTGCACCAGGACGAAGACGGCCGCTATTTCATCCTGCCGGCCCACACCTATGGCCTGGGGGTGGCCCTCGAAAAGCTGAAGGTGCCGCCCAATATCACCGTGATCTGCCTGGGCAAAAGCACCTATGCCCGGTTGGGCATAATCGTTAATACCACGCCGGCCGAAGCGAGCTGGGAAGGGCACCTCACCCTGGAGTTCAGTAATTCCTCCGGTGCCGATTGCCGCATCTATGCCGAAGAAGGCATCTGCCAGCTGCTCTTCTTTGAGGGGGATCCCTGTGAAACCACCTATCAAGATCGGGCGGGTAAATACCAGTACCAGCCGGAGCGGGTGACGTTGGCAAAGATTTAAAGATATACGGCAAAGCCGCCTGAATCAAGGCGCCAGCCGGGCCTTGTGCAGGCGGCTTTTCTCATACCATTCGGCAAATTGCGGTGCCCAGGCCACCAGGTGGGGCCACATCAGATCGCAGAGTTCGCGGATTTCTTGCTGGGCGTCAAGCTTGGCGCGTAGATCGAGGAAGTGCAGAAAGGCCCGCAGGCTGAAGCTGACCACAAAGTGTTGGCGGTAATCGAAAGGCAGGATGCCGCGGGCATGTTCTTCGGCGAAGCCGGCGGCCAGCAGTTCGGCGTAGCGCTCGGCGGCGGCGCGGCAGAGGGCAAGATCCTTCGCCCGATCGTCTGTGCTGTAGGTGTATTTCTTCCCTTGGCGGTCGCTGTAGCTGTCGACGGGCCTGAGATAGAATACCTCTTCTAGATCAAGTTCACCATTGGCTGCTTTGCAGATACGGTCGCCAGTATAACGCATTGATTGCACATCAAAACTAACTCCGACCCGATGGGTGCGGGCCTGCTGCATCACCGAATGGGGAAACCAGCCCACATTCAATACAATCTGGGCGTGCTCCAGGGGTCCGTAGTGGCCGCGCTCGCCGGCCAGCAGGCGCTTGACGCAGATCTCGCCGGCCTGTTTTTCCGCAGGCCAATGGGCCCGGTCGTCCGCCACGAAGCCCTCGCTGTAGTCCTGGTGCATGCCGGCATAGACGCACTGCTGGGGGTTGGGGGTGGCGGCGATCAAATCGACGCGGAAGCGAGGATCCATGGGTTGGCGAGGCTTTTGGGGGTTAGCCGTGGCTGCGGGGGCCGATGGCGGCCTGGCGGTCCTTGGAGCCGCCATCGGCAGGCGGGCTGGCGCCGTTGCCTGGGGCGGATTCAGCTGCAGCGCTTGCCAGGCGGCTGGTAGGGCCCACGCCGGCCAAGGGCGGCAGGGGCTTGCCTTCGATCAGGGCCGTGGTGAGGGCTTCCAGTTCGGCCGGCTGCCGGGCGCCGATGGAGCGGCCGACGGATTGGCCCGCCGCATCGAATAACTCCAGTTGGGGGATGCCGTTGACGTCGTAGAGCTCCACCTGGGGTTGCCAGCGGGGGTTGTCCACGTTCAGCAGCACCACATCGAGGGCGCCATGGTGGCTGCGTTCGATCGTTTCCATCGCCGGCGCCATGGCGCGGCAGGCTTCGCACCAGTCGGCATAGAACTCGACCAGCGTTGGACGGCCGTCCGCCAGGGCGATGTCCAGTTCGGGGGATTGGCGGGCCAGGCGTTCCAGGGGTGCACCGGGATGGAGTCCCCCCCGCCACCAGAACAGCAGCAGGGCCAGCAGCGCCGCCACCGCCGCCAACACCATCCTTTCTCGGCGACCCAAGGGCGCTGCGGCGGGAGCGTTGGGGGAGGGGCCCGAACTGGGGGACATGGCTGGGGCGGGTCAGAAAGGTGGGCTCACTCTGGCAGCAGTGGGAAATCACCTTGGCAGTACCGGGAGATTATGCGGGCAGCACTTGGAGATCCACTGGGCGCCGTTGGAGGCCGCTGCCGTTGGCCAAGCTGCTGCCGTTGGCCTAGCCGCCCCAAACCGCTAAGTTTCAAGTCTTCGGACCACGGCGGTGAAACGGCGCCTCACCCTGCATTTCCCCCAGGCAGCGGTGCATCAGCCGATCACCTACAGATTGGCGGTGGATTTCAATATCGCCGCCAAGATCCTCAGGGCCCAGATTGCGCCGAACCAAAGCGGCACCATGGTGGTGGAGCTTTCCGGTGACATTGATGAACTCGATGCCGCCGAGTTCTGGTTGGAGCGCCAGGGGCTGGGCTTGGATCGCAGCCTGGGCGAGATCCGCATCGACCCCGCCCTGTGCGTGGACTGCGGCATCTGTTCCAGTGTCTGTCCCAGCGGCGCCCTGCGCTTTCAGCACCAGGAGCAACGGCTGACCTTTGCCGCAGCCCTCTGCCTGGTTTGCGAACAATGCCTGCCCAGCTGTCCACTGGCGGCGATTTCCCTGGTGCTTGAACCCCAATGAATCTGCTGCGCTATGCCTTGCTGCCGGTGCGGGCGCCGATGCTGCTGCTGCTGTTTGGAGTGAGCACCTATCTGGGCAGTCGTTGGAGCCATACGCTTGATCCCCAGATTTTCGGCACTGGCCTGTACCGAAACCTGCTGTTATCGGTGGAATGCCTGCAGGCCCTGATGGTGGTTGTGGTGTGTACCATCCCGGATATTTTGATGCACCAGTTGAGCACAATGATGGCCTATAGCCGGGTCGTAAGCCTGGTTGGCACCCTGTTACTTGTGATTGCGGGAGGGCTGTATCTGTTGCACCTTGCGGTATTTTCTAGTGTGCTGATTCTGGCTTGCTCAGTATTATTGGTCCGCCTTGATTTGGTGCGGGCTGACATGGTGCCGCCCCGCACGATCACCATTTTTATACTGGGTCTGGTGGTGATGACGGGGATTTCCCTGGGCTGGTGGTTGGCTTTGAATCGGCATCTTTGAGGGCTGGTTTGGTCTGCGGGGCTGGGGTCCGATTTGGCCATGGCCGCTTCGGGTATGGCTGGGTCGCAGGCGCACGTTGGCTGAGATAAAGGCGCTTACCAGGGGGTGCCATGGCTTTGCGAGCGCCTCCTTGCAGGGGCCCATCGGTACACTACCTGTAGCGTGGTGTTATGCCCTGGCTCGTACAGTTGTTATGGGCCTTTTAAGGCCAGGTTGCCAGTAGCTCTTGATGGCCAACCACCAGCGAGACTTCGCCGCCTGCGATTTGACGGGATCGACGGGCTGACCAAGCTTCAATGGCGCTGCGTTCGGGGCCGTGGGCGGCCCGCAGGGCAGCTGCGCTGAGGCTGGCATTCATGGCGGTGAGCATGGCGCTGTCGCTGGCGGCGATGCGCCAATAGCTGTCGCGCAGTTGGGTTATGGCGCCACGTGCGGTTAGGGCCGCAGCGAGGGCGAAGGCGGCGGTGGGGCCGAGGGCCGGGCCAAAACCCTTATCGCCGAGCATGTCCCTATGGAAGGCCTGGGCCAGGATGGCATCAGAGGCGTCGGCGAGGCTCCATTGCATGCGTCCGTCGTAGCTGAGCAGCGCCAGCAGGGGCAGCTTGCCGTTGGCGAGGCGGTCGGCCAGTTGGTTGATCCAAGCTGCCGAGACCAGATCGAGCAAGGCGGCGCAGGTCACGGCTGAGGCTCCCTGCAGGGCAGCGTCGAGGGCAAAGCAAATGTCACGCTGCTCGATACTCACAGAGCTATCGCCGCTGAAGCGCTGACGGGCCAGCGCCAGCAGGTCGCCATCGTTGTCCACATGGCGCCAGCACAGCTGGTGGCCCAGCTTTGCCGCCAGGCTGCGCAATCGGCTGATGTTGGAGCCCGTACCGGCGCCAAGGTCGACAACCGGGCCAACCTGGGCTTCTTGCAGCCCTTGTGTCCTTTGGGCCACTTGGGCCACTTGGGCCCCTTGCTCCATTTGCGCCACTTGCGCCAGAAAGCAATTGGCGAGTTCATCGTCGCGGGCGGCGATGTCAAAGGGCTCGCGCAGCGCCAGCCATTCGGCTGAAAAACTGCTCATGGCACCTGTGGAACCTGTGGCATGTGATCACAGCCAGGGCGGTTCATTGCAGCGGAGCGGCGTAGGCCGCCCAGGCCGTGGGCGATTCGCGCAGGGTCACCTTCATATTGTTCGGCGGCGGAGAGGGCTCCAGGGCGCCGGCGCTGATGGCCTGGCGGGCGCGCTGCCACAGCTCGCCAGCTAAAAACTCCGTGGTGGTATTTACCCCCGCAAAGGCGGGTTCGTCGTCGAGATTGCGATAGTTGAGACCATCAATGATTGTCTTCAGCATCGTCTCCAGGCGACCGATGTCGGCTACCAGGCCATGGGCGTCGAGGGCCGGGGCCTGGATCTCCAGTTCGACGGCGTAGGTGGCCCCATGCAATTTCTGCGCCGGGCCGAAGACTTCGCCGCGGAAACTATGGGCAATCATGAAGTGATTGCATACGGTCAAGCTGTACACCTGCGGCTCCGACCGATCAGTACTCGACCACGATATGCGGTCGCCCGGCGTTGGATTGCAGCAGCGCCGGCAATGCGGCGGGCAGTTGCGAGAAACCGATGCGCGGTCCGAGTAGCAGGTCGTAGCGCTGATCGAGCAGCAGCGCCAGGGCTTGGGCAAGGCGCTGGGCATGGCTGGTGGTCGCCCGTTTGGCGGGGGCGACATGGCCCACCTGGGAGGCGATCAGTCGCAGCCGGCGGGCATGGAAGGCACCCCCCAAGGGCAGGCTGACGAGCTGGTCGCCGTACCAGCTCAACTCGATGATGCGTGCTTCAAAGGCGGCGATTGCCAGGGCCGCGACCAGTCCAGCCGGATTGCCGCTGGCGTGAATGATCACGTCATATTCAGCCGCGGCGGCAGGTGCGGCCTCCAGGCCCAGGGCTCGCGCCAACTCCAGCCGTGCCGGTTCCGGGTCGACCACCAGGGGCGAAACACCCAGCGCCGTTTGCGCCAGGCAGGCCACCAGCAGCCCCACCACGCCGGCGCCGATGACGGCGACCCGCTCGCCGGCCACTAGCTCGGCATCCCAGAGGGCGTTGAGGGCGGTTTCCATGTTGGCCGCCAGGGTGGCGCGCCCATCGGGCACCCCATCGGGGATGGGATTGGCCCAGGCGGCGGGCACGACAAAGCGATCCTGGTGTGGGTGCAGCACGAACACCCGTTCGCCCGAGCGCGGCCCTGCATCAATGCGACCCACGGCGCTGTAGCCATATTTGACCGGAAAGGGGAAATGGCCCTCTTGGAAGGGGCAGCGCATGCGCTCGTATTCACTGGGGGGCACTCGTCCTGCCAGCACGAGCCGCTCGGTGCCCCGGCTGATGCCGCTGGCGAGCATCTCGATGCTCAGGCTGTCTGGCCCTGCTGGCGGCAGCTGCACTGGCCGCAATGCGCCCTGGCCCGGGGCGACGATCCAAAATGCCTGCGCCATGGTCAGCGGAGCTGCAGCTCGTAAAGCACATCCTCGCCCAGGCTTTCGCGGCGGTGCGCTGGCCGCAGCGCTTGATCGAGATGGTCGATGGCGGGCAGGGTCAGTCCGGGGCGGCCGGAGCCGATCAACATCGGAGCCACGACGACATGGAGCCAATCGAGGGCGCCGGCCGCCAGAAAGCGTGAAACGGTGATGCCGCCGCCCTCCACCAGGATGCGATGGGCACCGCGGGCTGCCAGCAGGGAGAGCACCTCGGCGGGCGCAAAACCCGAGCCGTCGTCTGCAACAGACAGCAGCGCAGTTTCGGCCCGGTTGGCCGCCGGGGCTGGGATTGGGGCTGAGGCCGGTGCTGGGACTGGAGCTGGGACGGCGGCCAGGACCAGGGTGGGAGCCTGGCCGTCGCAGAACAGACGCCGATGCGGTGGCAATTTGCGCAGCGGATCGAGCACAACGCGCAAGGGATTGGGGCCCGGGCAATGGCGCACCGTCAGTTGGGGATCGTCGGCGAGCACGGTGCCGGCACCAACTACCACCGCATCGACCAGGGCCCGCAGCCGATGCAGATGCAGCAGGCTCTCGGGGCCGGTCACGTAGTGGGAATGGCCGTTAGCGGTAGCGATGCGACCATCCAGGCTCTGGCCGAGCTGGCCGATCACCAACTGCGGTGCCAGCAGGGGCATGTAGCGATTGAGCAGCAGGGCGGCGTCGGCTTGGACAGCATTCCCGAATGTTTGCCAGGTGCGGTCGGGCGACAGTTCCAGCAGAGTTGATGCGTTTGCGGCCAGGCGGATAGGCTCAGTAGAGCTGCCGACCCGCCAGCGATCACGGGCCAGCAGCAACGCCTTCCAGGCTGATTCAGCGTCAATTGCAGCGTCTACCTTCATGGTTCAGCAATATCTCGGCGATCTACCCAGCGATGGGCAGGTTATCGCCACCCGCAGCCAAGCCGTCACGCTTGCCATCACATTGCTGCGCACTGGTGCAGCGGTCTCGATCGACCAGCCTGGTGACAATGACAGGGCCATCGCCGTGACAGCCGTCCCTGCGACAGCCATCGCTGCGACAGCCATCGCTGCGACAGCCATCGAGACCCTGAGCGAGGCAAGTTTGGCGTCGTTGCGTGCGAGCTCCACGGGCCCTTTGGCGCTGGTGATGACGGTGCCGCGGGCGGAGGCCATGGGCCTCCCGACGGATGGGGAGGTATGTAGTGCATTTTTGAAATCTGGCGCCACATACGCCCAGATCAAGGCCCTGGCCGATCCAATCGCCAGGGACCCCCAGGCGCTTTTGGATCCCGGCCCGACAGGCCTTGATGAACCTGTGATCAAGGCAGCTCTTGACCTCGCCAAGCTTGCGGGTCTGATGCCAATGCTCTTGGTCGCCTCCGTTGGGGCGGGTTGGGCCAATCAGGTGCCGTTGCCACCGGATGCGGTGGTGCAGTTTGCCAAGGATTCCGCCCACTGGTTAAGCGAGGTGGCGTCGACGCGGCTGCCGCTCGCCGATGCCGAAGATGCTGAAATCATTGCGTTCCGTTCCTGGGACGGCGGGCCCGAGTCCCTGGCGATCGTGATCGGCAAGCCGGATGTGTCGCAGCCGGTGCTGACGCGCATCCATTCTTCCTGCTTTACCGGCGACCTGATCGGCAGCCTGCGCTGTGATTGCGGCGACCAGCTGCGCGGGGCGATTCGCGCCATGGCCGCCCATGGATCCGGGGTTTTGATTTATCTGCCCCAGGAAGGGCGAGGCATTGGTCTGGTCAACAAGCTGCGGGCCTATGCCCTGCAAGATGCGGGCTTGGATACGATCGATGCCAACACCCAGCTCGGTTTTGAATCCGAAGAACGTCGTTATATCGCCGCTGGCGAGATTCTGCACCGGTTAAAGATCACCCGGATCCGGTTGCTCACCAACAATCCGGGCAAGCGCGCTGCGCTCGACGAAATCGGCGTCGAGGTGGTTGAGAGGGTGCCGCTGGTGGTCTCGGCCAATCGCCACAGCGAGGCCTATTTGAACACGAAGGTCGTGCGTGACGGCCATGAGTTGTAGGGCAGCCTTCGCCCCCGGATGGGGACGAAGGCTGCGTATCAGCCCCGCCAGGTGGGCAGACCGCCGCTCACCAAGGTGCCGCGATGGCGCCAGAGCGCTTCTGGCGACACTTGAATGCCGTGCTCAGCGGCTAAGCGGGCCGCAGCTTCGGTGGAGGCGGTGGTGCCAAGGGCTTGGGCAAAGGCGCGGTCGCCCTGCAGTAACTCTTTGAGCTGATGCAACGCCGCAGCTGACGAATTCTCGGAGGATTTTTCGGAGGATTTTTCGACAGTGGCAGCAGGTAGATCGCAAGTGGCCATGGGGCCTCCTTCTCAGATTGATACCAGCCTAGGAATGGCCCAGCAGATCGGGCCCCCTTGTATCTAGATATGTTGTATCGAGATGTGTTGTAGTCACCTGACCTGAATAGCCTTGCGTGGTCACGGCAGGGCGGGGTCAGCCTGCAGCCGGACCATAAATTAAATCCCTTCAGCTGATTGAGGCACAGGGCTGGGAATCGAGGCTGTCAAGGCAAAGGCCCGAAACCTGCTGGTCCACCTGGGCCAGCCGCTCCAGGACCAACAGGAGATCTATAGAGGTGAGTTCGCCGTCAGCACTCCATTTCAAGCAGGTGCGGCCAAGGCAGTCAGCGGCGACCGGGGCCGTGGCAACGGGGGCCGTGGTAATCGGGGCAGCGGCCCTGGGGGTGTCGATGGCGTCCTTCATGCGGACCTCCGGGTTGGCGTTGAAATCAGCTTCCTTTGCCGTGGTCCAAAGTCGATGCCCCCAAATAGGGAGTATTGCCGACCTGCTGGGCTGTTCCCTGGCGGATCGGGCCATCGCGATCGGAGCGGTAGGCCAGGGAGGTGCCGGGCAGAAGCCGCAGCAAGCGATCCAGCACCTGCTCCAGCACGGCGCGGCTGAGGGGGGCGCCCGATGACATGCCCTCACGGCTGTTCACCAGCACGCTGAGCTGATCGCGACCCCGCAGCTCAAACAGCACCTGGACCTGCAGGGCACTGGGGCCGGCAACGAGGTTCAGGCAGGCATTGCGTGGATCCAGCCAGGTGAGCTCCGTCGCCAGTTCAACGCCCAATTGGTCAAGGGGCTGACGAAGGTTCAGTGATCCTGGCTGCAGCGAGAGCAGAGCCTCCAGGCGGGCCAATCAGTAAGTGCGGTGAGCAGTGATTCTGCCTCACGAGCAAGGCCGCTGGCGGCCAGCACTCCGAAATCGACGAGAACCCGGGCCGCTGCCCGGGTCAGGTCAGCATTGGAATGGCCCCTGCCACAGGCCGCTGCAGCCGCAAATTGCCGGCCCGGACGGTGTGGAACCGCTCACTGGTGATGGGAACGGGCCCAGGCGCCGATTGGCAAAAAACCAGTGGTGCCAATGGTTGGGTCGATGAATGGCGCAACGGCTGCCTGGCCTGGCTGACTGGATTGAAGTACCAATGATCGCTTTGGTAACACATCACACGCTTGAGGAAGGCGCGAGCCCGCGATCCTTTAATCACTTGTTGCAAAAGTAATGGCCCTAAGCCGCTCTGTTGAAATTCTGCCCAGCCCTGGAGCCAGTGCGGGCTTGGCCTTCTTGCGGGAGCC
>Ga0207941_1000509_pt1 | contig 11573 bp, 16 predicted proteins | sample LakMenEpi13Sep12_FD_150695 | JGI IMG/M metagenome (GOLD analysis project Ga0207941, IMG submission 150695) | Freshwater microbial communities from Lake Mendota, WI - 13SEP2012 deep hole epilimnion (SPAdes) | ecosystem: Environmental > Aquatic > Freshwater > Lake > Epilimnion/Euphotic zone ...
CCAACTCGTGCTCTCCATTCTTGAAGTGCACCTTTGTTACGAATGCCTAATACAGTAGTAATACTAGGATAGGCTTTACCATTAGGCGTCGTATAAAAGCGACCAGAAGTGGTAGTGTTTGCTTCTAGATCACTATAGCCAAGATCTATAGGTGAGTGCGTAAACTTTTTTCGATTCATTAGAGTTTATCCCAATCAACAAATAGTTTTTGTTGTATTTCTTTATCTCTTCGATTGTCATCAAAGCGATTTTTCTTAAATTTTTTATTGCGAGAATAATCATCATGACCATCATCGTAATAGCCATGTCCCTTTTTCTTGTCTCTATTTTTTCTGCTGCGTCCCATATCTCAACGGGTTTCTATTTTTGCTTGTCTTCCACTTGCTTTTTTTACTTTGTTTAGTACGTCATTCCATCCACTACCAGCACGTTGAAGTATTGTCTTGCCTCCTTCATATGATATACCAGGAGCTGAGATGGCGCGTTTTACGTTTCCAGCCAAAGTGCAGTGTGGGCATGGTTCGCTTAGCGGCAGGTCACGCGAATCCATAGGCAAACTTGCGTCCCAATAATAGTTGCAAGATGTGCAATTATATGTGTATGTCATATTATTCTATGCCAAGATTTGGAAAGGCCTTTTTAATGAGTGAAGATGTAAGTAGACTATATTTTTTATGTAGTTTTTTATCTTTCATTGCAATTAAAATTTCTGCATCAGATGCATGAACATTTTCTAACAGTTTGATAAAGGCCATCTCTTTTTTAATCTTGTCATATGTAGTATTACCAACTAAAAGGCGAGGCAACACATCAATCTGTTTTCTTAGCGGAGAAAAATTTACTCCTGCTGGGTTTGGACTAGGCGTATATGGAGGAGCACCTACCGGTAAATCAAATTTTATATCAGGACGAAATGCTGCCTGAAGTATAGTCTTTAATTCATAAGATTCATTTTCTTGAAGTATGCGCACACGATCAGCGACTTTGTCTGTCGCCTGTACGCTTTCAAAAATTTCAAACGGATGTTTTGTTCTGTTGTTTGATGCAGTTTGTGGTCTCATAATATATAGTTTTATTTATGTGTAAAAAATTCTTCAGCACATGATACTAACATGTTGCAACGCTTAGAGATAAGATAGTTAAGTATCTTAGAGTTTCCGACCGAAGCACACTCGGAATATGCAGATAGGATTGAAGCTTTTACATTTTCTGGTGTTTTGCTAAGATCAATTATTGTGCTATTACGAATATAGTTGCGATAGACTGTTTCTGGAAGAACACTTTGTAGTTTACCTTCATGCGCAGCAGCGATCCATGCTGTCATTTTAGTTGAACTGAGTGGTGTTTGGCGCCCGCCATCAACAAATACAGTATCAGATGATAGCACATTTGGAATGCCATCACCGCTGTCACCGCGAAAGATATGCTCATAGAGATAATTAGCCGGGTTTTTGTCACTCAACATCTTCTTAGTCATAGGGCTGTACTGAGAGACATTATCATACTTTTGAAGTTGAATAAAATCTTTGTCTGCGCTGATAATCATTACGGGTTCGTGCTGGCCAAACTCTTGAGTAGATTCAACGAGTGTGCCAATAACATCGTCTGCTTCTGCGCCCTGTACAACTACTACTGGATATGGCATATGCTCAACTATTTCATCACGTATCTTGTTTATAATACCAAAAATTTCTTTCCAGTCAAGATCAGACGCCTCACGACTCTTCTTGCGTCCAGCTTTGTATTGCGGATAATACTCTTTACGCCAACTGCCGCCATCACATGCGATAATCATACGTCCATACTTTTCTCTATACTTGAGATTATACATTCTCAGCGAATTTAAGATAATATGTCGCATAAAGTCCTCTGTAATTTTCCCAGGACGTGATTGAGAAAATATAGCAGAAATTGCAATTCCAGAATAGTCGATTAGTAACATGATATAATTATACACTAGTGTGACTCAAATGTACACTACTTTTTCCATAAACTTTTCACATGAGATGAATTTATTTTTACTCCAATAAATTCGTTGTAAAAATCATCTGTAAGCAACACCTCTTTGTCAAACTGTTCCTTTGCTTCCATATAAGACAATTCACCTTTAGATTTGCAGAGATATATGATTCGACGAATAAAATCTGATTGTCGTGATTCGACCAAAGCCTTTACAGTTTCACTGCTGCCATAGTATTTTTCCCAATCAGACTGTACACACTTTTTTCTTTTGCGCGTTTTGCCTTTTAGTGGAGCAAGTTTTTTTACACTAGATAGCAACTTTTTGCCAATATATTTTTTACCATTTAGACTATCAGTTATTTCATAGACAAACCCAATATAACCTTCATCAATCTTCTCTTGAGCAAGTTCGCGAGTAAAAGGAAGTTCATTATATAGCCATGTCATAAATTATATATTAAATTTCGTCATCACGAGAATCGTCTTCTGTTCCATAGATACGATAGGTTCCACAAAAAGGGCAATATTCTGGGTAGAGTTCTTCGCGTTCTAGATCTTCAAAATCTTCTTCGTCATCGCAATAGTATTTATCGTCCTCATCATCCCAAGAGACTTCGTAGACGTATTTGCATTTTGGACATCTGTTGTTTTCTATCATTATATTTAATATATTTAAATTATTTTCTGTTATTTATATCATCAACAACGGGGTCGTTCTTTCTTTCAAAATATGCGACAAATGGAACCAATGGCCAAACCAGCATTAATAAAAGAGCAGTGACGATAAATACTATTGCAACAAACGGAGCTACTGCAAACATACCAAGTGCATACCAAAATGGAGACAGTTTTATACAGTCTTTACCCTTCACATGTGCTGCAAGTTAAGATTGAACGTGCAAGTTCCTGTGCTGGATTTGCGCTACGTTGATAATACAACGACTTGACTCCTTGTTCCCAAGCAAAGATAAGAAGCTCGTTGACTTCTTTTGGCTTTGCAGTAGGTGCAATCATCAAGTTAAGTGATTGACCTTGGTCAATATACTTTTGACGTTGTGCTGCCTGAATGACAATTTCTTTTTGACTAATTTCACCAAAGGTTTTAAATACATCTTTTTCTTCTGCAGAAAGAAATTCTAGATGTTGTACAGAACCACCATGAGTAAGAACATCCTTCCATGTTTCTTGATCATTTTTGCCTTTTTCTTTGAGCAACTTTTCAAGATATGGATTGCGATAGGTAAACTTGCCTTTAGCAAGATCCTTAACAAAATAATTGCTGTTTAGCGGTTCAATACTTGGAGATACTTGTCCAAGTATAAACGAACTACTTGTAGTAGGAGCAATTGCAAGCGTAGTAGAGTTGCGTCGACCATAACCTTTCAACATAAATGGCTCGCCAAAAAGTTTTGCAAGTTGGGAGGTAGCAGAGTCTGCCTTGGCACGAATCGTACTCCAAATTTGATTGTTCATCATCTTTGCTTCCATCGATTCAAACGGTACCATCTTTGACTGCAACAGCGAATGCCAACCAAGAACACCTACTCCGAGTGCACGCTGATTAATAGCAAACTTACGAGGCGCTCTCATAAATTCATTGCCAGGATTTCCAGTCTTAAGAATAAACTCAGACATGACTGCATCCAAGAAATACACAAGCGTCTCTACTGCATCTGTCTCTGCAATCTCGTCCCACTTTTCAAGATTAAGTGAAGAGAGGTCACATACAAAACTTTCATCTTCTGATGTAGACAAAAAGATTTCTGTACAAAGGTTACTTGCATGTATCTTAAGACCCTTGTCTTTATACATCTGGGGTGCGCCGTTGTTTACATTATCAGAGAAAAAGATATAAGGATAGCCAGACTCAAATCGTTTTTTAATGACTGTACTCCAAACTTTACGTTTGTCTTTGTCGCCGCCAATCATACTCTTCATCCACTCATCTGATACACATACGCCTATGGACAAGTCTTGAATAGCATTGCCTTCAGAACGAATCTTAAGAAACTCTTCAATATCAGGGTGATCAATAGGCAAATAGGCTGCAAAAGAACCACGACGAACGTTGCCTTGCGAGACATAGTTGATAAGCGAATCGAAAACTGTAAGTTGATGATGCACACCTGTAGCAGCACCACCGGAAGATATTGGGGCTCCTCGACCGCGCACATCTCCAAAATATGCGGAAGTTCCTCCACCGACTTTTGACATTGTACCAATCTCGCCGACCTTTGAGAGGATTCCATTCATGTCATCAGGTATATAACTACCAAAGCATGAGATTGGCAACCCGCGTTTACGGCCAAAGTTTGACCAGATTGGAGAAGCAAGAGAATAAAAACCTCTTGACATATAGTCTACAAACTTGTCTGAAAAACCAGGCATATCATCTAATAACGCCTGCGCTCTATCTCCAATGTCCTGTATTCTCTGTTCTGGAGTTTCTCCCTCTAAGAGATATCCTCTCTCTAAAAATTTTCTACTATCTTTATTTAACCAATATATTTTATCACTCATAATATAGATCTATATATCACATCAAAACAGGTCGTCTTCACTAAAGCTTTGATTTTTCTTTGAATATTCAGTCGGGCGGGTGTGAAAAAAATCCGCCATATTGTTGCCAAGTAGTTCTTCTTCAAACCACATAGTGGACTCAAGCAACTCTCTATCCACTTCAAATACTGGTTTAAAACTGATTTGAGCAAGGGATTCATTGATACGATTTTTAATAAACTCTTTAAGAATTGGTGCTGATAGCCCAGGTTCGTTTATGCCATTGATCATCCAGTCAACAATCTTAGCTTCAGACTTGTATGCCTCTTCAGCTTCATGCGCGATGCGTGCCTCAAGCTCATTGTCAAATAGTTCAGGATGCTCTTCACGAATTGTGTTTATAATCTTTATACCAACAAGAGCATGAATGTTTTCTTCATTGCGAGTATACTTTACTTGCTGATCTGTGTCTTTAAGTACATTTTTAAAACGAGCGAACCAGTTAATAATATAAAACTGAGAAAATAACGAAACATTTTCAACAAAAAGAGTGAAAAGAATCAAAGCATAGAGATACTGCTTCTTTGAATCTTTATAAAACTTGTGAGTATACTTACGAAGATATTTAACACGACCTTGTATCCATTCAAGTTTAAGATTCTCTTCAAAAATATCTTCTAGTTCAAGCACACTAAGTAGACGCTCATAGGCACTATTATGAATAACTTCAATGTTTGCCATAACATAGCCTAGATCTTGAAGACTAGGATGCGGCAGGTTTTCTCCCAGTTTGGCCCAAAAAGTTTTTACTGCAACTTCAATTTGTCCAACTGCTGAAAGTGTACGCACAATAATCTCGCGTTCTTGATCATTTAAATCAACCTTAAATTGCTGCACATCAGATTTAAAACTAAACTCTTTGTCTGTCCAAAATCCATTGTGCATGGCCTCAATAAACTGCTCTGTCCATGGATAGTGGTTTGGTTTGCGGCTAATTTGTTCTTCGAAGATGCTGTGTGTATTATTGTCGTTCATGTTGGAAAATGTTACGCTGTGTAGCAGATGTTTATTATAAACAGAAAAAGGCGAGTTGTAAATAATTTTTTACACGTCTCATGATTCATTCATGGCACGTTTGCGTATGCTACGAAGAGCGCCACTAACAGAATCACGTAGTACAATTGTATGCTTGCTATTTTTCTTAGCATAATTGTATAAAGCTTGCTGCTCCTCATCTGCCATATCTAGATATTTACACCAGCGTTCAAACTTATTTCGCCCGGTTTCAAACCGTCTAAAGATGTCAGTTGGTACATTAAAAAGTCTCCATGTTGCTCCACTTTTAGGATAGTCAGAAGGTGGCATTGCAACGTCTCCAGTAACTACTTCTTCGTTTTTCATTGCTTAATATCGTGTTGAGTTATTAATACTTTTTGTCCAGTCTTACAATGCACGGCGTCATACACATTTACGCCAAAAATATTTCCAACCGGGCATGAATTTTCTGCTATTGATATTGTTGTATTCTTGAGAGCCAATATGTCTCCAGTTAGTTGTAATGGTAGGTTACGCGTTAATTTGTATGTTCCATGACGAAGAGTGTTGTCTTCATTGAGATACCAAAAAGACTCTTCAAGATGAAGCGCACGTGGATCGCACCCAGTGGCCTCTTTGATAACCTTAGCAAGTGCTCGATCAGAAACTCCAGTTTTTTCTTTTATGAGATAGAGCGCCGCAAGATACGAAGCAATTGTAGTCTTGCCAAATGGAATTACATTAAGCATACGTTTAACGTTAAAGACCAATTTATGAAAAATATTATACTTACTTTTTTCTTCACTTGTTTCTGGTTTGCGAATTACATTTCCATCAGCATCAATGAGGCCCATCTTATAGGCTCCAGTTTTTTTCCATGGAGTAGTGAGTAAGCGTAAAAATCTAAATGCGTAAACAGTGTCTGTAGTGCGTGTTAGGAGTCCCATAGTTTTAAATTCTTTGAAGTGTTCGAGCTACGTATAGATCAATAGGTATATTTATATATTCACCTTCTGGAATATAGTTTAGATACAACAAGAATGTTTTAAGTGCTGGCCAACTGTGTTCGTTTACTCGATTAAAACACATGCGTGTTGCAGCTTCAGTATAAAACATGTTATGAAGTATAATGAGATGGTTTAAGATTAGCCTCTCTTGAAGTATACTCTTGTCCTGATATTTTTTAAAAAGTTTTTTGATATACTTCAGATGAGCAAGATCTGCATGAAATTCTTTTATGTCTAGACAGCGTGGATTATTATAATGCTTAGCCGCATAGACTAAAAAATTTTTATCCGTTAACTCATTTACCAACTGCATATTATAATTTATATCGTCGTTTACTTCGACAATAAATCAGTTACAGTCTTCCCTTTTTCCCAAAACTTACAACTCCAATAACGAGCCTTCCACTTTGGACCCGGATCTGTATCACACTGATGGCGAGCTCTAAAACTTTTTAGACGCTCTGGATCATCTCGTTTAATCTCTGCCTTTGGATCACCAAATCCAAGTTTTATGACGTTGCCCTTTTCATTACGCACATAGACATAAAACTTATGCTTTTCATCGTCGCTACGCCACGGTTCATTGAGAGTCACCTTACGACCATCATATTCTGCCTGCTCAGAGATATATTCTTTAAAACGCATCATAATATATTAGCGTGAGATTTCTTCCCAATCTAGAGATGCGTGAATTTGTGCTGGATTACCACCTGAGGCAGTGCTCGCGGAAACTACTAATGATAATTCATTTGGAACTCCACTTAAACCATTGCGTTCAAGTTGAAATTTAAATAGCGCTTCTTTTAAAATATCAAGGGAAGGTTTGCTCTGAGTTGTAGAGCTCATATAACCAGATGCCAATATTCTTCCACCGGTAATTGCACTAGCATCCATCTTATATTCTACAGCTGAATCTGCCGATGCTGGCTGCCAAAGTCCACTTCCACCAGTAGTTGCGCCTCCTGAAACTACTTTCCATTTATAGTTAGTTGTTGATACAGGTAATATTGAAAGAGCAGTAAGAATTACAACTGCATCCAGTTTTGTAGATTTTAATCTCATCGTAAGTATTGGATAATCAGTGCCCGCAGCAGTTATTAAATTATATGGAGCATTAATTGCAGTGCCTATGCTTTGTTGCGCTCCATATAGTTGATATCCACCTTCTGAAATTACTGTAGAGCATATTTGCTTAAGAGTACTTGTACTGCCAGTGTTAGAGGCATTTTCAATTTCGTATCGCAATGGCAGTGAAGCAGTAGTTATGTATGTAGAAGCAATTATATTAGCATGATGAAATGTATGACATACAACAAATTTTCCATTAATTACAAAACCAACTCGAACGCTGCCAACTCCCAACCATTCAAAATCCATCCATAAAATTTGTGCTTTAGAAATATCAAGAGTAAGTCCAGACGAACCAGTCTCATTTAATAGTTTATCGCCATTCCACTGTGATTGTGGTATTTTGATATTTTGCAAAGATCCATTTACAATTGTGCGTTTTACTATATTTAAAGTCGTGCCATCAAGTTCAAAATAAATGCCATTATCGGCACCATAATATCCTACACGTTGCACTAATCCTGCTTTTGCAGATGACATTACAAATGTATTGAGAACTAGCAATGATTTTCCAGGTTGATATGAAAAAACCTTCGTCGTTTCTCGCTTTACAGATGAGCCAGACAGTGCAGTAACACTACAATCAATTAGACCTTGGTTTGCATTAAATGTTGCTGTACCGCTACCAGCTACTTCAGTACTCCAAAGACCATTGTCAGCAAATCTATGACTAGAATCAAATAGAGTAAGCGGTGAAGAAGTGCGCAGTCGCCCAAATGCATCAGTGATTGTTCCGCTTGGAGTAATCTGATCTGCAAGCATGCCAACCTCATAACGAGCATGTTTACGAGTTAGCGAACTATCAGAAGTTAAAAATTGGGTTGGCATATTTTTTTATTTACAATTTTAGAAACTTTGGTATAATAATTAATATTAGCTTTTGATGCTAGTATTAAGGTATAAATCTAGATTTTTTATTAGAATCCTGAAAGTTCCGGGACGGATGGCTAATGGGTTTTAAGGCGAGATAGAATTAGTTGTTAGCGATGCTACTTTTTACCTTTGAGAGTACGCTTGTATCACCAGTTACAATTGCAATAAGTGATTGAAATGTTGAATTTATAAGATCTTTTTGTGACATTGACAGCGGTTTGTCTGCGTCAAGTGCACGCATAGCAAGTACGAGTTTAGGAAGTTCTTCTCTTGATACAAGTCCGGTAGAAGCAAGTTGCTTAAAGCGGGTCATATCAACCTCTTCGTTTACTTCTTCATACTCATCTGCATCAACTGTGACTTCATATTTTTTATCTACATTTTCATAGAGATCATCAAGTGCTAAATAGATTGCTGTAATACTTTCGCGCGTTTCAGAATCAATTTCATCAAGGTCAGAGAGAGTCTCATATAATTCATCTGCCATTTCACAAATGTCTTCTAGTTCTGATAGTGCTTCTCCGGTTGGATCAACTTCTTCATCAGACTGCTCTTCTTTGATGGTACGTATACGCTTCATGAGTGCCTTATTGACATCATTCAACTTGGCATAGCTTTCAGTGCCATCACGGTCGATTAAACGCCATGGAAGGCGGTCATCATACATAACTGCAAAAAAGATGTCTGCCCATTTTCCAGCACGCATTGGAATGCCCCAAAGTTCTTCTACTTTTCCACGATTAGGTCCTGGTTTGTATGTAGAAGATCCGATTGGAGCCTTTTCAAAACCTAAAGATTTTAGTGTAGAAATAAATACCTTATATTCTGCCATCATGCGACCGAGCAGCTCGTCACCAGATGATTCGTTTAAAATTTCGTTTAATGATTTCATGCTTGTTGAATATACTTATTAAAGGCTTCTTTTAGTTCTACAATTGAAGAATAGCTTGGTGATGTGGATGCATACTCATAGAGTGCATCTGTGTCTTTGCTGCCAGTAGCAAGTGAAACAATCTTCATTAGACGAAGAGTGTCTAAACCTATTTCAGTCTCTTCCTTGATTGGATAGCCAACTTGTGCAGTCTTTTTAGTCTTTACAATCTTTAGCTTTGAAGGATGCTCACTTGAAATTGGTGGAAGGTGTGCGCTGCGTATGCTACGCTTTGCTCCGTCTTCACTTGATGCGGTTGCAACTACTGTGCCGTCTGTAGTGTCTACTACAGCATAGAGTTCGCGCATTTCATCAAGTTCTATAGACTCTTTACGAGTTTTCTTACGAGATTTCATCATCAACTCATAGGTACGTCCATCATAACCGTTTTTTGCCCACAATTCGTGTTCATCATCGGTTAGACCTTTCATTAAGTCAGCAATTGCTTTCCAGTTTTCTGTATCGATATATCGATTGATTTGACTTGCAGAGACTGTGCTTTCTTCAAGTTCAACTGTGCTCTCATTGCGTTGAGCAGCATAGTATGCTCCGAGTGCCATATTGATGCGTTCTTTTTTTGACTTTCCGGCAAAGCGAGAGTTGTCGCTGTCGATAAAATCACGAATCCAATCTCCGACCGGATCACTCTTTTTTAGTATTTCAGATAAGCTTTTAGTTTTCATATATTGTTGTATGCTTTGCCCAGGTGTGTCTTTTATATATTTATACAATAGGCCTTTTGTGCCCTCAAAGCCGGCACCATATTCTTCATCGAGTTCCAAATTCATGACCTGCTACTCTTTGCATTTGTGCTTTAAATTCTTCGAAATCTGGTTTGTCTTTGTAATATTTAATTGTACGTGAAGAGTCATCTTTGCCCTTTATTCTCCATTTATATCCAGCTTCTAAACGATCTGGTTTGGTAACCTTTACAACTCGACGCTCATAACCAGCCTCCCATGTTTCTTCGTCGAGCATCAACTTTTCTCGTATGTCATGTATAAAAAATTTAACTTGTTTGTCTTCAGTTTCATTTACACACGTCACATAGTTAGGGCCGCGATTTATAATTTTATATTCAAGGTTGTTTTTTATTGCCACTACAGAGTCTCCCACGTTGTATATCTCACCAGAGATATAGCGTTCACGAGTTTCACTTAAGGTATCAAACTGAACGTGTTTTCTAAAACTATGACTTTCTTTTAGTCCCATGCCTTTGCGCACTGCATTAAAAAGATCTTTTACGTCGCCATATGTCTTTGGCACGCCCTTTGCAAACGTTTCAAGGTCATTGTCTGCTGCTGCACTTCTCATCTTGCTAGCACTAACGGCAAAGGTGCTTGCACCAGTACGGCTGTCAATATCAGGATCACGTTGACCAGTTGATACAATGTTTATGCCATCAGGAAATTTATAATAGCCATGCGTGCCCTTTACGCCGTCATATTTACGAAGCAATGCCTTAAACTCTTCAACGCGATCGCTACCAACAGCAACTGTAAAGCGAGTATAACCTTCATCATATGCACTTGTTGCTATGTCAAATACATTTTTAACAGACTGATCTAATATAATATTGCGACCATATTGTGGAAACATTTTACGCATAAATTTAATCTTTTCCTCATAACCCAAAGGATTTTTCTTTGGATCTTCACTTTGAGATGCGTATATTCTAAATGGTTTACCTTTTGCAAGTTTTGCTATGGCTTCAATATTTTCTTCATGGCCGCGTGTAGGCGGATTAAAACGGCCAAAAGAAACTATAATTTCAGAAGTCTTTTCTTCAGTGTATGTCTTAAATGATTTTAAGTGAACTCCCATAATTTTATTTTTTTCTAAATCGTGCAACTTCCTTTGCCCGCACTTGTGTTAATAACTTTGCTGCTAAAGAATTTATAAGATTTTTTTGTTTTGACAGCGCCTTTTCAACTCGTGAACGTGCAGCATAGGATACTTCACTTTTGCTCTTGCCTCCAAGTAAACGTTTAGCTAGTTGGTTACGAGCTGCGCGACGTGCACGAGCTTTTAATACTTCATTTGATGCGCGACGGCGTTTTGCCCGTTCGCGACCAACCTTTATGCGACTCTTGAGTCGACGCATAGCTGCACGGCGCGCCATACGTTGCTGAATAGTT
>Ga0207941_1000510_pt1 | contig 11572 bp, 10 predicted proteins | sample LakMenEpi13Sep12_FD_150695 | JGI IMG/M metagenome (GOLD analysis project Ga0207941, IMG submission 150695) | Freshwater microbial communities from Lake Mendota, WI - 13SEP2012 deep hole epilimnion (SPAdes) | ecosystem: Environmental > Aquatic > Freshwater > Lake > Epilimnion/Euphotic zone ...
CCATCATCCTCATTCATGGAAGAGGTGGCGATGCACGCGGAATGATGGATTTGAAGGAATACCTTCCTTTGCAAGACTTCGCCATCCTGGGTCCGCAGGCCAACAACAATACCTGGTATCCCTACAGTTTTATGGCACCGGTATCAGCGAATGAACCCTGGCTCAGTTCCGCCATTGACACCGTACATGAATTGATCAACGAAGTGATGAGTAGTGGGATCCCAGCAGAAAACATATATCTGGCTGGATTCTCACAAGGTGCCTGTCTAACGCTTGAGTCGGCCGCGCGCAAGGCGCAGCGTTACGGGGCAATCATTGCTTTCACGGGCGGACTGATCGGCGAAACCATCGATCCCAAAAACTACCAGGGAGATTTTGCAGGAACGCCGATATTGATCAGCTCCGGTGATCCGGATCCGCACGTGCCCGTGTCAAGGGTGCATGAGAGTGAAGCCATTCTAAAGGAAATGGGTGCACAGTTGACTGTGAAACTCTACCCCGGTAGACAGCATACGATTACCAACTTGGAGGTTCAAGATGCGGCAACACAAATAGCTAATAGCTAGTAGCTATTAGCGCGCAACGTGCTTTTGGCAAACTATTTGAACCTTCGGGTTGTTCAAATCTACACAATGAGAAACCTAATCGCTATTTTCCTGATCCTCAGTGTCTTCGCTTGTAAGAAAGAGGAAGACGAAGAAATCGTTCCCCCGCCAGATCCCAATCCATGGCCTACTCAAAACCTCAGAACGGTGAAAACTGGATTGAGTTTTCCCTGGGAAATTCTGTGGGGAAAAGACGACCATATCTGGATGACGGAACGAGGTGGGCGGATCAGCAAGGTCAACCCACAGGATGGTACTACCGTGTTCACCACAACACTTAGTGATGTGGTTTCACAGGGCGAAGGCGGATTATTGGGAATGGTACATCATCCGGATTTTCTGACCAACGGGTTCCTGTATGTAGTGTACAACTACCAGAAATCAGGCACCTATACAGAAAAAGTGGTGCGCTTCACTTTCCGAAACAACGCTCTCTCTGATGCGTTAACAATCTTGGACAATATACCTGCGGCTAACATTCATAATGGCTCACGGCTATGGATAACTGCAGATAATAAATTGCTGATCACAACCGGTGATGCCGCCAATACTTCGCTGCCACAAAACATGAATTCGCTCGCAGGAAAACTATTGCGGATTAATCTTGACGGGAGCATTCCTGCCGACAATCCGGTTGCTAACAATCCGGTTTGGAGCATGGGCCATCGCAATGCCCAGGGTTTGGTGTTGGTTAACGGGCGAATCTTTACTTCAGAACATGGACCCAGTATTGAGGACGAGGTGAACCTGATAGAGAAAGGGCGCAACTACGGCTGGCCCAATGTGAACGGACCCTGCGATGGCAGTGAGACCAGTTTCTGTACTACTAACAACATTGCACAACCGATCTGGAGTTCAGGAGCATCAACCGTAGCCACTGCGGGAATGGACTATTACAATAACAGCAGAATCCCTGCATGGAGCAACTCCATCCTGTTGACCACATTGAAAGATGCAACCTTGTATCAACTGAAATTAAACAGTGCCGGCACAGCGGTTGAATCTGTCACACAATTTTACCGCGGCAACTGGGGCCGTCTCCGTGACGTATGTATTTCTCCTGCCGGAAGGGTGTATATCTGTACGAGTAATGGAGGGGGGAATGATCGTATTATCGAGATACAAAATTAGGGGGAGACTATAGGGTGAGTGTTTAGACTAGGACCTAGCCTAAAACCTCACCCTAAACACTCACCCTATAGTCTCCCCCTACAAAGAAACCCCTCGCTTCCACGGTATAAAATCATCCTGGTTCAACTGCACCGCTTTAGGAATTACTTCGCCACTGGCGGCGTGGATGCAGTATTCCATGATCTCTTCGCCCATCTGCATAATGGTTTTCTCTCCATCAATGATGGGTCCGCAATCAATATCAATGATGTCTTTCATTCTTTGTGCTAGCCTGGTGTTGGTCGCGAGTTTGATGGTTGGACAAACAGGATTTCCTGTAGGCGTTCCAAGTCCCGTGGTGAACAGGATCAGCGTTGCGCCTGATGCTGCTTTTCCCGTAGTTGCTTCCACATCATTACCCGGCGTACACACCAGACTAAGGCCGGGCTTGGTTGCGGGCTCCGTGTAATCCAACACATCTACCACCGGCGACGTGCCTCCTTTCTTGCAGGCACCGGCACTCTTAATGGCATCAGTGATCAAGCCATCCCGAATATTCCCGGGCGATGGGTTCATATGAAATCCTGAACCCACGCGTTCTGCTTCGGCACTGTATTCACCCATCAATCGGATAAATTTCTCTGCCACAGGTTGACTGACAGACCTATCGATCAACTCCTGTTCAGCACCGCACAACTCGGGAAACTCTGCGAGCAAGATCTTTCCGCCCAGGGCCACAAGCATATCGGAAAAATATCCAACCGCGGGATTTGCAGAGATGCCGCTGAAACCATCACTGCCCCCACATTTCACGCCTACGGTGAGCTTATCCAGCGAAGCAGGCTGTCGCTCCAATTGATTGATCTCAATCAACCCCTGAAAAGTTTGCGCAATGGCCTGCTTCACCAGATCTTCTTCACTGGCGGATCCCTGTTGCTCAAACACGTAGATGGGTTTTTGGAACGATGGATTGCGTTGTTTGATGGCCTCCAAAAAAGGCGTCAACTGCAGGTGCTGGCAACCCAGGCTGAGTACGGTGATTCCGCCCACATTGGGATGGTCCGCATAAGCCACAAGCAATTTCTCCAGCAAAGCTGAATCTTGCCTCGTGCCACCACAGCCCCCCTGGTGGTTGAGGAACTTGATCCCATCAACATTGGCAAACAACCTGTTCTTATGTGCAGGTTCCACTACAACCTCCCCCTCCAAACTCCCCCTGTTCTCAAATGCCTCGCGAAGTGCACGGGTATATTGCTTGTACTTATCGGTTACTGCATAGCCGAGCTCATTGTGCATGGCCTCGCGGATCACATCCAGATTTCTGTTCTCACAAAATACTGTGGGGATGAACAGCCAATAGTTTGCAGTACCCACACGACCATCTGGCCTGTGGTATCCATTGAACGTTCGGTTTACAAACTTGCTTACATCTGGTGCCTGCCATTGATATTGCACATCCCGAAATCCGTAAGAACTGGCGGCGTGATGCAGGTTGGCCGTTGACATCAACCCGCCCCTTTTCACGGGCCTGGTGGTTTTCCCAACCAACACACCATACATATACACTTCTCCTCCTTGAGGGAGGTCAGTCAGATAAAATTTATGCTTTGCGGGAATGCTTTCTTCCACCTTCAACCTTCCACCTTCCACCTGCAGTTCTTCCCCGGCGGCAAGGTCTTTCAGCGCTACAATCACATTGTCTGAAGGATCTATTCTAAGGATCTTGTTCATTGTTACAAGATACAAAGCTTGCAGGATTCAGAGGTCTTCCAGAAGGCTCAACCTTTTCTTCTTCAGCGATTTAAAGTAGGTGGGGGTAAGGCCAGTGACTTTCTTGAATTGATTGGATAAATGGGCAACTCCACTATAGTGCAGTTTCCAGGCGATCTCAGTAAGGTTGAGTTCCCCATACATGATCAACTCTTTTACCTTCGCAATTTTGTGAAGAATAATGAACTGTTCAATGGTGGTTCCCTGTGTTTCCGAAAAAATATTAGCTAGATAAGTGTAATCATAGTTCAACTTTTCACTGAGGTAAACAGAAAACTTCACCTTGGGAAGATCATCTTCATGATGCACCATTTGAATGATCACATTCTTGATGCGTTCAATGAGTATGGCTCGCCTGTCATCAAGCAATTCCAAGCCTGATGCCAACAACAAACGCTTTATGTTTGCGCGTTCTTGCTCCGAAATATCTTCTCTTAGATCCACTTCTCCAAGGTTAACGGTTTCATAGTGTAACTTGAGTTGATTAAACACCTCTTTCACCACCATCTTGCAACGCAAACTAACCATGTACTTGATATGCAAAGTCATCTGCCTTTGTTAAGGACACGCCTGAAGCAGCGTGCCTCTTCAAAAGGTAGCGCTAATTAGCTTCAATCCCTTCTTTATCTTTGATCCTCAGGCTTCCACTAATGCATCTTGAAATGAAGGATAATCGGTATACCCTTCCTCTCCTGATGTATAAAACAGATCTTCCCGAATGGAAGTAGCCAGGGGCCAGCCATGGGCGAAACGATCTACCAGGTCAGGATTGTTGATGAAAGGCCTGCCGAAAGCGATCAGATCAGCCAGCGCAGGTGTAATGTCGCGCTCAGCCGATTGTGCATCATAGCCGCCACTTAGGATCAATTGCTCACCGAAGTTTTTGCGGATCATTTTTTTCATGGCCAACGGTACTTGTGGTGCGCCCATGGAAGAGTGATCAACAAGATGTATGTATGCAATGCCGATATTGTGCAATGCTTTTGATAAATACGCGTAGGTTTCTTCTATCTCAGGATAGGCAGGCATATCGCTGGCTACTCCGAAAGGCGATAAGCGAATACCAGTCTTCTCTTTGCCGATGCCTTCGGCTACTTCAGCCACTACTTCCAACACAAATTTGCAGCGGTTGGCAACACTACCACCGTACTCATCTGTTCGCTTGTTGCTGTGCGGCGACAGGAACTGCTCCAGCAAATAACCATTGGCGCCATGCAGTTCCACCCCGTCAAAGCGGGCGATCATGGCGTTTTTGGCTGCCGATAAAAATCCCCGCTTCGTTGTCATGATGTCTGCAGAAGTCATCGCCTTCGGCAAGGTAAACGGTTGTAGTTGTTTTTGGTCCGTCCAGATTTCACCGGAAGCCTGTATGTCCGATGGTGCCATGATCACGGCATTCTTAGGCATGTTGAGCGGATGGGCAATACGGCCGCAATGCATCAACTGGATGAAAATCTTCCCACCCGCATCGTGCACGGCATTGGTAATCTTGCGCCAATTGATCAATTGTTCCCAGTTATAAATACCGGGGATACGGGCATAGCCCAAACCATCTTCCGTTGGTGCTGTGCCTTCGGTTATGATGAGGCCAGCTTTTGCCCGTTGCTGGTAGTAGGTGATCATGGACTCCGTTGGGATATGGCCGATGGCCCTGCATCTTGTCATCGGTGCCATCACCACGCGATTTCGCAAGGTGAGTGGACCAATGTGAACTTCTTCAAACAATTTAAATGGTATCATAAAGGTTGATTTGCGCCCGTGGATGTTTGAATCGAATCTGTAGAAAGCACTACGATGGGCCCCGGCATGGCGATGGCTCCATCCTTCTCTGCAGTAACGAATACTTTCAGCGGTCGCTTGGTAGACACGCTTTGAAAGGATGCTTTTAGTCTATTCGAAATACCGCGGGTGGCACTTTGGATCTGCCCGATATTTTTCGCCTCTTCGCCTTCTGTAACGATCCAAACCACATAGGTGGTGTTCTCGCCTTGAATGCGTTCAACTTCCGCCAAATTTGTAATACTCACATCGATAGAGTAATTATTGTTCCTGTCTTTCTTGATATTCACGTCTCCCCTTGCAGCCGGCGCAACTGGCGATGTGGTAAATTCCATCTTGTTGGAGCAGGCGTACAGGGACAATCCCAAAATCACTAACATAGCGGCCGTCCATCCCATTGATCTGCTCTTCAGTAATTGCATAAACTTGTTTTACGTGAATCAAAGACTCACGGAGCAAAGGTGGATCAATCGGCTCTGCCGATCATTACATATTTATGAAGAAAGCTTGCGAAATTCACACATCAGCAAGCAACAAATAAAAAACCAAGCAATGATCTGAACCCTTAATTTTACTTCATGAAAAGACCGAAGTATTTTTTCATGATTGTTCTGTTTGGGGTGATCATCGCCTCTTTTCTGGCATTCATCAATAGGAAAGGGAGTACTCTTGAGGATCACAAGCTAATCGTATTGCGCCAGATCGGTCATCGGCTGCTATGGCATGCGGGAGATTCATCTTCAAGGGTGATGCCGATTCAACAAACAAATGACAACACCCATCAGATTCGCTTCAGTAAACCTTTTGCATTCATGCCCGATTCAGTGATCAGCATCGTTAATACAACTTTGGCCGATGGCCGTCTGAGTGGGCACTATTTTGTGGAGATGAAGACTTGTGACAAAGCTGAAACTGTTTTCGCCTATGAAATGGATCCCTCCAGTGGGAACGTCATAACCTGTCAAGGGAGATCCTTGAGCAGCGGATGTTATTTTCTGGAAATTCGTTTTGTTCAAGAGGAGAAAGCATCATGGTACTGGGCTATTCCTGCGGCTTTTCTGCTGGCGTTTGGCGGCTATCTTGCTTTTAACAGAACCAAACCTCGGCCAACAACTTCACCTGTTATAGCAGAAGATACGCAGCGCATCGGGCAATATGCATTTGATGCTAATCAACAATGCCTTCAATTCGGCAATGAAAACATTTCTCTCAATGAAAATGAAACCCTGGCCCTTTCCATATTTGTAGAGAACCTGCAACAAACGGTGAGCAGGGATCAACTGATGAAGCAGATCTGGGAAGACAAGGGTCTCATCGTCATTGACCGTAATGTGGATGTGTTGGTATCTAAATTGAGAAAGAAACTCCAATCAGACCCATCGATCAAAATCCTTAACGTCCATGGCCGTGGATACAAAATGGTTATTGAAGCTTAGCCGTTTTTCTTGACCTGATCCAATGATCCAGGCTCCATTTACCTCCGCCTTTGAAAAAGAAGGCTGCAAACAGGAGGAAATAAAGGAAGGCCACTTCGCCTTCAAAAATGTCCCCTTTTGCGGTGGTGTAAATCACGCCCCACATGACAACCATCAACAACGGTGTTACCCACCTTACAGCCAGGCCGAGCATGAGCAGAATTCCACCTGCCAATTCTATGATCTTAGCGGCGTAGCCGGTGAATACGGGGAAGGGAATCCTGATGTCCGTCAGAAATTTCAGCAGGTCATCAATGTTAAACAACTCCCTTCCATACCTGAAGATGAAGAACCCGGCGAACACCCTCACCAGCGCATACCCGATTTCTTCCACAGCCAGCGGAATAAGTCTTTTTGAAGTCATATTTTTTACGGCAAAATAGACGGAGATCTTTCGGCAGAAGTAATTCCAGGGTAAATAAAGTGTAAAAAAGTGTAAACAGTTTGTCAATATCACAGCACCCCAGGGCTTGAAAAATAGCGGGCAGAAGCTATTAGAATTTTCGCTAATTTTACTACTGTAAAAAAGAAACTTAAAAACCGGATGGTATGAAAGTTGCAATTTCTTTCTTGTTTCTGGCATTCTTCGCGCTAAACGTTTTTGCACAGACAGAAAAACATGACGTGATATTGAAGTTAAATGGCGATGAGTTGATAGGAAAAATCACCGAAATCACTGACACCGAAGTGAAGTTCACTTATGCCGGTGAGACGCTGCCATATTCCATAAAAAAAGCCGACATCTTAAAGATTACATTTGCCAGCGGCAGAATTGAAATAATCAACAAACAACCGCTCCCATCTGAGGGTCCCAAAACCACCTCCGGAGCCACCAACAGTTCCTCGGAAAGCCATCACAATAAAGTGGCTATTCTGCCTTTTGCCTTTGTGAGAGAAGGACAGTCAACGATTGATGAACTCAGTGTAAAGGCACAAACGGAATGCTTTTCCTACCTTTCAAAACATGCAGGCGTATTCACCATTGTTGAGCCGCGTACCTCTAATGCGCAATTGCTCAAAGCAGGGGTAACCAGTGAAAACATCAAAGGGTATACCATGGAAGAGATCTGTAATTTACTGGGAGTTGAGTATGTAGTTGACGGACTGGTAACCGTTGACAGAAAGAGTGCATCAAGTACGTCATCTGGCCAGTATAAATCAACTCCGTCAAATAACAACAAGAATTCAAGCTCAACCCAAAAGACCAGCGGATATTCCAGCGCAACCACCACCGAGAACTATCAGAGCAGTCTACTGTTGAATATTTATAACGACAAAGGCTCCAGCATTTTCAGCCAGGAGCGTAAATCCTTTTACACAACTGTAGACGCTTATAAATCAGCCCTTGAATACTTATTGAAAAGATCACCGTTATACGGCAAATAAAAAGTAGCGCAGTTTTTGTCAATCCAGGGTATCGTAACCACAAGAACCGTTTGAGTAGATCTTTGCTCCATTACCGCATTAAAAAATCCCGGCCGTTAGCCGGGATTTTTCTATTCGCCCCAAATTTCGTCCTTCCCTTGAAGCCATAGTTTGACGGCTTCAGTGGTGACGGATTTTGGCCGTTCCAGTGGCATCGACAGTGCGCGGTCCCAACAGAGGGAGGCCAGCACGCCGAGGGCGCGGCTTACGCCAAACAATACGGTGTAGAATTCATATTCCACCATGCCATAGTGCACAAGCAGTGCACCGGAATGTGCATCCACATTCGGCCATGGATTTTTCACCTTACCGAGGGACTGCAAAATGGGTGGAACCACATCGTAAATATTCCAGACAATATTCACCAGCGGTGAATCCTGCATATGCTTTTTACCGAACTCCATCTGTGCTGTGAACCTTGGATCGGTTTTCCTCAATACAGCATGACCATAACCGGGAACCACCTTACCATTGCTGAGGGTTTGTTTTACGTACTCCGCAATTTGATCTTTAGACGGCGTTTCCACATTGAGTTCTTTCTGCATCTCGAATATCCACTTGATCACTTCCTGGTTGGCGAGGCCGTGTAAGGGTCCGGCCAATCCGTTCATCCCAGCCGCGAAACTCAGGTAAGGATCACTCAATGCAGATCCTACCAAGTGGGTAGTATGTGCCGATACGTTTCCGCCTTCATGGTCTGCGTGGATGGTCATGTACAGGCGCATGAGTTCCTTGAAGCTTTCGTCTTCAAAGCCCATCATATGGGCGAAGTTTCCGGCCCAATCCAGCAATCCATTGGGCTGGATATGATCACCGTTTTTATATTTCCGACGATAGATATATGCTGCGATCCTGGGAAGCCTGGCGAGCAGGTCCATAGAGTCATCGAAAGCGGCCGACCAATAGTCTTTTTTAGACATGCCTGCAGCATACTTTTTCTGGAAGCTGCTTTCTGTTTGTAGCGCCATGATGGCCACTACAAACTGGGTCATTGGGTGAGCGTTGAGGGGAAGCGCCTCAATAGTGTCAAATACGTGATTAGGTACATGGGATCTGCGTTGCAGGATAGAAGTAACCCGATGTACATCATCTTCGGTGGGGAGCTCTCCGATCAGCATCAGGTAAAACAAACCTTCAGGCAATGGCTCACTGCCATCCTTCACCTTAGGAAGCTTTTGTTGCAGTTCGGGAATGGAATACCCGCGGAAACGGATACCCTCATTGGCGTCAAGCAGAGAGGTCTCGGTAACGAGGCCCGTCATTCCCCGCATACCCTGGTAAATTTGTGAGAGGGTTACTTCACCAATTCTCCTGTTACCGTGTTCTTTGATGATGTCCCTGATCTCGTTAGCTACGGCTTCTGATTTGGCTTTGAATCGTTCTTTTAACACTTCCATATATAATACAGATTACAGGTTGCAAGTTGCTGTATGTGGTTACCAGTGAAGGTAACCATTGTACGTCAAGTAACCATAAAGGTGCCTTAAAGTTGCGTTATTTCGGGGCTTTTTTATACAACCAGACGGTGACAAAACCGAATATCACATTGGGCAGCCATGCGGCGATGTATGGATTCAGATTGCCCTTGGTGGAGAAAATGGTTGAGAACCTGTCCGTTAAGATAAAGAAAGCGCAGAGGATGATACCCACTGCCAGGTGTGCACCACTACCTCCCCTGATTTTACGGCAAGCCATGATGGCACCGATGAGTGTGAGAATGACCACTGAAATGGGGGTTGCGAGGCGCTTGGCCTTTTCCATCGTGAGTTCCCTGACCGTTTCAGAGCCCCGGAGTTTTTCAGCCGCGATCATGCGGTTCAGCTCCGGTGTAGTGAGTCGGTCTTTCACGTATTCGTCCCGTTGTAAATCAATGGGAGTGAAATTGAAATTCTTGTATATCTCCTGGTGAAACTTCACGTCTTCTTTTAGATCCGCAACCGTTCTTTCAATAACACCCGTGAGTTTCCAGACTTTCTTTGCCGTATCCCAGTTGATGTTATCGGCTCTTAAATTGTAAACCACCTTATGGTTTTTGATGGTCTCCATGAAAAAGGTGCCGCCCCCTTTGGCTGTGGTATCGTAATACCTGATCCCACAATAGCTGAAGGAATCCACCCGCATGTAAATGCTCTTACTGATGAATTCCATTTTGGTAGTTTGCGTATACTTAACCTCAAACTTCGTCCGCTTCTCATTGGCACGGGGAAGGATGTAGTAGTTGGCAAGAAAGAGAATGATGGCGAGGAAAATACCACCCACCCAATAAGGCCTAAGAATCCTGCGCAGGCTTACCCCACTGGCCAGGATAGCAATAAACTCAGACCGGTTGGCCATTTTGGAGGTGAAAAAAATCACCGAGATAAATACAAATAAAGGGAAAAGCATCGCCAGGATGAAGGGAATAAAACCGGCATAGTAGTCGCGAAACACCGTCTTATAATCCAGATTCGCCTTTGCAAAATCATCAGTCTTCTCACTCATGTCAATGACCGTTGAGATGATCGTGAAAAGGATCAGGGAAAAGAAAAATGTGGTCAGGAATTTAAAAAGTATGTACCAGTCGAGCTTCTTCAGACGGCAATTTTGTTGCAATTTAATCAATGCAATCATAAGTACAAGGTCGCAGGTTGCAGGTCGCAGGTCGCAGGTCGCAAAACAACCCGCGAACCCGCGAACTTGCGATCTCTGCGAACTGCGGCCTGGGACCTTCACCCTTGTAGGCACTGTCACATTTTCACATTAAATTAGCAATATCATGAAACTCCTTCTCACCTCCTCCTTCATCTTCTTCATTGCTTTGGGCCCAAAGGCGCAGGATTTAAATCTGTTTGAAAAGCAATTGTATGTTGACGGCACAGACACCCTGCCTTGCAGGATCCTCACACCTGCCAATTTCCAAAAAGGGAAAAAATATCCATTGCTTGTTTTTCTCCATGGAGCCGGGGAAAGGGGATCAGACAATGAAAAGCAATTGTTCTGGGGTGCTAGTCTCTTTCTGGATTCCCTCAACAGGGCAAAATATCCGGCCATCATTGTGATGCCCCAATGCCCTGCCAACAGTTATTGGGCGAGGGTCCAGCGCCAGGTGAAAGACAGTCTCACTTTCTCTGTGAACTCAGACACCTTACCAACACCTCCCATGCGGATGGTGTTGAAATTCATAGACGAGCTCGCCAACAGTGGCAATGTCGATAAAAAACGTATTTACATCGGTGGCTTATCGATGGGCGGTATGGGTACATTTGACGCGCTCGCACGTCGGCCCGACCTTTTTGCAGCGGCTTTCCCCATCTGCGGGGCAGGTGATCCAAAAGCAGTTACTCGATACCGTAAGAAACTTCAGATTTGGGTATTTCATGGCAGTGCAGATATGGTAGTGCCGGTGTCTAACTCACGGTTAATGGTAGG
>Ga0207941_1000511_pt1 | contig 11566 bp, 9 predicted proteins | sample LakMenEpi13Sep12_FD_150695 | JGI IMG/M metagenome (GOLD analysis project Ga0207941, IMG submission 150695) | Freshwater microbial communities from Lake Mendota, WI - 13SEP2012 deep hole epilimnion (SPAdes) | ecosystem: Environmental > Aquatic > Freshwater > Lake > Epilimnion/Euphotic zone ...
TCATGTTTACAATTCCCATATACACGCCGTAGCGGTGTTTGGGAATAGCACTCACCACCATGATATAAGGCACACCCATCATACTGGCCCAGGCAATTCCGAAACCGATCATCGGTACAAATAATAGCATCTTATCAGAGATATGTGGCACCACTGCCAATGCGATGGACGCCATGAATAGGCAGGTGATGTGTACGAATTTTGCGGAGTATTTTCTCGCCAGGCCTACTAATGCAAACGCCGACAAGAAAGTCACCACATTGTACCACCCATTCACGAGGCCCGTCCACCCCACCGCCTCTTCATACACTTTGGGATTGGATTCTGACGTGATCCCCCATACGGAAGAAGCGATGCTATGAGAGATGAACTGCCAGTATACAAACATCGCGTACCATTGAAACAGGTATACCAGTGCCAATTGCCACAACAATGGTGGCATGTCTTTGATGGCCGATGCAATCTCTTTGAAAGGCGCAAAAATGCCGCCCTTATGTGCCCGCATGGCTTTGAGTTCTTCTTCGGTAGGCGGGATCTCTGGTGTTTTAGATACGGACCACAACACAGAACCAATAGAACAGATGGCGCCTACGAAGAATGATCCAAAGACCCAATATGGAATACCGGGACGGCCATCATCTGTGAGTGTTGTGCCAGTTATCGTTCTCCGGAAAAATTCAAGGGATAGATTCGCCAGCGTAATTCCAAGTCCTGTAAAAAAACTCTGCGTAAGAAAGCCCATCGCACGTTGTTTCGCGGGCAGTTTATCCGCAATGAAAGCGCGGTAAGGTTCCATCGCCGTATTGTTACCAGCGTCAAGAATCCAGAGCAATCCTGCTGCCATCCAAAGCGCTCTACTGAATGGGAACGCAAATAATGCCAGGCTGCACATGATGGCACCGATCAGAAAATAAGGTTTACGCCTGCCCCAACGCGGACTCCAGGTGCGGTCAGACATCGCGCCAATGATGGGCTGGATCAACAATCCCGTCATGGGTCCTGCCAGGTTCAGCAAAGGAAGCTCCTCCGGCTTGGCATGCAGGAAAGTATACAAAGGATTGATGGCAGTTTGTTGCAGTCCGAAACTGTATTGGATCCCGAAGAATCCAACGTTCATATTGATGATCTGCCAGAAAGAAAGCTGAGGTTTGGTAAAGGTCATAAACAGCAGTTGGTTGAGGAAATTAATCCTTTTTTGGATTGCGGCGTACATTTGTCCTATGGCAGAAGATTTACACATCATCGAAGGCACCAAAGAAGAACAATACCAACAGCTGATCCCTCAGATCAAGGGTCTGCTGGAAGGCGAAAATGATATGGTGGCCAACCTGGCCAATGTGGCCGCAGCATTGAAAGAACAATTTTCCTGGTGGTGGATCGGGTTCTACCTGGTAAAGGATGGTGAACTCGTGCTCGGCCCATTCCAGGGACCTGTTGCGTGTACGCGTATCCGTAAGGGTCGCGGCGTCTGCGGAACGGCATGGGAAAAGGCAGAAACCCTTATTGTCCCGGACGTAGAAAAGTTCCCTGGACATATCGCCTGCAGCAGCCTCTCCCGCTCTGAAATTGTGGTACCCCTGATCCACAACGGCGAAGTCTGGGGCGTACTGGATGCAGATAGCGAACATCTTGATCATTATGACATGACGGATAAAACTTACCTTGAAGAAATTGCTTCGTTATTAGCTAATAGCTATTAGCTAATAGCTAGTGGTAAATAGTTATTATGGTATTAAGGTTATTGAGCATCATCAGTCTTCTTTTTTCCAGCTCTTTGTTGGCGCAGCGCACCATTTCCATACAGGAACTGGAAGATAAGATCAAGGGTGGCTGGGCCGGACAAACCATTGGGGTGAGTCTTGGCGCACCGTATGAATTTCGGTTCAACGGCACCTTCATCCAGGACTACCAGCGCCTCACCTGGCGCAAGGGTTATGTCAAAGAATTGATGACGAAGGAACCAGGCATTTATGATGATCTTTATATGGATCTCACCTTCGTGGATGTGTTTGAACAATATGGTCTGGATGCTCCTACCGATAGTTTTGCCAACGCCTTTGCCCGCGCTGAGTATCCGCTCTGGCACGCCAACCAGGCCGCACGTTACAATATTCTGCATGGCCTCAAGGCACCGGCGTCCGGTCACTGGAAAAACAATCCACATGCGGATGATATCGACTTCCAAATAGAGTCCGATTTTGCTGGCTTAATGAGTCCGGGTATGCCGCAAACGGCAGCAGCCATCTCAGATAAGATCGGGCATATCATGAACTATGGCGATGGATGGTATGGCGGTGTTTTTGTAAGCACGATGTACACGCAGGCGTTCTTCGAAAAAGATCCAGCCGTTGTGGTCAGCAATGCCTTAAAGTCCATTCCTGTTGATACAAAATTCTATGAATGCATCAGCGACGTGATCCGCTGGAACAAACAATATCCCAAAGACTGGCGTGACACCTGGATGCAGATCCAGAAGCGCTGGAGTACCGATATGTATTGTCCCGATGGCGTGTTCAGTGCTTTCGACATTGATGCCACCATTAATGCCGCTTATGTGGTGTTGGGACTTTTGTATGGCCGAGGTGATTTCGGCCTGAGCATGGAGATCACCACAAGGGCCGGGCAGGATGCCGATTGCAATCCCTCCACCGTAGCAGGTATTTTAGGAACGATGATGGGCTATGCAAAAATTCCCACGATCTGGAAAGAAGGTTTAGATGGTGCCGAAGATCTGCCTTTTAAATACACGAATATCTCTTTACAAAAAGCTTATCAGCTTGGGTTGAAACATGCGCTGGATAATATCCAACGCAATGGTGGCCAACGCAAGGGTGATCTGGTAACCATCCCCAAACAAAGCATTAAAACCGTTGCCTTTGAACAAAGCTTTGAAGGACTGAGTAAGGTGAGTGAAATCAAGTTGGAGGGCAGGGAGCAACAATTCACTTTCACTGGAAAAGGTATCGTGATCAAAGGCTATGCATTCAAGCCATCAGACAAATCACCTGACCAGGTCATACAAGTTCGGGTACAGATAGACGATATGCCCGCAGAAGTGATTGAATTACCAACAGCATTTTTACATCGCAGACATGACGTGTATTGGAACTATGCCCTCAAACCCGGGGACCACAAAGTAACTATGCAGATGATGAATCCACAGGATGGATATGGCATCCACACACCATCTGCCCTCATTTACCAATAGCTAAAATAGCTATTAGCTACTAGCTAATAGCTATTTTAGGAGGGAGGTGATGGTCTTCTCAAACTCCTCTTTAAACAAGTCATGCCTTGCTCCGGTACTGGGACCTTCAAAGCCGCTATGGATCTTTTTTACCTTTCCGTCTTTACCGATAAAGATGGTTGTAGGAAAAGCTTTGATGGGTGTGAGTTGCGGAAGGGTCTTTTCGGTCTTCAATGAATCCGCGCTGGTAATGCCGGTGATCAGCATCGGGTACTGCACATTAAATCGCTGTTGAAATTTCCGCAGGCTCTTGCTGGCGCGTTGAAAATCCGTTGAATACTCATAAGCCAGGGCAATCATCTCCACGCCCCTGCTCTTATTCTTCTGATAGTAATCACTGAGGAAAGCTGTTTCATCCATGCAATTGGGACACCATGATCCCATGATCTGGATCACCACTACCTTACCTGCGAATCGTGGATCACTGAGGGAAACCATCTGACCGTCGAGGTCCGGAAAACGTAACCCGATCCTGTCCTCACCCGGCCTAAGTTGCATGGCAGACAAGGAGGCATCCACTTTCGCATTGGGATTCTTTATGGCATACCAGGGCTCAAGCCAGGTTGCACTGGATGCAAATACGCCATTATAAATATTGCCATCGGCCCCAATTCTGGCACCAATAAAATACGCGTGGCTGCCATCAAAACAAGAAAGTTGTATACTGTCTCCATTCACGACGCCTTCCAGGAAACGATAATCACCAGAGGGTGTGATGAACGTTCCGGTCAATTGTTGACCACGTTGTTCAAACTCTCCAACAGCCGGTCTGCTGGTACCGTTGGGTCGGATAAATGTCACCGACCATCGGCCCGAGATATTCCCCCTTGGCTTTGTTTCTTGTATCGGAAAGCGTGTGCTGCCGGGTTTGATGACCACGGGCATCACCATGGGCTGTCCTGTGGTACCCTTGATCCACACGCCGGTATATCCACCATCTGCAGATTGCCGTAATCTGAAATCAGATTCAAACAAGGGCATGCTTACTAAAGTTGAATCACCCACAAGCCGAATATCGGTTACGCGTATCCGCTCGGTTGCATTCTGGATGGTCCATACTTCTGCACCGTTGCTCCTGTTGATGTCCAGGTTGAACACGATGGGTAATCCATCCTGTCTTTCAAGTACTGCGCGGTACATGCCGCTTTGCGACTTTTGCGCAAATCCCTGGACCATAGAAATAAGAAATGCGCAGATCATGAAAATGGAAGGATGCCTCATAACGGCAACAAAGGTAAGTGGTTTGTTGCAGTCCATTTCGCTGCCATCCATGGTTAACAAATCAACCGGATATCATGCCGCTGAATTGTTTAACGTGATGAGACGGCCAGGCCCATGCGTTCTGCATAATTGGGCACATAGCCGTCTTTCCGAAGGATGCGGAGCAGATCTTTTTCAAGGCTCACTACCGGGAATTCAATGATGCGACCAAGCTCTACCGTCACGCCTTCAATGATCATTGTTGGCACCCTGATGATCTGCCTGCCCTCCTCTTCATGACCCGGGCTTTTTTTATACATATCGGGTTGATTGGAGACCATGATCATGGTAAGGTTTTCCGGCGGAAAGCCACAGCAGTCGAGGATCTTGAGCAACCTCGGCACTTCCCTTCTGGAGTCACCGCACCAGGTTCCCATGAAGAGGGTGATCTTCTTGTCTTTCAATAAGGGCGCCACAAAAACACAGGTACCACTATCTACAATATATTGGTCATAATTAGACACGAACCAGTTGCGGAAGGGTTCACGCCACAAGGCTTCGCGGGTACATTGACCGATCAGGATGGTTTGTCCTGCTGCATCGGTGAATTGTTGATTGATTTTGTTTTCTTGTGTATAGGCGATGCTGGCTGTTCCAAACAGAACAGCGCAGATCATAATGAATTGTTTCATTTATCATGCGTTTGATGGCCCTGTGATAAAGGGCCGATGAATTAAAAATGAGGATCGATGAAGATGAACTCAGGCGGCTGGTGGCCTGAACACAGCATTGCCAATTTGGTTTGGCAGGTTCATCTGATATGCGGCATGATATCCGGTTACGGGTTGTTGAAGGAGGCCGATGGCAGCAAAAATTTCGGGCGGCATGCTTTCGGTGGGAACGGTTTTAAGGATCGATGTTTTCAGATCACCGGTTTCACCTGGATTGCTGTTGATGGTTTTAAAGATGTCATCGCATCCGCAATCCTTCACAGAAGTTTCCATGGTGATGGCGATCGGACAAAGCACATAGCTCATCATGTTCCCGGCCATAAGGCTGAGGAACAGGATGAGCATGATGAAACTTATCCGTCGAGATTTCGCCATTGTTCAGTAATATACAAATAACCAATAACGAATAACTGCTTAAAGATTGTTAAACATGTCTGCGGTCATTTTCTCCAGGTCAAACTCTGGCTTCCAGTTCCAATCTTGCCCTGCCACGGAATCATCGATACTCTGCGGCCAGCTGTCTGCAATGGCCTGGCGATAGTCCGGTTTATAATCAATGGTGAAGCCCGGAACATGCGTACCGATGCAGGCCGCAATTTCTTTGGGTGAGAAACTCATGCCACTGATGTTGTAGGAGGTGCGTACAGAGATTCGATCCGCCGGCGCTTCCATGAGCTCGATGGTTGCGCGGATGGCATCGGGCATATACATCATCGGCAGATAGGTATCTTCTTTTAGAAAGCAGGTATAATGTTTCTCTTCAAGTGCTTCATGAAATATCTCCACCGCATAATCCGTGGTGCCGCCGCCCGGTGCAGATTTGTAAGAGATTAATCCAGGATAACGCAGACTGCGCACATCCAGGCCATAACGTTGGTTAAAATAGTTACACCAGAACTCACCGGCGAACTTGCTGATACCGTAAACAGTAGTGGGCTCGATGACGGTTTTTTGCGGGCAATTGATTTTTGGACTGGTTGGTCCAAACACCGCGATGCTACTGGGCCAGTAGACTTTATGGATCTTTTCTTCCCTCGCGATGTCCAGCACATTCAGCAGTCCGGTCATATTCAGGTTCCAGGCCAGGGGAGGATTCTTTTCGCCGGTGGCGGAGAGGATGGCAGCCAGAAGATAGATCTGTGTGAAGTTCTGGCGGATGACCTGCACGTGCAGCATCTCCTTGTTCATCACATCCATACTCACGTAAGGACCGGTGCCTTTGAGCAAGTCATTTTCTTCACGAAGGTCAGACGCCACCACATTGGCGCCGCCATAAATTTTGCGCAGGGCGAGGGTGAGTTCAACACCGATCTGGCCGCAGGCACCGATAACGAGGATCCTTTCTTTTATCATATGGGGCAATTCTGGAGCAAAAATAGGGCTTGCGGAAAACATCTATCTTCGCAGCATGGAAACATATCTGAAGGACCTGTTCAAAGGGCAGCACTATGATGAGAAAAATTTCTTCCTTATCGCCGGCCCTTGCGTGGTGGAGAGTGAGGAATTGATCATGGAAGTGGCGGAGAAAGTTTCATCGATCTGTAAAAATCTGGGTATCCCTTATGTGCTAAAGGCATCCTACCGTAAGGCAAACCGCACCAGTGGCAGTTCATTTACGGGCTTGGGCGATGAAAAAGCATTGGATATCCTGTCCCGTGCCGGAAAGCATTTTCAATTGCCTACTACTACAGATATTCACGCCCATGAAGAAGCGGCCATGGCTGCGAAATATGTTGACATCCTTCAAATCCCGGCCTTCCTTTGCCGGCAGACGGATCTTTTGCAGGCAGCGGCCCAAACTGGGAAGATCGTGAATGTGAAAAAGGGCCAGTTTGTGAGCGGTGCGGCCATGAAGTTTGCCGTTGAAAAGATCAGAAAAGAAGGCAACGATAAAGTGATCCTCACGGAGCGCGGAAATAGTTTTGGCTACCAGGACCTGGTGGTGGACTACCGGAACATCCCCTGGATGAAGGCCCATGGCGTTCCTGTGGTGATGGATTGTACCCATTCCCTGCAGCAACCCAACCAAAGCTCAGGTGTAACGGGCGGCAACCCGGAATTGATCGGGACCATCGCAAAAGCAGCGATCGCCACGGGAGCCGACGGACTTTTTATTGAAACGCATCCCAATCCCGCAGTCGCCAAAAGCGATGGGGCTAATATGCTCAGGCTCGATCTGTTGGAAGGACTGTTGATCGAGTTAATCAGGTTGCGGAAGGCGGTGAACCAGTAGTAGACCGATCACACCCAACATTCATAGAACAAGGCGCTTAAAAACGGGCACCGCCGAGGCGGCAAAGCTCAACATTTGATAAAAAAAGAAACAAGCTGTCAACTGAAAAGTCCTCAACGAGTTCCTTAACCGGCTTTACATGGAAGGATAACTCATTGTTAAGCAAATATTAAGCCAGAAAATCAATGCGGTAATGTGGCGATGCGGCAATGCGGCAATGAAATACAAAGTTTAGCCAATAGCCATTAGCAATTAGCCAATAGCTCAACGAATCTCACTCGGATTTACCCCAAACACCTTCCTGAAAGCAAGGGTAAAGTTGCTCATATTGCTATAACCCAGGGATCGGCCGATGTCCTGGATAGAGAGTGAGGAGTCCCGCAACAGCTGCCTCGCCCGGATCATCCGGTGCTGTTGGAAATATTCATATGGAGGGATCCCATATACTTGCCGGAATAAGGTCTTTAGCCGGGTGGCACTCATGGCAGCGTGTTTAGCGAGCTCATCAATGCCGGGCGCCATTGAAAGGTCTTTCAACAAATGCGTTTCCACGTCCCTGATCCTTTCAATATCGTCACTGGCAATTTTTGCCAATCGGGGATTCCTTGTCATTTCCTCATACATCCATGAAAAGAATCGCTCCAGAATCATCATGATCCTGTTCTGGATGAAGGGTTGTTCATCAATGTTTGCATCAACAGGGCGATTCAGGATCTCATGAAGCATCTGCGCATCATCAGCATCCATCTCTTTCATATGGATCCTGGCTGATTTCAACTGCAGATACCGTTGCAGCACATCTTCCATCTTATCGATCCGCAAGTAAGAAGCAAGCCACTCCGGTGAAATGATCACCCTGAATCCTTGTACGAGGGATCCTTTGGGGGCAAACTGGCGCAGATCGGAAAGAAAGCTAAACAGGTGCATACCGGAAATGTGCGGCTCAGTTGAGATCATCTGATCCCCATCAAGATCAATCACAATCTCTCCTGCATTCTCGATCTCCTCGCATACAAAAACATAGTATTCTTTATCCGTGCGTCCGCGATTGAACCAAAAATCATCCGCAAGATGGAGATCCATGATCAGCACTTCCATTTGGTTAGGAAGTGTGATGCTTCGGAAATACCCCTTGCCTAAGCCTGGAGGAATTTCCACGATATGCTCCTTGAGTGGCATGTGAAATTCCCCGGAAAACTTCGACAGGATGTCGTGATATGATAATATGGAAAAATTAAACTCCTTCATGTTGTGCAATTAGCTATTAGCTAGTAGCTATTAGCGAATCTCTCCTGGCAAAACGCCGTAGACGTGCTTGAACGCTTTGGAGAAGTTACTTAAACTTTTATATCCAACGGCAAGCCCGGTTTCTTTGACGGATCTGCCACCTGCCGCCAGCATTTCCCGCGCCCGTTCAAGCCTGCAGCGTTGGTAGTATTCATACAAAGGATAGCCATAGATTTCCCGGAATAAACGCTTCAGCTTCGTCTCACTGAATCCATATTTATCTGCCAACGCTTCTGCAGTGGGTAACCCTCCTAAAAAACGATCAGAAAGTTCAGATTCAACTTGCATCATTTTGTATATATCACTCTTATCCAATCGTTTATATCGTACTTTCTTCAAATTAACTTCAAGCTGGGAAAAGAACTTTTCCATCATCAACATGACCCTGTTCTCCAAGGTAGCGTAGTAAACCGGGCTCTCCAGATTTACATTAAACACATCATCCATGAGCTTCCGGTATTCCATATCCAATGGCGCAAGGGTAAGCTTCTTGGTTTTGAGCGATAGGTATTCCACCATCAGGTCATCTTCCTTATCGATCTTGAAAAACTTCGCCAGCCACAGTGGGGGAAACATAATGCGGATGGATGCAAATGAAAAATCGCGCGCGGCGATGAGGACATTGTCGAACATGGTACTTGAAAGCGAAGCCCCTGCATACACAGGAGGATGATAATACTCCTTTTCCCCTCCAACGATCTGTTCCATGCTCTTACTTATTCGGACGTCATCAAAAGCAAGGATGTAATGGCATGGATCTTTTTTAAGGCGCTTGAGAAAAACTTCGGTGTGCATATTGTTCTCTGTCACCAGCACACTAAGACCGTTCGGCATATGCACTGCACGCAGGTACCCTTCGCCATAGACCGATGGAACTTTCAGTACCTCATTTTCTACTTTGGCGCCGAGTTTCACGGCCAGTTCATCAAGCCAGACATGGTAGTCTGTATGATCAAACGAAAACCAGATCATAGCTCCAAAATAGGCATAAAAAAAGACATGTATAATTTTATCTACAGGTAGCGCAGGGGGTTACGCTTGGCCTTCCAGATGTACCCGCGGATATTGATCCAGAATGCCATAAAAAGGTAGATCACTATGGGTGATCCCATCGTTAGACAGGAGGTATAAATGAAGTATTTCCGGATGGTGGTACTGGGCACGCCCATTTTCTCCCCCATCCAGGAGCAAACCCCAAAAACATGACCTTCTACAAATTGCCTGAACCTGTTCATAGTTCAAATCTACATAAATTCTCAGTTGGCAACAGCTCTTTATTTTGTTAACTTCGCCTTCCCTGAAAAAGATAATGGCTAGTGGCTATTAGCTATTTTTTGGTAGCCGCCAATAGCTAGTAGCCAATAGCAAATAGCTCAATATTAAACGTTTAAACATATCCCATGGTATTCGATCTCGACCTGATCAAAAAAACGTACGCAGAATTACCCGGCAAAGTGGATGCTGCCCGTAAACTGGTAGGACGTCCCCTGACCCTGGCTGAGAAAATCCTTTACGCACATCTTTACAATCCCCTGACCACCGCATATACCCGCGGTAAGGATTATGTGGATTTCGCCCCGGATAGGGTGGCCATGCAAGACGCCACGGCACAGATGGCCCTGCTCCAGTTCATGACCTGTGGACGGGACCAGGTAGCTGTTCCTTCAACAGTGCATTGTGATCACCTGATCCAGGCCAAAGTTGGCGCTGTGACGGACTTGAAGAATGCCATCGATACCAATAAAGAAGTATATGACTTCCTCGCATCAATCTCCAATAAATATGGGATTGGTTTCTGGAAACCCGGCGCAGGAATTATTCACCAGGTAGTCCTGGAAAACTATGCATTCCCCGGCGGCATGATGATCGGAACGGACTCCCATACGCCCAATGCCGGCGGTCTGGGTATGGTAGCCATCGGAGTAGGTGGTGCCGATGCCGTAGACGTGATGGCGGGCCTTCCATGGGAACTGAAAATGCCTAAACTGATTGGCGTGAAACTGACCGGCAAAATGAACGGTTGGACTTCCGCAAAAGATATCATTCTCTGGGTAGCAGGCCAGCTCACCGTCAAAGGTGGAACCGGCGCTATTGTAGAATACTTCGGTGAAGGTGCCGATAGCCTCAGCGCTACCGGTAAAGCCACCATTTGTAACATGGGTGCCGAGATCGGTGCCACCTGCTCTATTTTTGGATATGACGCCAAGATGGCCGACTATCTGAAAGGTACAGGTCGGGCTGAAGTAGCGGCCCTTGCTGACCAGGTCATCAACGATCTCCGTCCTGACGCTGAAGTGTATGCAAACCCTACACAATATTATGACCAGGTTCTTGAACTGAACCTGAGTGAACTGGAACCTTATGTAAATGGTCCTTTTACACCGGATCTGGCTACGCCGATCTCCAAAATGAAAGAAGCTGTTGCAGCCAATGGATGGCCGGCGAAACTGGAAGTGGCCCTCATCGGTTCCTGCACCAACTCGTCTTATGAAGACATCTCCCGGAGTGCTTCTATTGTGAAGGATGCCGTGAGTAAAGGGCTTAAAGCAAATTCTGAATTCACCATCACACCGGGCTCAGAATTAGTACGTTACACAATCGAACGTGATGGATTTATTCGCGAGTTTGAGAATGTTGGTGGCGTGGTTTTGGCCAATGCCTGCGGTCCCTGCATCGGTCAGTGGGCACGTCATATTGATGACCCCAATCGCAAGAACACCATTATCACTTCTTTCAATAGGAACTTTGCCAAACGTAATGATGGCTTCGCCAACACACATGCATTTGTGGCATCTCCTGAAGTGGTGACAGCCATGGCCATTGCGGGCACCATCGCCTTCAATCCCATTACAGATACCATTACCAACA
>Ga0207941_1000512_pt1 | contig 11552 bp, 9 predicted proteins | sample LakMenEpi13Sep12_FD_150695 | JGI IMG/M metagenome (GOLD analysis project Ga0207941, IMG submission 150695) | Freshwater microbial communities from Lake Mendota, WI - 13SEP2012 deep hole epilimnion (SPAdes) | ecosystem: Environmental > Aquatic > Freshwater > Lake > Epilimnion/Euphotic zone ...
AGCCAGAAACATTGCCCATAGACCTCTTGGCTACGCAACCGATGTCAGTAGTGAGAGCCTTGATAGTAGTATCCTTGAGGACAATTTCTGGGCTGGTAGTGTTATCGGAAATGACGGCCTCGTAGATGCTGTTTGTTTTAAGCACCAAAACCTTGTTGCCGCTCCAAGGATAGAAACCTACAATCTCTTGGTCGTCACCAGTGTTAATCTGGAACGCTTGAACGGTTAGGTCAAATTCCCAATCTCCGTCTTCGTTGGGAAGATAGTACGATACGGCAATCTCGTCACGGCTGTACTTAAGGTACAGTCTGTTTCTAAAGTAAATACCGTTAGACGAAGGTGGGAAAGAGCAATGAGTAGAGTCGCCATCTACGCTACCATCAATGGTTTTCTGCGTAGTAACCTGCACTGAAGTACCATTAAAAACAAGCGGAGGTCTGCCCTTGCATACCAAGATAGGCTTGTTGTTAATATGGTTAGAGGTAGCAAGGCTTCTGACGGTGAACTGATTTGTGGACTGAACGGATTCAACAATGAAAGTGCCGCTCATCTCTTCTTCAACCGCTTCAAGAATAACTTCGTCACCAACTACAAGTTGATGACCAAGATTGGTAGTAACTACGATGTTCCAGTGGTTGTTTACATGGACATGGCTTGCGTGTCCTTCTCTAAAAAACTCAGACTCACCACGCAAAATGTAGATATTGTTTACGGCCTGTAGTACTTGCGTCTTCTCTTTTACAGCCTTTCTTCCAGTAGGGAAATTGTACTTAGAACTCAGCGGTGAAGCCGAGTTCATGTTGTACAGGTACAGTCCATCCTCAAGGACGAGCACCATTTCTTCGGTGCCATCCTTTCTGACTCTTACGCCAGAAGCAATAATAGAGTCGGCAGGGGTGGGGAGGATAATCCCCTTGATGGTGTCAGAAAAGAACTGCTTTAGTCCTTTTCTTGTTTCCAGTGACTGTAGTTCAAGACGAATGTTTCTGCCGTCTTGTAGCACACCCTCTTTAAGAGCCGTACCATTGCTCCGAGTGTCGATAGACAGAAATTGAAAGTCGCCTTGCTTTTTTCTGACACTGTTATTAGAATCTGCCATTTCATATTAGACAGACGGTTCGGTCCAAGTGAGACCAAGGTCAGTAAACGACTTAATCAGTTCTTCCTTGGTAGGCTTGTTAATAAGGGTAAGGACAGAGTTAGCCTTACCACCGTGAGGGAACTCACGAATAACATAGACCTTCTTTTCAATGGGGTTGTAAAGGGCGTTCCAGCCCTTGGGAATATCGAATTCTCGCTTTTTATTCATGGTTAAAATGTAATCGTAGTGGTGATGTAGCCGCCTCCGCTCTGGTATTCGACACGAGTCTTTACATTCGCATCTCCATTCCAGAATTCGTTGGATTCAAAAATGATGTACCCACTTTGGAATTTGTCAAGGAAGGAAGTTCCGCTGGGGATAGCACCCTGTCCAGACATGACCCAAGGGGTAACATCTAGGCCAACTTGAAGTTGACCGCTATAAGAGCCACCGCCATCGCTCACATACCAGTCAAGAAGTCTGATAGAGCCAATAGAGGGGGTGAAGACAATAGCACCATCAGAAAGGTAGTTAGAACCCCATTCAAATGTCGAGCCACCCATGCCATCAGCAATTTCAGACCCCCAAGAAGTGCCAATATTTACATCGGCATACTGGTTGTCAAGGTAATAGCCGTCCATGTCATTGCCAGAATAATTGATGCTCTGGTTAATGGGGCTTTCGCTGTAGTTAAGTACTGTGCCAGCAGGGGGGTAGTCGGGAGGAGGAGGCTCGTTACAGTTGTCGTTTACATAATAACTGCCATCACTGTAAATAACTTGGCAACAGCCATTGTCGTAAATGATGTCTCCATTCATTGCACTCCAACTGTTGCTCCACATCCAGTAGGTGCCACACATGCCATCAGCATACTCATCCTCAATGTTGTAGTTATAGGTAAACTGACCAGAAGTACCGCAACCATCCCAGTAAATATACTGTTCGTCTACATTTCTAGTGTTTCCAGTAGCACCAGCATCTGGGCAAGGCGGGTTACAGTTGTCGCTTACAGTGTAGTAAGGATAGTTGTAAGAGTCGTAGTAAACATAACAGCAATCGTTGTAACTGTAAATAGTAGTGCCATTTTCAGCCGAGTAAGAGCCAGAAGGTAGCCAGTAAGTACCACAATAGCCATCATGATACTCAGTTTCAATGTCGTAAGCGTAATCAAAATATCCGCTCGTACTACAACCATCCCAGTAAATGCTACTAACATTAATATTTCTGGTGCTTCCAGTAAGCGTGTCTGCATCTCCGCAAGGATTGCAGTTATCGTCTACATAGTAATAACTTCCATCCCAAATGACTTGGCAACAACCAGTGTCGTAAAGAACATCGCCAGCAGGTCTGTTCCAACTTCCAGTAAGACTAAGATACTCACCGCAGTTACCGTCAGTGTAAACATCATAATAGGCAAGGCTAGTATCGTTGTAGCCATAATTACCACAACCAGACCAATTAATTCCGTTTCCAGACTGCTCGTTTCTTAGAAACTGACCAGCAATCGGGCAAGGGAACAATACCGACCCTAGGCCATTTCCAACAGAAATGACAAAACCGTTATTTCTGAAGGCTTTGTTAAGCATTAAGCCGTAGCGTAGGCAACATGAGCAACCACAGAGCCATCAGACTTCAGTCTGACAATACCGTTATAGTTGTCAAGGGACACATTCGACTTAATCGGGATAAGCAGACCTTCCGTAGAAGTTTCATTGAGGGCCACATAAAGGGCCGTGGTGTCGCTCTTATTCTGAATTACGACAACCACTCTACGCTGGGGAGCAATAGCGGCAGGAAGGGCAGTGACCCAGTTGGTGCCAACCGTGAGGTCGTCATGGATAAACTGCCGAAGAAACGGAGAGGAGAACTTGATATTGGACATTAGGAATAGGGGTTAATGAAATTGATTCTACGAATTTGGCCCTGCTGTCGAGAGATTTTGTCGATTTCTTCGTCAAGGAAAGCCTGTGCTTCCGCTTCGGCAATTCTCGCAGAGTCCATTTGGCCTTCACTTCTTAGGTAATCTGCAAAAACCGCCCTAGCAACATACGGTGCAAACTCATAGGGAATCTGAACCTTCTCCCATTCGTCAGTGTGTTCGGACGGTCTCTTGTTAACATTGTTTACCTTGCAGTTATAAAAGTTGCCAGAAAAGACTCTGCCAGCCTGTGGCTTGTAAGCACCACTAAGAGAGCCGACATCAAAGAAGGCCTGTGAGCCTACCTTGTATTCAACGGCCTGTTGCCATCCCAGTCCAAACAGTTCGGGGGGTCTGGTTCTGTACTCTACCCAAACCTTACCTTCTCTGGCAATCGTAAGATAGGCCTTAGTGCCATTTAGGATAAAGGTCAACTGGGCGTTTCTGGTAGTGCTCAGCGGGTTGAGCGACCAGATAGAAATAACGGTTCCGCAGTCAGCGGGAAGTTCAAAGGCAGGAGCACCGTTAACCTGCGTAAGGAGAACTTCTTGAAATTTGATTACCTGTGGAAAGGTATCGTATTCCCAAACATGACGAAGCCGAAGAGCGGCAAAGTCTCTGATTTGGGCAAAGGTAGGGTCGCTAATCTCGTCACGGTCAAGACCGCAAAACTGGATTGCTTCAACTAGAATTCTCGAAAAGTCGGCAGTTCTCATTAGGTAAGATAACCGTCAGCGGTAAAGATAGCCCCATTGATGGTGGCGTTCTTCATGTAGTTCTTAACCGCACATTCGGGATTGTCACGGAAAAACTCTTTGACAAATCCATCGTCCTTCCAGCAGTCGTATCCAAGACGCTTGCCCCAGTAATGGTAAGAGGCGGTAGGGATTTCCCCCACCAGCCTCCCCATACCCTCGATGTTTTTAGCATCGTTTTGGTTATAAAAAGCACCAAGTTGTCTGGCTTGGTGCCTTGCTTGAGTTTCCTCCATCCTCCAGCCACGAAGCAACTCCTGTTCCACCCCCTTGCGGAGGTGGTCTGGAATTACTTCAGACAGGTGCTGGATGATGTTGTCCGACACTTAGGCAGTGAAGTCGAGTTTGCCGAAGGCGAGCGGGTTATGGATGCAAAGACCCAGAACCGCTTCAACCGTGCGAGCAGGACCGCCACCGAAGTCGGGGAGTTCTCTGACCTGTGCGACCTGTCCACCATAGCGAACTTCCACCATGTCGAACGGAATCACATAGCCAACGAACTTGTTCTTCAGCCAAGTGGAGGAGTGCAACTTGAGTCTACCGAAGTCGCCTTCAAAGACCTGCACGGTAGCCGTGTAGGTGGAGTCGTCAGCGTTACGGTTGAAGGTGCGGACAGCACTGCGGGTCTCAGCAGAGCCAGAAGAGCCAGAGGTAAACACCAGATTGGTGAAGCCACGCTTACAGCGGGTACCAATCAGAGCGTCATACTCCTTGCTCGTGCCAGTCTGTTCATAAAGACCAGTAAGCAGGTTCTGGATGTTTTCTTCGGTGAGGTCGTTACCAACCGTACCGTAGAGATGCTGTTCCTTCGGCATCTGGAAGTCTTCGGGGACAGCGAAGTAGGTGTCCTGTGCAACCGTACCAAAGTTAGCAGGGTTAGTGCCAATGTTAGCGGAGGTAGCACCCTTGACGGCAAGCCACTTGTCAAGACCACGAGTGAGGTAGGGAACGCCACCAGCACCAGTGTCCTGCTGAGCACCCTGCGAGCCGCAGAGCGTGACTTCGATATCACGCTTCAGCATCTTGATGGACTTAGCGACATTGTTCGCAAGTTCATCCTTAACGCCAGCGATATTCGTAAGGTCGAGGGACATCGGAGACACACGGACCGTTCTGCGGAACATCTGAGGATGCATCGACAGTTCGTATCTGTACTGCTTGGTCTGACCGTTAACGGTGTCCTTGACATAGTTCTCAACATCAGTCGAGACATTCACATCAGTACCATCGATAACGCCACCCGCCTTAACAGCAGGAAGTTGGTCAACCTGCCAGCGGAAGTGCGTGTTGCCAGGCTTGGAACCCTTCTTAGCCATGGAGGTGAAGGGCGTGTCTCTCGCATCAACGAGAGCAATGAGGTCAGCGAGGTCTTCCCGCTTACCAGAGGTAATATTAGGTTCAGTAAGAATAGCCATAATTATAGGAACTTTTTGAGCAGGATTTCCTTGAGGTCATCACCGTTACCATTTGCTTTGTAACGAGATTCGGATTCCTTCAGTCTGCTGTTTGCACTGGAGGATTTAGGAGCCGACCCACTAGGTCTAGGATTATGAGGAGCCTTCGTAACGGTCTTGGAGGTCTTACCTTCTCTGGCTTTGACACCAGCGATGTAGTCACCAATCACCATCTTGTAGTCGGGGAATCGGGTAATCTCGGGGAAGGCCTTCAAAAACTGGTGAGCAATTTGCTTCTCACGAGAGTCGATGTCCTTCTTCCAGACAATACCGTATTCCTTTTCGGCAAGGTTTTCAAAGTTATCCTTGGCTCTGACATACTGCATCCGCTTAGGAAGGTGCTCTTCAAGTGCGTCAATCGCATTCAACTTGATTTGCTTAACATCCTCTGGGCTGTAGTAGGTTTCGTTGCCACTAGCATCGGTGACCGTGTATCCGTCAGAATGTTCTTCGCACCATCTACGAACAGACCGTGCCTGAGAGACTTCGCTCTCGATTTCTGCAACGCTCTGAATGTGTGAGTACGGATTATCCTTGGTGGAAACAACAGGCTCAGATGTAGACTTCTGATTTCTAGCGGATTCAAGTTCCTCCTTGAGTTTGGCAATCTCGGCTTCGGCTTCCCTACGCTTCGACACCAACTTATCAATTCGCTTCTTTACTCCCTTAGAAAGACCCCTGTCCTCTTCATTATCTTCGTTCTGTGAATGAACCTCTTCGCCATTTTCCGCTTCGGTGTCCATAGGCTCACCGTCACTTGTCTGGTCTTCCACTTGATTACTATCGGACTCGGTGGTGTCCGTTTGACTTTGCTCGGTGGAGTCAAAATCCCTACGGAGAATATCCGCAAGGCGTTCCTGTGTTAAGGGTCCGATTTCCTTATTTACGACATTAGTGTCTTGCGACTCGGTGCCATCGTCCTCACCGTATTCTTCTTCGTTATTCATGAGATAATTTAAGCATTCTCAAGTCTGCTTTGACTTTACAATGTTTTGAGAAAACAAGGAAAACAAAGTTACGGTACCTTTACTTTAATAAAGGTCAAGCGTATTAAAGCGAATTTAATTCCTCGTCCGTAGTCCAGTTAATATTCTTTCTGTCAAGAGCCGCTTTTCGCTCTTCTAGGAACAGTCTTTTGAGGTCTCGCAGGGCAGAAGCCCTACCACAGGCATAAACCCTGTCTTCACCCTTTATGTCAAGAGAAATGGCCTCATCCGTCTCCGCTTTGATGTTTAAGTCAATAACGGTCATAAACTGAGTCCAGAGGTCGCTTTTGCCCTCAAAACCAAAGGCTTCTCGATTATACCTGTCCATTTAGGGGCTGTTGGGGTTGCATCTCTTGGGTCTGCTGTACGCCACCCATTGCGGCTTCCTGCTGAAGTTTGTCAGCAACAGGGGTTACGCCAATTCGACCAATCTGCTTGTTCTGCTGTTGCATGATGGACATTTGGAGGTTTTTGACATAATTCTGGAAAATCATCTGGAAGGTCTGGTTCGTCTGCGACTGTTGCTGAGCCACAGGGTTCTTGGACATAATATCCTGCACATACTGCATCTTGGTAGGAGCAGTCGGGTCGTTTTCGACATATTGCGGTTCGTTACCCAGAATCATGAGGGCAATGTCGGTTTGGACATCCCTGTACATCTTCTGAGAGGCAGAGGTCTGGTCAATAATCAGTTCCTTCGCCATATCGGGAGCAATAGCCTCAAGAGCCTTCGCTACCAACTTGTTTTTGTCAATAACGCCACCACTGTCAAGCGGAAGGACGGATGCGGTGATTGCGGTCAACTTTTCCATCACAAAATCCACATACAGGTTACGAATGTCGAACTTGAGTTCAAAGTCGTACATGTTTGCGATGTCAGACATGCTCTGGGTAAGAGGGATGGTTGTAATGCGGACAATCTCTTCCTGCGACATGTACTGAAGGCTCAGTTGCAGAATCTGGACATAAATGTCAGACATGGCATGCAGGAAGTTGTCGGTAGACACCTGCTGAAGCATCTGGGCGTAGGGAGCGGGATTTTCGGGGTCTTGCATGCCAGAGGTAAGTCCGAAGTATCTGGCAATGTTAGACTCGACCTGCTGGATGACCATTTCGGCAAGTCCGACAGTTCCACGAGGCGGCTCCATGAACTTGAAGTCATCTGGACCAGAAACAGGCAACTGCTGGGCAGGGCCAATTCTGCCGATGCCTTGAATTCGTCTCTTCACCATAATCGGAGGGACGGTTTCAAAAGCAGTGCGGTCACGCATCGCATCATGCTGGCCTTTCAGTTCAAACTGCTCGGTCATCAAGATTTCTGGGATACCTCTGGACTCAGCGACATTCTTGCGAAGGTTTTCTCTACGGTAAATGACGAACGGATACTGTCCGTGAGCATAGCCAAGTTTCTCGTGCTTGAAGTATGTCTGGCTAGACGAGTTCGGGCAGAACGCAGTGTAATAGATGTGAGGAACGCCATCTTCGTTAATCTGGCGAGTGTAGGCGTAGGTCACCTCAATCATGTGGTTACCTCTGAACTCAAAAGTGTTGAGGGTGTTGGCACGAGGGACAATGTTGGGGTCGTTGTACCAAGACATCTTGCCAGCAGTGTTAATGGCTTCCTCGATAGCATCAGCATCCCAGCCGTCATTACGCTCCATCGAACGAAGTTCAACTTCGGTCATGAACATGCGTCTGAACACCACACGAGCCTTTTGGAATTCAATAGTTTCGGGCGGGAAACTGATTTCATCAAACGGCTTCAACGCAGTAACGGAAGCCATGTTCTTTACGATGGTTTCTTCAAAGAGAGAAGCGATGCCAACCTCACGAAGGTCTTTAATCATCTTGCGGATGTCCTTCTCCTTGAAGTTTGGCAGTCTTTCGGAAAGAAGAGCAAACGCAAGGTCTTCAGACTCCTCCGACATCACATACATCGGCAAATTGCCAAGCATGGAGTTGGGGTCCATCTGCGAAGCCTCCTGTGCCATCTGCACAAGTTGCTGAAGGTTGATAGTCTGCTCTCGGAGGCCAATCTGTTGGTCCCAACCCACATGCATCGCAGACCAGCCGTACTGATTGCCGTACTGGCAGAAAAGTTCGGTTTCTCGTCTGAGGTCAGAGCGGAGTCTGTTGCCAGTAATGTGACCAATCAGAGTAGCCATGCCTCCAGCCATCGGACCATCTTCGGAGGTTCTTCCAGACACGCCCAACTTGGAAAGTTTAAGGGCGTTCATCAGAAGGGCTACCTGTTCGTTAATAACTCTGTCAACAAGTCTAATTCTGACATCGGACGCACCCTCGAAAGGCATAGCGGGTTCATCTTCGGGCTTACCAGTAGAATGCTTTCTGCCATCAACCGACTGACCGTCCCAACGGCAGTAACGCAGGTCATCGTTGGCGGTAAGTTCGGAAGCGTTGGCTCCGTGGTTAAAGCAACGCTGAAGTTCTGCATTCAGAGCAATGATGTCTGGCTTTTCGCTGGCGTTGACGAGGGGGTCTCCATTTGAATTCATGGAGGGAGAGTAAATATTCATTAGTAGATAAAGGGTTTGCCAATCGGAGTGAAATCAGAGCCAAGGTGGACTGGCGACATAACGGCTAGATAGCGAAGGCAGTCAATGGGGTCTTTGGTTGCTCCCTTCTCACCGTCTGCACCAGTCCACTCCTTTAGGCAGTAAATTAGGTTCTGACATTCTTTGGAAATGAACAGTTTAGGTTCGTTAATTGGAGAAATGGGTTGAGTCATGTCGTAGGAGAACCAGTCGTTGATAATTGATACTCCCTGCTCAATGGCTACGCCAGCGGCAGGTGCGAAGTACATAGGATTGTCTCCGTCATCAAGCAACTCAATAAGAGAGGTGCCGCCATCTTTGCCAATGGCTTGGGTGCCGCCAGCACGAGGGTCAATGTAGCGTTCGGCAATCTCTTCCTTGCCCTCCAGTCGTCTGATGGTATCCTTGATTTCGTCAAGACCCATACCAGCACCGTTTCGCTGTGCGATACCTTCTTTTCCGTCTGGCTTGTCGGAAGGAAGTGCCCACTCGCCCAAACTCATGTCTGGGAATTCCCTGTAGACAAACATTTTGCCGTCCTTGGTCACTCTAAGCCAAAGCATGAACCAGTTTCTTGCACCAGCAGGGTCAACAACCATGTAATTGGTGCCTTCCTCTGGAATGGCCTCTTTTTCTACAATAGAACTTTCGCCAAATCTTGGGAATTGAGAGCCAACGGTGTTTTCAGCGTATCCGTAGGCACGAATCTTAATTTCATGGTTATTTCTGCCATGAAGCGTTTTACGCATTTCATCAAATGGCGAATAAACATTAAGAATTGAGTGAAACCATGCAATTCCTGCATTTGCCCGATGACATTCAGCCGTGAAAGGCATGTGACCACGCTGAACTCCGTTAACATGCGTGATTTTTTCGTCCAGAAGGTCTGCTCTTAGGCTTTTTTTGAATTTACAGCCAGCCACATAGTCTTTAACGACCTGCGAGTAGCCTTGGATAGGGGTAAAAGTGATAACCAACTTGCCTCTGCGGGTAACCACACGATAGCGAAGGGTGTCAATCCAATCTAGAGGGACAAGTTCGTCACACCAGATAAGGTCACACTCGCCACCTTCGATAACATCCTTCTTCTGGGCGTAATTCATGAAAACGCACTGAGAACCGTTAGGAAGAATGAATGTATTGTCGGAAAATCCGTTTTTCTGAGAGTAAGAAATGTTGGTTACCTTGGTCTTTTTGGCAATTTTCAGTTCTGGCGGTAGATACTTGAAGACAACATTCTGTTGCATCTGAATGCTGGATTGATGCGTGGTGTGCAAACACCAAACCATCGCCCTATCTTTGTTAACCATCGTCTGAATGAGCCTTTTTGCCGCCCATTCCGTCTTTCCAGCACGATTTCCACCAAGAACTAGGATTTCCTGCTTATCTTTTAGGATTTGGTCTGCCTCTTTCCAATGCCACGGCTCAAAACCATGACGGTATGGGTCTAGTTTTTCGGCTAGAATCTTGTCTTCCCTAAGTTGGAGTACCTCAATGGCCTTATCTACGCCTAGTTTCTCAACAAGCGACTTCACATCTGGCAGTTTTACTACTGGATGCGGGGTCGGCTTGTATGAGTCTAGGGGGTTATTCACAGTATTTAAATTTCATCACGAGGAGGGACTCCGTAAATCTGCCTAACTGCGGCTTCGTCAACAAATCTTTGAAGAGCCTGTTCCTGTTTTTGTGCAGGAGTAAGATTGTACTTACCAAAACCACCAATTGCTTGAATGTCGTCCCAAGATTGCTGAGCCATTTCAACAGGAATTTGACCAAGTCGAACATACCAAGGAGTTTCATCAACAGGTTGAGCGGGTTTACCTAGATTTTTTATTCTCTCAATAGCCATGCCCATCTGCTCAGTTGGCGTGAGAATCATTCCTTCTTGGGTAATTGCCCCACCGTTAAGAAGTCTAGCCGCATTAAATACATCTGGAGCAAATCCAACGCCTTGAACGGCAGTTCCACCAAGCGAACGAACGGCCTGTGCTCCAGCAGATGGAGGGGCTTCACCAAAACTTAGCGTTCTACGAAGCAAGTTTCCATAAAGGTTTTCATTGTGACCACCAGTCGCCCTAGCATATCTTACTTCAAGAGGAGTTACGCCCTTTTTGTTTTCAATAGCAATCTGACGAAGACGGTCTTGTCTAGTGACTCCAGAAGGTCTTCCAGTGAAAGTAGGAACTTTAGCCCAAGGAGTTCCTTTCCACTTGCTTGCCTCACTTCCATTATCAACTCTTTCAGTCCCATCCCAAGCGGGTTCATTTCCAGCAGGAGACCTGTTTTGGAATGCTTCAATAATAGCCTTTCTTTCAGCCTCTCTAACTGCTTCAGCCGCCTGTTCAGCAGTAAATGCGGTAGTAGCCTCTGCTCTGATTTTGGCAAGCCTGTCAGCCGCAGTTTCAGCAGGAGGAGGTGTTGCCTTAGGAACAGTATTGCCGACAGGAAGAACATTTCCCTTGGCATCCTTGGCAACCTTTTTGGGAGCACCGCCAGCCTTAAACGGACCTTTAGGTCTGTCAACAGGAAGGCCAGCATCAACAAGACCCTTAAACATAGGGTCACCCTTCAACTGTTGAACTACTTGACCAACTTCAGAGGCGGTAAACATGCCAGACTTGTTAGCGGCTTTTTGGATAAAAGTTTCGAGGTCATAAGCACCATGCTTGCCAGCGATTTCACCTCTAAGTTCTGCCGCATTTCTTCCGTTCAAATACGGAACAAGAGTGTCTCTAAAAGCAGAAACTCGCCTTCCAACATCTCCATAAGTAGCCTTAGTGGCAGGACCGCCAGTCTGTTTTCC
>Ga0207941_1000515_pt1 | contig 11526 bp, 13 predicted proteins | sample LakMenEpi13Sep12_FD_150695 | JGI IMG/M metagenome (GOLD analysis project Ga0207941, IMG submission 150695) | Freshwater microbial communities from Lake Mendota, WI - 13SEP2012 deep hole epilimnion (SPAdes) | ecosystem: Environmental > Aquatic > Freshwater > Lake > Epilimnion/Euphotic zone ...
CTGGTCAGAGAAACTCCGAGTGGTGCAAGTCAGCGATCATTTCCAAGCGATCCTTGGATGCCTCATAGGGCAGAACGGGACTATGCCTTGTTGGATTGAGTTAGTACGCTCCAAAGACGCCCAGGGAAATATTCGCCTATCTCCAAAGTCGAGGCGTTTAAATCTCTCGGGGTGGAGTAATAAAGAAAATCAACCGATTAGACACAAGCAGGTTTTGCTATGAAGATCAATGCTTTTTTCGAGAAGCGACTACAAGCTCCGCTTTACAATCATGTCTGGTCATGGGGAGCGATTAGCAGAAAATCAGGAATCATCTTTCTGCGTGTTGGTAGTTGGTCCATCGACACCTACGATGATGGAAAAGATTGGGCGCTCCTTCTTCACCCCGATTGGCTTGCCAAGCCTAGTGGAGGGCTAACCGAAAGGATGCAACATCTTGATATGATGCGGGATGGAACGCCCGCATACGCAGTCGTCGTGGATTTTAATGAAAGCGGCAAGATATCCTCATTTGATGAGAGTTTCGTTCTGAAGCTTGGAAGGCCTGTCAACGAGGGGACTCATGTGTATGCACAAATCCTATCGAAAATCCCAGTCGAGGAAATTTCCGAAAGAAACTCCCGACGACATTCTGTCGAAGACATAGTGGAGATCTCGCTCGCTTCTCAAAAGGAGACCGAGAGAGACACCCTTGTTTCGGCTCGATTGGGTCAGGGCGCATTTAGGGAATCTGTTCTGAGTCGATGGGACTACCGATGCACCGTAACGGGCTGCGATATTCATGAAGCTATTCGGGCATCCCACATTAAGCCATGGAGGTTTTGCACGAATACGGAACGCCTCGATCCGAATAACGGACTTCCATTACTCGCCACCTATGATGCACTTTTTGATCGCGGACTCATAAGTTTCGATTCTCGTGGCTACATTATTCTTTCAGGTTGTATTTCGAATAAGGCGTATCGAGACATGGGTCTGACACCTTCGAATAAGATTCGCATCGTCGGCAAAGGCGTTGCTGAATATCTGGAGTTTCACCGCGAGCATGTGTTCATAGGTGATAAAAGCAGATAAACGTCGATCGGATTTTTTATTGATCTGGACGGTCGGTCAGTTTGCGAACCGAACGACATAGCGGATCACAGCATTTATCGAGAGGTTTAAAATGGATGGTGGAGAGATTTGAAAATGTCTAATTCGCCGAAGGAAGATGATCCTATCGCCATGCCACTCATAAAACGCAGCCGTGACCATAGCATCTGGCTCAAGCACATTATTGATTCCCAGGGAGATCTCGTCGCAACTCTTCGGGGACTCGAACCAGGGCAAATTGTTGTGCTACGATTGGGCCAGCAAGAGGGGATGTGGCGGCGATTTCAACGAGGCAAGGATGGTAACCACGCGGAAGCGTTTAATTGCGCTGACGATCGGGCAAGAACTATATGGAATGCAATCCCGTTAGATGCTTCAATCGAAATATCCCTGGTAGGAATAGAGACGATAGACACCGCACAACCGAGTCGCAAGCGATCGAAGAGCAACGTGTCTAGGAAAAATGCCGACCTCGAATTTACCCGTGCATCGAGTCGTCTTGAGGGTGACGTTCTGTGTATCGGCATCGACATAGCTTGGTGGGGTGGGCAAGCTGGTGCATCAAAGAGGCAGACCCGCTCAGAGTGTTTGGCAATGGCCACAAGGTTAAACGGCGTCTGGGGCGAACTTGAAATACAGCGGATAGACCTGACGAAGTCTGACAACCCTAGTGCCGATGACCTGACAGCAAATGCGGATGTAGAGGCCGACCTACTTATAAATGCGATCAGTGATGCGATTTCTCGCTTTACGGCGGTCCCGCAAGTGGTTCTTGCCGGAGACGTGCCAATGATGGCATTGCCTCGGCCTCAATTGCCGCGTCCTAATAAGAAGAAGGAGCGTCGCCAGAAGGATGTGGAAGGCAGAATCGTGGACTACCGACAGTGTGACCTCAAGTGGCAGATGGATCGCAGCAATTCACCGCCTAGATGGAGAGACGTACCAATCCTGCCGGGCGCGCCGCTGTATCCACGGGTTGAGAAGTTGATCGCAAAGCTGCAAGCAATTGGATTTAAGCTATATCAGTATCCATGCAACCCCCACTCGCAGCGCACTTTATTGGAGTGTTTCCCCAATGAAGTCCTTTGGGGCGCCGGCGTACTGGGACATGCCGGAAAACTAACAGCAGCATCTCTTCGGGCTTACAAAAGGATTGGAAAAGGGAACGTAAAGCTACCAACCGAAGTGTTTTTAGCCCTATGTCGCCAAACTCTTTTCCCAGCCATGCGTTCCGCACAGCTCGACGCTGATACTTCCGATCGATGGTATGAAACATTCCTTGAACAATTGCGACACGATAACGTCATCACGGACGATCCTGCTGAGGGGCGTAGTGGGAAATATTTCGATGATTGCGTAGACTCATTTCTGTCTTTAATGGCGGCGGTCGCATTTGTTGACGGCATAGCCCACGTTCACCAGGGTAAAGATCCTTACGACGGCCACATCGTTGGGCCAGGGTTGCCAACGGTCTACGAAACTACGTCTTCAACTGCCGCCGCAGCATCACGCCCAAGGATTTAAAGTCTCGTTGTAATTTGTACTTGAAGCCTGGCAACTCGTATTATCCACTGGAACTGGCCCGAATTGAGACACCTCGCAAAAAAATGAACTCACCACCTTATAGCCAATACTGGGCAGCACTCGTGGAATGGGGCGATGAAGCGTTCGGTCGGGGGCGAGATATCTATATCGCCCCTTCCGCGAGTGAGTTGCTGATAGCCGTAAGCAACGCAGTGATCAATCATTATTTGGGCCTTTTTGACGCTCGGCAGGGGTTCATTGACCTTCGTGGCATCGATCATCAAATTGCGAAGTTCGACGGACGCCACTACGACGAGCACGAGTGGGACTCGAACAACATCGCCCAAGAAGCGAAAGCACTCGTCGAGAGGGATATCGAATCGCTCAAATCCCTAGCTGTACCACGTTCGATTTGTGGAGACTGGTACGACTACTGTTGTACCTTAAAAGAATCCTGTTTTTGGGGGGACACCGACTACTCGTTCGTGGAGATTAATGGGCCGATATACCAATTCGTCCAAGAACTATTATCTGTTGAACAAGAACTTCTCGACGCCGTCGAGGTCAAGACCAGACGGCAGCAGGAATGGTTTAACGAACTTGACAAGTTTGCATCCTTACCCGCCTCTGCATGGAACGATGAAAGGGTATTCAAAGATTTCTCCAAGCATGCTGCGGGCATTAAGGACTGGATATACGACGACTTCGAAACCCCCGAAGAAAATGACGCAGTCTCCAGTGGAAAGGGCACCCTGAGCGCAGAACATCGCCTGCTTGAAACAGGGCCTATCGTGCGAGACACCTGGACGCAGAAGCTCGCTTCGTTGCTCGCTCAACATCGATATACGGATGCATACCGTTTGCTCGATAGGGTGATAGAGCACGACCTTCCGCTGTTTCGTGGCGACCCTGAGGTGTTGGAAGTACGTCGGATGGCCTGGCTTTGCCGTATTGATCTCCTACGAGAACAGGGGCGCCTAGCGGAGGCATTGGCATGGACCTGTTTAGAATGCGAAATCACCCCCCAAAACGTGACAGCCCAAGCCATGAAGGAGCAATTGAAGAGAAAACTAAACCTAGGGTACTCCGAAGAGCATGGAAGCCCAGCGAGAGCAGATCGCGTCTTCGATGGTTGGGACGGCGTTGCGGGGATGCGCGAACTAAAAGCCATTCTGGAGCGAGACTTTGTCTTGCCGTTGCAGGAACCCGAGCTTTACGAGCGGTATCATGTGGATATGCCGAACGGCGTTCTATTTTACGGACCACCGGGTTGCGGAAAAACCTTCATTGCCCGAGCTTTAGCCAAGAAGCTCGATTACAGTTTTTTTGACATCACACCTTCCGATTTAGCCAGTCCATACGTCCACGGAACTCAAAGCAAGATTAGAGAGTTGTTCGACAAAGCTGCTGAAGCAGCCCCATCATTGATTTTCTTCGATGAATTGGACGCACTGATTCCAAACCGTTCCGAGACTGGTGTTAGTCACCATTACTCAACCGAGGTGAATGAGTTCTTAGTCCAACTCAACGAGTGTGCCACGCGGCAAATCGCCGTCGTTGGCGCGACGAACTATCTCAAGAAGGTTGATCCGGCAGCGAGGCGTCCAGGACGGTTGGACAAAAACGTATTCATCGGCCCACCGGATATTGAAGCCCGTCAGGAAGCCCTTCGCCTGTTCATGAAAGATCGGCCGCAATCCAAGATTAAGTGGTTTGGAATTGCACAATACTCGGAGGGCCACTCTTTTGCTGAACTGAAATTCGTTGTGGACGAGGCTGCTAGGACGGCCTTATCGGATCGGCGTCCGATTGGCTCGGATGATCTATTGGCCGTGATTGATCGCCACCCACCACAGCCAAAGATGTCAGCGGAAGATTATCTTTTGTGAGACACAGCAAACCTACAACACACCCGTCATCTAGCATACCAATGGACCGTCCGATTTCATATCGATTGAAGAGGGAGTTGCGAGCAGAATTACACATCTTGGAACGATGCAGCCTTGCAAAGGTACTTGACCGAGGACGGCATTGTTGTCGTCCCACATGATCGATGCCCAAGCTGCTGGAAAGGATGAGACCACAAACTTGAAGATAACGCATGCGGTCTTTGCGGATTACCGATGGGGGATGACTGCATGCTATTATTCGATTACTGTTGTTGCCCTTAGTGGGTTGAGGGAACCGTTACCGCCGCAAATCCGATATGGAGCAAGTACAATGTCCTTGTGGATACCAGACATGTCGTTTGGGGGTTGGCAAGTGGCACGAGGTTTGTTTACAGAACCCTACGCGATTGAGCTGCCCAAAGTGTACATCAAGACCTCAGGTCGGTTAATACAGTACAGCGCTACTGAATCTGGTCATCGATTGGATTGGATGCGGAAGGAGTGGTTTGATGAGTAAAAGAGATTTCCTACGATTGCCAGTGGTTTCAGCTAGTGCCGAGTATTTGGTCATGGGGTATCTCATGCGCAGAAACATCCTGGCATACAAAGCACCTCCCAACAACGAAGGCTACGATCTGATTTGTATCCATCCCGATCCTAGGCATAAGCCCAGCGCGAGCCAGGTTGCTCAGGTCAGGGTCCAAGTCAAAAGTCGATACGCTAGCGACTGCGACCGTGGGTTTCCCATCAAGGAAACGAGTCTCGATGCATTCGACTTCTTGATTGTCGCCTTTTTGAACATCGGTAAGTTCTACGGACGGAACGATGGATCCGTCGGAAGGCAAGATCCAGAGTTCTACACTCTGTCCAACAAGTTCATCCGACTGCATCATGATAAAAGCTCGTCGTGGCAAAAGGTTCGATTGAAGAACTTCCAAGACGAGATCGAACCATTCAAAAATGATCTTGGTTTCGAACTGATCGCAAACAAACTTGGGATACTCTTGCCCAAGAAGGATCGGTCGGCAGCGATTGATGATTTGGGGGATTAAACCATGTCCAACCTCTTTTCCAATATCCCCTCAAACCTCCCCGAAGAACTCATAGAGACTCTGATTCAATCCGATGGCGTTCGCATCGAACGGATCGTTTCCCATGGTCATGCATCGCCAGAGGGGTTCTGGTACGACCAAGATGAACATGAGTGGGTAGTGGTCTTGCAAGGGGCAGCTAGGCTGCAACTCGAAGATAAAACCGTCGATCTCCGTCCTGGTGATCACATCAACTTGCCCGCACATACCAAGCATCGAGTCGAATGGACGACCACTGAACCGCCAACAATTTGGTTGGCTGTGTTCTATAAGTCCCAATAACCCTATCGCGCGGGGACTGTCCCCGGTTTCTTGCCAGGAAGTGGTATACTGGGGGGGGGAAAAGCCGTTCGATATCACCCCATGGACCCCATCTATGCCCATCCCGGACTTCCAAACGATCATGTTGCCGTTTATGCAGGTACTCGCAGACGGCACAACCAAGTCCGTCAAAGAGGTCGCAAGCAGTCTTGCGATCCAATTCAATCTTACGGACGAGGAGCGTCACGTACTGCTTCCGAGCGGACAGCAAAGCCTCTTCAGCAACCGTGTCGGCTGGGCGAAATCACACTTGAAGAATGCCGGTTTGATCACCAATCCAACACGAGGAAACGTGGCGATATCTGATTCCGGCCTTGCTGTTTTGAAGGCAAAGCCCGAATTCATCAACTGCAAGTTCCTCAAGAAATTCCCCAGCTATCTGAAATTCATCGGGGCTATCGATAGCAGCAATAACGATTCCGACGGTAAGCTGACTGGCGATGAGCTCAGCGCGTCGAAAACACCGCTTGAATTGATCGAGTCGTCGTTGGAAACTCTTCGAAAGGCGACCGAGGAGGAGTTGCTGACAAAACTCAAGAACTGCGGGCCAGAGTTCTTCGAACTTATCGTCGTCCAACTTCTCCGAGCTATGGGTTACGGCGGTATCAACGGCGAGGGCAACGTAACAGGCAAGCCAGGCGATGGTGGAATCGATGGAGTGATCAAAGAGGATAAGCTTGGACTGGATATCGTTTGCATCCAAGCCAAACGTTACACCGAAGCAACGATTGGACGACCGGAGGTTCAAAAGTTTGTCGGTGGCATGGATTTTGTCCAAGCCAACAAAGGGGTGATGATCACTACGTCGCAGTTCTCCAAAGATGCCCATGAATTCTTGTCCAAGATCGTCGGCAAGAAGGTGGTTCTTATCGACGGAGCCAAAGTGGCATCACTGATGCGTGAGTACAACATCGGCGTTATCCGGACCAAGTTGTACGAGGTCAAAGAGGTGTCGAACGACTTCTTCGATGAAGATAACGGTTAGGAAACTACCCATGAAAGAACTCATTTCATTCTTTGTCCTAGTTACTGGATTTTTGCTTATCATTTTGAGCTTCTTCTCGATAGAACCTCGAAAAACTGACCTCAGGAAGCTTGGGCTAGGAAGCCTGATGATCCTTGCTGTGATTGGTTATTTTCTTTGGAGTGTATTTGCTCCCCCGATCTCTGGCGAAATCGAGGAGGAAACCAGGGATAAGCCAATCACTGTAGCGGCCACTTTAAAAGAAAAGCTCGACGAATCGATCTACGCATACGATTACCCTGGTTGGGCTATCGCTAAGGAACTTGCCCAATGCTCCAGTGATGTGTACCTGTCACCCGTTGAAGCCGAAGAAGCATTAAAGAAGCGGGGGTACAAAAGTGTTGCCTCGCTCAACAGTTCCACCTTGGTCGGCTATGTCGCATCGCTTGGCGATACTTCGGTGATTATGTTTCGAGGAACCAATCCCTCCGAAATCCAAGATTGGTTCATCAATCTCAGCAATCGATCACGAATGGTAGACCATGGCAATGTCCATGCAGGTTTCTGGACTGGTTATGACTCTTTGCATGGTCAACTAGCCAAGGTGTTGGAAGCAAGCAAACCGAAGAAGGTTTGGATCACTGGTATGGTACAAAGGCGGTGGAATCAGACGGTCGCAACCGCCGATGCTTGCGATGAGGTCAGGTCCAGAGGGTGGTGTTGAAGCCCTGTCCGAAGACGAGTTCGTTGAGATACCAGAGATGACCGAGGAAGAGTTCGAGCAATCCAAGTTGGATATGCAGCTACCAGGAAACACACAGTTCACGCCCGATGGCGAACCCTTGATGCAACGTCGGTTTTCGCTGGTTGATGATCACGACATTGCAATCTACATCGATCGGTTGAAGTAACGCTCCATGCCTAGGATGTCTACACCCCTGTTTTGATCGAAAACCTAGACCACGTCGCAAGAGGATTGGTTTCTAAAATGGCAGAGTGCCGAAGATTTGTTTGTTCAGGCTGCGGACGCGAGATCGATGCTTGGTCCGATGGTAATCCTTTCTACATCGACGAAACAGGGAAGAAGAAATACGCCTACCACCCTGACCACGAAGCTCTCGCAAAGTGTATTGGAAACGATGTCCCGCATTTGTGTCTCAATTGCGGTCATGATGTGGTAGTTGATTCAAGGAGCAGCAAAAGAATTTGCCCAGACTGCGATTCAGACAAAGTGATTGAAGCATTCCTACTGGATCAAAGAGACTGCCCAACATGCAAGAATGGGAAATTCCTTTGGGACCCGTCCTACCAAGCCATCTCATGATGAGAAGTTCTGACGCATCCCAATCATGATCCACCTCCCCAACGACTACACTAACCCTACCGCTCGGGGACTGTCCCCGGTTTCTTGGCGTGATAGAGTTTCGCCCTGAAAGGGCGGAACCTCTCGGCGCGTCAACCCATACGCTACCGTACCCAGGGCGGCGCTTCGCTCTGCCCTGGGCTATCTCATTTTGCCCCTTTGGGGCGGGGTCATCACAACCTTATCGTGCGGGGACTGTCTCCGGTTTCTCGCCGCAATTGCACTCGCAGCCCCAAAATCGGTGCTGGGCACATGACAAACGCGTCGATCTCATTTGGGGCCACTCCGTTCGAACCGGAATCAGATGCCTAAATCAAGTCCCTGTATTTCCGAAGCTCATTCGAAGTCAACATCAGTCCCTGCTGCGACAAGCAATCCAGGTATTCATCAACATTTTTTGGTGGATTGCGAAGATTGGCTCTTTGACGCTTAGCGGCTGAGCAAACGACACTTGGAGCACGACCCAGCTGTGACAACACGAATTCGTCAGGATGGAATGCTTCAATACCAAAGGGTTCGAGGCTTCTCGTCGGAAAATCTTTTGTGTTAAAGGTGACTATAGAATTTGCACCACATCGAATCGCTGCGGCCAGAACATGCCTATCGTTCAGGTCAGGTAAACTCAAGCTTGGGATTAGCGATTCATACCCGGTTACCAGACAATCAAGAACGTTTTCATCCATGAGTTGTCTGGTTCGTGCAAGTTGTTGAGCTGTGAGGTCGGGGCGATGTCTTAGGAGGTTACGAATCCACTCCTCGTGAATCCTATCGGTCCATCTAGCTCGAAACAGATTCGTGATCGCGAGATGCATGAGAAAATCGCGAAGTGCTGCCGGATACAGCACACAGGCGTCGTCGACTACTGTGAACTGAGGCAATTTTTAGTACCCTAGATCCAACCTTTGGGCCTCGGCAGCCAATTCGTCCAGCGACTCAAGCCGTTTATGGTCCATCGATCTTTTATATTCCATCAAATCTTGGAACAATACGCGGCGATGCGTCCCAACTTTTCGATAGGGGATATTGCCCTTTTCGAGTTGCTCAACAATAAAGGGTCTTGATACCCCTAATAATTCGGCAGCTTGCTGAGTCGTTAATTCTGCATGGACTGGAAAGAGCGCAATGGCGTTGCCTTTGGCCATCTCATTGAGTATGAGTCCGAGCAACTTAAATGCAGTTGCGGGCACGGATACGACCGTCTCGTCACCGCCGTGGGTGCTAACTCGCAAAACAAGTGGCGAGTCTGACTCGTTCGATACGATCTTGGCAATGCTGCGACTCGAAGCCATTGCAAGCTCTTCGTCGTCGCGACTCGGGGACACTGTGTCTGCGAAATCAGTCAGGTTGGTGCTCATTAGTTACTCGCCTCCAGACCAATCCTATCGTCCATTCGCAGCAAAGGCAACAAACGAAACAATCGAAACGCGAGCTTTCTGCGGCGTTTTGTGTTTATCCCCGGTCTTTGCAGGGGTTTGTGTCGATTTGGACCATGCCGCGCGGACTCTCTGTGCGAGCCGGTTGCTCTCGCACCCCTGGAGCAACGGTATGGGGCAAATGGCCTGCCGTTGGTCTATTGGATCGCGCCGGTAAGATAATCGAGTCTCCGGGCTAGCGTTAGTCACTGCCATTGACGATTGCCCACCAATCGCGGGTGGCGAGGGCTCGGTCGTCACCGCACGGTTTGTCACCGTAAGATGGGGCTTTGACCCGTCTGTGAAATTGCAGCATTTCCTACCGCACGGGTCGCAGCCCCATGCTACTGTGGGCTAGTCGACTTAGCTTTAGTCACTTCCCGACAACTGCCCTACGATCGCCAGGAATGGGTGCCGCTAGCTGAGCTACCCGAAGGCGAGGACCAAGACTCTGCTGAGTTGCCTTACGGATTAGGGGTTTCCTCCAGCCTCTAGCCTCCCGCCTCAGGCCTGTTGTGTCTACAATATCAAATCTATCTTTGGCGTATGAACGATACTGGGGGTGAGCGACCACCAGCCTGATCGTTTTTCTCTAAGCGCAGGCCCGCTTGCGGGTAGATTCAAGGTGCGTTCTTGATTCTATCCCAACCGTACCCAGGGCATCACCTGTATCAGGTTTAGCCAATTGTCGAAAACTCCGCGTTCATCACGCATCAACTGAAATCTTGTCAGTGCATCGTCGATCATCGAAGCAGCTGCTGTGGCGTCTAGCCCGAATCCATTGACGTTCGTAGATCTCGTTGCAACAACCCAGAATTCATAAAGGTTTTGAGGAACAAGACAGAGTTTCCCGCCCAATCCGATGAGCTTCGAAAGTGCCTGTTCTATCGAGGACCAATCCGGTGAATTGGGCTGCGCAGCTCGGACAAGTATGTTGGTATCGAGGAGAACTTTCACTCTCCTCGACCTTCGTAGATTGACTCGCGGCTATCGTCGATCAAAACATCAAGCTTCGGGAACCGGTCTGCCCAAGCTCTGAGCCAACTCGAAAACTGATCAGCCGTGTAGTCTGGTGAAAAAGAGGTAGTGTTCTCGAGCTTGTCAGTAACTGCAGCTAAAACGATTGCCTCAACAGGAACGCCCTCTTCTTCCGCGCGTTTTCGGAGAAGCAGTTCTAGATTGGATGGTACTTCAATTTGTAGGTTCATTCGATGGCTCCGTCGAAAGCTGTTCACTCTTTGAGACAATTATACCACTGGCAAAGGATTCAGCACAAATGATTTGGGGTCAGACCACCTGATCCGTTTATCTCTTCGACTCTGATGAGGGTTCTTGGAAGAGCGAGGATTTGGTTTTATTGATACTGCAAGGCGTTTTGAAACACCCTCGATTTTAGCCTCGATTTCCCACAACCCTATCGTGTGGGGACTGTCCCCGGTTTCTCTCCACTTACCGACACCGCACGGTTCGTCACCGTAAGATGGGGCTTTGACCCGTCTGTGAAATTGCGGCATTCGGTACCGCACGGGTCGCAGACCCATGCTACGGTCGATTAGTCGATTTGGCTTTAGCACTTCCCGACACCGCGCGGTTCGTCACCGTAAGATGGGGCTTTGACCCGTCTGTGAAATCACGGCATTCGGTACCGCACGGGTCGCAGACCCATGCTACGGTCGGTCGACTAGTCGATTTGGCTTTAGCACTTCCCGACACCGCACGGTTCGTCACCGTAAGATGGGGCTTTGACCCGTCTGGGAAATTGCGGCAATCGGTAACGCACGGGTCGCAGACCCATGCTACGGTCGGTCGACTAGTCGATTTGGCTTTAGCCACTTCCCGACTCCGCACGGTTCGTCACCGTAAGATGGGG
>Ga0207941_1000517_pt1 | contig 11503 bp, 7 predicted proteins | sample LakMenEpi13Sep12_FD_150695 | JGI IMG/M metagenome (GOLD analysis project Ga0207941, IMG submission 150695) | Freshwater microbial communities from Lake Mendota, WI - 13SEP2012 deep hole epilimnion (SPAdes) | ecosystem: Environmental > Aquatic > Freshwater > Lake > Epilimnion/Euphotic zone ...
GTGACCGAGGCGTTCTGTAGATAGATGATGTTTGGTGTTCCTCGGGTTTGCGGGTCGACAGGGCTGTTGTCGGTATCGATGATCTGAATCAATTCTTCGATCAACTGCATGTCGAGCGGGTTGGCTTGGACCCATAGGGCGTTGAGCCGAGGGTCGGCGGTGATCGAAACCTCACCGCTGGAGGTCGACGTGCTGCTCGAAGCCGCCGAGCCCCCTCCGCCGCCCATACCCAAAAGGCTTCCGAGGAATCCGCCGCCACCGAGAACACTCGATGCGACTTCGCCGAGCAGACCGCCACCCCCGGCCGAACCGCCACCGCCGGAGGAAGCTCCGCTGAGGACGCCTCGGATGAGCTCTTCGGCTGCCAAGGCCGAGATATGCTTGAGGTAGATCACCGTCGGTTCCGAAGGCCCTGAGGCCATTTGCTCTTGAACCACTCGGGAGATCTCATCGAATTCGTTGAGCAGTTGGGGATCATCGCTCGTGACGATCAAGCCCGCTGGGCCTTGGAAAACCCGCAGTTCATTTTTCCCCCCGACCGGTTCGCCTGGGCTGCTCGGTGGTTGGTCCGAAGGGCTCGCAGGGTCGCTCGACTCGGCTGGATCTTGATTGAGCTTGGTGTACCGCACACTCGAGACGGACGATACGCTGTTGGGGAATTTAAGCGGCTCGTTCGATGCGGCCTTTTGGCCCGGTACCTTATCGGCAGCCGGTTGAGGCTGAGCTTCGGGTCGAGAATTAGGTTGAGAATTGGGCTGGGAATCAGGCTGGGCCTCGGGTTGAGCAGGTGCTCGGTTGTTAGGCTGGTTGCCACCACCGGATTCGATCTTGCGAATTCTTCCTTTTTGATTGGTCGCCTGCCAGAGCACATCGATTTGATCGAGGAACTTGTCGGCGGACTTGCCTGAGTAAGGCAAGAATCGGGCTTTTTCGCGGAGTCCATCGAGGGTCGGGCCAGTGCTTTCGACCTTCTTGAGCAGCTCTCGGACTTGAGAGACCTCCTGAGGTGTGCCTTGGACCATGATTCTCCGAGCGATCGTATCTCCGTAGAAAATAGGTCCCTTGGCTCCGCCGTCTTTGTCTTTAGCGCTCGATTTCCCGAAGAACTTTTCGAGGGTCATGATCGCCGCTTGGGTATCCATTTTCCCAAGGTCGATGACCTCGAAATCGCTGGTCTGGCCCGAGAGGGTTTCGATGATTTCTTCGATGGTTTTGTGATCGGTCGGAGTTGCCCGAGCGATGATGTTGTTGGATTTTGGGTCCAGAGCCAAGTTGATATTTGTCTGGCCAGAGAACTGCGTTTGCAGTACATCCATCGTTGTTTGAGGGTCGGAGCCTCGAATGTTATGGCTCCGCACAGCGACTTGTTCGGCTGTCGTCGAAGAGCTCTTGCTATCGGTTTGCTCGACGTCGACTTGGGTCACGAGGTCCCTGAGTTTTTGCAGTTTGTCAGGGGTTCCGGTCGCGTAGAGGGTCGTTCCAAAGGCGTCGGTCGAAATGCTCAGATCTTCCGAAACATTGGCGTTGTCCTTGAGCCCCAAAAGGGGCCTTGCAATCCCGAGAAGCTCCTCGGAACTCATGTTCTTGAGCGCGATCGCAACGATCTTGGACATCCGGCCCGCATCGGGCATCTCGGAGCGTTCGATCGTCTCGCGGATCATCCTCAACTTGCCACCCGTCTCGGTCACGAGCAACTGATTGGCAGATGGCAACGCAACGATTGAGCCCTGAGGACCGAGCAGCGGCTTGACCTCCTTCTCGGCCTCCTCGACGCTCAAGCGTGAGAGCATGAAAACGGTTTTGCAAATCTCGAAATCCCCGCGTGTGTCGAGGTCCTTGGAAGGAACCAATTCGGTCAACTCACGGATCAAGCCGCGGACAAGTTCTGGATCTCCAGCCCCCAGGTCGATGCACAGCAGCGCACGTTGCTTGCGGACCAGCGTGTAGCCTCGGTTCAGCAGCACGCCGTTCATGATATCCATCGCTTGGGAAACACTGTAGACGCGGTACGGATCGCGGTAGGTGAACGTCCCAGGAGGGAAAAAATCGGTCTGAAGGCTCAACTCGGCTTCTTTGGCAAGCCATTTCAACACATCCGACCAAGGTGCCGAGTTGAAGTTCACTCGGAGCCCGAATTCGCCAGGAACCCCCGTCGGGACCGACGAGGAATTCGCCTCGCGGCTCGCCATCGGAGCCCCGTCCTTCGACTCGCCCGGGGCCTCTAGGGCCCCTTGTGCGACCGTCGCTGGGTTCGAGTCACTCGGCTCGGTAGGCTTGCCCGCGATCGGTCCGATCATTCCTGCCCATTTGGTCCTCTGCTCGTCGTTGAGAACTTCATTGAGCTGCTTGGACAACTCCAAAGCCCCCTTCTCAGGGCCGAGTTGGCGCATCAAGCCTCGCTTGCCCTCGACAATCGTCTGTATTTTTGCCAATTGCTCTTCGTTGACCGCAAGCGATTCTGCGATTTGAGGTTCGAGTGCTGCGGCCAATCCAAGCCCCTGGAGCCGCAACTGCTCGGCTCGCACTTGCTGCTGGGCGTTGAGCATCGTCATCCCGGCGATCTCGACCGAACGCAGGTTTTGGCGGGCTCGCTCCTTGCGCTGGATCGGATCCTCGATGGACCGCAATTCAGCAGCAAAATCGATCGCCTTGCCCTCGTGCTGCTTGACCAAATCACGCAACTTCGTCAACTGCTCGTCGCTGAGTCCCAAGTCGGCGGCGATGTTCGGTTCGGTCAACGCAGCAAGCACCCCGACAATGTCCGGATTGCCGTCGCTGCGTCCTTCGTTCGGGGCAGCCATCGAAATGGCACACGATAGAAGTAAACTGCCGAATAGCTTGGAGTTCCGACGCAACCTAAGAGATCGGCGGTTGGTGTTTCGCATAGTTTTCGTTGCCGCAATGGATCGCTGAGACTTAAGGAGTTGATCGATTCGAGGGGTTCTGCAGGTTGAGCCGACCCTGACTGTAGTTCAAAGTCAACAATTTCCCAGGTCTTTTGCTCGGCTAAGGAAACATTCCAGCCCAACAAGTCCCCAAAAATGCCGGTTTTGATAGCAAATAACCCATTTGCCACCTTGCCTTGCATTCCTGCAAACCCCGTGTTTTGTCAAAGGTTTCGAGCCTCAGGCGTGCTAAAGCCGGAAAGCTTTGCGGCTTGGGAGGTTTGCAGGACCCAGGCAAGCTGCCTTACTAGAATTCGATACCCGCTTGGGAATCTTGGATTTGCAAACGTAATACAGGGTGTTAAGGGGCCCGCTTGCGCAGTTTCCTTTGGAGCGATCTTCGATGGATCCCCAACCGCCGCGACGCCTCGGAGATGTTGTTGCTGCAGTCGGCAAGTACGCGATGGATGTGCTCCCATTCGGCTTGAGCCAACGTCGGCACGGGTATCTCCTCGTCGGACTCGGGCATTTCGACGTCGGTACCCCCGCGTTTGAAGGCGTTGAGGATGTCGTCGACATCGGCTGGTTTGGGAAGAAAATTCACCGCTCCGAGTTTGATCGCGTCGATGGCCGTAGCGATGCTGCCGAACCCCGAAAGGATCAGCACGCGGACTTCAGGCGAAATTTGCTTGATGTCCTGAATGAGGCTCAGCCCGGATCGCCCGGGCATACGAAGGTCCACGACGGCAAGATCCGTCGGGGTGAGTTTGAATTTTTCGACCGCTTCGTCGCAAGTCCCTGCCACGAGCACCCGGAATCCGCGTTCCTCAAAAGCCTCGGCAAGGCGATCGCGAAGGATGATGCTGTCGTCGACGAGCATGATGCTCGAGAGGCCCGAAAGTGCGTCTGATTCGGCCGACATAGTTTTCACTGCCCGTTGATGAATTCGAAACGATCCCGCGGCAAGCGAGTCGATGCGTCTTTATTGTAATCCATCCTAACGTAGTTCATCAGTGCCTTGATGCTCCATCGATCGTCGAGTTTCCTTGCTCGGGATTCCATCGGGGTGATGGTACTGATCGTACAGTCCGCGCAATCCCACGAGTTCGAGCCGGATATTTCGCAGCCCGGATTGCGAAATCCAGTTGCAATAAGCATCGATCGTGCCGGCTAATTCGAGCGTGACGCTCTGGTTTTTGGTTTCCAGGAGTCGAATGCCACCTGGCAGATCGCTCAAGCCCCCCCCTGGGGCACCCTCGGGGCCGATCTCGGCGCGAAGCAGGTGCGTAGTTCGCACTTCGTCGAGCCTCGCTGTCCGAACGATCTTACCCTGCCTCAGGACGCCGACTTGGTCGCACAGACTCTCGATCTCGCTTAGGATGTGCGAGCAAAGCACGACGGTCGAGCCTTGCTGATGGATCTCTTGGATCAAATCGATGACGGTGAAACGCACCGAGGGGTCAAGGTTTTCGGTCGGTTCATCGAGAATCATCAAGGGGCTCGGGCAGCCCAAGACACAGCAAATCGATAGCTTCCGACGCATCCCGGTCGACATAAAAGCGACTCGACGCGAGAGGTCCAGGGCCAATCGATCGGCGTATCGCATCGCGGCGGTTTTGCTTCCTCGCGGATGCATCGAGGTAAAAAACTCGATGCAATCGCGGCCTCGCATCATCCGAAAAAGCTTAGGCTCGGCGGGCAAATACCCGACGCGCTGCCGGACGAGCAAACTTTGGGTACAGCAGTCGAGCTCCTGAACGCTTGCGCGCCCGGATGTCGGCTGTAGGTAACCCAACAAGCACCGGATGAGGGTGGTTTTGCCTGACCCATTGGGTCCAAGCAATCCAAAGATGGAGTTTTCATAAACCTTCAGATCGCATTCGTCCAACGCCCGAAATGTCCCGTACTGCTTGGTGAGTTTGTCGACCGAAAGGATTGCAGGTTGCAGGTTCGATTGTGCCATCGGGAAAAGCCGTTTTCGATTGGAGCCGTCGGAATAGGAGCTATGATACTCCATGGTCCGAGTCAGAAGACGCTCTACTCGGCAAAGGGAACCCAAAGTCGGATTATACGCAGTGGATCGAGCAATAAGTGCCCAAGCGCCCAAGGAGCAAGATTTGCACTTTTACGGACAACCCGATCCGCTGGGACTCAGGCAACTGAAGGAAGCCTGGGATTCGCGGGAATTGCTCCTGAGTTTTTTTCAACGCGACTTGCTGATCCGTTATCGACAAGTCTTCGTCGGAGTCCTCTGGGTTCTGATCCAACCCCTGCTCGGGACGCTAATCTTCCTATTGCTCTTCTACTTCATGGGCGCTTCGGGGGCTGCCAGTGGCTCGACGACCGCATTTTGGAAAGATGCCTCGGTAATTCTCCTTGGAATGCTCCTTTGGCAATTGGTCAACAATTCGCTTCGAGACGCCACAGGTTCGCTGGTCAACTACCGTCATGTGATCACCAAGATCTATTTTCCTCGCATGCTCCTGCCCCTCTCGAGCTTGCTCTGCGCACTGTTCGATTTGGCCGTCGGTGGGGTCCTGCTGATCCCGCTTGCAGCTTGGTTTGGACAAGGCTTGCACTGGTCGACAAGTTGGGCTGGATTGCTAGCCGTCGTTTGGCTGGCTCTGTTCTGCTTTGGTGCGATCCTTTGGCTGAGCTCTCTGAACGCACAGTATCGGGATGTCGGATATGTCCTTCCGTTTCTTATGCAAATCGGCATGTTCCTCTCGCCAGTTGTCTATGGGTTTGACCGCATCGAAAGTTCACTGAGTTACTTCTGGCAGGTTGTCTACTGCGCCAATCCCGTGGCAAGCTGCATCGGGCTGGCTCGGTGGGGGCTCCTCGGATCCCCGCTCCCACCGATCCTGGGATTGGCACTCGCTGCGTTGCTGACCCTCAGCCTGGTTATCTCTAGCTTGGTCTGGTTCCAACGCAGCGACCAATGGATGGCAGATCGCATATGATGCCAGGTCAAAACTCCATTCGAAATTCCATCCAAAATTCACGGCAAAACTCGGTGGCGATCCGCCTTGAGGATGTCTCGAAACGGTTTCGCCTCGGAACCATCGGCGAACATCAACGCTTGACCGAGGCGATCTCCTCCAGGCTCAAATCGCTCCTCAAACCCCAAGCTGCGGCTTCCAACGCGCAGCCCAAGGACTTTTGGGCTCTGAAGAATATCTCGTTTGATATCCAACGCTCCGAGGTTGTCGGAATCATCGGCCACAACGGGGCAGGAAAAAGCACCTTGCTCAAGATCCTCTCGAGGATCGTCACCCCGAGCTCCGGTCGCGTGGGAGTCCAAGGCCGCATCGGAAGTCTGCTCGAAGTGGGTACAGGTTTCCACCCGGAATTGACCGGACGAGAAAACATCTTTCTCAACGGCGCAATCCTAGGAATGAAACGCACCGAAATTCGCAATCGCTTCGATAAGATCGTCGAGTTTGCCGAGATCGGCCCTTTTCTCGATACCCCAGTCAAACGCTACTCGAGCGGTATGACCGTCCGTTTGGGATTCTCCGTCGCTGCCCACATGGAACCCGATGTTCTGATCATCGATGAAGTCTTGAGCGTCGGCGACCAAGCTTTTCAAAACCGTTGCATGGGGAAAGCCACCGAGCTGGGCAACCAAGGCCGCGCCATTCTGGTGGTCTCCCATAACCTTGCGGCAATCTCCAATATCTGCTCGCGCGCGATCCTGCTCGAACAAGGTACGATCGCTCTGGATGCTTCCCCCAAAGAAACGATCCAGAAGTACCTCCAGTCCATGCGCTACGATGCGGGCAGGATTCACTGGGAACCAGAACAAGCCCCCGCAAGCCAGGAGGTTCGACTCCACGCGATCTCCGTGCGCAATGCCGAGAATCCCTCGAGCTCCAATCAAGTCGATATCGACCAGCCGATCGTCATCGAGCTAGATTATGAGGTGTTGGTCCAGGGCGCTATCAACACGGTCCAAATCCATCTCAAGGACGAAAACGGAGTCTTTGTTTTCTCGTCTGCCAATGCCCCTTCGATGAGCCTCCAGACCGACGAGACCTTTGGGAAACCCCTCGATGTGGCGCGCTATCGAACCGCATGCACCGTTCCTGCGAACTTTCTCAACGATAGTCGATACATCTTGAGCGTTTTCCTAGGCCCACAGATCGGTAAGCCGACGATTCAGTGCGATTCGGTCCTGGCCTTTAGCGTCCTCGATACAGGCGCGATGCGCAAGGAATTCCTTGGCTCTTGGTACGGACCTGTGATCCGCCCTCGTCTCGCTTGGTCGAGCCGACCAATCGACTCGTATTGACCGATTGCCAGGAGGAGACTTAACACGAGTCAAAAACACTCGATCGAGCATCGGCATCGCAGCAGTTCAAACAGCCATCGAGTACGAGTACCGTTTCACTGAGTACGATTACGAGTACGACGAAATCCGATGCGAGGCTGATCGAGTTGTAGGGCTGATTCTGCTGACGAGGCTGCAGATTCGAAGCTTTATTTTACGCTTTATTTGGCCGTCGTCGGCCCGTTAGCCTTCGAGGTATTATTCGACGCGTTGTTCCCCGAGGTTTTTTTGTCGGCGACGCTGCTGGTCCTTGGGCTGACCGCCGTGCGAGGCTCAAGCTTGGCCGATACAACTCGGTCCTCAAGCCGTGAGGAATACTCCAAAAGACTGCCTGCACCCGAAAAGGAGACGACTTGGTGGTCCCAAGCGAGTTCCTTGGAAATCATGCGGCCTGCGTCGACGTCGAACTGGATGATCCCGTTGCTCAATTGCTGCATGACTTGCGCTTCCTCGGTCGGATCGTTGACTGGCGAAAGCGGCTCGCTTCGAACCGAAATCGTCGCCACGCCCGCACTGACCTTATCGAGCTTAAAGAATTCACGGAACTTGATCATCCGGGACGTTCCATCCTTGCGATCGATGCGCAACTCGCGAGGTATCTCCCAAGTGGCACCGACGGCAACGGGAGCTTCTGGCAAAGGCAAGGTGATGTCTCCCATTCCCATATGTGGCGGATCGTTCGAATCGCTCCGCGCGATGACCATCCCTCGGGCGTCGATCCGCAGGGTCGAGACCACCTTGCCGATCGTATCGACGGCCCCTGCAAATTGAACGGGTATCTGCTCGCTCGGCTCCTTGGTGTTGTAGCGTATCTCTTCGTTGGTTCCGAACTGCTGGGAAAGATCGACCGCTTCGACAAGGTACTCAAACGTGGTGAACTGCTCGTCGGATTCCAGGACATACCAAGCCTTATCGGTGATCGTGCGGCTCGAAGCGTCCTGCTGGACCGAGTTGATCCGCGTGCTGTTTTTTGATAAATGGGTCACTTCGTTGCGAAGCATCAATCCGGGTTCAAAGCGGTACCGCAAAAGGTAAGTCTCAGCACCTGGGTTCGCAGGTGTTTCCTTCAAGACCTTGGGCTCGACTTTTCGAAGTTTCGTACCCGCTTGGGTGACCAAAATTTCGGAATCGGAATCGGAATCGGAGGCCGAATCCGAAGTGGTCTGGGTATCGGTGCTTGGGCTAGCGGCACTTTGGGGATTGCCAGCGACTGGTCTACTCTGGGACTTAGACTGGGCCTTGTTTTGGGACTTCGGCTGGGACTTCGTCTGAGGCTTGCTCTGGGGCCGGCCGACTTGGGCCTGGGCACTGGTGCATGCGAAACAAAGGGCGATAAAAAGCAGCGTGGGGATGGCAAACCGTCGCATCGTCAAAGCCTCACAATAGAACACAAAATCGAGCTTGGTTTCCTGATAGCAAATCGGATACTCTCAGGTCAAGTCCGAACGGCGTTGAATAAGTGTAAGCGGAAGTGCGCAAGCACTCCGGTGAGTGATGGAATGTCCTCGATATCGCAATATTTTTCAACGGACGGCTTGCGCCGTTCCGCTTTTAACTCCACGCCATTCGGCGTGAAGTCCGAACGGTCTGTGTCCGGTCTCTTTAGTCGTCTCCAGTGGGCTTTCGCTTGCCTTTGCGGTCCTCATCGTCCTTCGGGGATCCGCGGTCTTTGGATCGGTCGCCTCGGAAGGAACTTCCGCGTTGCCTTCGGTTCTTGGACGCGGACCGTTTGGAGTTTTCCCCGGTGCTTGACCCCTGGGATCCATCCCCCCCTGAACCGGTGTCATCGGTGTCGACGGGTTGGCCGATTCGATTTTTGTTGCGTTGGATCTTGTCGCGAATCCCGGCGGCCCGTTCGAATTCCATTTCTTCGGCAGCCTCCATCATCTCTTTCTCGAGTTCCTTGAGATACTCTTCGGTGACGATTTTCGGAGGCGCGCTTTGGAGGATCAAGTCGCGGGCTTTTTTGCGGAATCTGGCGTGTTCTTGGATACTGGCCGACACACTCTTGCGAACCGTCGTTGGGGTGATGTTATTGGCTAGGTTGTATTCCTGTTGTTTCTTGCGTCGACGGTTGGTTTCCTCGATGGCGATTTGCATCGCTTGGGTGACTCGGTCGGCATAGAGGATCACTTTCGAGTTGACATTGCGCGCAGCGCGGCCGATGGTTTGAATCAGCGAGGTCTCGCTCCGAAGAAATCCCTCCTTGTCGGCATCGAGGATGGCAACCAGGGAGACTTCGGGTAGATCGAGACCTTCGCGCAGAAGGTTCACACCAACGATCACATCGCAATGGCCTTCGCGCAAGTCCTTGAGCAGATCGACCCGTTCGAAAGCATCGAGTTCGCTGTGGAGCCATCGGCACTTGATGTCTTGATCGCAGAAGTAGTTGGACAAGTCCTCGGCGAGTCGTTTGGTCAACGCGGTGATCAAAACCCGATCGCCCAACGCGACGCGTTCTTTGATTTGTCCGAGCAAGTGGTTGATCTGGCCTTGGGCCGGAACGATCTCGATGATCGGATCGAGAAGCCCCGTCGGGCGGATCACTTGTTCGACGACTTCTCCGCCGGTCTTCTCCAGTTCGTAATCCCCAGGCGTAGCCGATACATAGACGACTTGGTTGATCTTCTTCTCCCATTCGTCGAATTTCAAAGGGCGATTGTCCAGCGCGCAGGGCAGACGAAAACCGTGATCGACAAGGCTTGTTTTTCGGTTGTGGTCGCCGAAGTACATCGCGCGGACTTGGGGGATCGTCACGTGGGATTCATCGACGATGACAAAGTAATCTTTTGGGAAAAAATCATGGAGGGTATCGGGAGCAGAGCCTGCCGGCTTGCCTGAAAGCGGGCGGGAGTAGTTTTCGATCCCTGGGCAATGGCCTGCGATCGAGAGCATTTCCAAGTCGTATTTGGTGCGCGATTCGAGGCGTTGGGCCTCGAGGATCTTTCCCTCTTTCTTGAACTTGGCCAACTGCTCTTCTAACTCCTTGCGAATCACTCGGATCGCTTCAAAGATCCGTTGATCGTCGGTTACGAAATGCTTGGCCGGATAGATCATCAGGTTCTGCTCGCGCGAGAGCGCCTCGCCGGTCTCCGGATGGATGATCGTCAACTTCTCGACTTCATTGCCCCAGAATTCCAATCGCAATGCGAAATCCTCATAAGGAGGCCAGACCTCGATGGTGTCGCCACGGATGCGGAATTTGCCACGCTCAATGTTCGTTTCGGTGCGGAAGTATTGGATGTTGATAAGCTTGAGCAGGAATTCCTCTCGGATCAATAGTTCGCCAAGATGGATTGGGATGACCATCTTGCTGTACATCTCCGGGGATCCCAATCCGAAGATGCACGAGACGCTCGCGACGATGATGCAATCGCGACGGGTGATCAAGGCGCTCGTTGCTGCTAGCCGCAAGCGTTCGATTTCCTCGTTGATCGAGGAGTCTTTTTCGATGTAAAGGTCCTTTTGGGGGATATAGGCTTCAGGTTGGTAGTAGTCGTAGTAACTGATGAAATAGTGGACGGCGTTGCGAGGGAAGAACTCTCGGAATTCGGAGTACAACTGCGCAGCGAGTGTCTTGTTGTGGCTCAGAATCAACGTCGGCCTCTGGACCTGCTCGATGACGTTGGCCATCGTAAATGTCTTTCCTGAGCCCGTTACCCCCATGAGGACCTGCTGGGGCGTTCCGCGGCGGAGTCCCCGGACCAAGGACTGGATGGCTTGAGGTTGATCCCCAGCGGGCTTGTAGTTGCTCTCGAGCTCGAACGGTTTGTTGATCATTTGCTAATCGGGGTTTCTAGGCGATGGCGGATCGATGCGCAGGTACCTCGATAAAGAACGGATACGTTGCTCTTTAAAGCCGGGAATCTCGCCCAAATCGTCGAGATGGTCGAAGCCCCCACGCTCGGCCCGGTGGGTCAAAATCGCCTCGATGAGTTTCGGGCCTAAACCGGGGACCAATTGCAACTCCTGGCTGGTCGCTTCATTCAAGTCCACGGTCCAGGGTTGCATAAGCTGCATTTGAGGTGCGAGGCTCTCTGGTTGACTTCGAGATGCCCGAACCGAATTGGCCGCCAGAGCCAATAAGGATGCTAGGGCGAGCAAGCCCAAAGCGCCATTGCGTACGCTGATCGCCATCGAGACGTTCGATTCCCAATCCTCGCTTTGCATCAGACGACCATCCTTGGAGTCACTCAATCCGTTGGTTCCTTAAGCCCAGGTTCCCATCCGGAGGTTAGACCGACTTGAGTTGAGATAGGACCTCGTGAACGATCCGGTTGATGAC
>Ga0207941_1000520_pt1 | contig 11467 bp, 12 predicted proteins | sample LakMenEpi13Sep12_FD_150695 | JGI IMG/M metagenome (GOLD analysis project Ga0207941, IMG submission 150695) | Freshwater microbial communities from Lake Mendota, WI - 13SEP2012 deep hole epilimnion (SPAdes) | ecosystem: Environmental > Aquatic > Freshwater > Lake > Epilimnion/Euphotic zone ...
AGCCCATCAACCCTCCGCCAGCCGGAGCTCCTCCATCAACAGCGCCAGGGCTTCATTTAATTGGAGTCGGTTGCGGGGGGAATCGGCGAGGAGGAATCGGCACTGAGCAATAAGGCATCGAGCCTGGATTCGATATCGGCGAGCCGTTTGTTCTCTTTCTCCAGCCGCTCGATGTCGTTCTCGATCAGCTTCGTTCGCCTCTCGCTCTCTTGCTCTTGCCTCTTGAACTCGCTCTCTCGAATCCCGCTCTCTCGCTCTCGCTTCTCGTATTCGAGCTCTCTGATCCGCGCGTCGATGGTTGGATGCCAGTTTAACTTCGCCAAAAAGCGCCGCCATGGCGGCAAGGAGGAGAGGAATTCCGATTTGCTGATTGACCTTGAACTGGAGGAATCCGAAGAGATCGACATGGCTGTAAGAAGTGAAAAAGGTGATCAGGGCAACCAGCAGGCCTGCCGCCAGCGACGCCCATGCCATGGGATCTAGTGGGGGTAATCTGACTGCCGCATCAGCACTGCGGGGATCGGTAATCGATGGCATGAGCTTAACGAGGCCAGGCGGTGGCCGAGTAACTGCCGATAGTACGCCTGTTCTTATCGGCCGTCATCCGTGTTTTCTCTGATCCTTGGTTCGAGGTCACCAGAGAAATACAAACTCCATGCTGGCCCCACTGCAGCCACAAAAAAAACCCCGCCGGAGCGGGGGCCAGGGGGTTGTTGCAGGTAGGGCGCCAGGGGCCGCGCCGCCTGCATGAATCACACCTTGCGGCTGTAGAACTCCACCACCAGCAGTTCGTTGATTTCGAGGGCCACCCACTCGCGCTCGATGCGGCCATTGACCTTGGCGGTCATCTTGGCCTTATCGAACTCCAGGTGGGGTGGCACGTTGGCCAGGCCGGGAAAGGCCAGGTTGCCTTCGGCTAATTGTTTGGAGGCCTTGCGCTCGCGGATGGCCACCACATCGCCGGCCTTGCACTGGAAACTGGGGATGTCCACCACCCGGCCATTGACGGTGACGTGGCCGTGGTTCACCAGCTGGCGGGCGCCGGGCACGGTGGGGCCAAAACCGAGGCGAAAGCAAATGTTGTCGAGGCGATTCTCCAGCAACTTGAGCAGGTTGGTTCCGGTGGAACCTTCCTGGGCCCGGGCCTTTTTGACGTAACGGACCAGTTGTCGTTCGGAGATGCCGTAGTTGAAGCGAAGCTTTTGCTTTTCTTCGAGGCGAATTGCGTATTCGGAGCGCTTGCGACGGGCTTGGCCGTGCTGACCGGGGGGATAAGCCCGCTTGGCGGACTTACGGGTGAGACCGGGAAGGTCTCCCAAGCGCCGCGTAATCCTCAAACGAGGGCCGCGGTATCTAGACATGGGAAATAAACAGGCGAATGGAACGGGCGTCGCGAGGCGCGGGTCCTCGGCAGGGCAAGCTGGAGAGATCCCTAGCCACCCGCCTTGACGCATCAACGGTCGATCTTATCGGTTGGCCCGAAAGCTCTCGGGTTCCACCCAGTCCCCTCGCCGGCCCTTGGGCCATTGACCCCTGGGTCTCTGACCCCAGGGCCCATCGCTTGGCTGTTGCTGGCCCTGATTGGCTTCTATCGCCGCTGGTTCTCGCCGTTGTTGGGGCCCCGCTGCCGCTTCATCCCCAGCTGCAGCAGCTATGGCCTGGAGGCCATCGGGCGCCATGGGGCCTGGCGTGGCGGCTGGTTGACCTTGCGGCGACTGCTGCGTTGCCACCCGTTCACTCCCTGTGGCTGCGATCCGGTGCCGGACTGATGCTGGATTGCGGAAGCTGAATCTCGGTTGCTGAATCTCGGTTGCTGAATCCCGGATGCTGAATTTATTGCTGTTTACCCGCCAGGGTTGTTGTCTCTGTGAGGGGCTGCACGAGCGCCTGCAGGCCCTGAATCCGGCCCCCAGCCTCCAGCTAGTCGATATCGATGCCGACCCCGCGCTTCAGGCCCGCTATGGCGAGCGGGTGCCGTTGCTGGCCCTGCCTGCCGCCGGCAGCCAAGCCATGCGGGAGCTGCCCTGGGTGCCGCCCCGCTTGGCGGGTACCCGCCTTCAAGAGTGGCTGCGCCAGCAGGGCGCGGCCTGAATCCTGACAGCTCCGTCCCGCCACGGCCGACAATGGCGCCAGCTTGTGTTCTCCGGCACTGCCATGACCCAGCCGCTCCATTCGCTGTTGCATCAGGTGGGTCTGCCCCTGGCCCCCAGCCTTGGCAACCCGTCGATCGCCAGCCTCAGCAGTGATTCCCGCCAGGCGGGACCCGGAACCCTTTTTGTTGGCCTGCCCGGCAGCCAGGTGGATGGCGGTTGCTTCTGGCGCCAGGTGCTGGCCGCCGGGGCGGCGGCGGCTGTTATTGGACCCGCCGCCGCCGCCGCCGATCCGCCGGCGGCGGACGACCCCGTGGTGGTGGTCTCGGAGCCAGTGGCGTACTGGGCGGGCGAGCTCGCCGCCAGCTTCTGGAACCATCCCAGCTCGAAGTTGGCCCTTATTGGTGTCACCGGCACCAATGGCAAAACCACCACCACCCACTTGATCGAGCATCTGGCGGCCAGCTGCGGCCAGTCGACGGCCCTGTTCGGCACCTTGGAAAATCGCTGGCCCGGCCATCGGGTCGCCGCCAAACACACCACCGCCTTTGCCGATGTGCTGCAGGCCCAGCTGGCCCAGGCCGCCGCGGCGGGGGCCCGCATCGGCGCCATCGAGGTCAGCTCCCATGCCCTCGACCAACAGCGAGTTGCAGGTTGCCGCTTCGCTGGTGCCGTGTTCACCAACCTCACCCAGGACCATCTCGACTACCACCTGTCCATGGAGGCCTATTTCGCGGCCAAGGCGCTGCTGTTTGCCCCGCCCCTGCTGACTGGGGCCGCCGTGGTCAACAGCGATGATCCCTGGGGGCGACGCCTGGCCGAGCAGCTGGCCGCAGCGGGCCATCCCTGCTGGAGCAGTTCGTTGGAGCAACCCAACGCCGAGTTGCGCATCGCCGATCTGCAGATGGGCGAGGACGGCGTGCGGGGCCACTTGATCAGCCCCCGCGGTGATGGTCCCTTCCATTCCCCCCTGGTGGGCCGCTTCAACCTGATGAACCTGCTGCAGGCGGTTGGGGTGCTGCAGCTGCAAGATTTACCCCTGCCTGCCTTGCTGGAGGCGCTGGCCAGCTTCCGCGGCGTGCCCGGGCGCATGGAAAAGGTGCTCGCCCCCGAGGGCGTCGCGGCGCCGGCGGTGCTGGTGGATTACGCCCACACCCCCGATGGCCTGGCGAGCGCCCTCGGGGCCTGTCGCCCTTTCACTAACGGTCGTCTGATCTGCGTGTTTGGTTGCGGCGGTGACCGCGATCGCAGTAAGAGGCCCCAGATGGGGGCGATCGCCGCCCGGCTGGCCGACAGGGTCGTTGTCACCTCCGACAATCCCCGCACTGAAGATCCCCAGCGCATCCTCGAGGATGTGCTGGCCGGCATCCCGGCAGGAACGCCGCTGCAGGTCCAGGCAGATCGGGCCTCGGCGATCGCCACTGCCATTGCCGAGGCCGCTCCCGCCGACCTGGTGCTGATTGCAGGCAAGGGCCATGAGGACTATCAGATCCTTGGCACCACCAAGATCCACTTCGATGATCGGGAAGAGGCCTCTCGGGCGCTGCAAGCCCGCAAAGCCTGAAAGCCAGCTGCGCAGAAGATTCACAACCAAACCAGCAAAAAACCCCCGTGTTGCCACGGGGATTGATATGAAGCAATTCAGGCTTCGGCTGGCTTAGCTCAGTTGAAAAATTTCAGCTGAAGCGGATGGCGGTGCGGTCGTAGCGGAGTTGGTCCTCACGAACCCAGCCGCCTTGAACTACTTCCAGCCAGTCGCCACGACGGACGCCGGTCACCTGAACGGAATCGCCGTTGCGAACGCGACGCAGGATGGTGGAGGCGTAGTCGGCATGCTCACGCACTTCCAGGGTGCCATCGGGAGCATTGGCTTCTACGAACCAATGGCGGCCGGTGGTGGTTGTAGATACTGGGGTAGTCGTGGGATTGACATAGGAGCCGCTGCGGATCGGTTCGACATCGGCAACTTCGTTGCGGCCACGTAGGGCAGCCCAGGAAGCCAGTGCCAGACCCAGGGGAAGCAGCAACCACCAGGGGTTGACGGGGTTGGCTGCCGGGGCTTCGGCTACAGGCTCAGGGGCAGGGGCAGGCGCGGGCTCGGGAACAACGGCAGTTTCAGCAAAGGAGGCCTGGCCGTTGGTGACTGGGCAGGTTAGGCGGGCCGTGTTCTTGCCATCCTTGGTGAGGTCGTAGACGACTTCAACCTTTTCGGCGCTGATTTCCTTGGCGGAGATAACTTTGGCCAGGTCGGTGCGCCAACCAAGTTTGCCAGCGGCTTCAAGGCAACTGGCTTCAGCCGCCTTGATGCGCTCTTCGGTGGTGACGGCGAAGGCTTGGTTGGCGGCGCCGAACAGGGTGAGGGTGGCGACTGAGGCGACCATCAGCCTGGAAAGGGAGTGGGGCGCTTTGGGCATTGCTGAGGGACCCGCTTGGGTTGGTAAGAAAAAGGGAATGATCCTTACGGATAAGTGTAGCCCGTTCCCAGCCGAGATGCCTCGAATGAAAGTCGAGCCGACGCTCCAACCATATCCTGAAGAACGTTTTTGGCAACTCCAACAACTCCAACAAAACGCAGTCCAGGTACTGGCCTACGAGCCAGGAGCTACGATTGGGTTGGTGCAGGCTTTGAAAAGCACACAAATACGGCTCGAATCCAGACCGAAGCCCTAGGGGAATGGCCCGATCCTTATCAAAGCAACGCTCATAAAGCGCGAAGAAATCGAGGGTCGACGATGGACTTTGAAATCAGAACGTTTCGCCCCCAATAGCTGTGCTATGGCAAATGTGTTGTAAATGTCACAACAACTTGCATCTTTCGGGTCATCTGCGATGATCCCAAAGTCAGTTGCAGACTTCCCTCTGAATGGCTTCCGCTGTTCCTCTCTCCAAAAAATTTCTTGCTGAATTATTCGGCACCTTCTGGCTTGTGCTGGGAGGCTGTGGTAGCGCGGTGTTGGCTGCCAATTTCCCCTACGACAACGCCGCCGCCAATCCCCTGGGGCTGGGTTTCCTCGGGGTGTCCCTGGCTTTTGGTCTGACCCTGCTGACCATGGCTTTTGCTATTGGTCACATTTCAGGCTGTCACATCAACCCCGCCGTTAGCTTCGGCCTGTGGGCAAGCGGTAAATTTCCTGGCTCCAACTTGCTTGCCTATGTGGTGGCCCAGGTCCTTGGCGCCATCATTGCCGGCGGTGTAATCGTCGCCGTGGCCAGTGGTCGCGAAGGCTTCAGCCTCAGCGGTAGTAACCCTCTGGCCACTAATGGCTGGGGTGCCCATTCCCCCGGTGGTTATGGCTTCTGGGCAGCCTTCCTGATCGAAGTAATCCTGACGTTTTTCTTCCTGCTTGTCATTCTGGGTGCCACCGATCGGCTGGCACCCAGTGGCTTCGGTGGTGTGCCCATTGGTTTGGCCCTGACCCTTATCCACCTGATCAGCATTCCGGTCACCAATACCTCGGTCAACCCCGCCCGCAGCACCGGCGTGGCCCTCTGGGTTGGTGGCGAAGCCGTTGGCCAGCTCTGGTTGTTCTGGTTGGCCCCGATCCTCGGCGCCCTGCTTGCTGGTTGGATCCATGCCGCCTTCCTTGACTCCGACGCCGCCGGGTGATTGCAAAGGCCAGGGAATTTCCCACGGCAGCAAAGGCATGGGGGGGCTAAGCCCCCCTTTTTTTTGTGGCTTGAGCCCGGAACGCCAAACATTGGAGGCCCACCAAAGCAGAGGATTTGTGGGGCCTTGGTACAAGATCAGATCAGGAAGTACAGGCCAGATCAGGAAGCACAGGCCAGCCGGCTCTGGGGTCAGGCCTGCTCGGCAAGTTGGTTGAGCTGGCTGAGTAACTGGTCGACCTCGCTGGCCCTGGTCACCAGATGGGTGCAGGCCCTCAGGCAGGCGGGGGCCTCCAAACTGCGCAGCCAGATGCCCTTTTGGCCCAGGGCAGTGACCATGGCGCGGTGGCTTGCTTGGCTAGTTGCCAGGCTGATGCCCCGCCCCTTAAAGCTCACCAGTCCGGCCGGCGGCGCAACCTGGAGCAGGGGTTGCCAGTGGGGACTGGCCTGGAGACCTTGCCAGAGTTGAAGACTGCGCTCCCTAATCAGGGCCAGCCGATCTTCAGCCGAACCTTGCTCTTCCAGGAGCTGCAGCGAGCACTGCAGACCGGCGAACAGGGGCAGGCAGGAGGTGGCCACCTCAAAGCGACGGGCATCGGCATGTACCCCACTGCCAGCCTGGGTTTCCTGGCTCAAGCTGCGCCAGCCGATCAGGGTGGGGCGACCTTCGGCCAACAGTCGCTCGGAGACGGCCACCACTCCGAGTCCCTCCGGTCCACAACACCATTTATGGCCAGTACAGGCGTAGATATCGGCCGCATCAGCCGCACCTTCCATGGGCAGGCTGCCAAAGGACTGGGCCGCATCCACCAGCAGCCAGGGCCGGGGTTGACGCGATTGCAGCAGAGTCGCCACCTCCGGAATCGGCATCACCTGGCCGGTGTTCCAGAGCAGATGGGAGAGGACAACCAGTCGGGTGTGGGGGGTAAGGGCGGCTTCAAGGCGTTGCAACACCGCTGCCTTGATGCCGGCCGAATCAGCCAGCAGATCCTGGACGGGCAAGCTGGCCAACTCCATGCCATGGCGATGGGCCAGTTCACGGCAGGCGGCCACGACGCCGGGATGCTCGGCATCGCTGATCAGCAACTGGTCGCCCTGCTGCCAAGGCAATCCCCAGAGGGGCAGAACACAGCCTGAACTAACGTTTTCGGTGAAGGCCAGTCGTTGTGGAGGAACCCCCAGCCAGGGGGCGAGACGCTGGCGCAGTTCAGTGATGGTGCGGCTGGCGTAGGGGAAGACCGCCTCACTGAAGGGACCCAACTCCTGGATGGTTCCCCAGGACTGCTGAATAGCTACCAGGGAGGGGGTGGGCAGGGGACCCTGTCCCCCGTAGTTGAAATAGACCTTGTTCGCCAGGGCCGGCATCTGGCTGCGCAGTTGCTCAGGCCCTGAAGAGGCGGAGGAGGGCAAAGGCCGTGCTCCTCAGAGCACCTGGCCGACGCCCACGGCGGCGAGGGCCGAAAAGAGGGTGATGGTCAGGGCCGTCATCGGGCTTTGGCCTTGGGCGACCGCCAGGCTGGTGACCACCCCGGCACCCAGGCAGGCCACCGCCAGTTGGGGCATCAGGGCGGAGCGGCTTTCGGGTCCAGGGGTGGGGGTCACGGCAAGGGCGGTGCACTGGCCAGACCCTACGGGTGTTGACCGCTGACAGCTGGCCTGGGCCTGGTGGTTGTTACCTGGTGTGGGACTTCTTCAAGCCCCGTTACATGGAGGAGCTAGGTCGCGGCGGCGGTGGGTGGACCCGCCGCAGAGCGGGCCCGGCCGCTGCTGGCCCATTGGCGCAGGGCTTCCAGCTGTTCGCGGGCGGTGCGTGACAGGGGCACCACCTGGGAGGCCGCTGTGATCAGATCGGCTTCGACGATCTCGCGATGGTCTCCGAAGGCCAGATGCATGGCTTCGATCACGGTCTGCTCCAGTTCGGCCCCTGAAAAGCCTTCGGTCCGATCGATCAGCACCTCCAGGGGTAAGGCATGCAAGGGCCGGCGGCGGCGCAGCTGCAGATCGAGAATCGCCCGCCTTTCCTTGGCATCTGGCAGCTCCAGCAGGAAAATCTCGTCGAAGCGGCCCTTGCGCAGCAGTTCGGGGGGCAGCCGTTCGACCGCATTGGCGGTGGCTACCACGAACACCGCACTGGTTTTTTCGCTCATCCAGGTGAGCAGGCTGGCCAGCACCCTCTGGCTGGTGCCACCGTCGCTGCGGCCATCGCCGCCAAAGCCCTTGTCAATCTCATCGATCCAGAGCACGCAGGGGGCCATGGCCTCGGCCCGTTGAATCATGTCCCTGGTACGCGCTTCACTGGCCCCCACCAGCCCGGCAAACAGCCGTCCCACATCTAGGCGCAGCAAGGGCATGTTCCAGCTGTGGGCGATGGCCTTGGCGGTAAGGGATTTGCCTGTGCCTTGGGGACCCACCAGCAAGACGCCCCGGGGCAAGGGCAGTCCATAACGGCGAGCTTCCTCACTGAAGGCACGGTGCCGTTGGGCGAGCCAATGCTTCAGCCCTTCGAGACCGCCGATATCCGCTGGGCTGGCTTCGGCCGGGCAGTACTCCAGGAGCTCGCTGCGGGCGATGGCGAGCCGTTTTTCTTCCAAAACCTCCGCCAGATCCTCCGGGCCCAGGCGGCCCCGCCGTGCCAAGGCCCGGGCCGCCAGTTGCCTCACCCGCTGTTCACTGAGGCCATGGCAAGCGGCAGTGAGTTGCTCCAGCACGGCCGCATCCAACGGTTCGCCACTGGCGCGAGCAATGTTGCCCAGCAGTCGGCCAATCTCATCGGCATCAGGCAGGGGCAGATCAACTCGGGTTACTCCGTCCTCCAGTTCCGCGGGGACCTGCCAATCGGGGGCGGTGATGACGAGGGTGTGGGAGGTCCGGGGCAATTCAGAGGCCAGATTGCGCAGTCTCCGGCAGATGCCGGCATCGTCGCTGAAGCGATGGAAATCCTGGAGCAGCAGCAGGGCACCCGGTTCTGGTGGCAGGGTGCCCAGCAATTCCAAGGCGGCCGTGGGGTTGCGGGCCGCCTCGCCCAAGCGGCCCGGCGGGCCACTGAGTCCGCTGATGAAGTCCCAGCGCAACAAGAAGCGCTGGCCTTGGCGCTCGGCCAGCTCCTGGAGCAGCACCACGACCCGCTCTTCCTCAAGGGTGCGGATCCAAAGGATGGGGGTGCGGGCGCGGATCAGCAGATCCAGTTGGTCGGCCAGGGTTGCGGACATGGCCTGGACTCAGGAGGTGCTGAGGTGGCGCAAGGCCGCCCAGCGCGGGTCAGCATCGCTGGCCTCGCTGCTCCAGCGATCTGGACCGGGACAGTCGCTGCCGCAGCGGTTGACCAGGGGTAGCTGCAGGCTGAGTTGTTCGAAGATCCAGCGCTGGGGATCAAAGAGGCCCACAGGATCGAGGCGATCGTCGCACTCGGCGCTGGCCAATCCCATGGTCTGGGCGGCTAGCGAGGCGTCAATCTCCAGCAATTCCTGGGCGGAGGCGCTGAGCGGATGGTTGAAATGCTGCAGGCAGCGGGCGCAGCAGAGGGTGACAATGGTTTCAGCTTGGCCACGCACCTCAAGGACGCCGCCGTGGTGAAGCACTTGGACATAGCCCCGCACAGGAGTTAGGGTCTCAAGCTCCCCAATCTGCTGCTCGACAGACCAGCGACGCCCTCCATCGAGAAGGCGTAACTCCTGCAACGGCACCGGCTGCAGATCGTCGCCCGGGGGGGACGGCGAGGCGGACTGGCTCACTTCTTGCCTTTGGGTTCGAACGGCAGTCGGTTAGTCGTGGCAGCGGCGCCTCCGGCCGTGGCTGTGGCCGGTTGCATCTGTTTATCGAGTATCTGCTGCAGGTTCTCGGGCAGGGCCTCACGGGTGAGCAAGAAGGTCTGCAGTCCCTGGAAAATGTTGGCAACTACCATGTAAAGCAGCACCCCAGCAGGCAGGGGGAAAAACAGGAACATCGCCGTGATCATCACCGGCGTGATGCGGTTTGCCGTGGACTGTTGGGGATTGGCGGGCATGCCCATGCCCGAAAGGATCTGGGAGACAAACAGGCTGGCACCGAAGGCCGCCACCAGGAAGGCGATGTCCCAGTTGATTGAGCCGTCGGTCAGGAAGCCCACCTGGCCCAGGGCCTTGATGAACAGGAAGCCACTGCGGGCAGCCAGACCAGGCACCTTGGCTTCAACGACGGCATCACCAGGGGCCAGGGCATGGATGGTGCCATCCGGATCCACTGACACGACCCCTTCACCCTTGGTCACTGACCAACTGGGGGCAAAAGCCTGGCCATTTTCGACTTCGGAAAGCACACTGTCATAACTGGCCCCCTCCCTGGTGTGGAGCTGGATCTGATCGGTTTCGCCCACCCCCAACTTGGTGCCGTTCTCAAGCGTGCCGATCACCGGCACATGTTTGGTTGCCGTGACGAAGATGGAGTGGCTGGGGGTATTGAAGGGCTTGGCTTCGATCGCGGTGCTTTGGTCGGCGGGTAACACCTTGAGGTTGAAGGTGTAGGGCACATCAGCAAACGGCGAACCCCTCAAGGTGGCGAAGAGGGCGAACAGGATCGGCATCTGCACGACCAACGGCAGGCAGCCTGAAAGGGGATTGCCAAACTCCTTCATCAGCTTGCCCAGCTCCTCTTGTTGCTTCTGGGGGTTGCTGGCGTACTTCGCCTTGATTTCGGCCTGACGTTGCTGCATCACCGGTTGGGCGATGCGCATGCGGCGGGCGCTGCGAATGGACCCGGCGCTGAGGGGAAACAGGGCCAGCCGGATGACAACCGTGAGCAGGATGATCGCCAGTCCGTAACTCGGAACCAGGCGATAGAAGAAATCCAGGATCGGAAGCAGGAGGTTGTCGGAGATGTAGCCGATCACGTCAGGGGAGCGCTGGGTGAGAGGGGAACCGGTCGCTTGCCAGTGTGCCGGAGCGTCAGGGCAATCGACGGTACGGTTTGTGCCCGGAGCTGGAAACCGTTGGGGCCAAGGCGGTGATCAGGGTGGTGGCGCTCAGCCACTGGGGCGTTCCTGGGGGGTGAAACCAGTGTTTGGGCGGGATGCCTGGCCCTTGGGGGTCTTGGGGGTCTTGGCGCTGGAGCGGCGCCGTTCTTCGATATAGGCCTCCAGTTCGCGGAAGCGGGGCATGGCCCGCATCTCAAGCCTGGAGCCATCGTCGAGGACCAAAACCATGTCTCCCCAACTGCCGAATCCCCTGGGGACCGAGCGCACCTCACGGATCTGGCTGTACACGACCTGGGTGCGATCGCGACCGAGCCAGCCGCCGTTAACGGTGATGCGTCGACTGGTGATGCGGTAGCGAACCCACAGGGCCCGCACAATGGCAGCGACGGCGAAGGGAATGCCGATGATGGTCAACCCGAACAGCAGGTTGCCAATCAGGTCGCCTAGGGCCGGACCACCCTCATAGAACACGGTTTCGTTGATGCTGGCGCCGCTTGCTGGAGCAGGCGCTGGGGCTGAAGGGGCAGTGGCAACAGGCGCTGGGGAGGTGGCAACAGGCGCTTGGTAAGTAGCCAGGGGTACGGGGGCGGAGGCAGTCAGCGGCGCTTGGGCCTCGACCGGTTGGGGCGTTGGGCCGTCAAGGCCGCTGGCTGGGCCAGGATTGGAATCGGTGGCGCTTGTCATTTCATTAATCCTGCCTGGCGCAACAAGTGACTGCATTCTCCCAGCAGCTGGGCCGGATCCAACTCGGCACTGCCTGGTTTGAGGCTGAGCACCACCCAGCTTGGCTGTATTGGGGTCGGATCAAGGCTGAGCAGATGGC
>Ga0207941_1000521_pt1 | contig 11464 bp, 10 predicted proteins | sample LakMenEpi13Sep12_FD_150695 | JGI IMG/M metagenome (GOLD analysis project Ga0207941, IMG submission 150695) | Freshwater microbial communities from Lake Mendota, WI - 13SEP2012 deep hole epilimnion (SPAdes) | ecosystem: Environmental > Aquatic > Freshwater > Lake > Epilimnion/Euphotic zone ...
ATCTGCTTTTAGAATTGTCAATAAAAATCCGTTGGGCTCTGCAGCAGGCTACGGCTCTTCGTTCCCCATCAACCGAAAACTGACAACCGAATTGTTGGGCTTTGATGACTTGCATTACAATGTTGTATATGCCCAAATGACGCGCGGCAAAACGGAGAGAATTGTAGCACAAGCCTTGAGCAATGTGGCTGCCACACTGGCTAAATTATCCATGGATGCCTGCTTGTACTTGAATCAAAACTTTGGATTTATCTCTTTTCCAGATGAGTTGACCACCGGCTCCAGCATAATGCCGCATAAAAAGAATCCTGATATTTTTGAATTGATCCGCGGAAAGAGCAACAGGCTGCAAAGTTTGCCGAATGAGCTCACCCTGCTGACTTCAAACCTTCCTTCCGGCTATCACCGCGAGATGCAGCTGACCAAGGAAATCCTTTTCCCCGCCATCGAAGAACTGAAGGCCTGCCTGCAGTTGATGCAGGTGATGGTTCGTGAACTGAAAGTAAAAGAGCATATCCTCGATGATCCAAAATACACTTATCTGTTCAGCGTGGAAGCCGTGAATGAATTGGTGAACAAAGGCATTCCTTTCCGAGAAGCCTACAAAGAAATAGGCAATCAGATTGAGAAAGGCGAGTTCAAATTTGATCACACAAAAGGACTGCAGCATACGCATGAAGGGAGCATTGGCAATTTGTGCAATGGGCAGATTGCGGAGGAGATGGCCGCGGTGTTGTATAAATTTAGTAAATGACAATTGGCAATTGGTAATTTACAATTGGCACTGGAGCTTGGATGTTAGAGAATTGGATGCATCCCGCACCACTCCAACTTCCAACAACTGTTGCCAATTGTCAATTATCAATTGTTAATTGCTAATTGTTAAAGGGACATCATCTCCTTAAACTTCACCGCCTGCCGCCTACTCACCTCAATCTTCTCCCCGCCTTTGATCTCCAGCAAGAGACCGCCGTTGAAGTATGGCTCCACTTTCTCAATCATCCGAAGATTAACGATGTGCTTGCGATTGGCGCGGAAGAATACTTTCTGATCAAGACGTTCTTCCAATGCATTCAGGGATTTCAGGATCAGCGGTTTGTTGCCTGCAAAGTAAACCTTAGCATAGTTCCCAACGGACTCGAATAACCGAATATCTGATAAGCGCACAAACCAGCAGCGTTCACCGTCTTTCACAAACACCTGGTCGTTATCACTCAGTGTTCCACGGTGAATGGTGATGCCTTCACCCGTTAGGGCCTCGCGTTCCTCGGCGCCTTCCAGTTTGTGGATCGCATCGGACAACCGTTTTGGTTCCACGGGCTTCAATAGATAGTCCAGTGCGTTGAATTCAAATGCCTTGATGGCAAATTCATCGTAGGCGGTAGTGAATATAATGGCAGGGGCTTTTTCCAATTCTTCGAGCATATCAAAACCCGTTTTACCCGGCATCTGAATATCGAGAAAAATCAAGTCTGGCTGCAGTTCATTGATCTTCTCGATCCCTTCACTGGCGTTGGCTGCTTCGGCCACGATCTCCACTTCAGGATGATCTGCCAGTAACTTGCGAAGTTCATTGCGCGCGAGTCTTTCGTCGTCAATGATGATGGCTCTTTTAGACATAGTCGATAGCATTACGTATTAAATCTGTACAGGGATCCGCACCCTTGCTTCCACAAGGTTATCATTCAGGTCCTGAATTTCAAAATCGGCGTTTGGACCAAAAAGCAGGCCCAACCGGTTGGATGTGCTTTGCAATCCAAATCCTTCTTTATTGATGCCGCCGTTCAGCCTTCCCGTATTGCGCACGATCAGTTCATGATGATCGCCGCTAAAGTCAGAAATGATCTTCACGGTTCCTCCTTCTACATTCTTGCTGATCCCGTGTTTGATCGCATTCTCCACAAGGGTTTGCAGCATCATGTAGGGAACGGGTTGGTTGAGGGTATTTTCATCGATATCATACTCCACTTTAAGGCGATCCTCAAAACGGATATGTTCCAGGGCAAGGTAATCTTTTACGATATCCAGTTCACGGGTCAGCGGCACCGTCTCGATGTTCTCTGCCTGCATACTGCTTCGGAGAATATTGCTGAGTTCCGTGATGGCGGCCCGCGCGCGGGACGGGTTTTCATCGATCAAGGCCCGGATGCTGTTGAGGGCGTTGAAAATAAAATGCGGGTTGATATGGGATTTGATCGTTTTCAATTCCAGCTCCTTCACCAAGGCTTGCAGGCGAAGCGTATCCAGCTTCTGCTTCCGCGAGGTTTTGATGTAATGCTGGATCAGGTAAATCATGTTCCAGATAGACAGGTACAGGAAACTCTGGAAGATATTCGTAAAAAGGATATACGTAGTGTCTTCCGTGGCATCCAGTTCCGGACTCAGCTTGAACAAATCAACGAGTATCGAGCGCAGGCCGGCTACTACTATGGAGAATCCCAGCGTGATGAACAGGAAACCGACGATCTGTTGGTTTAAGGAACGCTGAAGCAGGTTAAGCCGCTTGATGGTTTCCCGCATCAGGTGGGTAAAACTCACACCAAGGGTAACAAAGATCAACAGCCTCCCCACATAGAGAGAGTTGAACTGGTCAAAGGAGATCGCGAAAAAGATATTGATCAGGAGAAACAACCCCCAACCAACCGCCTGGTAGAGCCAATACTGCGGAATCCGGCTGATAAAAGTACGCATGCTTGCTACAAAGCTATGGTTATGAACTACCCAAATTAAGTCTTTTGGACTAATGGTGATATACCGGGTAGAATGGGTTAGAGCGATATATCCTTCGGGCCAGTCTGGGCAACCTTTCACAGCAGCGTTTCCGGGTGATAAAACACTAGGATCAGAACAATACCGCATTATTCTTGTTAGTTTTAGCATAAATTACAGCAGCTGGTAACCCCGGCTGTCGTAATTTTGCCCCTTGCTATAATTTAAGCGCGCATGGAATACATCCCAGGTCCATTATTGAAAGAAATCAACTCGCCTGACGACCTTAAGAAGCTGTCCAAAGAACAGCTCAACCAGGTCTGTGACGAACTACGTCAATATATCATTGATATCGTCAGCGTGGAAGGCGGTCATTTTGGCGCCAGCCTGGGTGTGGTTGAGCTTTCTGTGGCCCTGCACTACGTGTATAACACGCCTTATGACCAGCTGGTCTGGGACGTGGGTCACCAAGCCTACGGCCATAAGATCCTGACCGGCCGGAAAGATCAATTCTATACCAACCGGAAGTACGGTGGCCTTAGCGGGTTCCCAAAGCGCAGTGAAAGTGAATATGACACTTTTGGGGTGGGCCATTCTTCCACATCCATTTCCGCCGCACTGGGTATGGCCATTGCAGCCAAGCTCAAAGGCGAGCACGACCGGAAATCCGTGGCCGTGATCGGGGACGGAGCGATGACGGCAGGAATGGCGTTTGAAGCCATGAACCATGCAGGCGTTGCCGATGCCAACATGCTGATCATTCTGAACGACAATTGCATGAGTATCGATCCTAACGTGGGTGCGCTCAAAGAATACCTGACAGATATTACTACATCGCAGACCTATAATAAGATCAAGGACGATGTATGGAAAGCGTTGAGCAAACTGCCCGTGGCTCGGGATATTGCCAGCAAGATTGAACACTCGGTGAAAGGATTTGTATCGAGAAGCAGCAATCTGTTTGAATCTATGAAGCTTCGGTATTTTGGTCCGATAGATGGACACAATATTACCAACCTCGTGGATACCCTGGAAGATTTGAAAAACATTCCGGGACCCAAGATCCTGCACATCATCACCACCAAGGGAAAAGGCTATGCCCTCGCGGAAAAAGACCAGACCAAATGGCACGCGCCGGGTTTGTTTGATAAAGTGACTGGAGAGATCTATAAGAAAAAATTCGAGACGCCACAGCCTCCCAAATACCAGGATGTATTCGGACATACCATCATTGAACTGGCAGAGCAGAATCCAAGCATTATGGGAATCACCCCCGCCATGCCTTCCGGGTCTTCCTTGAAATTCATGATGGACAAAATGCCGGATCGTGCCATCGATGTAGGTATCTGCGAACAACATGCCGTTACCCTTAGTGCTGGCCTCGCCACGCAAGGTATGCGCGTGTTCTGTAATATTTATTCGTCGTTCATGCAAAGGGCATATGATCAGGTGATCCATGATGTGGCGATCCAGAAATTGCCTGTTGTGCTTTGTCTTGACAGGGCAGGTCTTGTAGGTGAAGACGGTCCAACCCACCATGGTGCGTATGACATTCCTTATATGCGTTGTATCCCCAACCTCATCGTCAGCGCTCCGATGAATGAAATTGAGTTACGCAACCTGATGTATACAGCGCAATTGGAATCCACTACACTGCCCATGGTCATCAGGTATCCGCGTGGTGAAGGTGTATTACCTGATTGGAAAGCTCCTTTTGCGAAAATTGAAATAGGTACCGGACGCAAAATGAAAGACGGTGACACCATCGCTGTTTTGTCCATCGGTCACCCCGGTAATTTTGCGACACAGGCTATTCGCAATCTTAAAACCTATGGTATCAATGCTGCGCATTATGACATGCGTTTTGTGAAACCATTGGATGAGAAAATGCTGCATGAAGTATTTTCAAAATACAGTAAAGTCATCACCGTAGAAGATGGTACCACTATCGGTGGTTTTGGCTCAGCCATCCTTGAATTCATGGCAGCCCATCAATACCATGCAGAAGTACGCATGTTGGGCATTCCTGACAGGCTTGTTGAACATGGAACCTTGAAACAACTGCACAGGGAATGTGGGTATGATGCGCAGGGGATTGAGGAAACAGCTCGTGAGATGATGGAGGTTTCATTAACAATTAACAATTAACAATTTGCAATTGACAATTGGCACTAGTATCTAAAGACTAGTGCCAATTGCTAATTGTTAATTGCCAATTGTTAATTGTTAGATGCTATTCGCGTACACCGCTATTCCAAACGCAGCTACTGAAACAATCAATCCATACATGAATATCGTATAGCTAATACTGAGGTATTTGTATTTCTTGTTTAAAACCAACCCCTGGTAATAAATGTCTTTGATCAAACTGGAGTACAGATACTCTTTCTCCTTCAACATTTGTTTAATACCAGTACTATATTGTTCAAAACTGAGTTTCTGGAAGTGTCCGAAGAACAGCATATTGATCTTCCGGCTGCTGATGTCCTCAGCGGTAAAATCATTGGCGATGATCTTGGGGCGGGTGGCCAGGATCGAGAAGATGATGGTGAGGATGTTCACGGTAAGCATCACAAGGGTAGGAATAATCAGGTGCGGCTGATCCTCCAGTTTACGGAGTAACACAGTAAGGATCACAGAGATGATGATCGAGTTTACAGATATCATGATACCCGCTTTGTTATCTGCGAGCCCGTTTAGGTCCATTTGATTCCTGGATGTGAGCCTGAATAAGGTTTCTATCCCTCTCGAGGGCTTGTCTTTCTCCTTTATCTTCTCCGGTATAGTACTAACAAAAGGCGCATCAGCAGAGGATGCCAACGCCGCTTCCTTTTCTTTCTTAGCCAGTTTACGTTCCTGCTTTTCTTTCAGTATCTGGTAGGTCTCATCCTTATTTTTCTGTAATTCTTGTTTCGCAAATTCTGTGAAATAACGATGTCCTTCCAGAAAGTGCAAAACCTGGGCTCGCCAGGCAGTACCACTTAATGTTTCGCCGGTCAGCAAGGCTGTTTCCTCACGAAGCAGATCTGATTTTTCCTGAAAATTGCTTTTGCCGAGATGATAGAGATCGGCATCGGCCATGATCTTTTCTTTCAGCGATAGTGCCTGTTGCGGAACCTTTGTGGCCATGATGCACCTTTCCACCTCATTGATCAGGGTTTCATCCACTCCCTTACCAGTAAGAAATTTTTCGGCAAGGTCAGCACTGCGGCGTTCATGGTCCTGACCGCTACTGAAGGCCCAGGCCAGATCGTGAAACCAAGCGGCAACCAGGATCGGAAACCGATCCTCAGCCGAAAGATTATAATAGCCACTGATGGTAGTAACGGCAGATACCACCTCACGTGTGTGAACGATATTATGATATAACAACCTCGGATCCGGATGGGCATTAAATTCAGCAGTGATGTGGGCCTCTATGTCCGCGAGCAGCTTGTCCAATTCCATGTACTCAAAATTGCGATTGTTAATATACAATATTATTGATAAATTCAGCAGTATGAAGAAAACCATCGCCTTCACCGCATTGTGTTTCATTGGGTTGGCTTGCAAACAACAGGAAAAAAAGCGGATCGCTTCACCTCCCGGGTATGATCTGTCTATACCAGAAAAACGAACACTTGATGAAGATCTTGATGAAGTCTCCGGCATTTTTTACATAGCGGCGGATTCTACCATCGTCACACTTAACGACGAAGAAGGAAAATTTTATCGATTGAACCTGCAGGGAAAGTTGATCGGAAGGCCATTTAAGTTTGCCAAAAAAAGTGATTTTGAGGACCTGACAACTGATGGACTGTATTGGTATGCGGTGAAAAGCGACGGTGAGGTGCATCGGGTGGAAAAAGCTTTTTCAGACAGTCCAAAGGCTCGTGTCTTCAGTTTCCCCGAAAAAGGCTGGGAGTTTGAAACGATGTTTTTCGACGCGGCCAGGCAAAAACTCGTTCTCCTCAGCAAGACACCCCTGACGTTTAAAGATGGTCGCATTCCGGCGTTCACCCTGGATACCAGTTCAGGTACATTTAATCATGACCCCTATTATTCACCAGATACCGTTACCATCGCGAAGCTTTACGGAAAGAAAAAATGGGGATGCAAACCTACTGCTGCGGCTGTTCATCCAATTACCGGCGAAACATATATCCTTTCTTCTAACGATAGGATGTTAATGATCATGAAAGACGGGCTGTTGAATGCAGTATACCCCTTGGATAAAACCATGTTCCGCCAACCGGAAGGCATCACCTTTATGCCCAATGGCAATCTGCTCATCTCTAACGAAGCGCAGGGAAGCACAGCGAACATTCTGATTTTTGCGTACCAGCAACAAGAATAATGTGGCAGTGCGGTAATGCGGCAATGTGGCAATGAAGGGCTAGTCATTAGTCAGTAATTCTCCACCTTCCGTGTACTCGATAATGAAATTATTCACCCCTTCCCCGATCAGGATCTCCAGGTGTTTCATCTGCACCAGTTCAAGGATGGTCAGGAACATAAAGATCGCATGGATGCGGTCTTGTGCAGTTTCAAATATTTTCTCGAAGGCCATGTTCTTTTCCCGCCGGGCGGTGGAAAGCATGAAATCCCTCGTTTCTTCCATGGTGTAATTGTAGCGATACACCACGTGTTGCGGTTTGTTGTTGCGCTCATGCAGCCGCTTCATCACTTTTTCAAACACCTTCATGAGCTTATAAACCGTAATGGTCTGAATCTCGGTACCTTCTGCATTCTCTTCGCCGAGTGTATTCAGTTCACGCTGCACATTCCCACGCTTCACCATCAGCATCCGTGTGGCTTCAAGATCTGCCAGCTTTGCCGAAGCTTCCTTGAAACGTTTGTATTCAAGGATCTTGTCAACCAGTTCCTGCCTGGGGTCAATCTCATTACCCTGCTCATCCAACTCTTTCCTGGGCAACAACATTTTTGCCTTGATCCGCATCAGTGTAGAAATAAACAGGATGAACTCACTGCTGAGCTCAATGTTCAACTCACCAGAAGCATGTATGAACTTCATAAAATCCTCGATCACTTTCGTAATGGGAATATTATAGATATCCAATTCATCGCGCTCAATAAAAAACAAAAGCAGGTCAAACGGACCTTCAAACTGAGGCAGTTTTATCTGGTAGGATGCATTATTCATAACTCACAATATAAAAAATAGCCAATAACAAATAACTCAGGCGTTATCAGTTATTGGCTATTCAAATGTAGGTTTTCTTTTCTAGAATTTGCCGGCAAATCCTACTGACAACAGAGATTTGATCTGCGTTCTCGGTGCACTGTTGGTAGGGCCAAACAGCCTGGCATCATCGTCATAAATCAAATCGAAATTATAAGTAATAGCGATGAATTTGGTGACTTTCATCGATATTACATTTGTCCAGAAGATATCAACATTCTGCGGATTCTCAAGGTAGTTGGAGTAGAGATCCAGACGGCTCTTGAATGTGATGTTCTTCGTGATATCTTTTCTGAAGTTGGCAGACAAGAAAGCACCCAGTTCCAGTCTGGACGTTTTCCCCGGATCCAGACCATAACGGGGACCGAGATTATCCGCATCGCTTGTTACGAAGGTCCACCTCACTGAAGCGGGCGACATAAACACACTGAAATAGTTGGTAGGTGCCCATTCAAAACCGGGAGCGAGGGTCAGGTAAGCTGGTGCGAACAGGTCCGAGATGCGCTCCTTAGGTGTTTTGCCATAGTCATATCCATCTGTGAACTGTGTCCTGAAATTCGCTACTGCACCAAAGGACCATTTTTCAGAAAGCTGATGGGTATATTTCGAATAAAAATCGATACGGTCATCGTTCTTTCGCATGCCCTGTGAAGTGGTGCGCTGGATGGCATAAAACAGATCCAGGTTGTTCATCCATTTGTTCTTACCATTTTTCAGGTTTGCATACAGGTTCAGATAACTGGTCACGGTCAGCGAAAAAGGCTCACCACCTGCGGCCCAGTTGCTGGTTGAACCTTGCGCAAGGCCGAGGTTGAGCAATCCGCCTTTTTTCCAACCAGATATGTGGGTACTGTCTTCTTCAAAAGTTTTCTCTGCTGTAGATTTCAGTTCGGATACGGTGGCATCCTGGGCAAAACCATAAACACCCGCCAGCAGCAGTACGGCCGTAAGCAGAATTCTCATGTTATGTCGTTTTTAAAGCTTGGACTATTTTTTCAGGGCATCGCGGATCTCAATCAGTAACTCCTCTGATTTGCTCAATTCCGGTGCAGCTGCTTCTTCCTTCTTCTTAAAGCTGTTCATCAGTTTAATCAGCAGGAACAATGCAAAGGCAATGATCACGAACTCCAGTATGGAATGGATCAATAACCCGATCTTCAGTGGTCCTATTTTCACTTTATCGAACTCATCAATACCTCCCGGCGTAGCAATAGCAACCAACGGCATGATCACGGAATCCACCATAGCAGTGATGATATTTCCAAAAGCGCCACCAATGACCACACCCACGGCCAGGTCGATCACATTTCCACGCATGGCAAACTCCTTAAATTCTTTCAAGAATCCCATATGTTATTTATTTAATTTACGCGTGAAATTATTTAGACATTTGCAGTCCACACAATTTTTCCCTTTCCCTTTGTCAATTTTTTTAAGATTTGTACAAGAATAAACCACCTTTGCACCCTGTATGAAACAGGACGGCGGCCAGAACCTGATCAACTGGGTCATTTTTATTATTCTCTCCATCATCTGGGGCTCTTCTTTCATTCTCATGAAAGAAGGTATGAAAACCCTGAGTGCTTACCAGGTTGCCTCACTGCGGATATTCTCGGCCGGCGCCATCCTGGTTCCTGTTGCCGTGAAAAACCTGGGCAAGGTTGACCGGAAAGATATTCCTTATACCATCCTTTCTGGACTGCTCGGCAGTTTTTTCCCGGCTTACCTGTTTTGCATCGCTGAAACCAAGCTTGACAGTGGCATTGCCGGTATCCTCAATGCCCTTACACCACTGTTCACCGTTGTCCTTGGCGTTGCCTTTTTCGGATTACAACCATCCATATGGAAATGGATAGGTATACTTACCGGTCTGGCCGGATTGATGCTGCTCATTGTTTCCGGGAGCAGGGATATTTCTTTCGACAATATCTCTTACGCCGGTTTCATCCTGATAGCCACTGTTTTTTATGGCCTCAATGTAAATATGGTTAGCAAAAGGCTTAAACATATCCCTTCCATCACCCTGGCAGCCATTGCCTTTTCTACGTTGGTCATCCCGGCCCTGGCCATCTTGGGATTCACCGGATATTTCTCCCTGGATTTGTCCCCGGATATGGTCTATAGCACTGCTGCTTCTGCAGTTCTGGGCATCTTCGGCACAGCCATCGCATCCATTTTATTCTACATACTGATGAAAAGGGCCGGAGCACTTTTTGCATCGATGGTCACCTACGGTATTCCATTTGTAGCCTTGGCCTGGGGATACCTTGCAGGTGAACAAATCACCAGTGCACAATTGCTATGTTTAGGATTGATCCTGGCAGGTGTATACGTAGCCAGGCGTTAAACGGACATGATCTCCTTCTCCTTTGATGCCAGGTGTTTATCTACCATGGCAATCTGCTTATCCGTCATGTCCTGAATTTCGTCTTCGCCATCTTTGGATGCGTCTTCACTCAGGCCGTCTTTCTTTAATTTTTTGATGTGTTCGATGGCATCCCTGCGAATATTACGGATCGCCACTTTTGAATGTTCTCCTTCCTGTTGCACCCGTTTAACGATCTCCTTACGCCTTTCTTCCGTTAATGGCGGGAGAAAGATACGGATGATGATTCCGTCATTCTGTGGTGTTACCCCCAGGTTTGCCGCGATGATGGAACGCTCGATGGGCTGCAACATGTTTTTTTCCCAAGGCTGAATGGTCAGCGTTCTGGCATCCATCACAGAAATATTACCTACTTGTGCGAGGGGTGTTGGCGAGCCGTAATAGTCAACAGTAAGCCCATCAAACATATTTGGGTTTGCCCTTCCTGCCCTGATTTTAACCAGTTCTGCTTCCAGATGCGCGATTGCCTTGGTCATGCTGTCTTGCGCATGCGCTATGATTCCATTCAGATCGTCTGCCATAGTCTAATCTTGTGGGTGCAAATCTACAAAATGCCCTGAAATGCAACTAAAAATTACCTTAGTTCTGCTCCGGGTGAATGTAAGTGGTCTTGTTCTTGATCTGGAGAATCTTGGACGTAAGCTCCGGATCCTGCAACTGCATGCGTCTTTCCTGAATGCGGAGTTTATGTCTGCGGGATGTATAATATAATATGCCTGTACTGATCGATGCAGTTGCAATCATCAGTGCAATAACCCATGTGCAATTCATGTTCCGCATAGCATATGCAGCTGCGATGAAAAGGATATTCATTCCTACCAGCGTATATGTGATGGAGGAATGAGACATGCCATGATCCATCATCAGGTGATGCAGGTGGTTACGATCCGGTGAGAAAGGTGACCTCCTGCTCAATATCCTGAGTGAGAATACTCGCAAAGTATCAAACAAGGGCACAATCAATATCGCAACACCCAGTGCAGGCGCTGCCTGTAAAGGCATCGGCGATACCGGATTATTGGCTACGTTGATGAACTTGATCACAAGTATAGCATTGACCATCCCGATCAACAAGGATCCGGTATCTCCCATAAAGATCTTTGCAGGAGAATGATTAAAGATCAGGAATGCCACCAGGCTTCCGGATAAACAGAATGCGAGTGTAGCATATTCTACTTCACCAATCA
>Ga0207941_1000523_pt1 | contig 11458 bp, 9 predicted proteins | sample LakMenEpi13Sep12_FD_150695 | JGI IMG/M metagenome (GOLD analysis project Ga0207941, IMG submission 150695) | Freshwater microbial communities from Lake Mendota, WI - 13SEP2012 deep hole epilimnion (SPAdes) | ecosystem: Environmental > Aquatic > Freshwater > Lake > Epilimnion/Euphotic zone ...
CCCCAGCTGAAATTCGTGTGGTGGTCTTCGAAATCCAGGAGCATGGCCTCGGCGAAACAGGCGAACATCTGGCGCTGGGGATTGGTCATTTCAGCAACCGCCATCATCTGCCAGCCGATATCACTGCCAAATTCGACGATGCCGCCCTTGACGACATGAACCCCCTCGCAAGCCACCTTGCTGTCAAGGTTCTTTGGATAGCCCCCATCCAGCATCAAGCAGGGACGCTGCAGCCGTTCCCCGTCGATGCTGAGGGTCTGGGGCAGACTCGCCACCCAGACCACGACATCGGCTTGGGTCAGTGCCTCCTCCAAGGCAAGAATGCGCCCCCCTCCGAGTTGAAGTTGCAGAGCCTCAAGGGGAGCCTGCTGGCGGGCCACAAGCAACAATTCTGCTACGCCTGTTCGCTGGCTCAACCAGTTGCAGACCGCACTACCGATGTCACCCGTGGCCCCGACCACCGCTACGGACGCCTTGGCCAAATCAATGCCAATTCTGGGGGCGATGGTCTCGACCTGACGACATATAACCCAAGCCGTATGGGTGTTGCCGGTGGTGAAACGCTGCCAGTCGAGGGTGGTGTTGCGTATGTGCTGCTGTTGCAACAGGTTGAAATTCTCGAAAATGATCGAGGTGAAACCCCCCAAGGCGGTGATATCTAGGCCACTTTTCTGGGCCAGTTCCATGGCATTGAGGACCTTGCGGCGGGCGGTTTTAAAGCGCCCGAGCATTTCAGGAACAAACACCGAGTCGATATAGGCCCCCTCAATTTGTTTACCCGTCGGGCTGGTCACGGTGATGCGTTCGACCAGCTGGGGTGGGGCGCTGCACCACATGTCCAGGTCGCCTCTGGCGTACTCCTCATAGCCAAGCAAGCTGGCCTTGGTCCGAGCCTCTTCAAGGTTGGTGGAGTGACCTATGAGGCCGAACATGGGCAGTTCTGAAGGGTGTGGCGGCTGGAGACAGGAGGACTGTTGCCAGCCGTCCATTCTCGCATGGGGCGTCAGTAGGAGGGGCTCAACCCACTAAGGCGGCTGCAGCCAGGCGGGCGATTTCTTTGGAGCTAAAGCCAATCTGGGTGAGGGAATCTTGGTAGGCAATTAGAAAATCTTCGATTAAATCTTCCTTGGCCATGCCCAAAGCGGCGGCGTCGGCGGCGACCCGATCAAGCATGCGACGCACGTGGGGCAGATTGGCGCGGTTGGCGGCCTGCAGCTCCTCACGGCACTCGTGCAGATGGGCCTTGAGCCACTCTTGGCCGTAGTTGAGGTGGGTGTATTCGTCTTGAACTACGGATTCGGTGATTTTGCGGGCAAAGGGATCGGATACGGGAATATAAATGTGGTAAGCGGATATGGCGAAAGCCTCGATTAATAGTGATTGAATCAGCAGGCAAGTCACCACTTTGCCCTCGGCCAGAGCTGCCTGAAAGTTATCTCGTAATGGTGTAAAGAATTCCCGGGCAAAGTCCATATCGGCTTTAACCCCCAGATTGGCGGCGCAAGCGGTGAAACCCTTGAGGTGCTTCATCTCCATGCGGGCCAGTCGGCCCAGCTCCTCGGCCTGATCCGGCAGGAGGGTGCCAATGGCAATGTAGTTGTCATGGGCTTCCTGTTCACCCTCAATCACGATGGCGTTGATGCGGCTATAGGCATCCTTGTACTGGGCCGTTGTGAAATCAGGCAGCTCCTCACCATCAACCCGGCTGGCCACTGCGGCAGAAGAGTTGGGTTCGAGGATCGCCATGGGCTCGTAGGTGCTGAGTTTGTAACTGTAATCACCTCCGGGTTGCCATTGGTGGCCACTCACTGCGCAGCAAGCCATCGAGCCGGAGCCACCAGCCAGCCACCAGTCGCTCAAACAAATCAGCCCCAAGGGATGGGGAGGCTCCCCGGGGATCGCCAATCACGCCACTGCGGCTGATCTCGGCCGTCAGCCAGGCGCAGGGGGCCGCCCCCTCCAAGCTCCATCCCGGCGGGGCCGCCGCCTCGACCCCCAACCCATCTGGCTCGCGGCTGGCGCGGGTCTGCTGGGGGGCGAGGTGCAACATCAAGCTGGTCTCAGCCAGGCCGGCATGCAACCCCTCGCTGCGCTCCGGCTCGGGAATTAACGACCCCAAGCCCTCCAGACCCTTCCAGAGAAAACAGGGCAGCACGCCCAGATCGGGGCAGGCGGCATGGAGCTGGCGGGCCGCCGCTTCCAGCAGGGCGATCTGCCCCCCATGGGCATTCAGCAACACCAGCCGTTGGAAGCCGGCGGCTTGCAGGTCCCGGCCCACCGCCTCCACCAGGCTCAGCAAAAGCTGGGCCGGCAGGCTGATGGTCCCTGGAAAACCCCGATGCTCTGGGGAGAACCCCAGGCTTTGCAAGGGCAAGCGCACAATCGGCAAATCCCCATCCAGCCGGGCCAGCACCGCATCGGCCACCCGGTCGGCAAAGAGGGCATCGGTGCCCAGGGGCAGGTGGGGGCCATGTTGCTCCGTAGCCCCCAGGGGCCAGAGCACGGTGCTGCCCTTTCTTTGGGCTAGCTGGGCGATTTCAGGCCATGGCAAGCAGTCGAGCCGGCGCTCGGGGGCGGGGGACATCAGCTGGGGCAGGCAAGGGGGGTCCTTACAGTGTCGGTTCACCAAGCCCCCCTGAGGCCATGACCGGAACTGGCAAGCCTGCGCCGCGTCAGCCCCGGATTCCCGCCCAAGCCCCCACGGCTCCCAATCCCGCGCCGCCGCGCCGCCCCCCCCAGGTGGTGATGTTGAAGCGCGAGGAAATCCCCGCCATCCAGAGGCAGGAAACCAGCGCGCCAGAGCCTGGGGCGGCTGCCAAGCCGGTGCCGCTGGTGGCCGCCGCCGGGGCGCCGCCGCAGGCACCCAGCCGGCCCGCCCGGGGTGATGACGATTTGTTCTCGACGGACGAACTGGAAGGGCTGACCATGGCCGACCTGCTCGGCCCGGCCAGTCAGGGTCGCCGCCAGTCCCCCCCGGCGGGCGCGACCGCCGCGGTGGTCAAAGAGGTGGTCAAAACCCCATCCCGCACCGTGGATGACTTTGACTTTGATGAGGAAGCCTTCCTGGCCGCCCTGGACGAGAACGAACCCGTCGGCACCACCGGCGATGTGGTGCAAGGCAAGGTCATCGGCATTGAAAGTGACGGGGTCTACGTGGACATCGGCGGCAAGGCGCCCGGGTTCATGCCCAAAAAGGAATGTGGCCTTGGCGTTATTACCAACCTCAAAGAACGCTTCCCGGCAGGTCTGCCGATCGAGGTTCTGGTAACGCGGGAACAGAACGCCGACGGCATGGTCACCATCAGCGCCCGGGCTTTGGCCCTGCGCCAAAGCTGGGACAAGCTGCGCCAGCAGGAAAAGGACGGCAAGGTGGTTCAGGTCAAGATCAATGGCTTCAACCGTGGTGGCGTGACCTGTGATCTGGAGGGCCTGCGGGGCTTCATCCCCCGCTCCCAGTTGCAAGACGGCGAGCAGCACGAAGCCCTGATGGGCAAGACCATTGGGGTGGCCTTCCTGGAGGTCAACCCTGAGACCCGCAAACTGGTGCTTTCTGAGAAGAAAGCCGCCACGGCCGCCCGTTTCTCCCAGCTGGAAGTGGGCCAACTGGTGGAGGGCAAGGTTGTGGCCCTCAAGCCCTACGGTTTCTTTATTGACCTCGGTGGCGTCAGTGGCCTGTTGCACCAATCCAGTGTCACCGGCGGCGTCTTGAGGGATCTGCGCGAGGCCTTTGAGGTGGGCGAGTCGATCAAGGCCCTCGTCACCCAGGTGGATCCTGGCCGGGGTCGCATTGCGCTGAACACGGCCCTGCTGGAAGGTCAGCCCGGTGAATTGTTGGTCGAAAAGGCGAAAGTGATGGCCGAAGCTGAGGATCGGGCCACCCGGGCGCGGTCCTTGATCCGTCAGCAGGAGCAATCCGCAGGATGAATCCTGGCTCCACCGCCCCCAGCCTGTCCCAGGAGGCCGACTGGGAAATTGATTTTTATTCCAGGCCCATTCTCGAGAGCGATGGCCGCAAACGCTGGGAACTGCTGATTTGCTCAACCCCGGACGCCAACGCCACCACCAGCCCTTTCCGCTGGCTGCGGGATTGTCCCGCTGACAGTGTCAACTCGATCTGGCTGCGGGAGTCCATCGAAAGTGCCTTGGCCGCTGCCAGCGAGCAGGGCTTAGCCCCCCCGCGCCGCCTGCGCTGCTGGCGGGGTTCGATGCGGGCGATGGTGCAGAGGGCCAGCGATGGCCTGGGGATGGAGCTTGTCGCCTCCCGCCGTTGCTACGCCCTGCAGGATTGGCTGCGGCAGCGGGAAAGGGACGTTTACCCCCAGCAGGAGGGTTATCTGGCCGGCCCCCTCGCCCCCGCACCCCAACCCCTTCGGCCGCTGGCCATTGCTTTGCCGGAAGCCGCCCGGGGGGACCGCTGGAGCTGGGCCAGCCTCAACGCCGGTGCTCTGGCAGATGCCAGCGACTGGGAAGCCGGTTTCAGCGGTTTACTGCCCTTACCCGAGGGCATCAACCCAGACACCCCCGTCCCCGGCTTACGGCTGTTCAGCCAACGGCGCCCCCTGGCGATTGCCGGCTGGCTAGCCGGGCTGGAGCCGGTGCGGCTGGAAATCGAGGACGACCAACTGGTGCTGGAGGCTGGATTGGATGACCGCTGGCGGTTGGCCCGCCTGGAGGCAGCTGAAGCATCAGCAGCCCAGATCGCCTTTGCCGCAGCCCGGGAGCAGGCCGGAGGCCTGCAGTTCATCGCCGTGCAATCCGACCCGGACCAACCCCGGTTTGAGGGCTTCTGGATGCTGCGTGACCTGCCCGATGGCTGAGGCCAGTCCGGCCCCCTTTGATCGGCCCGATGCCGGCTTCAATGATCTGCCTGGCTGGACCTGGGTAGGCACCTACGGGGGCTGGTATCTGCAAGCCGAGTGCCTGCGCGATTTTGAGCACGGCTTCTTTACGCGCCAATGGCAGGGCCGCGAACCCGCCGAGCTGGCCGCCTTTGTCAGCGCCGGAGTCAGCGTGCACCGGCCCCAACAGATTCATAGCGCCCTGGTGTTGTCCGCCCGTGAAGCCAGCGCGGCACCCTGGCCCCAGGCCGATGGTTTAGTCAGCGACTCGGCGGGCCAGAGCCTGTGGGTATGCGGCGCCGACTGCACCCCCGTTTTAATCGCCGATCCCGCCAGTGGTCGGGTCGCCGCCGCCCACGCCGGCTGGCGAGGCGTTGCCGGCCGCATCCTGCCCGAGGCCATCACCCTGCTGGAGCAGGCCGGCAGCCGGCGCCAAGACCTACTTGTGGCCCTGGGACCGGCTGTCAGTGGCGCGAATTACCAGGTGGAGCGCCGGGTGAGCCTGGCGGTGGCCGCCTCGCTGCATCCGTCCGAAGCGTTGGCGGGCCAGGCGGAAGAAAGCCTGGAGGAGCTGCGGGCCTGTGGGGCCTTGGGCGCCGATCCCCAAGCCGACCGCGACCGCCTGGATATTCGGGCCGCCACGGTTCGGCAGCTTGCAAATGCAGGCATTGACCCGCAGCGGGTCAGTGTCTGCCCCCTGTGCACGGTGGCCGAGCCCCTGCTGTTTCATTCCTGGCGGCGCGACCAGGTGAAAGCTGTGCAATGGAGTGGCATCGTCGCCCAGGGCTGAAATCAGCCTGGGAGAATCAGCCAGTGAGAGGGTCACGATGGCTACCAGAGACTCTTGGCATTCGCTGCGACTGCTCCGTTTGACAAACGGCGTTGCGGTCATCATCAGCAATCCGCAGTTCAGCAAGAAACCACAGACGACTCCACACACCTTGGCGGCTCGAAAACTTGAGCTGCGACGCTCTTTCTGCTGATGGGACTAGCTCTGTTGCCGACAGGATTTCGGCAACTGGCATGGCGAAGCAACAAGAAAATCTGGGCAAGACCTTGCGCAAAGGACCCAAGACAGGAGAAAATGCAGTTGTTGCATTTTCACACCATGCTTACTGGATCTGATCTGCTGGCCAAGGTCAAGGAGCTGGGGGATGTCAGCAAATCCGACCTTGTTCGGTCTTGCGGCTATGTGTCCACCAAGGCTGATGGCAGCGAACGCCTCAATTTCACGGCCTTCTATGAAGCCCTTCTCAATGCCAAGGGAGTCGATTTCGGCGCCGCCCCCAAAGCGGGCAAAGCCGGTCGCAAGCTCAGTTTCAACACCAAAGTTCAGTTCAACGGAAACCTCATGGTCGGTAAGGCCTACACGGCCATGCTCGACCTGAAGCCCGGCGACGAATTCGAGATCAAGCTTGGTCGCAAGCAGATCCGTCTCGTGCCGCTGGGGGCTGAAGAAGAGGAGGGTTGAGCGCGAGAGCCTCAGCCACTTTGATGCCATCAATCGCAGCTGAAAGGATTCCGCCGGCATAGCCGGCGCCTTCCCCAGCCGGGAATAGTCCCGGCGTGTTGAGGCTCTGAAGCGTTTCCCCCTGGCGAGAGATCCTCAGGGGGGATGACGTACGGGTCTCAACACCCGTCAACAGGGCACCAGCCATGCCGAACCCCCGAATTTTTTTAGCAAAATGGGGCAACGCCTCACGGATGGCTGCCACCATCGGGGCCGGCAAGCAATGGTCAAGCCGACCGAGCCGCACCCCCGGCAGGTAGGAGGGCTGCACAATTTTTATTAGATCTTCAGATGTCGATTCCTCGCCATCCCTGTGCCCAGCTTCAACACTTTCACGACCCGCCATAAAGTCGTCCAGAAATTGGGCCGGTGCCCGATGGTCTCCGCCACCAGCGATGAACGCCTGCCGTTCCCAGTGGCGTTGAAAAGCCATCCCCGCCAAAGGATCCCCGGGTCGCTGCTGCCACGGCCTCAGGTCCTCCAGGGTCACGTTCACGACGATGCCGCTATTTGCATTGCGTTCGTTGCGGCTGTGCTGGCTCATGCCGTTGGTCACCACCCCATCCGCTTCTGAGGCCGCCCCCACCACCAGACCGCCGGGGCACATGCAGAAGCTGTAGACGGCCCGACCATCTGAGCCGTGGTGCACCAATTTGTATTCCGCCGGTCCCAGTTGGGGGTGCCCGGCGGCCTCCCCCCAGAGGGCCGCATCGATCAGGCTCTGGGGGTGTTCGATCCGCAGGCCCACTGCGAAGGGTTTTGGCTCCATCGCCACGCCCAAGCGATCCAGCCAGACGAAGGTGTCCCGGGCGCTGTGACCCACGGCCAGGACCACCTGACGGGCCCCAATCCGCTGGCCATCGGCCAACAGCACCCCGCGCACGGAATGGTCGGCCGGATCCAGATCCAGTCCCTCCACCCGCTGCTCAAAACGCACCTCGCCCCCCAGGGCTTCAATGCGGGCCCTGAGGCCGCGCACCACCGTGGCCAGCTTGAAGGTGCCGATGTGGGGTCGATGGCGGGTGAGGATTTCGGCGGGGGCGCCGGCGGCCACCAGCTCTTCGAGCACCTTGCGCACATAAGCCGCCGGCTCGCTGATCTGGCTGTAGAGCTTGCCATCGGAAAACGTACCGGCGCCCCCCTCCCCGAACTGGGCATTGGATTCGCTCTGGAAGGGCCTTTCGCCCCGCCAGAAGCCAAAGGTGTCGGCTGTGCGCTGCTTCACCGGCTTGCCCCGCTCCAGCAGCAGGGGTCGGTAGCCCATCTGGGCCAGCACCAATGCACAGAAATAGCCACAGGGCCCGGCTCCCACCACCACCGGGGGCAGGCTGCCGGCCGGGGCTGGGGCCGGGGCCTGGGCGACAAAGTGATAGCTGTGATCAGGGGTGGGGCGCAGATGGGGGTCGCCGGCAAAACGGCGCCGCAGCCGCCGCTGGTCCTTCTCTTGCAGCGTCAGCTCCAGATCCAGGCAGTAGACGACCTGAATCGCCCCACGGCGCCGGGCATCAATGCTGCGTTTGACCAAGGTGTAGCCGACGAGGCTGGCGGCGGGTAGCTGCAAGCGGCGCAAAATTGCCGCTTCCAGATCCGCTGGCGAATGCTCCAGGGGCAGTTTTAGTTCGCTTAGACGTTCACTTAGATGCAGCATCGTGAGGAAGTGAGGCAGCCAAGCCGTTCCGGTGCCATCGTGTAAACAACGCTATCCGTCAGGTTTCGGCCCATGGGTCCGCTCCACTGCCCACTTTGTATCGGATTAGCGCTGCTTTCGATCGGCCGGGTCGGCGCCCAAGGCCTGCTGCTGCTACGGATGGGCGGCCAGCTCAGCCTCCAGCTGCGCAATCGTCAAGCGGGTGGCGACCAGCGCATCGGGGTTGAGGCTGATGCTGTCAATGCCCTCTTGCACCAGAAAGCGGGCGAAATCGGGGTAATCGCTGGGGGCCTGGCCGCATAGGCCGATCGGTCGGCCGCAGCGATGGGCCGTGCGAATCGCCAACCTGATCATTTCTTTGACCGTGGGGTGGCGTTCGTCAAACAAATCGGCGACCAGGGCTGAATCGCGATCCAGCCCCAAGGTGAGCTGGGTGAGGTCATTGGAGCCGATCGAAAAACCATCAAAACGCTCGGCGAAGGCCTCGGCACCGATGACATTGCTGGGCAGTTCGCACATCACATACACCTGCAGGCCGTTTTGCCCCCGCACCAGGCCATGGCGGGCCATTTCGGCCAACACCCGGTCGCCCTCTTCGGGCGTGCGGCAGAAGGGCACCATCGGAATCACATTGGTCAGGCCCATCTCCTGGCGCACCTGACGCAGGGCAAGGCATTCGAGGGCAAAGGCTTCCCGAAACGCCGGGGCGTAATAACGCGAAGCGCCCCGCCAGCCCAGCATTGGATTCTCCTCCTGGGGCTCGAAGGCGGCCCCCCCCAGCAGGCGGGCATATTCGTTGCTCTTGAAATCGGAGAAGCGCAACGTCACCGGGCGCGGATAAAAAGCGGCGGCGATGCGCGCCATCCCCTCACGCAGACGATCGACGTAGTAATCCGCCGGCTGGTCATAGCCGCGGGTGAGCTCGGCGATGGCGGCCTGCTCCGCGGGATCGTTGACCCGCTGGGGTTCGAGCAGCGCCAGTGGGTGGATGCGGATGTGGTTGGCGATGATGAATTCCAGCCGGGCCAGCCCCACCCCGTCGCAGGGAATCGCCGCCAGCTTGAAGGCCTCCTCCGGGTTGCCCACGTTGATCAATAGGCGGGTGCGGGTGGGGGGCAGCTCCAGCAGCGATTGCTCGTCGACATGGAAGGGCAAGTTGCCGGCGTAGACATGGCCCTCGTCGCCTTCGCAGCAGCTCACCGTGATCGGATCACCATCGACGATGCGCTGGCTGCCGTCGCCGGTGCCGACGATGGCGGTGATGCCCATCTCGCGGGCAATGATGGCGGCGTGGCAGGTGCGGCCGCCTTGGTCGGTGACGACCCCACTGGCGCGCTTGAGAATCGGCTCCCAATCGGGATCGGTGCGGCTGGTCACCAGCACGTCACCGGATGCGAAACGCTGAATCTCGCCCGGATCGCGAATCAACCGGGCCCGGCCGCTGCTGACCGAGGCCCCAATCGCCCGACCTGTCACCAGGGGCGGGGGCGGCGGCGCATCGAGCTGCCAGCTGCGCAATACGGCGGTGGACTGGCGCGAACGGACCGTTTCGGGCCGGGCCTGGAGGATGAATAACTCACCGCTGGGCCCATCCTTGGCCCATTCGATATCCATCGGTGTGGGCTGACCCCGCAGGTCGCTGTAGTGCGCTTCGATGCGGCAGGCCCAACGGGCCAGCTGCAGGGCCTCGGCATCGCTGAGGGCAAAGCGCCGCTGCTCGGCCAGGGGGACTGGTTCGTTGACCAGGGCGGTGGCACCAAGATCGGAGCGGCCAAGGGCGGTGCCGCCAAGGGCGGTGGCGCCTTGATAAACCAGCCGCTGCTCTTTGCTGCCCAGGCGCCGACTGAGGATCGGATCAAAACCCAGGGCCAAGGTGGGCTTGAAAATCAACAGTTCATCGGGATTAACAACTCCCTGCACCACGTTTTCGCCCAGGCCATAGGCGGCACTGAGCAGCACCGTGTCCCGGAAGCCGCTTTCGGTGTCGAGGCTGAACATCACCCCGGAGCAGGCCCGATCAGCCAGCACCATCCGCTGCACGCCAATTGAGAGGGCCACAGCCAGGTGGCCAAAGCCGTTGTGTTGCCGGTAGGAAAGGGCGCGATCGGTGAACAGGGAGGCATAGCAACGGCGGGTGGCTGCCAACAGCTGGGCTTCGCCCTGGATATGCAAAAAGGTGTCTTGTTGGCCGGCAAAGCTGGCCTCGGGCAGGTCCTCCGCGGTGGCACTGGAGCGCACGGCCACGGCGGCCGGCTCTTCGCCCGGCCCCACCAGGCCGCGATAGGCCGTTAACAGCGCCGTTTCCAACTCCGGTGGCAATGACGCATCCAGCAACAATTGCCGGGCCGCCAATCCCACCCGCTGCAATTGCTCCAGGTTGTTGGCATCAAGGCCAGCAAGAATCGTTTCCAGGCGATCGCCAAGGCCATCACGGCTGAGCAGCAACCGATAGGCGCTGGCGGTGAGGGCAAAACCACCGGGCACGCGCACCCCCTCAGCCGCCAGGGCGCGCAGCATTTCACCGAGGGAGGCATTCTTGCCGCCTACTGCGTCGATGGCCTCAAGGCCCACGGCCTCCAGGGGGAGCACCAGGGCGCTGGAATCGGGCATCAATAAGGCGGCCGCAGATTTCACTATCGCCCGGGGGCGGGGGGGCGGCGCGCTTGGGGCGAGGGCATTGAGGCTTTGATGACTGGGGGGGTGAAAGCCGCGCGCTTAATTGTTCACCGCCTCCATCAGCAGGGTCTGGCGGCGGGGTGGGGAGCGGTGATGCTGCCCCATGCCTTGGCGAGGAAGTACCGCAGTGCCGATCGGCAATGGGGCTGGCAGTGGGTGTTCCCCCAGAGAAACCGCTGGAAGGATGCGGCTATGGCAAAAGAGGGACGTCACCATCTGGATCCAAGTTTGGTCCAAAAGGCTGTGAAGCAAGCCGTTGGACGCGCCGGCATCAGCAAACCGGCAGGTTGCCACACTTTCCGCCATTCGTTTGCGACCCATCTGCTAGAGCGCGGTCAAGATATCCGAACCATTCAGGAATTAATGGACAATTCGGACCTGAATACCACAATGATCTATACCCACGTGCTCAAGCGCGGCCCGATGGGCGTGATCAGTCCAGCCGACCAGTTGTAGTAGCCTCTACAGTTGGATATCGGGTCCGATAACCACTGTTCGCGATGTACATTATTTGCAGAAAGCGACTGCGGTTGTTAGAGTTTGTTGTTATGCATGGAAGTGGTTCTCGGAAGGCAGCGAGAGTAGTACTTTGGTTCTCGGAAACCACCCATATAGCGTTGAATTGACAGAATCAAGTAATTTAAGTGAATCTGTCTTGGCGTTTTTTTGATGCAGTCTGGATTAAAAGCTGTTGACAATGCAGATGAGCTGGCTCGGGAATCACCACAATCCCCTTATTGGATGCATAATAGGTTCACGCAGCACGTGATTGACCCATGAGAACCT
>Ga0207941_1000526_pt1 | contig 11441 bp, 13 predicted proteins | sample LakMenEpi13Sep12_FD_150695 | JGI IMG/M metagenome (GOLD analysis project Ga0207941, IMG submission 150695) | Freshwater microbial communities from Lake Mendota, WI - 13SEP2012 deep hole epilimnion (SPAdes) | ecosystem: Environmental > Aquatic > Freshwater > Lake > Epilimnion/Euphotic zone ...
TTTGCAGGTGAGGGTGCTGAGGGCCCTGGCCTGGCGTTCGGATTCCAGGCCCGTATCGGTGAGCAGCATGCGTTCAACTTCTTCGAGACTGGTCAAGCCAACCCGAACCAGCTCGAGGCCATAACCGAGAAGGGTTTTCATGCCACTTTCGATGGCGAGTCGACGTAGTTCATTGGTGCTGGCCCTTCTGGAAACAGCGGTCGCCAGGGACTCCGTCATGGTGAGCACCTCGTACACGCCAACCCGACCCGAATAGCCTCGGCCATTGCATCGCGGGCAGGCTCCCTCGGACCCCGCAGCCACCGTGCAGGCGCGAAAGAAATGGGGGTTGCTTTCGTTGGTTCCCATCAGGCCGAAGTGGGCTAGCTCATTTTCGCCAGGCTGATGGGGAATACGGCAATCGCTGCACAGTTTGCGTACCAGCCGCTGGGAAACTACCCCAAGCAAGGAAGCGCTGACAAGAAAGGGTTCAACACCCATTTCGTCGAGTCGTGCGAAGGCACTGACTGAATCATTGCAGTGAAGGGTGGTGAGCACCAGGTGACCGGTGAGGGCGGCTTCGATGGCGGTCTTGGCCGTTTCGATATCACGGGTTTCGCCGACCAGGAGCACATCCGGGTCCTGACGCATGAAAGCCCGAAGGGCCACGCTAAAGTCGTAGCCCTTTTCACGATTTACTTGGGTTTGGGTGATGCCCCTTAGGCTGTATTCAATGGGGTCTTCCACGGTGCAGATATTGATTGCTGGATCGTTGCGTTCAGCAATCAGGGCATAGAGGGTCGTGGACTTGCCTGACCCTGTCGGGCCCGTTACCAGGATCATCCCAAAGGGTTTGTTGCCCATGCTGCGCACAAGCTGCCTGACCCGTGCATCGGTGATCAGGCCATCGAGGCCTTCCTGGGTAGCGATGTTGTCGAGCAATCGCATCACTACTTTTTCACCATGGCGCCCGGGCAGAGTGCTGACGCGGAAATCGGTGCTGCGGCCTCGGTAGCTGCGCCGAATTCTGCCATCTTGCGGAAGACGACGCTCCGAAATATCAAGATCGGCCATGATCTTGACTCTGGAGGTGACTGCTGGCGTCATTTTTTTTGGCAAGCTTTCTACATCACGCAGCACGCCATCCAAGCGAAAGCGTATCAGTAACCTATCGTCCTGTGGCTCCATATGGATGTCGCTTGCCTTCATCATTAAGGCTTCAATGAGAATGCGATCAACCAGATTGAGGATAAGAGAATTATTTTCGTCTCGGCCACTGGCCTCTAGATCTTCGCCAGCGTCGTTCGTGTTTTCAGCCTCAGCCGTCGAGACTGCTTTGCCGAAATCTAAGTCGCTAAATAGAGACGTTCGATTTGCATCTTCTGGCCGCGTTGCAAGGGTGTCATGATTCATGGCGGACTCATCCACTCGGCGGAGGCGACAGGGTGGAGCGAAGGGCTATCGCTCAGAAAATCCTTGACAATTTAGGGTAATCAAAAACTGTTCGGCCTCGCCAATTCTAGTTCGATGCTTGGGAACCTGGCGGAGGTGCGGGCTTCCGCAGCTTGTGGCCTGGCGCCTCTGGCCTTCAACATGGTTCCATCCGACATTTCGTGCCCAGGCAGTATGAGCGGCGATTTCCCAAGCGTTGGTGACTCCCATCAAGAGCAGCCGACCATCCCTAAGGCCCAGGAAGCGGATTCTGGATGGGATCCGGCCCCTGGCTCGCCCCAGCAGGGTGCCGGCGAGCCGGCTGTATCAGAGATATCGCCCGGCGAGCGATCAGATGCGGGCCAGGGTTCCGAGGTGGCAGGCCCCGGTCCAGGCCCAGGGGGGGGTGGATCGGCCCAGGTCGATGGCGGCGCTGCCAACTTGGATGTGCGCTTGGAGGCCCTGCAGGCCGAAAACGAGAGCCTCAAGGGCCAGTACATGCGCATCGCCGCAGACTTCGACAACTTCCGTAAACGCCAGAGCCGCGACCAGGACGATCTGCGCCTCAAGATCACCTGCTCCACCCTCAGTGAAATTCTGCCTGTGGTGGACAACTTTGACCGGGCCCGCCAGCAGCTAAATCCCCAGAGCGAGGAAGCCCAGGGCTTGCATCGCAGCTATCAAAATCTTTACAAGCAACTGGTTGATGTGTTCAAGCAGCTGGGCGTTTCCCCCATGCGAGTCGAAGGCGAGCCTTTCGACCCCACCCTGCACGAGGCCGTGCTGCGCGAGCCCAGCCAGGAGCATCCGGAGGATGTCGTCATTGAGGAGCTGCAGCGGGGGTACCACCTCAATGGCCGCGTGCTGCGCCATGCCTTAGTAAAGGTGTCCATGGGACCGGGTCCAGGTGGCGCGCCCCTGACCGGCACCGATCTAGGGTCTGCCGAGCAGGCCGGCTGATGGCGGATTACTACGAGCTATTGGGCGTTCGCCGAGATGCCGATCCGGACACCCTCAAGCGGGCTTATCGGCGGCTGGCGCGCCAGTACCACCCTGATGTCAACAAAGATCCAGCGGCCGAGGAAAAATTCAAGGAGGTTGGCCAGGCCTATGAGGTGCTGAGCAATCCTCAGACGCGGGCCCGCTACGACCAGTTCGGAGAGGCCGGCCTAGGCGGTGCCGGCATGCCCGATATGGGGGACATGGGAGGTTTCGCCGACCTTTTCGAGACCTTTTTCAGCGGTTTTGGCGGCGGAGCTGGCGCTGGTGGTGGCGGCGGCCCCCGCCGCCGCAGTCCTCGCCAAGGCAACGATTTGCGTCTAGATCTCTCGATCAGCTTCAGCGAGGCCATCGCCGGCATCGAGAAGGAGGTGCAGGTACGCCATTTGGAAACCTGCAGCACTTGCCAGGGCTCAGGTGCCACAGAGGGCAGTGCCCCCACCGGGTGTACCAGCTGCGACGGCGCTGGTCAGGTGCGGCGGGCCACACGCACCCCTTTCGGTACTTTCACCCAGGTGGCCGACTGCCCCACCTGCGAGGGCACGGGCCAAATGATCGCCGATCCATGTGGTAGCTGCAGGGGCCAGGGCCTCAGAGAAGTAGTCAAGACATTGCGCCTGAACATTCCCGCCGGCGTTGATACCGGAACCAGGCTGCGGGTGGCCAATGAGGGCGATGCCGGCCAAAGGGGCGGTGCCTCGGGGGATTTGTACGTGTTTCTTGGGGTCAAACCCCATCCCCAGTTGCGGCGAGAAGGTATCACCATCCTGTCGGAAGCTCCGCTGAGCTATCTGCAGGCCATTCTCGGCGACACCATCGAGGTTGAGACGGTCGATGGCATCGACAAGCTTGAGATCCCCGCTGGGACCCAGCCCGGCACGGTGATTACCATGAAGGGTAAAGGTGTGCCCAAGCTGGGCAATCCGGTGGCCCGTGGCAATCACCAGGTCACCGTCAAGGTTCAGCTACCCACCAAGCTCAGCGGTGACGAACGGGACCTGCTGGAACAACTGGCCGGTCACCACAGAAGCAAAGGGCAGCGACCGCCCCACAAGAGCGGTTTGTTCGGCGGACTGTTCGGCTGACCGTGACCCCTGAACCCCTGCAATGCCTCGATCTGCGTGGCACCCCCTGCCCGTTGAACTATGTGCGGACTCAGCTTGCCCTTGAAACCCTTCCCCCCCAGGGTTGGTTGCAGGTCGATCTGGACGCCGGGGAACCCGAGTCTTCCGTGGCTGAGGGATTGCGCGGCGAGGGTCATTGGGTCCAGGTGGAGCACCTGCCCCCAGATAGTGCGCGACTGCTGATCCAACGCGCTCGATGAGGGCAAATGATCCAGCTGGCTCCGAGCCCCCAGGGCCCGGAGCCAGCCCTGCGGGCGTCAAGGGCCGGGTTGTGGCCCTGGAAGCCAATTATTGCCGGGTTCAGCTTGATCAGCCCGGTCCCCACGGTGTCGTCCGGCTGCTGTGCACACGGCGGACTCGCTTGGCCAAGATCGGCCTGCAGGTGTCAGTAGGCGATCGGGTCGGTCTTGATGGCGTGGACTGGGTGGCCGGCCGTGCGGCGGTGGCCTCTCTTGAACCCCGCAGCAGCCTGCTGGAGCGGCCGGCCGTGGCGAATGTCACCCAGGTGGTTGTGGTGGTGGCTTTGGTCGAACCGGAGTTGGACCCATTACAACTAACTCGCTTTCTGGTCACTGCCGAGGCGGCCGGAGTGCCCTTGCAGCTGGTCCTGAGCAAGGCGGATCGAGTGGAGCCGGAGGAGCTATCGGCCTGGATTGAGCGCCTTGGCCCCTGGGGGTACGACCCTTTGCCGGTGTCCTCGCTCAGCGGGGAAGGAGTCGCTGCGTTGCGCTCCCGTTTGGTAAAGAATTCTTGCGGCGGTGGGATCGCCGTGTTGTGCGGCCCATCAGGGGTAGGCAAAAGCAGCCTGCTCAACGCCCTGGTTCCCGGTCTGGCTCTGCGGGTGGCCGCCGTTTCCGGTCGCCTGCAGCGGGGGCGCCACACCACACGCCACGTTGAACTGCATGCCTTGGAGCAAGGGGGCGGTCTGTTGGTGGCGGATACGCCTGGCTTCAACCGGCCCGCCCTGCCTCCGGACCCGTTGCAGTTGGCCTCGGCTTTCCCCGAGATCCGTCAGCGTCTGGAGAAGGGAGGCTGTCGCTTTGCTAATTGCCGCCACCTGGATGATCCAGGCTGTCGAGTGGGAATCGACTGGTGGCGGCATTCGCTGTATCGCCATTGCCTGGAGGAGATCGAAAGCAGCCCTCAGCTGACCCGTAGGTCCCAGGGCGGCACCCGCCAGAAGGGTGGCCGGGAAGAACCCTTGCTGCAGGGCCAGTGGCGCCAGGCTTCTCGCCGGCAAGGCCGTCAGGAGCTGGCGGGGGAACTCAGCCCCCCAAGCCTGGAAGATTCAACTCCAGGCCCCCCGTGAGGTCATCCATGCGTTCGCGCATGGTGCTGGTGGAGACCTGATAAGCATTTTGAAGGGCCTCAAGGATGGCCGCTTCGACGGCGCCAGGCTCTTCAGCGAGCAAGGCGGGATCCACCCGCACTTTCAGGGGTTGCTGGTTGCCGGAAAGCCAGATGCTGACCCTGCCATCGCCACTTTGGCCCTCAAGTTCCATTGCCTCCAGTTCTTGCTGAAGTTTTTGAGCGTCCTGCTGGATCTGCTGGGCCTTGCGGAAGGCTTCGGTGAGCTGACCGAAATTGGGAAGTCCGAAGCCGGCCATGGAGAGGTGGAGACAAAGGTTGAATTTACAGACCGATGTCTTAAAAGCCGAGGCGTTTGACCTCTGGATGGAGCAGGATTCCGTACTTTTCGAGCACCTTGTTCTGGACCAGGCGTAACAGGGTGTCTATGTCTGCCGCCGTGGCGCTGCCGGTGTTGACGATGAAATTGGCATGCAGGGGGGAAACCTGGGCTCCGCCAACGCTTAAGCCCTTGAGGCCCAGCTCCTCGATCAGTTGGCCGGCTTTGCGTGGTTCTGGATTGCGAAATACACTGCCGCAACTGGGCTGCTGGTAAGGCTGACTCTTGGTGCGTGAGTGCAGGTTGGCGCTGGTGTGGGCCGTAATGGCGGCGGGATCATGGCCGGGGCTGAGCCGAAAACGGGCCGACAGCACCAGCAGCGCTTCGTCCTGCAGGCGGCTGTGGCGGTAGGCGAAGGCCAGGTCCCCGGCTTGAAGCACGAATGGTTGGTCAGGCCGCTCAGGATCGATGACCTGGACGGAATGCAGCCATTCGGCGGTACAGCCTCCCTGGGCGCCCGCATTCATTACAACGGCCCCACCAACGGTACCTGGGATCCCCACCGACCATTCGAGGCCATGCAGCCCCTGGCGTGCCACTTTGCGGGCCAGGGTTGGAATCGGTTCTCCCGCCCAGGCTTCCACCCAGCCCTCCCGGGGATCCAGCTGGCTGCCTTGGAGGCGCCGCTGGCAAAGGGTGAGGCCTGGCAGGCCACCATCGCTGACCAAAAGGTTTGATCCGGCGCCGATGCAACGCATGGGCAAGCTTCTCTCCTGAGCCCAGCGCACCAGGGCTACAAGGGAGTCCTGGTCTGACGGTTCGGCAAACCATTGGGCCGGTCCGCCGACGCGCCAGGTGGTGAAGTCCTTCAAATCCACCGCCTCATGCAGGTCGGCAGGGGGTTGCTCAGCCGACAATTCAGGCCACCAGGGCGGGGGCCGCGCCGGGGTCTCCCTGGGCTGCCAATCGATCCCAGAGGCTGTTCACATCACCTGCCCCCATGGCCAGCACAAGATCGCCGGGGCGGGTGCGGTGAACCACCTGTTCGGTCAGTTGGTCGAGGCTGTCGGCCACCAGCACCTCCAGTTGGGGCGCGAGCCGCCGCACCGCCGCACCCATGGCCTGGCTGGAAATGCCGAGGATTGGGTCTTCGCCGGCGGCGTAGAGGGGGGCCACAACCACGAGATCGGCGCTGCAGAGAGCAATCGAAAATTCTTCGAGAAACTGGGCCGTGCGGCTATAGCGGTGCGGTTGAAAAATGGCAACCAATCGTTGGGGTGGTGCTGGCAAGGGGCTGCGACCGCTGTTCACCATCAGCCGAGCCATCGCCAAGGTGGCGCTTACTTCGCTGGGATGGTGGGCGTAGTCATCGACCACGATCCGCTCTTGCCATAGCCCGCGGCAATCAAAACGACGACCGGGGGGTCGCACCTGGGCGATGGCCTGTTGCAACTCGGCAAAGGGCACCCCTTCCAAACGGCAAGCAGCCAGTGCGGCGGTGGCGTTATTGAGGTTGTGGCGACCTGGTAGCGGCAGCTCAAAGAGGCCAACGGGCTGGCCGTTCTCATAAAACTGGGCCACGCTGCCGTCCCCGTATTCTTCAACGGCAATAGCGGCAAATGAGGTCTGCTCCTGACTTTGGGTTGACCACCAGTGATCGGCCTCGAAATGTTCCCTCAGGATCGGGCAGTCCTTGTTGGCCAAAACCTGCTCCGATCCCGCCGCAAAATGCTTGAGGGTCTCGATGAGGGCGTTGAGATCGGGGTAATGGTCGGTGTGATCAAGTTCCAGGTTGGTGATCACACCGAGATGGGCCTTGAATTTGACGAGGGAGCCATCGGATTCGTCGGCTTCGGCCACCAGCAGCCGACCTTCTCCATGGCGGGCATTGCTGCCAAAGGCGGGCACGATGCCGCCGATCACGGCGGTGGGGTCCCGCTGGGTGGCGGCCAACAGGGTGGCGATCAAGGTGCTGGTGGTGGTTTTGCCGTGGCTGCCCGCCACGGCGATCGAGGGCTGACTGCTGATCAACGCCGCCAGAACGTCGGATCGGTGCACGACCGTCCAGCCCCGTTGGCGGGCTTCCAATAATTCGGGGTTGCTTTTGGGAACTGCTGAACTGATGACCACCACCGGATTGGCAGCGCCGGCTTGCTGGAGCGCGGTGATCGTTTCAGCCGACTGGCTAAGGAAGATCTGAACGCCGCACTGGCGCAACCCTTCAATCACCGGCGAGCCGCGGCGATCGGAGCCACTGACCTGGAAGCCCCGTTTGGCCAGGATGCCTGCGAGGGCAGACATGCCGATGCCTCCGACTCCAATGAAGTGGAGAGGCTGTTGGCGATCGAGCAGCAGGGCCAAGTGCACCTCCGGGTCGAGCCGAAAATAAGCTGGCGACGACACCCCTCCTTTTACTGGTTGCTTCAGTTTCTGGCCAGCCTTGCCCTGCGGTTGATGGCGAGGCGGCGGGCTGAGCCGGGGCTGCCGATCGGTTTGAGAGGAAGTGCGGAGATCCGGTCTGTAGGATCTGCTCCCGAAACGCCCTAGCCAGCGGTTTTTCCGCCCTTCCAGCCATGACCCTGCGCGTAGCGATCAACGGATTCGGCCGCATTGGCCGCAACTTCATGCGTTGCTGGCTCAGCCGAGGCCTCGATACGGGCATCGAGGTGGTGGGTCTTAACGACACCTCCGATCCGAGGACAAACTCCCACCTGCTCCAATACGACACCATGTTGGGCCACATCCGCAATGCGGAAGTGAGCTATACCGACGACACGATCGTTGTCAATGGCAAGCACATCAAGTGCTTCTCAGATCGCAATCCCCTCAACTTGCCTTGGAAGGAGTGGGGCGTTGATCTTGTTATCGAAGCTACTGGTGTTTTTATCGATCAAAAGGGTGCCGGCAAGCACATTGAGGCGGGCGCCAAAAAAGTCCTGATCACAGCTCCCGGCAAGGGCGAGGGCGTTGGCACCTTTGTTGTGGGCGTCAATGCCGATCAGTATCGGCACGAAGATTTCGACATCATCAGCAACGCCAGCTGCACCACCAACTGTATGGCGCCCCTAGTCAAGGTGTTGGATCAATCCCTGGGCATCGTCAAGGGCATGATGACCACCACCCACAGCTATACGGGCGATCAGCGCATTTTGGATGCCTCCCACCGCGACCTGCGCCGGGCCCGCGCTGCCGCTGTCAATATTGTGCCAACCAGTACCGGGGCTGCCACCGCCGTGGCGCTCGTCTATCCGCCGATGAAGGGCAAGCTCAATGGCATCGCCCTGCGGGTGCCCACCCCCAACGTTTCGGTGGTGGATATGGTGTTGGAAGTTAGCCGCCCCACCACCAAGGAGGAGGTGAACAACATCTTTAAAGAGTCCTCCCAAAACGGCATGAAGGGCATCATTAAGTATTGCGACCTTCCCCTCGTGTCCACCGACCACGCCGGCACCGATGAATCCACGATTGTGGATGCCGACCTCACCTTGGTGATGGATGGCACCATGGTCAAGGTGATCTCCTGGTACGACAACGAGTGGGGCTATAGCCAGCGGGTTGTTGATCTCGCCGAAGTAGTCGCCAAGAACTGGAAGTAAGGCTGGGGCCAGTCCCATCTTTTTTAGGCCTTCCTGCGGGGCGGCCTTTTTTTGTTTGGGCTGGTCGGCTGCCCAGATCTATTAGTTTTTATATCAGCCGAACCAGTGCCGTGGCTGTACGCCAGATCTCGATCACCATTGACGAGCAGCTGCGAATGGCAGCGCAGCATCGCTGAAGGTTACGCCGCGCTTGCTGAGGCCGAAGCGGACCGGCCGGGGATAACCAGCCCCTCCGATGCCCTGAACGCGGCCCGTGAAGCTGCCGAGCTGGCCCGCAGCCTGCCGTTGCGGCTGGTGATCGAGGCCACACCGGCCAACGCCCTGGCTGCCGATAGCCTGGCCCTCTGCGATCAGATCACCTGTTTGTTGGTGAGCCTGGTGGGTGAACCGTTCGGGCAACTTGATCGGTCCTTGATGCCCAGCGATTTGCGGGCTGGCGGCTGACCTTCCCTGATCAAACGCGGCCGCCACCGGCCCTGAGCCCCGGTTCAGACTGCCCCCAACGCACTGCCGCCATGCCCCCCGACATCCGCTGGCAGCAGCGCTTCGCCAACTTCTGCCAGGCCCTTGATCAGCTCGAAACGTTCTTTCTGCCCCCCGCGCTCAACGAGCGGGAACGTCAGGGCCTGATCAAGGCCTTTGAATACTGTTTCGAGCTGGGCTGGAACACCCTGCGCGACCTGCTGCTGGCGGAGGGCAACGCCGATCTGATCGGCTCGCGCGACACCCTTAGGCTTGCCTTCCGGGTGGGCTTGATCCGCGATGGCGAGGGCTGGCTGGCCATGGTTCAGGACCGCAACCTCACCAGCCATACCTACAACCGCAGCACCGCCGAGCAGGTGAGCCAGCAGGTGGGTTCACGCTATCTCCCCTGTTTCCGGGAGCTGCGCCAGGTGCTCACCCAGCGGCAGGCCTCCGCCGGCAAGGAGGAGGGGGATGGCTGAGCATCCCGCCGCCGCGACGACGACGATCCCGGGCCTGCCCCCGGAGGCCTCGGCCCGCCTGCTGGCCCTGTTCAGCGCCGAGCCTGCGGTGCAGGAGGTGTGGCTCTATGGCTCTCGGGCTATGGGCCGCCATCGCCCCGGCTCCGACATCGACCTCACCCTGGTGGCGCCAGGTCTTCGCCACGCTGATCGCCTGCGGCTGATGGGCGCCCTCGATGACCTGCTGCTCCCCTGGAGCATCGACCTTTCCCTGCACCACGAGTTGCCCGAACCCCTGCGCCAGCACGTGGCCCGGGTGGGGCGGCGGCTGGTGAATTGACTCAAGCCGCCCATGGCCGGCCCGCTGCTCGGCGTGCCCTTTCCAATTGGAGCACTGGCACTGTCCCCCCCAGCAGGACTGGGGCCTTGTTCGAAAGAATTTTTTTGGAATTCACGATCTCATGACACGATTCCATTGCCTAGGGGCCTCTTGCCTGGCGGCTGCTCCGTGGTGTTCGTCCGTGGGGGAGTGAACCCACTGGCTTGGTTAAACTAAGTCCACCCCGCCATTGCTCCCCGTGCGCCAGGTCAACCTGCACGAGGCCAAGACCCATCTCTCCCGGCTCGTGGCGGAGGCGGTGGCGGGCGACAGCTTCGTGATCTGCAAAGCCGGCAAGCCGCTGGTGCAGGTTACCCGCCTGGCCGGGGCCGACGAGCCCGCCAATCCCCCCCGGCGCCGCCTTGGTCTATTGGCCGGTCATTGTTCGGTGCCCGACGACTTCGACCAGATCGCCTCTGGGGAGATTGCCGATCTGTTTGAGGGCCTGCCGGCTGCCACGCCTAGTTCCTCTGGCCTGTGAAGCTGCTGCTCGATACCCACATCCTGATCTGGGCCATGGGCGAACCGGCCCGGCTCGGCCCCGCCCTGAGCGAGCTGTTGGATGATCCACGCCACAGCCTTTGCTTCAGCGTTGCCTCCCTGTGGGAGCTGGTGATCAAGGCGGCCCTGGGGCGCGATGGTTTCCAGGTGCAACCGTCGTTGCTGCGGCGCACCCTGCTGGATGGGGGCTTTGAGGAGATTCCGATTGAGGCCGCCCATGTCTTGGCGGTGGCCCAGCTACCGCCGCTGCACCGCGATCCCTTTGATCGGCTGCTGCTGGCCCAGGCGGAGCGCGAAGGGCTGTTGTTAATCACCGCCGATACGCTGCTGGCCCGCTATCCGGGTCCGGTGCGCCATCAGGGCAGCTTCTGAGCCGGTTATATGCCTGCGTAGTGGCCTGCCGTTCAGTCCGCCTTCAGGAGCGATTCCTCCGGGGAGGCCAGCAGAGAACCACTGCTGTCAAGGCCGCCCGCCTCCGCCTCAACTGAAGTGGCTGTAACCGTTGGCCGCCGCGCTCCCGCCATCGCCTGCGCCCCAAGGGGCGCCATCGCTCCAGCCCAGGCTTCCTGCCTGCCCAGCCACCAGCGCTCCGACCCGCGTCGTGCCTGGCAGGGCCGCGATCAGGGCCTCGGCCCAGAGAGGGTCCAGGGCCAGCACCAACTCGAAATCCTCGCCGCCCCCCAGGCACCAGGCTGCGGCCTGGGGCAGGCCGACCATGGCCGGATCAAGGGGCAAAGCGTCACGATTCAGCTGGGCCGCGCAGCCGCTGCTGACCGCGATCGCCGCCGCTGCCGCCGCCAGCCCATCGCTGCTGTCGCAACCCCCCACCCGCCAGCCCAACGGGGCCGGCCGACTGGCGATCAGGGCCCGCACGGCGTCAAA
>Ga0207941_1000529_pt1 | contig 11382 bp, 17 predicted proteins | sample LakMenEpi13Sep12_FD_150695 | JGI IMG/M metagenome (GOLD analysis project Ga0207941, IMG submission 150695) | Freshwater microbial communities from Lake Mendota, WI - 13SEP2012 deep hole epilimnion (SPAdes) | ecosystem: Environmental > Aquatic > Freshwater > Lake > Epilimnion/Euphotic zone ...
AAGATAGTTGACGTAATTCAAGAACTTAAAGAAAAACAAAAAGAATCTCCTGACAAGATATATCCATTGAATGAAGTATTGAAAAGATTTGATAAAGAAATGGATAGCACAGAAAAAGACTTGATTGATGATATTCTAAAAGAACAAAAATGGATTAAATAATTTATGGATACTAATACTGTACACACTATTTCGCAACAAGTTTTGGAAAACACTGCTCAAGATATGACAGGCAAATATGTCTGGATGTTCTTGGCTGGTTTAGTTGTATTGATGTTCAAATCAAGCATTGAAAAGTTAGCTGCCGCATTGTTTATGTTTATTGGGTCAGATTATAAAGAAGATGACGTAGTATATGTTGATGGTAAACCAGGCAGAATTGTTCGTGTAGGACTTACCAAAACAGTATTCTTTATTTATGACGTAGTAGATGGAAAAGTTGTAAGTGGCAACAAATTGGTAGTACAAAATGAAAGATTAGCAGGTCTTAATATAGAAAAACCACTTCCAAACTTGGATCTAAGTAGATTTAAAAAAAATGATTAACTAATCACGTTTATTTAACATACTTATACTAACTTAATTGACGGGTTTTGTTTCCATAATTTGTTATTAATTCATAGTGTCAATGATAATAATAACGCAAAATAAATTATGGCAATTAATATTTTTACACATATACGTAGAGGGTTATATGATAATGTCTATAACTGTATAGAAAAAGAAAAGATTGATGTTAATCAAAGAGATGATGACACTGGTAATCCACCATTGGTTGTTGCTGTAGAAGAAAATCAAATAGAAATTGTCAGATTACTATTAAATCACGGTGCAGATGCCAATTGCAAAGATTGGACCAGTAAAAATACCGCACTAGATGTAGCTGAACAAAAAGGTTTCAAACCTATTGCGGAAGTATTACAACAAAGAGGTGCAAAATACAGTAGTGGTAGTAGTTTTCACTTAGCTGCAAAGAATGGTGATATTGTTTCTATTGAAGAAATGTTGAGTAAAGGTTGTGATATCAATGAAGTTGACGCTGGTAAAGGTTGGACTGCACTACATTATGCCGTAAATTACGGTCAAAAACACTTGGTTGAATATCTAATTATCAAGGGCGCAGATGTCAACAAGAAAGATTTCTTGGGTAAAAACAATCCTATTGATGTATTATCCAACACCAATAGAGGTGAAATAGTTAAATTATTGAATAAGTACGGTGCTAAATCCGCAGGTGGTGTTAGTATTCATTTCTGTGCAGAAACTGGTGATTTTGAAGGTGTACAATCATTCTTTGATAAAGACGGTAAAGTTAATGGTAGAGATGAAAAGAACGGTTGGATGCCATTACACTACGCCGTTAACGCTAACGACGTTGACATGGTGGAGTTTTTGGTACATTTGGGGGCAAATGTTAACGGTGCAGACTTTAAAGGTGAAATTGCTCCTTTAGACATTGCATTCAAGACTGGAAATATAGAAATGCAAACATATCTACAATCCAAAGGTGCTCAAAGAAAGAAGAAACATGATACAGGCGGTGGCGGCAAAGATGTAACCATCTATATTACAGATGAAGTCAAGAAACAAATTGCAATGTTTATTGAAAAACGTGAAAAAGAAGAAGCTGTAATAAAGAAACATGAACAAGAACAAGCTGCAAAAGAACCAAAAAAGAAAGATGCACCAGCAAAGAAGATTAACTGGAAAGATTTCTTGAAACTTAAAGATATACCAGTTGTAGAAAAGAAAGAAGAAAAGAAGGTAGAAGTTGTTAAACCAGTCAAACAAATTGTCAAGAAAGTTGAACAAGTTGATATAGAAGTCAAATCCAGTAGACTACAATTGGATGTGGAACAAGAAGGTTACATATTCTTTATGGACATTGTTGCTTACAGTAAGAAAACAACAGATGAACAAAAGAAGGCTTGTAAAGACTTGGGTGCATTGGTCAAGTCTACAATGCAATACAAAACAGCTAATGCTCTTGAAAAGTTAATTATATTACCTACTGGTGACGGTATGGTATTGGGATTCTTTACCTATTTGGAAGATGCCATGAATTGTGCTATTGCTATAGCTAAGGCAGTAAAGGATAGACCAGATTTACAAATGAGAATGGGTGTACATTGTGGATCAGTGATTCCAATGGAAGACATCAATGGTAATTTAAATATTAGTGGTGATGGTATCAATTATGCTCAAAGAGTAATGGATGCGGGTGAAACTAATCATTTATTGGTTAGTTCAGCTGTAATGTTAAAATATGACCGTCCACCATATGTATTAGTAAATGATTTGGGAGATGTAGTTGTAAAACACGGTGTAATTATGCATTTGTATAGTTTACACGGCAGTGATTTTGGTAACAAAACATTTCCATCTAGTAGAGTTAAAAAGGCGGAGCCTAATCAACCAACAAAAACATGAAAAAATTAATGCTGATGAGTTTTATGCTTATGTCATGGAGGATATTTGCATTAGACTTTGAAACTTCAAATTATTATACAAAGAATTATTTATTTGACGGTCAAATATACTCAGTTAATACTTTTGTATCTGAGAACACTTTTAGCCATCAACTAGGTGATTTTACGCCACATCTTAACTATATACAATACCAAGGTTTGGATCAATATAAAGAAAGTGACTTTGGATTGGGTAGTGAATACAAACTAACAGATAAACTAACATTAGACGCTGGTAGTTGGTATTACTATTATTATAGTGTAGGTGATCATTACTTTGAACCATATACATCACTAAGTTATGATTGGATAGTATCTCCAACCATATATTTCAGTATGATAACCTATAATAATACTCCAAGAGCAGTATTAAGCTTTGATTATAATAAGGATATTACTGAAAAACTACACTTTAATTTTAGACCAGTAGTAGGAACAGCTGATTATGATAATAGATATGGTTATTATGGTAGTGTGATTAGATTTGATTACGATGTAAATAAGTTTTTAGGAATATTTACCGTAGGAGAAATAGATAAACCATTTAGTTCTCCAGACAATAGTATTGTATACACTTATTCATTTGGATTAAGGATATCACTATGAAAAGACTTAAATTCAATTTAAGATTTGCATTATCTACCAGTACCATATTCATTTTGGCATTGGTAAGTGTTGTTTATTTCTTTCTGTTAATATTTGCTATTGAAGATATTGCAAAAAGTAGTTTAAAAAGAAGTCTACATACATCTGTAAATGTTTGCAGTAGTATTCTTGACCCAGATGAAATTGATAGTCTTACTAAGTATGAACAAGAACAAAGTGAAATATTTATTAACTATAGAAAACAAATAGTAAGTATTAAAAATCAAATAGAAAATATTAAGTTTGTTTATATAGTAAGACAAACAGGCACAAATATTACTTATATAATGGATTGTGGTGATGATGTATCAGAACAGGCTAAGTTGGGAGAAGTATATGATGATGCTGGTGATGGATTAAAAGAGTTGTTTAAAAATCTAAAGGATGAAATACATTTTGAAAGTGATTATTATACAGATAAATGGGGTACATTTTTATCTGCTTATAAGCCTGTATTTAAGAATGGTAAGTTAATTTATGCTGTATGTAGTGATATTAAGTCTGTTGATGTTGATTATTATATAAGAGTTTATAAAATCAAATTTACATTTGTATTCATTGGTATGTTTTCTGTGATATTGCCCATTGTATTTTGGGTAACCAATGCAATTAGAAAACCATTATATAAAGTAAGAGATGAAATTCTCAAGTTAAAAGATTTGGATGTAAATGAACACATTGACTTCAAGAGTAATATTACTGAGGTGAATGATATGATTGAAGCAACTGATAAAGTTAAAACGGGTTTAAGATCATTTGCTAAGTATGTACCAGATAAAGTTGTAAAACAACTGATTACACAAGGTAAAGATGCAAAAATTGGTGGGGAAAAAGAATATGTAACAATATTATTCAGTGACATTGAAGGATTTACATCCATATCAGAAAATAATGATGTACATGAAGTTGTTACATCATTAAATGAATATTTTGATATCTATGTAAAATGTTTAGAAGAAAGTGGAGCAACCGTTGATAAATTTATTGGTGATGCTGTAATGGCATTTTGGAATGCTCCAAACAAAGTTGAAAACCATGAATTTGTTTCGGTCAAAACTGCAATGGAAATAGTCAAAGAAATAGATAATTTAAACCAAAAATGGAAATCTGAAGGTAAGAAATTTATATTTAAAACCAGAATAGGTATCAATTCTGGTGAAGTTATTGTGGGTAATATTGGTTCAACCAATCGTATCAATTATACTGTTACTGGAGATCCAGTTAATTTAGCCTCCAGATTAGAAGCAGCAAATAAACAATATAATACCAAAATTTTAGTAAGTGAAAGTATATATAATAAAACAAACAATCTAATTGATTACTATTATATAGATACAGTGAAGGTAAAAGGAAAAGAAGTGTATGTAAAAGTATATCAACCTGTTAAACTTAAGTAACAATGTCTTATGAAATTCGCAACACCAAGAAGTATTAAAAATGTATCCTTACAACTATTCAACAAACATGATGAAAGGTTATTAGTACTTTATGATTACTTGATTAATATTTGTAATTATGGTGATGACAGATATCATAAATTAGAAACAAAATATCATGATTTATATCACTTTTTGACAAGTACATCTGTATTTCTTGATGTATATGCCAGTATTGTGAATAAAGGTATAATTAAGTTAAATGAACAAGATTTCTTTTGTGGTGTTGTTGCGGTAATGTATCATGACATAGGGTTCTTAAAGTTAAAAGAAGATGAAGATGGAACGGGAGCACAATATATCAATACTCATGTAGAAAGAGGGTGTCATTTTATGGGTAACAATTTTGATGATATATTGACTGAAGAAGAAAAGAGTAGAATTTGTAATTTAATAATGGTGACGGATTATTTTAAAAAGGTAGAAAATTTGGAGATAGATCATATAGGTGCTTGTGTTGCTTTGGGTGATTGGTTGAGTCAGATGGGAGATGAACAGTATGTACAAAAACTAGATAAACTGTATCAAGAATTTGATGAGTTTCAGAAATATCATAATTTAAATATGTACAATGGATTAGAAGACTTAATAAGAAAGACACCTGGATTTTGGTATAAGTTGGTTAAACCATTGCTTGATAATAAGTTTTATGCGTTGTATGAATATACTTCCAGTAATTATATTGTGATGATAGAGAATAATATAAATACGTTGGTTGATAGATATAAATTGACGGTATAATATTTATAATGTAAAGTTGTTATAAATGAAGGATAATACAAGTTTTATAAATTGGTTTATGGAGGGTGTTTATTGGGTTGCTAGCAAAAGCAAAGATCCAAAAACCAAGATTGGTGCTATATTGGTAAAAGATCATAGAATCATTTCAACTGGGTATAACGGCATTCCAATTGGTGTAAATGATGTATTGTCTCATAGAAATGAAAGACCAGAAAAATATAAGTGGTTTGAACACGGTGAACGTAATGCTATTTATTCAGCTGCTAAACATGGTATTTCTACAGAAGGATCTGTATTGTATACTAATGCTTTGCCATGTGCTGATTGTGCTAGAGGTATAATTCAAAGTGGTATTAGTAAGGTATACATACACAAACAATTTAATGATATCTGTGACATGCATCAGAGAGAACAATGGAAAGGGCATGATGATGTTACATTTACCATGTTTAATGAATCAGGTGTAGAAGTACATCTGATTGATAGAGTGTTGGGTTGTAAGGCATTTTTTGACGGAAAAGAGTTTAAAGTATAATATATGGACTTATTATTTAGAGATACAATTGGTGTATTTCCCAACGCATTTAGCAATGAGTTGTGTGATAAATTATTAAATTTATATTATAAAGGAATGTTAAAAGATCAATTATATGATGGATTAACAGGATTAGGATTGAATCATGATATTAAAAATTCAAAAGATTGGCAATTAATAGGATGTGGATTGGATGGTGAAGCTGAATGTGTAGCAGAAATCCAAAGAACATTTATAAATTATATAGGAATTTACTGTGGATCATTTCCACACCAAGATAAAATAAACAGACACTATATGTTTAATGCTGATAATTATTTTGAAGTATATCAATTGCAAAGATATAAAGCAAAAGAAGGTCATTATAATTCATGGCATTGTGAATCAGGAAATTTTGCAATGAGTCGTAGAATCTTTGCATTCTTAGTATATTTGAATGACGTTAAAGAGGGTGGAGAAACTGAATTCTTATATGCAAATTTAAAGGTTCAACCTAAAAAAGGTACTCTATTAGTTCATCCCGCTGGATATCCTTATTTCCATAAAGGTAATATGCCAATATCAGATGATAAACACATTTTAATTTCATGGTTGTCATACACACCACCAAATAATTAAAAAAAGTAATTGATTTTTAAAAAAAGTTGTGATATCTTGACTTCATAGTGAATGTCAAGATACTGAACAGAATGGTTGAGATTGCCAAGGCAATGTGTCCTAACAACGTGGAACACCGTTGTAGTCACATTGCTTTTTTGGTTAAGAAGAACAAAATTCTTAACATTGGTTGGAATAAAAACAAAACCGTTCCTATTACCACCAAACATCCTTATCATGATGGTATGGTTGGTCGTCATGCTGAGGTGGATGTAATTTTCAAGTCTCAAAGGGAAGATTTGAGTGGATATAAAATTGTTGTGTTGAGGGTGGGTAAAGAGACTAAAGAATTGATGATGAGCAAGCCTTGTAAGGGATGTGCAAGTGTAATCAAACAGTTTGGAATTGATGAAATTTTTTATAGCAATAAGGATGGTAAAATTGTATGTGAGTGATATATAATCATATGAAAAGAAAAGCATTTACATTAATTGAATTGTTATTAGCTATGACAATACTGATAACACTTATTAGTGTAATTGTTATTAACTATGATAGTTTAGTGGGTAAAAGCAGATACTATGAAGCTAGAGAAAATTTAAAAACTTATTTGATTAATTTAAAGTATCAATCAGCATTTCAACAAAAAGAATTTGAACTTACATTTGACCCGGATTATAATATGTATAGTTCATTTGAAGACTTTTATTTATTGGATGCTGTTACAAATGATTTGAAAATATTAGAAACAAGTGCTACAAAGATAGTATTCTTTCTTGATGGTAGTGTACAAGAAAGTTATATTGTTACAAGTGATTTGGATGGAACTATAACAAACAAATTCATCATCAATGTTATTGGTCAGGTAAAATATGAAGGTTACACCAATGATATTATAGAAAAGAAAGAATCTGATATACAATCAAATTAAAATATTGGTTTAGTTGTTGTATATTGATATGTTATTAGTATATGGAAAAACTAAATCGTAAAGGGTTTTTCTCCACCCTATTTGGAGGAATTGCAGGTGTTGTTGCTGGTTCAAGTGTTAAAGCATCTGAACCAATTACACCAGAAACACCAGAAACAGTTGTATATTGTGACAAGTTGGTATTTACACATAGTAGTGGTGCTAGTTGTGTAATGTCATTTGTTGATAGTGATAACTTTGCAATCAGAGTTAATAATAGTGAAAATATTTCAATCAATATTCATTCCCCACTCAAAAAACCAGAACCAGTTACATCAAATCCAAGTGACTTAACATTTAGTTCTAACGGTAATATTGGATTGGGAACGGCTTTTCCTAGAGCAAAACTTGATATTCGTGGTTGGTAAAAATCATTGTTGTTATATAGTGTTATGTAGAGACAATACCCTTTATTGTGGTTATTCTAATGATGTTACAAAACGAGTTAGTAATCATAATAAAGGGTGTGGAGCTAAATATACAAAAACTAGACTGCCAGTTAAATTGGTGTATACTGAATGTTTTGATACCAAAAGTGAGGCAATGAAACGTGAGTATCAAATCAAACAATTGACCCGTCAACAAAAGTTATATCTGATTAAAAATTATGAAAATAGAAGTTTCTAATGGTGAAATATTGGACAAAATCACAATATTAGTGATTAAATCAAAAATGATTGCTGATCCAATCAAATTAAAAAACATCAATAATGAATTGGATGAATTGAAACCATTTCTTGATGTAGTTGGTTATGAATCAAATGTTACTGTAAATTCTTTGGTTAAAGAATTACAAGCAATAAATGAAAAATTGTGGGTAATTGAAGATAAGTTGAGAGACAAAGAAAAGTCAAAAGAGTTTGATGATGAATTTATTCAATTGGCAAGAGGGGTATATTTTACCAATGATGAAAGAGCAAGAATCAAAAAGAATTTGAATGAAGTTACCAACTCTAAATTTGTTGAAGAAAAGAGTTATCAAAAATACAGTTGAATATGACCAAAATTTATCTGCCAGTTATATGTTATAATCACACGGTATTGTCCCACTTCATGTTTAGTGTTATGAAGTTGGTATTTGAAGGTCAACGTAGAGGTATATCATTTGCAATGGATTGTATATACTTTGAAAGTCTGATTGCTAGAGCAAGAAATGCAGCTGCGGCTAATTTTCTTAATCAGCCTGAGTGTGATTATATGTTGTTTATTGACAGTGACATATCATTTGAACCAGAAGATGTATTTAAGTTAATTAAAACTGACAAAGATCTTGTTTCAGGTTTATATCCAAAAAAGTACATCAATTCATCCAAAGTAAAAATGTTGGCAGATAAAGGTCCAGAACTCTTTAATGATAAATATGAATCATTATGTACAGATTTTGCTACGGAAATTTCATATTCAGAACAAGTAAAAGAAATTGAAGAAGTAAAATACGCAGCAACTGGATTCATGTTGTTTAAAAAACGTGTATTTAATCAAATAATCAGATCAGTCCCAAATATTAAATATGATAATGATATTGACGGTTATTCATCATATGGTGATAATTTCTATGACTTTTTTCCGTGTAAAGTAAATCCAGAAACAAAAAAATATGAAAGTGAAGATTATGGTTTTTGTAATTTATATAGAAGTATTGGTGGAAAGATATATGTCAATACCACCTGTAATTTAACACATTATGGATGGAAAGGATATCAAGGCAATTTTTACAATCAAAACAAGGTTTGGTGGTCATGAAATTAATAGTTTGTTTACCAGGCAATAACTTCTCAGGTCAATTTTTAGATCACTTTATTGCCTTTTATAATTGGTGTATACGTAACAACATACACATAATGGTATGTCGTAGAGAATCATGCAATATCTACTATGTACGTAACATGTGTTTAGGAGGATCATCTACTGCCGGTGAAGATCAAAAACCATGGCAAGGAAAAGTAGAATATGATTATATGTTATGGATAGACAGTGATATTGTATTTCAGATTGATGACTTCATTAAGTTATATAACATGCAAACAGATATTGCGTCTGGTTTATATCTAATGCAAGATGGTAAACATTATGCAACTGTTGAAAATTGGGATGAAAATCACTTTGTAAAGTATGGTTCATTTGAATTTTTAACAACTGAATTAATTAATGGTAGAAAAAATCCATTCACAGTAGATTATACTGGATTTGGTTTTATTTTGGTTAAAAAAGGAGTGTTTGAATCACTTAAATATCCTTGGTTTAGACCATTATGGAAAAAATTTGGAAATGTGACTGAATTTACCATGGAAGACGTAAGTTTTTGTCATATGGTAAAAGATTTAGGATATAAAGTTCATGTTCACCCAGAAGTGATAGTAAACCATGAAAAGAAAATTTTACTGTAGGGTTGACATTCATAAACTGATGTGATATTTATAATACAGTATGATGAACTCTCTACACTACAAAACCGCATATAATAACATTCTAAATCAAATGCCTAAGTGGAAGCAGTTAGCTATCAAAGAGGACACAGAACGTAATAATATGAGCGGAATTTTAACTGAATTTCTTGCTAAGGTAATTGAAACTGCAGAAAAAGAGTATGAAGACCATTCACTAATGAATGAACAGTTGAAAAAGATGGAGAGTAAGGGTATTGTTGACAAAAAGACATTCAACAAATCAACTGAAACAGTAAAGAAGACACCACCAACAAAACTCAAAAACAAAGAAAAGTGAAACAATTTACAATAGGTTATATCAGACACAATAAGTACGTTTATGAAACTTATCTAGGACCAAGTATTGATAACTTGGAAGGAGACTTTGACGTACTCAGTACATCTGATGAAAACAAACCAGCAGCTAATTATAATGAGTTGATTTCCAAGTGTAACACACCATATCTGATTCTTACCCATCAAGATGTTACATTTTCACCAAATTTACTAGACAGACTAAAAATGACCATTTGCGCATTACCAGACTTTGGCGCAATTGGAATGGTTGGTGTAGATAAACAAAACAACTACTTTTGGTCAGATTCACATCAAATTTATCCACTTGATACATTAGATTGTTGTTTTATTGTAATACGTCCAGATGACAAATTATTGTTTGATAATGTTACATTTGATGACTATCATTTGTATGTAGAAGATTATTGCGCAAATATTCAACGTATACGCAAAAAAAGCGTACATACAATATTAATTGATTCAAAGGAAACACCAATAACACTTGGATATAATGAAGTATATAAAAATTCAAAGTCATTTTTAAACCACCATTCATATACATTTGCAAAAAGAGGTCCATGTTGGGGCAGATATATTGAATATAGACAGAAACTATCACAAAAGTGGCCTGGAATATGCACAACATGATTGAATACGTACCAAAAGTAAGAGATACGCCAAAATTGGTAAAAGTAATTAGTGCTTGGGGTGATATTCCTACAATACTAAAAGATATTATAGTAACGTTTAATATTAATCCGCAAATTGCATTAGAGTTTGGCGTTGAATATGGATATTCAACGTCTGCACTAGCCAATTATTTTACCAAAGTAATTGGTGTAGATACATTTACAGGAGATATACATTCATATATAAAAAGAGATCATTCAAAGATGACTCAGTTTGTATTGAAAGATTATACAAACATTGAACTAGTAAAATCAAACTATCAAGATTATATTAAAAATAATAACGATATCTATGATTTGATTCACATTGATATTGTTCATACTTACAATGAAACCTATGAATGTGGTGAATGGGCAGTGAACCATTCAAAGGTGGTGATTTTTCATGACACGATTTCCTTTGACGAAGTAAAAAAAGTCTGTTATGATCTGTCTACAAAATACGGATTGGAATTTTACAACTACCCTGATTCTCATGGGTTAGGAATTCTAATAAATAATTCTATATAAAGCTATGAACGTTTTGGACCACCTCAAGACCAAGACCGTGCCTGAAATCAAGGAATATTACATTAATA
>Ga0207941_1000533_pt1 | contig 11350 bp, 12 predicted proteins | sample LakMenEpi13Sep12_FD_150695 | JGI IMG/M metagenome (GOLD analysis project Ga0207941, IMG submission 150695) | Freshwater microbial communities from Lake Mendota, WI - 13SEP2012 deep hole epilimnion (SPAdes) | ecosystem: Environmental > Aquatic > Freshwater > Lake > Epilimnion/Euphotic zone ...
AGCCCATCAAGGGATTACCACAACGTAGAAATGGAGGATCAAGCGATGAACAAAACCGGGTAAAAATGGGAAATAACGGATAAGAAAGCGAAAGCATTTCTCTCCTTGATCAACTAAAAACTAACTACATTTGGCAGAGCTAAATGTAGTTTTTTATGCCAAGTTTTGATATTGTTTCCAAGGTTGATGGTCAGCTTTTGGACAACGCCGTAAACGTAACCAAAAAAGAGATCACCAATCGATTTGACTTTAAGGACGCACACGTAGTCATTGACCTGAATAAGAAAGACTATGTCCTCAATATTGAGACCGATGATGACATGAAAATGCGTCAATTGATTGATGTGTTGATCAACCGGGCCAATAAGCAAGGGATTGCCCCCCAGGCCTTTGATCTCAGCAAAGAAAGCCATCCCAGCGGAAAAGTGGTTAAGCAGTCCGTTTCTGTCAGGAATGGCCTTAAGCAGGAGGATGCCAAAAAGCTGGTCAAACTCATCAAGGATTCCGGACTGAAGGTACAAGCCCAGATCATGGACGATATGGTTAGGGTGACTGGGAAGAAAATCGATGATTTACAGGATGTTATACAACTTTGCCGGGGTGCCGAACTGGAATTTCCGCTGCAGTATGAGAATATGCGCAGTTAGTCCGTTTGTTTTGGTAATAAGACCGATTTGATATAGCTTTGCCAACTCATTAAAAAGCATGGCCAAATCCATGCATAAAAAATAAAACATGAAAAAAGGTATCCATCCTGAGCAATACAGGCTCGTTGTATTCAAAGACATGAGCAATGGAAAAACATTCCTGACACGCTCTGCAGCTCAAACTAAAGAAACAACCACATTTGAAGACGGCAAAGAGTATCCACTTGTAAAATTGGAGATCTCTAATACTTCCCACCCCTTCTTCACTGGTCAGAAAATGCTGGTGGATACAGCAGGACGTATCGACAAATTCAACAAGAAATACGCGAAGAAGTAATTCTATTCGCTTCATTTTAAAAAGCCCTCTTCCTCCAAAGAGGGTTTTTTATTTTTCGTAGCTTAGCCGGGCATGATTGAGTTTCACGAAGCGCATGGCAGGGAAAACCTTTTTCCACTCACCCTTACGAGGCACTCTGCTGACATCAGGGTGGGTATCCTGACCATTCGTGAAAAATGGGAGCACGCCAGTGTTGATGTCAAAGGAGAGGTCCCTTCTAACCTGATTCCGTCAAAGGCTTTTTTTGACCGATTGCAGTCCTCCGGCTGGGCGGCAGCCATGGCTGACACGGACACCTATCGGACCTTCAATTATCCATGGGAACTTCCTGAACTGAATGCCTGGGCCATCACTGCTGATTTTGCGCTGATCACTACAGGAAGGAATTCTTCATCACTGAACGATACCAACAAGCGGATTGGTGGGAACGGCATATTCCTTGAAGATGTTACCGATATCAACTATGCCTATTTCAATACAACCCATGGGCCGATTTATGTAGGTGCTGGCGCTACCATAATGGAAGGGGCAATGTTGCGCGGGCCATTATCTATTGGCGCAGGAGCCGTAGTAAAAATGGGCGCGGCCATTTATGGCGGTACCACCATTGGCCCGGGATGCGTTGTGGGAGGGGAGGTCAAGAACAGCATTTTTACTGCTTTCAGTAATAAGGCCCATGATGGTTATATTGGTGATGCGGTTATTGGTGCTTGGTGCAACCTCGGTGCGGGAACCTCCTGCTCCAATATCCGCAATGCGATCGCTGAGGTAAAGGTCTGGCATATGGCATCCGGTCAGTGGAAAAAAGCAGGTATCAAATGCGGCTTGATCATGGGAGATCACTGCACTTGTGCCATCAACTCCTCATTCAATACCGGAACAGTAATTGGAGTAAGTGCCAACATATTTCAATCCGGAGGCCTTCTCCCCAAATTTATTCCCAGTTTTAGTTGGGGAGCAGGAGGGGAGGAACGATACCGGATCGATAAAGCATTGGACAATATACGTCAATGGATGAAGCTGAAGCACCAGACACCTGATGAAGGATTGTTGAAACAACTAACTGAAATTTACAACCAAGACATATGAGAAAAAAAATTGCAGCAGCAAATTGGAAAATGAATCTGCGTTTGGAACAAGGAGAACAACTTCTTGATGCTATTTTGTCCAAGAACATCAACTTGTCCGCAAACAGCCACGTGGTGTTTGCGGTTCCATTTCCTTATTTACAGATTGCGTCCTCAAAGGTAAATGGTAAACAGAACTATGCAGTGGCTGCACAAAATTGCCATCAGAAATCCGCCGGTGCTTATACCGGGGAAGTCTCTGCTGAAATGCTGCAATCCTTACAGATTCCATTTGTGGTTTTAGGGCATTCCGAACGCCGGGAATACAATGGAGAAACCAATGCCATACTTGCTGAGAAAGTCAATGAAGCCCTTGCGAAAAGCCTGCAGCCCATTTTCTGTTGCGGAGAGCCTCTGGCTATCCGGGAAGATGGTACCCAAAATGCGCATGTGGAAAAACAACTGGAAGAAAGTCTTTTCCATTTGACTGCCGAACAGATCCTGCAGATTGTGATTGCATATGAGCCGATCTGGGCCATTGGCACAGGCAAGACGGCAACTGCAGATCAGGCCCAGGACATGCATGCACACCTTCGTTCCGTTCTGTCTAATAAATATGGTTCAGATCTTGCCAACCAGATTTCCATTTTATATGGAGGCAGTGTAAAAGGATCCAATGCAAAAGAATTGTTCTCAAAGCCTGATGTGGATGGTGGACTTGTGGGTGGTGCTTCTTTGCAGGCAGATGATTTTGGGCTGATCATTGAGGCATTGGCCTGAGTAAACTAAGATATACCTATGGGGCTGGCCCGGCAAATCCGTCAGAATGTAGTTTACAGGGGAATATTTCTCCTGTTTCAATTGATTAACACAATCCTGATCTCCAGATTGGCGGGCCCTATTGGATTTGGTGCTTACGCACTCATGATCGTTAACGCTAATTTTCTACTGACCGTCACATCACTTGGTCTTCCCGCAGGTATCCTTTTTCATGCTTCTTCCAGGGACGTCAGTAAAAAATGGTTAATAAAGATCAGTTGGGTATCCACGCTTATACAGGTTCTGCTGATCATCACCCTTGAATGGATCATTTTCCATCGGCAAGGCCATTTCTTTGTGTTCAACAGTACTGATGTTTTCAATGGAGTAGCAGGCGTATTATTTGTAGCTACCATTATACTTTCCGAGAAGTACTATTCGCTTTATAACGGTTACGGCTACCTGGTCAACTATCACCGGTTGTTGGCATTTATGAACATTTTACTTGCTGTCAGTTTGTTTGTATATCGGCATTCCATCCAAACCAATGGAGACCTGGTGATTCATTTGTTCATCCTTTCTCAGGTACTACAATTGGTCTGGATGGTCATTGGATTGTCCAGAAAGAAGATTACGCTGCAAGGGTCAGTGCATTTTAATACGCAGTCTTTATGGAAATACTCCTTTAACGCCTTTTTGGCAAACCTGCTTTACTTTTTACTGACCAGGGTAGACTTGTGGATGGTTCAATATTATCATGGCGCAGAGGCTTTGGGGTTATATGCGTTACCCATACGGCTGGTGCAGATGGCACTGGTTATACCGGCGCTATTGTCAGGCATCGTCCTGCCTAGTATTGCTTCCGGTCATCTGGAGGATCAGGTATATGAACGCGTGCTTCGTTTTCTCAACAGCTTTAACCTTGCCCTGTTGATCCCGCTAGCCATTCTGGCTCCGTTTGCCTTACCCCTGTTCTTCGGTATCGCTTTTAACTCAAGTGTAGTGGTGTTACTGCTGCTTCTGCCGGGTGCATTTTTTTTGTCCGCCCAGATTTTTCTGTCTGGTTATTTTGCAGGAAAGGGTTTGATACGGTACAACCTGTATAGTATGCTAGGAGGCACTTTACTGGCCCTCTTGTTGTACATCAGTCTTATTCCTGGTAAAGGGATCTATGGTGCTGCAATTGCGTCTACGCTGGGATATGGATGTAGTTTTATACTGAGTTATTTCCTTTATTGCAGGTATGCCGGCTATGACTGGCGTAAATGCATTGTGAATTCGGAAGATATTCACTGGATACGGAAGTTTGTTAAATCTCAATTTGAACAACGCAGCTGATGGTTGACGAGCAAACATATCTGCTTAAGGAAGATATTCCCCTGGATCTTCACTATCCTGTCATCTGGCTTGCCAGCTGGTACCCTTCCAAAACCTATCCTGCCAATGGCGACTTCATCCAGCGCCATGCGCAATGTGTAGACTTTCCGGTATTGGTTATCCATACCATCCATGCTCCAGAGATCAAAGAACAGGTGAATTATGTTGTACGGAAGGAGGGGACACTGATGGAGATCATCATCCAGTTTCGCCAGGCTTCTGAAGGAAGGAATGTGTTCCAGCGACTCCAATATCATCATCGATTCCAAAAAAATACCAAAGATTTCATCTCGTTTCTGATCAGAAAAATTGGCAAGCCTTGTCTATTTCATGTGCATGTCCCGATGAAGATGGGCCCCATCGCTCTATGGGTAAAGGGCAAATGGGGCATCCCATATATCGTGAGTGAACAGTCCAGCAAATATGTGGGTGATGGTCCTGATCATTTTGTGAGACGCTCCACACGTCATCGGGAAATGGTCGCCAGGGTTTTTCAACAAGCTGCTGGTGTGACCAATGTCTCAACTACTGTTGGTAACATCCTGAAGCAACTGTTTAATCTTGGTATCGTTGACACCATTCATAATGTTGCAGATACGTCATTGTTTTATCCCGGGGAGAAAAAAGCTCATGACGTATTTCAAATTCTCCATGCATCAACACTGACATCACAAAAAAACATTGAAGGAATCATGCGCGTGATGGAAAAAGTTTATATGGTCCGGCAGGATTTTATGTTTACTGTTCTTGGGGGTGAAGCCAATTCGCATTATCCGTGGAAGAAAGATCAGCCATGGTTGGTTCACATCCCAAACCTACCCCATGAAAAAGTAGCTGACCACATGCGAAACTCAGATGCGCTCCTCATGTTCAGCATTGATGAAAACTTTCCTTGTGTGATTGTGGAAGCACTCTGTAGTGGGATGATGGTGATCACTTCCGATGCGGGTGGTTCTGCAGAGGCGATCCATGCAGGGAACGGCATTGTAGTTCCTGTGCGTAACGAGCAGGCGCTGACCTCAGCGATCCTTGACCTCATGAGCAATAGGTTGCACTTCAATTATGAGGCCATCCGGAAAGATGCCGCAGAAAAATTCAGTTATCCCGTCATTGGTAAACAATTCAGGGAACTATACCGCCGCTTGGGTGTGTTCTTTACTTAACCTTTCAGTTTGTTCACCAGATCAATGTAGTCTTGCATGGCTTGCTCCCTGGATTTACCAGATTGCTCGCTCCAAGCTTCGTACTTTGCCTTAGCTACAAAATCAAAAGGGTTTACTGGCGGTTCTGCCTGGTTATCACCTTCCGTACCTTGTTTGTACAGGGAATACAATTGTAAGAGGGTTTCATTGCTGGGTTTAGACGAAAGGGATTTGCTGTCTGCAACAGCTGTTTCAAAAGTTTCCAGAAGGCTCATGCAAGTGATTTGATGCGAAAATAGCTGAAATCAGGAACCTTTTAAAGAATGTGCTGAATTAAGTCATTGTTTTTCCACCATTGTAACACGAAATACAGATGGGCAGTGAGTTTTTCGTAACTTTGCCGCTCCTCCAAGGAGATCCAGAATGAAGAATATTAGGAATTTTTGCATTATCGCGCATATTGACCATGGTAAGAGTACACTGGCAGACAGATTGTTGCAGGTAACCAATACCATTAGTGAACGAGATATGATGGACCAGGTGCTTGATGATATGGATCTTGAACGGGAAAAAGGCATCACCATCAAGAGCCATGCTATTCAGATCAACTACATACAAAAGGGGCAGGAGTATATCCTTAACCTGATCGATACACCGGGCCATGTGGATTTCAGCTATGAAGTGAGCCGTGCACTTGCCGCTTGCGAAGGCGCCCTGCTGCTTGTAGATGCAACGCAAGGCATTCAGGCACAAACCATCTCCAATCTTTACCTGGCCATCGAAAATGACCTTGAGATCATTCCCGTGATCAACAAGATCGATATGGATGGGGCGATGATTGAAGAGGTGAAAGACCAGATCGTTGAACTCATCGGCTGCAAACCTGAAGACATCCTTCTGGCAAGTGGCCGCACCGGTATCGGCGTGGACGCTATTCTTGAAGCCATCGTTGAACGTATTCCTTCTCCTAAGGGTAATCCCGATGCGCCTTTACAAGCACTGATCTTTGACAGTGTATTCAATAGCTTCCGCGGGATTATCGTATACTACCGGATCCTGAATGGTTCCATCAAGAAAGGCGATAAGGTTAAGTTTGTTTCTACAGACCAGGAATATGGGGCGGATGAAGTGGGTATCCTGAAACTCAAGATGACGGAGAAACCCGTAGTAACCTGTGGAGATGTAGGCTATATCATTACGGGAATCAAGAATGCCAAAGAAGTAAAAGTGGGTGATACCATTACCCTTGTAAACAACCCTACACCAGAACTGATCAAAGGTTTTGAAGAAGTAAAGCCGATGGTATTTGCCGGAATCTTCCCGGTTGATACCGAAGATTTTGAAGAGTTGCGGGAGTGTATGGATAAGCTGCAGCTGAATGACGCGTCTCTCAGCTATGAACTCGAAACCTCACAAGCCCTGGGCTTTGGATTTCGTTGCGGGTTCCTGGGTCTCTTGCACATGGAGATCATCCAGGAAAGGCTGGAACGTGAATTCAACCAAACGGTGATCACCACTGTACCCAACGTAAGCTTTATTGCTTACACCACGTCAGGGGAAAAAGTGATTGTAAACAATCCATCCGAGATGCCCGATCCCGTAAAGATCGATCGCATTGAAGAACCTTATATCCGGGCGCAGATCATTACCAAACCGGAATACATCGGCAATATCATGACCCTTTGCCTCGGCAAACGGGGCAACCTGTTGAACCAAAGTTACCTTACCACCAACCGGGTTGAGCTGATCTTTGAAATGCCACTGACGGAGATTGTATTTGACTTCTACGATAAGCTGAAAAGTCAGACCCGTGGGTACGCTTCATTTGATTACCATCCCATCGGAATGCGTGAAGCCAATATCGTGAAGATGGACATCCTGCTGAACGCAGAAAAAGTGGATGCCCTTAGCGCATTGATCCATAGAGGCCGGGCAGAAGATTTTGGCCGTAAACTCTGTGAAAAATTGAAAGAACTGCTTCCCAGGCAACAGTTCCAGATCGCGATCCAGGCTGCCATCGGCGCAAAGATCGTGGCCAGGGAAAACATCTCTGCTTTGCGTAAAGACGTTACAGCCAAATGCTATGGCGGTGATATCAGTCGTAAACGGAAACTATTGGAGAAGCAGAAAGAGGGTAAGAAACGGATGAGACAGATCGGATCTGTAGAAGTACCGCAAGAAGCGTTCTTAGCAGTATTGAAACTGGATTAATTTCCGCCTTTCTTTTTCTTTGGGGCTGGCGTTGTACCGCCCTTATTTCCAAACTTATCTTCCGTAAGCGGAGATGGTAATGGCACCTCTCCATCTTTAAGTGCGAAGTTGAATACTTTGTCTACATGTACCCATTTCCCACTTTTCCATTTGAATCCTTCGTAATCTCCATCGGGGATATAGGTGTATAGCTTGTTCTTCTCGCCGTTCTCAGGAATCAGGTGATCAAAGATGATCATGTCCATGTCTTGATCAAACTGAAGACGCGCATTCCCGTCTTTTTTATACTCAATCGCAAATCTCGCTTGCGTGGGTTTTCTCAATGAATCCTCCTGGAAGCTGATATATGGGCCCCCGAACACGGGTTTTCCTTGGGTATCAAAATGCATGACTTCGATACGCTTCTTGGTACTGCGCATGCTATGTTCATCGTACCCAAGAAATGTATAGAAGTTTTTCCCTTCGTGCTGGGTCTTCACGATCTTGTAATATATCGCGCCAATCCATGCTTCAGGCCCGGTGATGGTGTCATTCTGATTCTCCACCATAAGCGTCTTATCAATCAATGGAAACAACTTTAGCGAACCATCTGCTGTCTTCATTTGAATAGCACCATGACGTCTGGCCATGCTTTCGTCTTTAACCACCTGCCAGGTAAAGATCCTGAAAGATGAATCCGGCGCATAGAGGCGTGAAATATTGAGGATGGAATCAAACGGATAATTGAATGAATGGGGAACTTTAAGGGCACGTACCAAGAGACGGGTGAAATGGCTGTCGGCACGAAATCGATCCCCTGCCTCACGGGCCATCACAATATTTGGTGCAATGGCCTTCAGGGAATCTTCCTTTTCTTTCAGCTGGGCAAGATTTGTTGTCTTGCCGGGTTGGGCGATGCTGCTCATCCTTCCCAATGAAAGCAGAAGAAGCAAGATGGATATTCGGATAATGGCCATATCTGCAAATTTGCGAAAAATTATGCTCATCGCGTGGGTTTTTGCAAAGCTTTAGCAAGCAGATACAGGCTGGGGAATACGGCATCAATGGCGGGATGCGGAAGCTCCGGCATGGGTTTGGAAGATTGTATGAAAACGGTGTACATCCCGGCTGCACGACCAAAAGCCATATCGCTCAAGGTATTGCCTACCATGATGGATGTTGAAAAATCGATTTCAGGGTAGTCTGCCTTTGCCTGAAACGCCATCCCAGTCTGGGGTTTACGGTTTGGATGGTTATCATCTGCTGCCGTACAATAATATACCTTGCTGATCCGGCCGCCTGCCTGTTGAACGCTCTTTAACATATATCGATGGATATCCTGTAAATCCTCTTCAGTCATTAAACCTTTTGCCACTCCTTTTTGATTGGTGACGATGAAGATCTCTCCAAACAGTCTGGCAAATATCGCCATGGCTTCAGGCACATGATCAAGAAAAAAGAATTCCGATGGCATTCTGATGTAATCATTCTCCTTCTCAAGGTTGACAACGCCATCCCGATCAAGGAAAAGGGTCCAATTTTTGTTTACTTGAAGTAAAATTTCAGGTAGCATAACGGATCAATTCATTTTGAGCTTTCTGCAAGTCTTCCGGAACACCTATATCAATGAAATAGTTTCGGTACCGATATCCAAAAAATCGGGCCGTAGCGCAGTACGCATTCAGGTAATCCTGTTCAAAAGAAAACCTTTCAGGCCATTCGTGCGCAGTAAAAAGTCTTTTGTTCAGAAGGTAAATGCCCGCATTGATCCAACCCTTACCAGCGTTCCCTTTTTCTGCAAATCCAGTTACCTTGTAGTCTGTTGCCAATTGAACGCTGCCATACCTTGCGGTGTCTTTCACCTCAGTTAATGCAACAACGCATTCGGCCCCGCACATATCAAAAAACGCAGCCATGGGGTCAAGGGATGCTGATAAAAATGAATCCCCATTGGCCACCCAAACAGAGGGGAGGCTTGTGAACCGTAAAGCATTCAGCACTGCACCACCAGTTCCCAGCGGCGTCTCTTCTTTGCAGATCATATAGTCCAGGGGTTCTTTGTAGCTGTTCAGGTAGGTTTCAATTTCTGTATGACCATGTCCAAGGCTGAAAACAAACTTTTGGATGCCCTGGCTTTGAAAATAGTGAATGAGGTAATGCAGGAAAGGTTGTTCGCCAATGGGTGCCAGGCACTTTGGGGTATCCCCAAGGACTGGTTTGATCCTTGTACCCAGGCCACCTGCAAGGATGATGATCTCAGTGGACATCATTGGCGGAAAAATTCTTCTTCAGTCAGTTGACAGATGATATGGCCCAACAGAATATGGGATTCCTGAATTCTTGGTGTATCTGCGGAAGGAACGGGAAGAAAATAGTCAGACAAGGCTTTCAACTTTCCGCCACTGTCACCTGTCATGCCTACGGTAATCACTCCTTTGGCTCTGGCAGCACGGAACGCATTGACGATGTTCACAGAATTACCCGAAGTGGAAAAGCCAAATAAGATGTCGCCTTCCTCACATACGCCTTCTACCATTCTGGCATATACTTCATCATAGCTATAATCGTTGGCAACAGCTGTCAGGTAAGACGTATTGCAATGAAAGGCTTCCGCCGGCAGGGCTCTGCGGTTCTTATAGAATCTTCCGGTGAATTCTGCGGCAAGGTGTTGCGCGTCAGCGGCACTGCCTCCGTTACCGCAAAACCATAATCGATGTCCATGCTGCAAAGCATTCACCGTGATGTCTACCACGTATCTGATGGTTTTAGTGATCTCCTCATTTTGTAAAAGAATTTGCTTCACATCGATAGAAGCCCGGATCAGCGATTGAATTTTGTCGTCCATATTATTCTAAGATAACGTGTAACCCCTGGTTCGTAAAATGAAAAGGATATGCTTGTCCATCAAATGTATGCAAAGCCTCTTGAACCTTTGTTCTAGTGGAGGGGGAACATATGATGGTGAGAAAGCCGCCCCCACCAGCACCGGAGATTTTAGCGGTTTTTGCCCCTGCGGCCAATGCAGCAGAAACAAGGGCTTCCAGCTCTTGATTGGTTATGCCGGTTGCAATTTTCTTCTTCGCAGCAAAGCTCAATGCAAACGTTTCTGCAAGGCCCGAGAGCTTACCCTGGATCAGCGCTTTGTGCATATCACCAACAAGCTGTTTCAAATAATGGGTGGCTTCAAGGGAGTCAAGTTCTCCTGCAATGATCCTTGCCTGCTGCTCTTCAATGATCCGGGAGGAGTGCCGATGTTGCCTGCTATAATACAACAACATACTTTGTTCTAAAAGGGAAATGAAAGAGGCATCCAACGCAAGTGATTGCACCGTTACGGATCCATCGGTCCCAAACAACATGTGGTTGAAGCCTCCGTACACGGCCGCAAATTGGTCTTGTTTACCACCTGCCCATCCCAGGACATTCCTTTCTGTGTCCACGGCAAATGCAGCAATTTCTTCGCGTGTCCACTGCAATCCATACAGCTTCAGCAGTGCGCCGATGATGGTCACCATAACGGTAGATGAGGTGCCCAAACCAGATCCGTAAGGAACATCACTGGTAATGGTCACACATAAACCACCAAAAGGCGTACCGTATGACTGCATAAATCGGTTATACGTGACCGTGAAAAGATCCCTGATGTCCCCTGCATTTTTGGGTGGTGCGTTAATGGGAAATTCAAGTGGTGTCTGGGGCTTCATTTCCAGGTAAACCATTCCGTCAGATGTGGCTTCCAGTGCAACCCTTGCATACAGACCGATGGTGGCATTGATCACTTCGCCGCCATACAAACTTGCGTAGGGATCAACATCTGTGCCGCCACCGGCC
>Ga0207941_1000535_pt1 | contig 11320 bp, 9 predicted proteins | sample LakMenEpi13Sep12_FD_150695 | JGI IMG/M metagenome (GOLD analysis project Ga0207941, IMG submission 150695) | Freshwater microbial communities from Lake Mendota, WI - 13SEP2012 deep hole epilimnion (SPAdes) | ecosystem: Environmental > Aquatic > Freshwater > Lake > Epilimnion/Euphotic zone ...
TGATCGGATCGGTGCGACAGGCAAGAGCGGCGGCAAATCTGCAGATCGGCTACTCGGGGGGTTGTCATGAGTCGATCGGGGTGACAACGGTCGACCGATCGGCCGTCATGGCGTTCCTGCCTGCAGACTATGGGCCTCGCTACGGATTTGGTGGTTTCGGTTCGACGCCAGGCCCCACCGAAGCCCAGATCATCATCCGCAGTGTGGCTTGTGGCAATGCCAGCCTCGACAGCATGGCGCTGGGGCCTGTGGTGAATTCGCAAATCGGCGTGATCAGCGCCCGCCGCGATGCCGAAGACTTCGATGCTATCGCCGGCAACGGCATCGACAATTTTCAACTGGATTTCGCCACCAGTTCCCCCGAGATCGCCGCTGCCATGATTGCCTTTGGCATGCCGGCCACGTTGGATGTCGATTTATCCCTGGTCTTCAGCGGCGACAACGTGAGCAACGATAGTTCCCCTTTGTTCACAGCGACAGGCAGCCATGCCGGACCCTCCGTGGCATGGCCAGGGGGATTCATCGCTAATTGGTGGAGCCCCAATGCCGCTGGCGATATCCGATCGCGCCAAGTGATCCAGGCGATCGATTTTCGTTTCGACGGCGGTATAACGATCACTGCCGGCAGCTCCGGCCCGCTGCTGGCCCTGCTGGGACCTGATCCGGTGGTGGTCCAGGTGCCCCTTGGCGGCAGCTTCGCTGACGGACTGGTGACCCTTTCGGTTCCGGCCGCGCCTGGCCCCATACCGATCGCCGGGGCAGCTGCCGCCCTGACCTGGAGCCGCCGCCTGCGCCGCCGACTGGCAAAGCCGATTCTAGCCAATGCTGCTGAGGCCAGGGCTGGGGCTTGGGCATCCACCGAGCCCTGCTAGGAGCACCAACCTGCTGGTGCTCGCCTGTGAGCAAGCCGGCGCTGCACTGGCTGGCACTTGTAAAGGAAAGCCCCGGGCTCGATTACCTGGGTGCCATCCATGCCGGCGGTGGCCTGATCCTTTGGTTGTTGCCTTTCAGGCTCGCAGACGGCTCGAAGCTGCCATCAGCTAATTGGGGAACGTCCCCATCACATTTCCGTTGAGGAGGCGTTCGCGGTTTTGCGCTCCTGCTGACCACTCATTCACAACTGAGTGGCGGCTGCATGCCATGCCGCTGATCGCCATGGGATGAGTCTTTCGGCTTGGCTCAATGCCGCCGCCGCTCGCGCTCTGGTTCTGGAGGAGGGGGGCCCTCGAAACGGGGCCATGGTGCCCACAGTCCCTGCGGGGGTCCTGGCGCAGAGCTGGCGGGAGGCCCCCAGCTTCAGCTGTCCCGATTCCTCAGCCAGCCCAGATCTCCTCAAGATCAATCACCAACCCGGGAAACTCCTCAGCCGCCTCCAACCGGGTGGCATCATTAAAGGCGCTGAAACGAGGCGCCCGAGTGGTGGGCTCCGCACTCCATACCTCCACGGTTCGCTGGCGCGGCAGCAGCAACCAGCCGAGTTGGGCTCCATTGCTGATGTACGCCGCCATCTTGAGGCGCAATGGCTCCGGTTGATCCGATGGGATGGCCAGCTCCACGACCAGATCGGGGCAGAGAGGCGGGAAGCCATCACGTTCGGCTTCGCTCAACGCCTGCCAGCGCTCCTGCCGCACCAGGCTGGCGTCGGGGCTGCGAATGGAGCCATCGGAGAGCTGAAAGCCACCGGAACTGTCAAATACCTTCCAGCCACCCAGGCGATCAGCCCAGAGCTGGAGACGCATCAACAGGCGGGTGTTGCGGGTACTGGTACTCCCGCCGGTGGGGGTCATTTCAATGAGGGTGCCATCGGCATCAAGTTCGAGCACCGCCTCCGGGTTGGCGGCACAGACTGCAGCGAACTGATCTGGGGTGAGGCTGAGCGAGCGGGGCAGGGTGGGCATGGGAGCCCTGCGGGAAGGCTGAGTTCAGGCTAAGGGGTTCAGTGAAGGTGGGGCACTGCGGGCGGATCAGACTTTCGCGCCTTGCTGGGCAATCGTGCCTTGGGCACACCTGCCTACATTGGGGTGAGGATGGCGCGCTGAACGATTCTGCCTAGGTCAGAATTGCTCAGGGCCAGCTCAGGATTGCTCAAGGCCAAGAATGAAAGCTGATCGGTTCGTATTTGGCGATCGTGATGCGCCAGGCCCTCAGGGATAGTCCGGCAAGGCTGGCCAGCAACTTCGCCGTCTCCCCTCCCGCCAACCAGTTGGCCTTGATGACCGGCAACTTTTCACTCATCACCTCCATCGGGATTTCCAGCAACAGCAAACTCTCCTCACCAGCGATCCGTTGCAGTGCGCCTGCATCACTGCGTTGCCAGAGGCGCAGTAGCAGTTCGAGGGCCAGGCTGCGGCCATCATCGCCGGGTTCGGCGGCCTCCAGGGCGGCTGCAGTCTGGGACTTGCCGTTTAATGGCAGGGCCCGCTTACCCTGGATTTCCACCAGCGCCAGGGCTACGAGGTAGGGAGCGTCGGCCATGGAATCCATCTTGAGCACTGCCCCACCCTGAAGGGCCGACCACCCGAGCCGGGAGCCGGGGCGAGAAGATAAGTATAAATACGGTGCGGCTTGCTGCGCCCCCAGAGGACTAAATTCGCGCCGCTGATCCAAGCCCCCGATCGGGGGGTGTGCCATGGCTTCGATTGCAGACCAGCTGGATGCCTACCGCCAATCGCTTGCCGCAGCCCAAAGCAATAACGACCAGGCCATCGCCCGCAAGATCGAGCAGCAGATCAAGGAACTGGAGGAGTTTCAGCTGCGTCACCCCGAAGAAGCCGACGCCCCTTCCCCTTTCGAGGTCTTCTGTGATCTCAACCCCTCCGACGTCAACTGCCGGGTCTACGACGACTGAGGCGCCATTAGGTCCCTACGCCCCTCTGGCACCCCCCACCCCTTTGCCCCGCACCGATGGCCCTCCAGCAGCGTCAAACTCCCTATCCCCATTGGGAGTTCAGTGATCCTGCCAGCGGTGATCTGCTGCGGGTGGTGCCGGAGCGGGGCGGCCTGATCAGCGGTTGGCGTAGTGGTGGCCACGAGCTGGTGTATCTCGATGAAGCGCGCTTTCTTGATCCCAGCCAGTCGGTGCGCGGTGGCTTCCCGGTGTTGTTTCCGATCACCGGTGGCTTGCCCGACAACCGCCTGCCCCTGCCCCAGGGCGATTTCAGCCTGGGCCAGCATGGTTTTGCCCGCCAACTGCCCTGGCAGCTCCAGCCCCTTGCAGATGGGGGCGGCTTGGTGCTCGAGCTCAAGGACACCCCCCAGACCCTGGCGGCCTACCCCTTCCCCTTCCGCCTGACCATGGAGATCCGGCTGGCTGCCGGGGTGTTGGATATCAGCACACGAATCGAGAACCGGGGCGACCAACCGATGCCCTTCAGCTTTGGCCTGCACCCCTACTTCAACATTTCCAGCCTCGACGGCGTGCGCTTTGAAGGCCTGCCCGACAGCTGCCTCAACCACCTGACCATGGCCGAGGCCGCCACGGCGGGCCAAATCGAGGCCATGGCAGCGGGCATCGACCTGTTGGTGCGGCCAGCGGGGTCGGTGCGGTTGGTGGATGGGGCCGCAGGCCGCAGCCTGGAGTTGCAGCTCAGCCACCCCCTCGATCTGGTGGTGATCTGGACCGAGCCCCCTCGGCCGATGGTCTGCCTGGAGCCCTGGACCGGCCCGCGCCAGGCCCTGATCAGTGGTGACCGCAAGCTGGTGGTTGAACCAGGGGCTAGCACCCTGCTGCATACCCGCTACGCAGTCAGCCAAACCCCCACCTGAAAGCGACCCTTTGCCCCCATTTGGGGGCATCGCCATTGGGGGCCGGGGGTTGAGATTGGGGGGGCATCAAAGATGCCCACGGCCATGAGCCAGACCACCTGCAGCAGCCAATTGACGATCGGAGAGCTGGAAGCCAGTTATCCCATGTACTGCAAAGCGCTGCGGATCTTGATTCGCGAGGACAAATCAATGGCGGCGATCCAGCGCAGCGTCTGCTGGCATCGCCTCACCACCCTGCACCATTCCCTGCCCCAACACTACAAAGATCCCCAACACCTCTATTTCCTGCTCCGGCGTGAGCTGCAATCGCCCGTCGCCAAGGGCTAGCGAAGGACAAGCCAAGGACTTGCCCCGGCGCTAGGCGACCACCACCTCCAGCATGCCCCGCACCATGTTCATGCCGCAATGGAAGGGGTAGAGCCCCGGCTTTGCTGGCAGCAAATCAATGCTGGTGGAAGCCTCCAGGGGCAGATCCAGGCTGCGCTGGAAATCGGGAAAGATCACCTGCGCCACGCAGCTGCTCGGATCGATCCTGTGGAAGGTCAAGCGCAGGGGTTGGCCTGCCACCACCCGTATCCGGGCTGGATCGTAGCCGCCGTCAACCGTGATGGTCACTTGCTGCCGACCCTCCGCTCCTTGGCCGGCCGCTACCCCTGGGCCATGGGGGCCAAGGAACCACCAAAGCTCGCCAACGATCAAGGCCAGCCCCAACGCGGCTACCAGCAGCTTCAGGGCCGGGGGTTGCTCGATCGTGCGCCAGAGCGGGGCGGTCGCAATTGCCAAGCTGGAGTAGGTCATCGGCTGGCAAGTGGCAAAGGGGTAGGGCGGTAACGCCGCAGGCGCAGGGCATTGGTCAGCACCGAAACCGAGCTGAAGGCCATGGCGGCACCGGCGATCATCGGGTTCAACAACCAGCCGGTGAAGGGAAACAACATTCCGGCGGCGATGGGAATGCCAGCGACGTTGTAGGCGAAGGCAAAAAACAGGTTCTGGCGGATATTGGCCATCGTCTGGCGACTGAGCTCGATCGCCGCTGCCACCCCCGCCAGGTTGCCCGAAATCAAAGTGATGTCGCTGGCGGCGATCGCCACGGCGGTGCCGGTGCCCATGGCGATGCCGACATCGGCCTGGGCCAGGGCCGGGGCGTCGTTGATGCCGTCCCCCACCATGGCCACGGGGCCCTCCCCCTGCTGCTGCAGTTGCATCACAGCCGCAGCTTTATCGGCGGGGCGCACTTCGGCGATGACGCGCTCGATCCCCACCTGGGCGGCCACCACCTCGGCGGTGCGGCGGGCATCACCGCTGAGCATCACCACCTGCAGACCCAGACGCCGTAGTGCGGCCACGGCAGCCGCTGAAGTGGGCTTGAGGGGATCGGCCACGCCGAAGCAGCCCTCCAACCGCCCGTCTACCACCACCACAGCCACGCTGCAGGCGGCAACCTCCAGGCGCTCCACCAGGGGCCGGAGGGTTGCGGTGTTGATGCCGAGCTCCTCGAACCAGCGGGGGGTGCCGACCCGCACCTGCTGGCCGCCGATCGATCCTTGAACCCCCCGTCCTGCCACCGCCTCAAAACCCTCTACCGCCTGGAGTTCACTGCCCTTTAACCGGCTATGGAAAAGGGCTAACTGGCTGCGGGCATAGGCCACGATCGCTTCGGCCAGGGGGTGTTCGGAACGGGATTCCAGCGCAGCCGTGAGGGCCAGCAGGGTGGCGGCCGGCAGCACGCCACCGGCAAGCCGCTCGAAATCGGTCACCTCCGGCTGGCCGCGGGTGAGGGTGCCGGTCTTGTCAACCAAGACGGTGCGCAGTTTGCCGGCCGTTTCCAGGGCCTCGGCGCTGCGGAAGATCAGCCCGTTTTCGGCCCCCTTGCCGGAGGCCACCATGATTGAGGTGGGGGTGGCCAACCCCAGGGCGCAGGGGCAGGCGATCACCAGCACGCTCACCAGAAACAGCATCGCCAGCACGGGATTGCCGCTGATCAGGAACCACACCACAAAAGCGGTGATGGCCAGGGCGATCACCACCGGCACGAACCAGCCGATCACCTGATCGGCCAGGCGTTGCACCTGGGTGCGGGAACTCTGGGCCTGACGCACCAGCTCCACGATCTGGGCCAGCACCGTGTCCCCGCCCACCCGGCTGACACGGAAGCAGAAACTGCCACTGCGGTTCATTGAGGCGCCGATGACACTGTCGCCGGCGGTTTTGGCGACGGGGGTCGGTTCCCCGGTGAGCATCGATTCCTCCACCCAGGAGCTGCCTTCAAATACCTCCCCATCGGTGGGGATCTTTTCGCCGGGCCGCACCTGTACCAGGTCCCCCACCACCACCTGCGACACCGGGATCTCAATCGGCTGGCCCTCCCGCAGCACCCGGGCGGTGGGGGGCTGCAGCTGCAGCAGCCTGCGGATGGCTGCTGAGGTTTGGCCGCGGGCCCGGGCCTCCAGCAAACGGCCTAGCAGCACCAGGGTGAGGATCACCGCGGCGGATTCGTAATAAACATCGGCCGGCAGGCCTTCGGCGATCAACACCTGGGGGAACAGGGTGGTGAACAGCGAGGTGAGCCAGGCAATGCCGGTGCCGGCCGCTACAAGCGTGTTCATGTCGGCGGAGTGCTGCCGAAACGCCGAGATGGCACCTTTAAAGAAGTCAGCCCCGCACCAAAACAGCACCGGGGTGGTGAGGAGCAGCTGGGTCCAGGGGCTGGTGAACCATTGCGGCAACAAGGAGTGATGCCCGCCACCCAGCATGTGGGGCAGGCTGGAGAGCACCACCAGCGCGGTGAGCAGGGCAGCCACGTTGACTTTGCGGCGCAGCAGGGTGCGCTCCCGGGCCAGTTCGCGCTCCATCGCCTCCACCGAGGCAGGACCGGCGTCGTGGTGGCAGCAGGGGGAGGAGTGGAGTTCGATCGTCATCCGGGATTGGCCCAATACGATCGGACGTTTTCCAGCCTATGGTTTCCAGCCTATGGCGCCAGGCTTGACCAATAAGCGCCCATGAGCCCCACATGCACTGATAAGCGGGGCTTGGCAGGGTGATGGGGGATGGCAATGTAAAGGCTCCCCCCAACGCCCTGATCGGCTCTTTATTGTTCCTGATCACGACGTCCCGGTTGTCGTGATCTCCCTGGAGCCATGACGCTTATCTTCGCCCAAACGGCCTGGCTGATTCCCCTCTATCCCCTGCTGGCGGCCGTTCTTTCGTTGTGTTGGGCCCCTGGGGGTCTGGCCCGCACCGGGCCAAGGCCCTGTGGCTATCTCAATCTCCTGATGGTGGCGGTCGCCTTTGTCCATAGCGCCGTGGCTTTCATCACCCTGCATCAGGCTAGCGGCGGAGCCACTCCTCCCTCTTTACCCCTGCATTTCAACTGGGTCTGGCTAGAGACTTCCGGCCTGCATTTGAGCTTTGATGGCATTGTCAATGAAGCGATTTTGATCGCGATGACCGTGATAACTGGGCTGCACATGCTGACCCAGATCTATGCGATTGGCTACATGGAAATGGATTGGGGCTGGCCGCGCTTTTTTGGCTCCTTGAGTGTGTTTGAAGCCGGGCTCTGCGCCTTAGTACTAACCGACTCCCTGTTCTTCAGTTATGCGATTCTCGAACTGCTCACCCTGGGCACCTATCTGATCGTCGGCACCTGGTACAACCAGCCCCTGGTTGTTAAAGGTGCGCGAGATGCCTTTTTGACCAAACGGATCGGCGACCTGGTGCTGTTGGCGGGCCTGGTGGCCCTGCTGCCTGTGACGGGTACCTGGAATTTCCATGGCCTGGAGGCCTGGGCTGCCGACCAGGCCCGCCAGGGCACCAGCTTGCCGCTGGGCACCAGCTTGATATTGCTGGCCTTGATTGCCGGTCCGATGGGCAAGTGCGCCCAGATCCCCCTGCATCTCTGGCTGGATGAAGCGATGGAAAGCCCCCTGCCCTCCACGGTGCTGCGCAATTCGGTGGTGGTGGCAGGCGGCGCCTGGGTGCTGCTGCGGCTGGAGCCGCTGATTGCCCTTAGCCCCCTGGTGCAGGCCGTGCTCGTGGCTGTAGGTGGCACCACGGCCCTGGTGGCGTCCTTGATTGCCCTGGCCCAGATCGATGTCAAGCGGGCCCTGTCCTTTCTGGTCAGCAGCTGGTTCGGTTTTCTGTTCATGGCGGTGGGACTGGGGGGCCGGGAGGTCGCCGGCCACCTGCTGCTCGTCTACCCCTTGCCGATGGCGCTGATCCTGATGGCGATCGGCACGATCATGATCGGCAATGTCAGCCAAAACCTCAACCAACTCGGCGGGCTCTGGGGCCGCCGCCCCCTGATGGGCCTCGCCTTTTTGACCGGTGCCGCCGGTTTGATGGCCCTGCCTCCCTTTGCTGGATTCGCCGCCCTGGGCGAATTGCTGACCCTGGCCGCCCAAAGCAGCACCCCGGCGCTGCTCATGCCCCTGGTACTGATCGCGAACACACTTATCAGCGCAGGCCTGGTCCGGGTGTTCGCCCTGATCTGGGGTGGGACGACTACCCCGTTCAGCCTCCGCTCGGCGGAGGTGTTGTGGCTGATGTCCCTGCCAACCATGTTGCTTGCGGGTCTGGTTCTACACCTGCCCGTCCTGCTGGTGCACCTCGGGGTGCTGGACCTCACCCCTTTGCCTGGTTGGGGAGCCATGGCCTGGCCCCTGCTGCTTTCCACATTGGTAGGGATCGGAGTGTCGGCAGGCCTCTACCTGGGGGACAGGCCCCTGGCCCGGCCGATTCCCTCCCTGGGCGGCTTGCAGGACTGGCTGGCCCACGACATGCAAACCGAGCGTTTTTATCACCGCACCGTTGTGGCCGTGGTGCTGGCCCTCTCCCGCTTGGCGGCCTGGTCGGAGCTGCGAGTGATTGATGGCTTCAGCGGCTCCTCCGGTGGGGCCGCCCTGGCCGGCGCCCGGCGCCTCAGCTTCACCACCTCCGGCCGCTCCCAGGGTTATGCCCTGACTCTGCTACTTGGGGTGCTGGTGATGGCCGCCTGGTTGCTGGTGGCCCGCCCCTGATCTGCCTTGACGTCAGCCCTTACCCGTTTGATTCCTGCGCGACGCCGATGACCACTCCCTTGCTGTTGATTATTCCCGGTATTGCCCTGGCCATGGCGCTGCTGCTGCCGCTGCTGCCTCAGCAGCGGCCGGATCTGCTTCGGCTTGCGGCCGCCCTGGCGCCGCTATTGCAACTGCTGCTGGGGCTGCTCTGTTGGCGGTATCCCCCCAGCGACCTCCACCAGGCCTGGCTGCCGAAACTGGGGCTGACTCTGGATCTGGGCCTGGATGGCTTGAGCCTGCCGCTGGTGTTGTTGGCGGCCCTGTTGACCACGCTGGCGATTTTCGTCACCCCGATCGACCAATCCCGCCCGCGCCTGTTCTTCTGCCTGCTGCTGGCCACCAACCTGGGGGTGGTAGGGGCATTCCTGGCCCGCAACGCCCTGCTGTTTGTGCTGGCCTTCGAGCTGGTGTTGATTCCCACGACCTTGCTGGTGGCCATTTGGGGCGGAAGGCGGCGGGCCGGGGCCGCCATCCGCCTCGTGCTCTACGGCGCCGTCTCCGGGCTCTGCCTGCTGGCCGCCGTGCTGGCCCTGGGCTGGTTCAACAGCAACGGCGTCGATTTCAGTTACGAGTCGTTGGCCCAGGCCCAGCTCAGTGCCGGGCAGAGTCGCTGGATCCTGGCGTTGCTGCTGCTGGCCTGCGGCCTCAAGTTGCCGATCGCCCCCTTGCATGGCTGGCAGCCCTTCAGCTACGCCGAGTCCCCCATTCCCGTGGTGATGTTGCTCAGCGGCGTGGTGTCCAAGCTCGGGGCTTACGGTTTGCTGCGCTTTGGGGTGGGCTTTCTGGGCGACACCTGGGTGGCCTGGTCCCCCTGGATTGCCGCGGCTGGCGCCTTGAGTGCCATCTACGGAGCCCTCAATGCCATCGGCCAGGCCGATATCCGCCGCCTGATGGCCTATAGCTCCCTGGGACACATGGGTCTGCTGGTGCTGGGATTAGCGGCGGCGACCCCCTTGAGTCTGCAGGGATCGGTCGCCCAGATGCTTGCCCACGGCTTGATTGTGGCCCTGCTGTTCGCCTGTGTGGGACTGATTGAACGCAAGACGGGCACCAGCACCATTGCCGAGCTTTCTGGCCTGCTTAATCCCCTGCGGGGCCTGCCCTTGACCATGGCCCTGCTGCTATTGGCCCTGATGGCGGCGGCCGGCATTCCGGGCCTGGCCGCTTTCCCCGCCGAGCTGCTGGTTTTTGTCGGCAGCTGGAGCGCCTTTCCCCAGGCCACCCTTGTGGCCCTGGTCGCCTCGGGCTTTACGGCGGTCTATGCGGTGCGGCTGTTCAACCGCGTCGGCTTCGGGCGCCTAGACAACCAGCGCGCCGATTGGCCCCTCACCAGCTGGGCGGAGCGGGCGCCGGTGCTGCTGCTGGCGGTCCTGGTGGTGGCCTCGGGCCTCTGGCCCCGGGCCCTTACCGGCTGGAGCGAAACCACCACCGCTTCCTTGGCCCTGCGCACCATGCCCCCTTCCCCCTGGAGCATTTCCTCTTCCCTTTCCTCCGCTTCTCCTAACGCTGCCCCCACCTTTGAGGTCTTGGCTTCATGACTCCCACCACCCTTGTCGAGCCCACCGCCCCGGCCCCAAGCCCGATTCCGCCCTCCGAGCATCGTTTTGCCGAGATAATCCACCGGCTGGAGGCCGGCGGCTCGATGCTGCCCGACACGCCGGAAAACCTCAAGCAGATCATCGGTATTTACAAGGCCTATGCGGTGCCGATGGATTTCTATTGGCGCGATCTGCTCTATATCGCCGAGCAGGTGTTTCTTGAACCGCTGCCGGCGTTCAAATACTTCTTGCCCCAGGAGTATCTGGATCGGCCTAATACTTATGCCGGCGATGGGTCCAGTCTCAGGGTTTGGCGCGGAGCGGCCACGGCCCATCCCGAGCTGCTGGAGTTTATGGAGAAGGGTGAAACCGGGGCCATGCCCAAGTTGTGGCACCACCTTTGGCATGACCGCATCAACATGGAATTTGCCGAGGCCTGCATGCAGGCCATGTTCTGGCACCAGGACATGGGGGGCCGTTTCAACGAATATCTTGATTCGGATGCCTACCGCGCCAATGCAGATCGAGCGATTAAGGCCTATTTCCGCCACAATCCGCTAATGCTTGGGCTCTATGGGGTTTTCCCGGAGATGTTCCTTGAGAAGGTGAAACAACTCAGCTACTACGCCAATCTTGGCCTGTTCTGGGAGGTGATGGCGCCGGTGTTCTTTGAGATGTCCGATCTCTATGATGAAGGTGCGCTCACCAGCGTCCAGCAGGCGATGGAGTTTTTGGTCAACGGCATCTTTGCTGTGGCAGGCCAGCCCATCTACCACAAGGTGCAAATCGCTGGCGAGTGGTTTGACATTGTACCCAAGGCTGAGGGCATGACCTGGTTGCATGAAGCAGCCCTTCCCTATGTGGAAGCTGTTTTCTATCGCGGTTTTCCTTTTAGGGGCACCAAGAGTTATAATGCCCAGGTGCACCAGATTCCAGATAAACAGGCTGATTTCCACT
>Ga0207941_1000538_pt1 | contig 11262 bp, 10 predicted proteins | sample LakMenEpi13Sep12_FD_150695 | JGI IMG/M metagenome (GOLD analysis project Ga0207941, IMG submission 150695) | Freshwater microbial communities from Lake Mendota, WI - 13SEP2012 deep hole epilimnion (SPAdes) | ecosystem: Environmental > Aquatic > Freshwater > Lake > Epilimnion/Euphotic zone ...
TGAAGCTCTTCATATGCAGGTGATCCTGGTGTTGGGTTTCGCTTAATCACGTAGTACTGCTGACCCCATGTCCACAAGTTTGTTGTTGACCAGTAAATCAAAACACCAACTGGAAAGTTAACACCTGTGATTGCGAAAATAATTGGGAATGCGTACAACATAATTTTTTGTTGTTGCAACATCATGTTGTTTGATGAATCCATCTTTGGCATTCCCTTTGTCATTAATTGACGCTGGGTTGTAAATGTCGTTAATGACATAAATGCAATGAGGAAAATTGTTACAAGTTTTACAGTTCCAATATCTGAACCTAAAAATGTTTGTGAAATTGGTGCGCCGAAGAACTCAGCTTGCGCTGCACTAATTCCATCTTCTTTTGTTAAGACACCCTTGGTGTCAATTGGAACTTTTCCAATTCCGTTAAGAACTGTAAATAATGCAAAGAAGATTGGTGCTTGAGCCAAGATTGGAAAACATGATGCCAGTGGGTTTGTCTTGTGCTCTTTATAGAGCTTCATCATCTCTTCTGATTGTTTTTGGCGATCATCCTTGTACTTCTTTTGAATCTCCTTCATGTGTGGTTGAAGGGCGGTTAATGCACGCTGGCTTTTGATCTGCTTAACAAATAGCGGAATTAAAATAATACGGATGATGATTACAAGACCGATGATTGCAAGTGACCAAGAAACACCGCTGTCGGTTCCAAAGATTGGGGTTAGCGCTTTGTGAATCGTGACAATTACCCAAGAAACAGCGATATATAAGGGGTTTAGGATGCTATCCATTAACTGTTACCTTCTCCTTCGGAACTGCATAATCAACACCACCGTGTGACCATGGATTACAACGCAATAAACGCCAGACGCTCATTGCAACACCTTTTACTCCGTACGCTTCAATTGCAGAGACTGCATATGAAGAACATGACGGGTAGTACTTACAACGTGGTCCAAACATCGGAGAGATCCATTTCTGATACACCTTTATAGGAGCGATCAAGATTTGTCTCACTTTTGTTCTGCCTTCTCGGAAAACTTTTTTAGAAGTTGTCCGACAATCTTTGTTACCTCATCTGACGTAGCTGCACTTTGTGCACTATTGAGCGCTCGGATTACTAACAAACCACCAGTTGGAAGTTGTGGGTAAATCTCACGCAGTGTGTGACGAACCTGGCGAGCAATTCGGTGACGAGTTACAGATCCACCAACATTTTTACTGATGATCAGTCCGGCGCGAGCAGGTTGATCTAGTTGGGTTGGGTAGAGGTATCCGACAAAGTTAGAAGTTGAGAATCTCAACCCACTCTTTGTTGCACGCGCGAAATCGGCGCTCTCTGTAAGACGTGCGCTTTTTGCAAGCACGGGTATCGGTTATAAACCCTTATGCAGAAAGCTTGGCGCGACCCTTGCCGCGACGAGCAGAAAGAACTGCACGACCAGCACGTGTAGCCATGCGAGCACGGAAACCATGCTTCTTGGCGCGACGGCGTGTGTTTGGTTGGAAGGTGCGCTTTGTCATGAAAAACTCCTAATAATGAAAATCTACTGCGGGCCAGAAATACGGGGGAAGCAAGGGTGTAACGGTAGAGGTCTGGGGATAAGCGGGTCAAACTGGCTGCAGATGGGGTGAGGACTGGTCCGAGTTGTGGATAACCAGTTGCTTTTTCCGGCAAACCCCTCTACTTTTCACTCCCGTCCACAGGCAAAGCGCTTTTGATGGGTTTTTGTAGGGCTCAACCTGGGGTTTAGACCACAGGGTGTGGATAACCCTGTGGATGAAGAATGTGGGGTGATCCCCAGGAATTGAGGCCGTGGTGAACGTTAAGGAAGTCGAGCTAACCACGCTCTGGGGCCGAGTTATTGAAGAGGTAGCGATCAATGCGCCTCAACACCGAGCGTTCTTGCAGTTAACAAAACCTCTTGGGCTTCTTCATAATGATGATCAAACAACTTTGTTGGTTGCAGCGCCTAATCTTTTTGCAAAAGATGTCTTAGAAAGTCGCTTACGTACAGTTGTTAGCGAAGTTTTAACCCGCGAACTTGGTTCGACCACAAATATCGCCGTTACGGTTGATGAAACTCTAGAAGTTGTCTCATCCTCAACACCAGAAGTTGAAATTGAATTTGTTACACCTAAGTCTGGAACTGGACGAGATGATGCGCCGGTTCTAAAAACGACAGATACATCTGCATTAAACCCTCGTTATATTTTTGAAACATTTGTTATCGGCGCATCAAATCGTTTTGCGCACGCCGCCGCGGTTGCTGTTGCCGAAGCACCAGCTAAGGCTTACAACCCGTTGTTTATTTATGGTGAGTCTGGTTTGGGTAAGACTCACTTATTGCACGCGATTGGTGCTTACGCGCAAGAATTGTACGGAAATGTGCGTGTTAAGTATGTTTCATCTGAAGAGTTCACAAATGACTTTATTAACTCGATTCGCGATGATAAAGCGTCTGCTTTCCAACGCCGTTATCGCGATCTAGATATTTTGTTGGTTGATGATATTCAGTTCTTAGAAAATAAAGAACGTACACAGGAAGAGTTCTTCCATACATTTAATACTTTGTATAACGCAAACAAGCAGATAGTTATTTCTAGTGACCGCCCACCAAAGCAATTGACGACTCTTGAAGATCGTTTACGTTCGCGTTTCGAATGGGGTTTGATCACAGATATTCAACCGCCAGAACTAGAAACACGTATCGCGATTCTTCGCAAAAAAGCCGCCCAAGATAAATTAAACGCACCTGATGATGTTTTGGAATTTATTGCAAGTAAGATTTCAACAAATATTCGCGAACTTGAAGGTGCTTTGATTCGTGTGACCGCTTTTGCATCACTTAACCGACAAAGTGTTGATATGTCACTTGCTGAAATTGTTTTGAAAGATTTGATTCCTAATGAATCGAATCCTGAAATCACTGGGGCAACAATCATGGCCCAGACCGCGGCGTACTTCAGTCTGACTATTGATGATTTATGTGGAACTTCTCGATCTAGAGTTTTAGTAAATGCTCGCCAGATCGCGATGTATTTGTGCCGAGAGCTCACCGAGCTTTCATTGCCGAAGATCGGCCAAACATTTGGTGGGCGTGACCACACAACGGTCATGCACGCCGATAGAAAAATCCGTCAATTAATGGCTGAGCGTCGTTCGATCTATAACCAGGTCAACGAACTCACCACCCGCATCAAACAGCAGGCTAGATAAACCCGGTTGGTTTGGGCTATATGTCCGAATTGCCACTCTTTACCCCCAGTTGGGGATAACTTGGGGATAACTTGGGTACTTGTAGGAAAATCCGTGGATAACCACGGTGGAGATGAAGTGAAAGGGGTGTGTGTGCATATGAGTGATCGGCCAACCTGTATTTATCCACATTCTCTCCCACCTGTTACCCACACCTTATACAAAGGCAATCCCCGCGCTGAACTGGGGTTTTACGGTTTATCAACAGAAAAAAGCTCTAGTTACTACGACTACCTTTATATACATACATCCAGTTACGCGAATAACCTTTCCACTTCAGAAAAGATCCGAGGGTAGAGATGAAATTTACAGTCGAACAATCAGCGTTAACCGATGGCGTTAACTGGGTTTCCCGTTCTCTATCAACCCGACCAATAAAAACTGAACTACTTGGAATAGTTATTGATGCAACCGGTAATGAAGTGTTCTTGTCGGCATCTGATTTAGAAACAGCAAGTAAGGCGCATTTTGCAGCAGAGGTAAAAGAACCAGGCAAGGTTTTAGTTTCAGGAAAATTACTAGCTGAAATTTCACGATCATTACCTAATAAGCCAATCACTTTTGCTTTAGATGGTTCACGTGTTTTAGTAACTAGCGGCAGCGCAAAATTTACCTTGCCAACTTTGTCGGTTGATGAGTACCCAAACCTTCCAGAGCTTCCAGATTCAACTGGAACAGTTTCAAGTGACACATTTGCAACCGCGGTTGCACAAGTTGCAGTTGCAGCAGGTCGTGACGATTCACTACCAACACTTACAGGTGTACATGTAGAAATCAATGAAGAAACAATTACTTTCGCGGCAACCGATCGTTACCGTTTAGCGGTGCGCGAAATACAGTGGGCACCAACTGCTCCAAACACAACAACAACGGCGTTATTACGTGCTCGCACAATCGAATCTGCCGCTAAATCACTTACTGGTTCTAAAAACGTTTCTCTTTCTTTTGCGCCCAACACAAGCAATGATCGTTTAGCTGGTTTTGCAGGCGATGGAAAAACAATGACATCACGTATGTTGGATGGCACTTTTCCTCCATACCGCCATTTGTTGCCACAAGAGATAACAACAACAGCACTTATTGAAGTTGCAACTCTTCTAGATTCAGTTCGCCGTGTTGCACTTGTTACAGACAAAACCGTTCCACTACGTCTTGATTTTGCAAACAACACCTTGTCACTAGAAGCTGGAGCAGGCGAGGAAGCGCAAGCAACTGAAGCCATTGAGATCCTATTAACCGGCGAACCAATCTCGATTGCTTTTAACCCAACATTTCTAGCAGATGGGTTAAACGCTGTTCAAACAAAGTTTGTTCAAATCTCATTTACTGGATCAAACAAACCAGCAATCTTGATGGGTAAAAGCGACAAAGATGGTGCGCTAGTTGAAAACTATCGCTACTTATTAATGCCAATGCGTTACGCATCTTAACCCCAGGTACTTCATGCGCATTAACAAGTTGGCACTGACCAACTTTCGTTCATATAACTCTTTAGAGTTGGAGCTCCAACCCGGGGTAATTACTTTTATTGGCGATAACGGTTCCGGTAAAACTAATATCGCTGAATCCCTTATCTATCTAGCTTTCCTATCTTCACACCGAGTTTCAAACAATGTTCCACTCATCTCACTTGGAAACCAACAAGGGATTATTCGAGCAGAAGTTCAACGCGAAGACCGCACCTTACAAATTGACCTAGAGATCAATGCAAGCAAAGCCAATCGTGCACGTATTAACGGAAACCCAACTCGAAGCCAACGCGAAATTCTTGGCGCAATTCAAATAGTTTATTTTTCACCTGAAGATTTAGATCTAGTCCGCGGGGAACCTGGAACCCGCCGCGATTTCTTAGACCGTTTGTTAATCACCAGAACCCCCCGTTTAGCTGGGGTAATTAGCGATTATGAGCGGGTAGTAAAACAACGAAACGCACTTTTAAAAACCAGAACATCGGCAGCAGCACTTGCTCCTTGGAATGAACAACTAATCAAATTAGGCGCAGAACTAACCGCCGAACGTATTGCGTTAATCGAAGCACTTAACCCATATGTTGCGCAGAATTATGCAAACTTAAATGAAGTAAAACCGGCATCTATTTCATACAAATGCAGTACCGAAGGCGTCACTAAAGATATCAATACAAACATCTCGGTTCTAACCAAACGTTTAGAAGAAGTGGCCTACCAAGAAATCGAACGTGGAGTTTCTTTGATTGGTCCCCACCGCGATGACTTACATTTACAACTAGGTGATTTTCCGGCAAAAGGTTATGCAAGCCATGGTGAATCATGGTCTATGGCTATCTCACTTCGAATTGGTTCCTTTAATTTGTTAAAATCCGAAGGCGCGTCACCAATCTTGATACTAGATGATGTTTTTGCCGAACTTGATACCTCTCGCAGAATTCAATTAATGTCAGCTACACAATTAGCGGAACAAACTTTCATTACCGCCGCGGTTGAAAGCGACTTACCAGCAGAATTGTTAACCCAAAAGTTTTACGTAACACCCGGAGTTGTGAAGAAAGGAAAGAGTTAATGACAAAACGCGACTTAGCTCTAGATCTTTTTAAAACATTTAAAACAGGTGTAACCCGTAAACCAAATAAACCAGCACCAACGCCACGAGTCGGACAACCTGGTGACCCCGAATTAATCGGTGGTGTTCTAAACGATTTAATTTCTGATCGGGATTGGGATTCTGGACTTGCCGAAGGAAATCTGTTTGTTAATTGGCAAAAAATTGTTGGTGATGAAATTGCACAACACGCACAACCAATTTCGATCTTAGATAATGTTTTAACAATTCAAAGCTCATCAACAGCATGGGCAACACAATTGAATTTAATTGCGGCTGATTTATTGGCAACGATCCAAAAAGATGCCACTGGGGTTCTTATTGAAAGATTGGCCATCATTGGCCCACAGACCCCAACCTGGAAAAAAGGCATCCGCACCATCCGCAACGCTCGCGGCCCTAGAGACACCTATAACTAATCTAAGGCCACTACTCACCCTCAACTCCACGCTCAAAGTTCGTCTATACCCGTCCACAGGGCTTTTTTCGGCTATGTATTCCCGCCATTTATGACTAGGATAATGGCATTCCGAGAGGCAAACCCTCTCCAAAAGCCTTTACAGGCGATTTGAGCGATTTACAGGGAAGGAGTTGTGATGGCCGAGAACTCATATAACGCCAGCAACATCACCGTCCTAGAAGGTCTAGAGGCGGTCCGAAAGCGCCCAGGCATGTACATCGGATCCACGGGCGAGCGAGGCCTTCACCACCTGGTCTACGAAGTTGTCGATAACTCAGTTGATGAAGCTTTAGCGGGTTACTGCACCGAAATTAATGTCACCTTGTTGGCAGATGGCGGAGTCGAAGTAATCGATAACGGCCGTGGAATCCCAGTTGATATTCACCCAGTTGAGAAAAAACCAGCACTCGAAGTTGTTCTTACTGTTTTACACGCAGGCGGAAAGTTTGGCGATGGTGGGTACTCAGTTTCTGGCGGACTACACGGTGTAGGTATCTCAGTTGTAAACGCACTCAGCACCGATCTTTCAGTAATTGTGCAACGCGATGGAAGTTTTTGGTACCAAGATTACAAATTAGGTGTACCAACTGCGCCGGTGCGAAAAGGTGATGCATCAAAATCTAACGGAACAACCGTTCAATTCTGGCCATCAAAGGAAATTTTCGAAACAACCGATTTTTCTTTTGAAATTTTATCTACTCGTTTTCGTGAAATGGCTTTTCTTAACAAAGGTTTGATTTTAACGTTAACCGATATGCGCCAAGGCCATGTTGATGAAAAAGGCGAGCAATTAACAGTCCGTTATCAATACCAAGGTGGTATCGCAGATTTCGTAAAACACCTCAATTCAACCCGCGGTGAAACACACAAATCAATTATCTCTTTTGCTTCAGAAGATAAAAAGAACAAAATTGCTCTAGAAGTTTCCATGCAATGGAACGCTGGTTTCTCAGAATCTGTTTATACCTTCGCAAACACTATTCATACCCACGAAGGTGGAGCACATGAAGAAGGTTTCCGTACCGCGCTAACATCGATTGTTAATAAGTTTGGCGAAGAACAAGGTTTTATTCGCAAGAAGGAAGATCGTCTAACAGGTGATGATGTCCGTGAAGGTTTAACTGCAATTGTTTCGATTAAGTTAGCCGACCCTCAGTTTGAAGGACAAACAAAAACAAAACTAGGTAACTCAGAAGCAAAAACATTTACGCAAAAAATTGTTAATGAAGAATTAACGACATGGTTTGAGCAAAACCCCGCAGAAGGCAAGGAAATCGTGCGTAAAAGCATCGATGCCGCCGCAGCTCGAGTTGCAGCACGCAAAGCTCGCGATTTAAGTCGTAACCGAAAAGGTTTACTAGAAGGCCGCGGAATGCCAGGCAAGTTAGCTGATTGCCAATGGACCGACCCAATTAAGTGTGAGCTTTATATTGTCGAAGGTGATTCTGCGGGTGGTTCAACAAAGGGCGGCCGTGATTCACGCAACCAAGCAGTATTGCCAATCCGAGGAAAGATTTTGAATGTTGAAAAAGCGCGTATCGACCGTGTACTTCAAAACAATGAAGTTCAAGCGTTAATTACCGCACTCGGTACAGGTGTGCATGATGATTTTGACATTAACAAACTGCGTTACCACAAGATTATTTTGATGGCTGATGCTGACGTTGATGGTCAACACATCCGCACATTGCTACTAACTTTACTGTTCCGTTTTATGCGCCCATTAATTGAGCAAGGTTTTGTTTACTTCGCACAGCCTCCTTTGTATAAATTAAAGTGGGCCGGAAAAGATCCAGTTGAATATGCATTCAGCGATCGCGAACGCGATGGAATGATCGAACTAGGTGTAGCTGCGGGAAAACGCTTACCTAAAGATGATGGAATCCAGCGTTTCAAAGGTTTAGGTGAAATGCCAGCGAAAGAGTTGTGGGATACAACAATGGATCCAGAACACCGCGTGCTTGTACGTGTAACTCTTGATGATGCAGCAGCAGCTGATGATTTGTTCTCAGTCTTAATGGGTGAAGATGTAGAAAAGCGCCGCGCATTTATTCAGCGCAACGCTAAAGATGTTAGGTTCTTGGATATCTAATGGATGCGTTAAACCCAAACAACCTAGAAAACTTCGACAAGATTGATACTGTTGATCTGCAAGTCGAAATGGCGCGTTCATATCTTGATTACGCGATGTCAGTTATCGTCGGTCGTGCATTGCCAGATGTTCGTGATGGATTAAAGCCAGTTCACCGCCGCGTTCTGTATGCAATGTACGACGCTGGTTATCGCCCAGATAAGGGTTACTACAAGTCTTCACGCATCGTCGGTGACGTAATGGGTAATTACCACCCACACGGTGACACCGCGATTTACGACTCTGTTGTGCGTTTAGCTCAACATTGGTCACTTCGTTATTTATTGATTGATGGAAACGGAAACTTCGGATCCCCAGGTAATGATCCAGCGGCGGCGATGCGTTACACAGAAGCCCGTTTATCTCCTATCGCGATGGAGATGATGCGCGATATCGATGAAGACACCGTTAACTTTATTCCTAACTATGACGGCCGTTCACAAGAGCCAACAGTTCTACCAAGTCGTTTACCGAACCTATTAGTTAATGGTTCTGCAGGTATCGCCGTTGGTATGGCCACAAATATTCCGCCACACAACCTGCGTGAAATTGGCGAAGCGGTTATTTACTCACTTGAACATCCCGAGATGAAGCAAGATGAGCTGCTTAGTCATTTAATCAAAATTGTTAAAGGTCCAGATTTTCCTACAAAAGGTTTAATCGTTGGTCGAACTGGCATCGAAGAGGCATACCGCACAGGTCGCGGATCAATCACAATGCGCGCAGTTGTTCAGGTTGAAGAAATCAATAAGCGAACATGTCTTGTTATCAGCGAACTTCCTTATCAAGTTAACCCAGACAATCTGGCGTTAAAGATCGCAGAGTTAGTTAAAGATGGAAAAATTAAGGGAATCGCCGATGTTCGCGATGAAGGTAATGAACGTTTAGGCCAACGCCTTGTAATCGTCTTACAACAATCTGCAATTCCAAAGGTTGTTCTTAATAACTTGTACAAGCAAACACAACTACAGGACACATTTGGTGCAAACATGTTGGCACTTGTCGATGGTGTTCCTCGTACCTTGCGTCTTGATGAATTTATTCGTTACTACATCGAACACCAGATCGAAGTAATTGTTCGTCGTACCAAATACCGTTTAACAGAGAAAGAAAAACGCGCACATATTTTGCAAGGTTACCTAAAGGCACTGGACGCACTTGATGCGGTTATCGCCTTAATTCGGGCATCTACAACCCCCGAAGAAGCTCGCACAGGGTTGATGAAGCTGTTATCTGTTGATGAAATTCAAGCTAACGCTATTTTGGATATGCAACTGCGTCGTATCGCAGCTTTGGAGCGCCAGAAGATTAACGATGAATACGACGGCTTAATGGCTGACATTGTTGAACTTAACAAGATCCTTGCAAGCCCTGAAAAACAACGCGAAATTGTTAAGACAGAGCTTGCAGATTTGGTAGCAAAGTATGGCGATGAGCGTCGCACACAAATCATCGCAAGTGAAGGTGATTTCAGCGCTGAAGATTTGATTCCAGATCAAGATGTAGTTGTAACAATTACGCGCGGTGGATATTCAAAGCGCACCATGGCAGATCTTTACCGATCACAACGCCGTGGTGGTCGCGGAGTAAAGGGTGCGGCACTAAAGGAAGATGATGTTGTAGATCATTTCTTCGTAGCTTCGACTCATGATTGGTTGTTGTTCTTTACCAACCAAGGTCGTGTGTACCGCGCAAAGGTTCACGAACTACCTGATGCAGGTCGCGATGCGCGCGGACAACATGTTGCAAATCTGATGGCATTTAAACCAGATGAGAAAATTGCTGAAGTGCTGTCTTTAAAGGATTACACAATTTCGCCATACCTAGTGCTTGCAACGCGCAATGGTTTGGTTAAGAAGACACCTTTAAGTGAATACGACTCACCTCGTACTGGTGGATTGATTGCAATTACATTAAAACCAGGCGATGAAGTTGTATCTGCATCTTTGATCAACACCGATGATGAACTGTTGTTAGTTTCAACAAAGGGAATGTCATTACGTTTTACTGCAGATGATGAATCACTGCGTTCAATGGGACGTTCAACAAGTGGTGTTATCGGAATGAAGTTCCGTGCCGGCGATGACTTGTTAACCATGGCGCGCGTTAATGCCGATCTTGCCAAGGATTCATTTGTGTTTACAGCTACCGATGGTGGTTACGGAAAGAAAACCCCAATCGATGAATACCGATTACAGGGTCGCGGCGGAATTGGAATTAAAGCCGCCAAGATTGATGAGAATTCACGTGGATCCCTTGTTAGCGCATTGGTTCTACGTGATGAAGATGAGATCCTTGCGATTACATCGGCAGGAACTGTCATGAGAACCCCTGCAGCCGAGGTCCGTCAGACCGGCCGCGACAGCATGGGTGTTCGCCTGGTTAACCTTGATGAAGGTGTGAGCCTGTTATCAGTGACCAAGAACGGCGAAGATGAGATTTCCGCGAAAAGTTAGTATGGTTCGCATCCTGAGTTAGACGCTCTAATTTCCAGCGGGCTTTGCTCGTTTTGGGAGTTAGTGAAGTTCAAGGTAATCTTGGCACTTCGCGCAATAAAGAGAAATCTTTACTGCGGGCCCATAGCTCAGCCTGGTTAGAGCGCTTCCCTGATAAGGAAGAGGTCGGTGGTTCAAGTCCACCTGGGCCCACCCGTTCTAATACGGGGACCTAGCTCAATTGGTAGAGCACCGCCTTTGCAAGGCGGGGGTTAGGGGTTCGATTCCCCTGGTCTCCACAGTTGTTTTGTTTTAATTCCGATATCTAAATGGTGCTTAAAAATTCAGCGAATCTAAAGTACATCGGAATTCCAACAATCAAGTTAAATGGAAATGTAATTCCAAT
>Ga0207941_1000541_pt1 | contig 11209 bp, 9 predicted proteins | sample LakMenEpi13Sep12_FD_150695 | JGI IMG/M metagenome (GOLD analysis project Ga0207941, IMG submission 150695) | Freshwater microbial communities from Lake Mendota, WI - 13SEP2012 deep hole epilimnion (SPAdes) | ecosystem: Environmental > Aquatic > Freshwater > Lake > Epilimnion/Euphotic zone ...
CCTGCCGTTCACCGCCATGGCGATGGTGCTGGGCGTCGGCGGACCGGAGGGCGCACAGCTCACGAGCATGGCCACGGTGCTGGTGGCGGCCCTATCCGGATTGCTCACGGCCCGAGCCGCCAATGCGCTGAGCACGCTGGTGCGAGGTCTTTGGCGTGAACGGGTTGGCTCAGGGGAGTGAAGAGAGCAAGCTGGCCAGGCAGCGTCTGGGGTGGCGGAGCAGTCAGTTAATGGTGGCCTGTCCACTCAAGAGGTGTGTTTGCTGGCATTTTCTCAGGGAACTCTACCTATCAACTCACAATCCTCTGAGTAAGTCAAAGCCCGTCTGTTCACGGATAACATCAGATACAATCTCAGCACGACTTCGGGCAACCTGATCGTTAAGATCCAAAATCTTCCGACATGAACGAAGGCTGCTCTTCCAAGATGGATTCCCTTTCCAAGCCAAAAGTGCTCCTTTGGCTGACGAGAAGACCCTATAGATGAGACCCGATGACTTCTCCACTTCAAGATCTACAGCTTGCACAAATCTCGACGAAAAGCTAGGATCGCCAAGAAAGACATAATTGTCCTGCTGGAGTATGCCACTGCCATTAATATAATGTGCGTTCTTTTCGGCCCGCGGCCGATTGCGCTGGCTGACTTGATGAAGTACCTGTCCCGGAACCGCGATCTCTTCTACACGAAAACCACCAAATAAATACCAGCCATGCTCTCCAGTGAATCCTTGCCAACCCCCGCCATTATTCCTCCAAAGCAGCCCCCAGAAGAGAAGGATGTCGCCCTTCGTGACTCCTTTAAGTGATCGAGCTCGCGGATTGGAACAGCTGTCTCCGTAGCTCAGTTCATCCCAGCAAGGGTCAGCATGCGTATAAATTGGGTTGTCATCGCGAACACGCACAAAAGGGAGTGCATGGCACGAGTATTGCTGTGATGACTCGGAAATGCTGGAAGGGAAAGACACGAAGACCCAAGGTCTATCATCAAAGACTGGACTTCGAGCTCTATATCTGTGGCTCATATTCGAACCGACCTTGACAAGATAGATAGCAGTCATTTAAGGCTCCAAGTCCAATGCACAATACTTGACTCTGCTCTGACCAGCTAACGCTCTAGATCAGCGGCGCAGCTTGCCTGCGTCCGCTGGATCTAGATGTTAGAAGCTCTAGAATTATTGAATTGCTGAAGTACGGATGCCGCAATGGCCTTATCAAGCTCATCACCAGCGTTCTGGACCCGCATCAGCCAATAGCTTAGCTCGTCTCCTGATAGGGCACTTGCAGACCAAATCACAGCACGCCGACTCCATGGCGAATTGTTCTGCCATGTCTCTTTCTGCTCACGAACCCAGTCTATGTACCCAAGCGATTTAGCTAGCAGTGCCTGGGATCTAACGCCGAGGAGTTCTGTGCTGTTGTTCGCAAAATCAGATATCTCGTCCCTAAGCGGTCCCGCCATCCTCTGGATTAACACATAATTCAGCCATATCTGGATATATGGGAGAGACCATAGATCGGAGCACTGCAATCCATCGATCAACCTTCTACCAACCGCCTCTTCATAACCATTGGATGTAGTGGCCAGAATATAATATGAGACTTCTCTCATCACCGGTGCGAGAATTGGCAAGTTTTCCAATACTGCCTCACGAAGCAAACCGGTTTTCAGGACTGTTGCTTTCCTTAGAATGTACTTTATAGTTCCGAGGTGAATTGGCTCCGACTCCAAGCACTCGACAAAAAGCTCAGCTAGGCTGTTTCGCTCAGCCTCGTTATCGGACTCACTAAGCTCTTCCGCTGCACCTTCGTAGAGGTCAATAACTCGCTGAAGATGTCTTAGTCTGTCTTCCTTAGACTTTTCAGCTATTTCGCTTGGGTCGATTAGTTCATCTTCGATAAACTGACCGACTTCCTTGATTCTTGTTTTGTTGGTTTGCAATGAGAGTCTGTGTGCTGTGTAGAGGTATTCAGTAAGGTCGTGGATAATCCTAAGACAGCTTGACCTGCTAGAAGAGAAAATTCGAAAGTCATCGACATACCGTGTGTGGATATATCCTCTTCGCATTAGAAAGCTATCTACGTCGCTCAAGCAGGCTTCAGCAAAATGAGATGATGCACTTGGCCCGACGGGAATTCCGCGTGAATGTCCCCTTGTAAAATTCATAAGGATATTTTCGATATTCTTAGATCTCTCAGCAGTAACTCCTGCAGTTTCAAGAGCATTTCGTAGGCGATGATGGCTAATGTGATTGTAGAAGTCAGCAATATCGGCAGTAAGCACAAATGAGTAATCACCACTCTCGGCAAGCTCCCGGGATCTTGAGTGAAAGTCATCCCAGCCATTGCTTTCCTTATATAGACTTCCCTTTGAATCCTTTGCAACACGATAGGAGCACGCTACTCTCTGCTCATCGGGTACACGCATTGACTCAATCTCGTCTGCCGCTTCATATGCAAGCGCAAGATATACTATTGAATCAATTGGATCTAGTTGCACTGCAACCCTGAAATTTGAATCCTGTTTTGGGACCAAGATCCTTCTGGGTGGTCGCCCTTCGTAGGCACTTAAGTCATAATCTGAGATGGTTCTCTTAAGCTCTTCCCAGCTGTGCTTAATTGCCTCATACTCAAAAGGAACCGGGAAGATATCCGTGTCTCCATATCGTCGGATATGAGTAATCGCCCAATCCAGTGAATCTGTTCTGAGGTTGTCCATGGTCAAAAAGTTCGGATGCTTCTAACGCTGTATGGGCGGGTCCGGTATCCGCTCTGCGGTTGGTGCCGTTGTCGGCCTATGCAGCCGATGGGAAGCCGGCAACTTGCTCCAAAGGGCTTGCGGTGCAATGGGACTGGGGGATTGTACGGTTGGGATGTGGGGATTTTATACGGACCCGGTATCGCCGGCGTCGCTTTTCGAGTTCTTTTCAGGAAATCTGGCGGACTGGTGACATCCATTGGCCCATGAATGAGGTCGTGCGCACACATCATTGTCCGTATGCAAGCACCGACAACTTAGACCTGCGCTGCGCGCCGAGGAAGCAGTCGGCCTTGACAAGCAAGCATTGCCATGGCCGAACTCAGCCGACCCAAATAGATCAGCTCGCTCTTTGCCGGCTTTCAGAATGATCTGTATGAAGATCAAAAAGCTGCCTGATCACCTGATCAGCCGCCGAACCAGCGGCCTGATCAGGTTGCTGATCCGGCGTGATCGCCCAGCCGCCGGTCAGGGCTTTACCGTGGCCAGCGCCGCCTTCGCCTTGACCACCACATCCGCCGGCAGGCTGATGAAGCCCAGGCCCGGTGCCATCGCCTGGGCCGGTTCCGAGAGGGTGTAGCTGAACACCTTGTTCAGGGCATCATGCTTGGCGCCATTGCCGCTCTTGTAGAGCAGGATCCAGCTGAAGGTCACGATCGGATAGCCCTTCGGTGGATTGGGATTGGAACCGATCAGGTCGGGGCCCAGATCGATCGAGGCCAGGGCCTCCTGGCCGCTGGCGAGGGTGGGTTTCACCACCTGTCCCGAAGCATTGGTGAGGGCGGCGGACTGAAGCGGTTCCTTCACGAATGCCTCCTCCACGTAGCCGATTCCCCCCTCCACCTGCAGCAACTGGGCCGCCACCCCCTCGTTGCCCTTGGCGCCGATGCCGGTGGGCCATTTCACGGTCTTGCCAGCCCCCACCGCATCCTTCCAGGCCGGGCTGATCGCCGCCAGGTGGGCCGTGAAGTTGGCGGTGGTGCCGGAGCCATCGGAGCGATGCACCACCCGGATCGGCTTGGCGGCGCAGCCGAGCTGGCTGTAGTTGTTGATCTTGCCGCTGAAGATGTCCACCAGCTGGGCCTGGCTGAGCTTCAGCTCACAGCCCTTTTGGTTGTAGGCCACCGCAATAGCGCCGGCCGTCATCGGGATCTGCACCACTCCCTGCGGCAGCTTGGCGATCTCCTCGGCCTTCATCGGCACATCACTGGCGCCGAAATCCACCGTGCGGGAAAGGAACTGACGCACCCCGGCCCCCGATCCCACCGACTGATAGTTCACCCGCACGCCCTGGCCGGCGAGTTCCTGGAACCAGCGCTGGTAGATCGAGGCGGGAAACGAGGCTCCGGCGCCATTGAGGGTGGTGGTGCCTCCGCAGCCCGAGAGAGCCAGAACTGCGGCCAGGCTGCCGGCCTTCGCCCCCCAGCGCCGGGCGGCAGCGCGGACAGTGGAGGGTGGCAACAGGCTGATGCGGGCCATCGGGAAGAAGGACAGGCTGCAGGCAACCTATAGCGGCTCTGCAGGCCTGGGGTTAAGAGAAAGGCCACTGGTCGGATGGGAGCGCAACGCCAAAGATTCCGAGGCAAAAACCCCGACATCAGGCGCTTCCCTGACCCATCGAGTGACGATTCACGAGGGGAATGACCACCGGCCCGTCCAGTCCAGGCGGCAGCCACTCCGCCTCCGTTCAAGCCACGGCGTTCAACGCGGTGGCACCGGAAGCCCATCCATGGCGGCGGGCTGGCGTTCGAGGGCCGCGATCATGGCGGGCGTTTCGCGGCGGAAACTGCGCAGTTGGTGATGGCGGGATCCGAATTCCTCCACCAACACCCGGCAGGCACTTTCGGGCATGGTGTGGTCGCCGCAGGTGAACACATCCACGGCGGCATAGCCCGATTCGGGCCAGCTGTGAAACGAGATGTGCGATTCAGCCAGGAGTGCCAACCCCGTGACGCCGTGGGGCTGGAAGTGGTGGCTGATCAGGTTGAGCAGGGTGGCACCAGCGCGCAGAGCGGCATTGCTGAGCGCAGCTCTCACAAAGTCTTCGTCATCGAGCTTGGCGCAATCGCAGCCATAAAGCTCAAGGATGCAATGCTTTCCAACCGTGTCCGCGATCGGAGCGGTGATTGGAGCTGGGGTCGCCGTGGCGATCGGCTTGACAACAATCTCATTCAGCTCATTCAGCTCATTCAGCTCATTGAGCGAGGTTGCCGGTGTCAGAGTGCTGCCGGCAGAGTCTGTGCTCCATCCAGGATTGGGATGGAAATAGCGAAAGGCGAAGCTCATCGTGGTGAAACCATGAACGAGGTGATCAAAGGGTGGTGAAGATCGTGGACGAACCCGATCAAACCACACTCCTCTTAACCTAACGCGTCTTCCGCCAGCCATCCGGGTGGATTGCCCCACCTCAACAGGTTCAGCCTGAGATCTGCTAAGGATTGGATCATCCCAGCCAGAGATCTGCCTAGCCTCAGATCAAACGAGGTCTTGGGATCCAGCCATGACGGCCTTGATGCGGGACTTCATGCGGGAAGCGCCGATGCAGGATGCCACCAGCCTGGCCGCCCAGGTCGGTGACGCCCAGGTCGGGGATGACACGGCCTCCGACGAACCGGCCTACGACAAATCGGTCGGCGACAAATCGGTCGGCGACGTTGCTCAACCCTCGCCGCTCGATCCTGTGCTGACCAGTCCTGTGCTGACCAGTCCTGTGCTCAGCAGTCCTGTGCTCAGCTGTCCTGCGTTGAGCAGTGGCGCCTACGCCTTGGATCTGATCCAGCGACAGGTCCGGCGGCTGGGGAAACTCCAGGGCGAGGTGCTGGCCGACCGCGACCCCGAGCCCCTGCACCAGCTGCGGGTGAGCCTGCGGCGGCTGCGCACCGCCCTCAGCCAGTTCGGGCCGGCCTTGGTGCTGCCGGAGAGCGTGACGGACCGCCGCATCGCTGCCGTGGCCCGGAGAACGGGCCTTTGCCGCGACCTTGATGTGTTGCAGCTGAGGCTGCAGCAGCAACTGCTGCCGAGGCTTCCTGACGACGAACAACAGGCTCTGGAGGGGCCGATGAAGCGCCTGGCCCGCGACAGGAGCCAGGCCTTCGACACCCTGAAGGAGGCCCTGCACAGCTCCCGCTACCTCAAGCTCCTGGCTCGCCTGCACAAATGGCAGCAGCGGCCCCGCTACACCCCCCTGGGCCAGCTTCCCCTGGCGGCCTGGCTCTACGACTGGCAGGCACCCTTCACCGCTGCCTTGTTTCTCCACCCCGGCTGGACGGTGGAGGATCCCACCGCGGAGGCCCTGCACGATCTGCGCAAACGAATCAAGGCCGCCCGCTATGCCCTCGAACACCTGGAGGATTGGTGCGAGCCCGCCCTGAAGGCCTGGATCCAGGAGCTCCGTCAGGCCCAGGAGCTCCTCGGCGAGCTGCACGATCTGCAGATCCTGAGCCACAGCCTCGCAGCTAGCGGAAACACCCTGAAGTCACACCGTCTGCCGGTGCTGCGCAGCGAGCTGGAAGGCCAGCAGGCCGAGCACTGGCTGCGCTGGCGCGAGCTGGCCCAGCGCCTTCAGCAGGACAGCCACCGGCGCGCCATCCACCGCCAGTTGCTGGAGCTCGGCCGCTGATCAGAGGCCCAACCCGAACACACTGCTCCCGCATCACCGAACTGTGACAACGGCACTGTGTCAACGGCGCAGCAGACTGAGCACGTTGCTCGCTTCCGCCATGCCCGGATCCGACTCCTCCATGGGCCCCTTCTTCGAAACCCTCTGGCAGGGCGAAAGCATCGGCGATGGCGCTGATGTGGGTGAGGCGCTCCTGGCCTATCGGGCCGTGCGGCCTGGTGAAGATGAGTGGGATGGTGACTGGCAGGCACTTCTGAGCTCCTGCGACGCCGACCCCCATCTGCTGCGCTACGCCAGCTTCGAGGCTTTCCTCGACAATGCCGATGCCTTGGAGCGCATCCCGGTGAGCGCCGCCATGATCGCCACTGCCCTGGCCCACGAACGATGAGAAACAGGCCCTGCCAGCCCCTGCCGGCCAGCGGTGGCCCCACCCTCGGATGCCTTCTAACGGCAAGTGGGAAGAGAGTTGAGAGAAAGCAAGAGGTGAAGCGAAACCGCTTCAAAATGGGAGCATGAGTGACCCCGAGAGCAGTGGCGCCCCTATCGAAAGCGCCCCCATCGAAAGCGCCTCCATCCAAAGCGGCCTCGGCCGTTACCGGGTGCGGGCCGTGGACGGGGCCGAGTACAGCGCCCCCGATCAGGTGGCGGGACCCCGGTTCGAGCGGCGCGATGAGGCCGAGCGCTACGCCGATGCCCAGGGGCGGATCAGCGAGCGGAGCATGATCGTGGAAAAGCTGGCGGCAGCGGGCTGCTGGCTGCCCCTTGGCACCGTGGGCTGAGGCGGATCGCCTGGATCCTGGTGTTCAGGGCATCAGCCTGTGCCATCGAGGGCTGCGTCATCCCTCGCCACCTCCGGAGCATCTCGCGCCAGGGAGGCCACCGCCAGGGTCAGCGTGGTCACAACCACCAGCACCAGCAGCAACCCAGGCGGCAGGGGAGCCAGGGCCAGGGCCTGGCGCAGCGGCGGTACCAGGAACAGCAGCAACCACAACCCCAGTCCCATCGCAGGACCAGCGGCGGTGAGTGGGTGACGCGGCCCTCCGGCCAGGCCCACCAAGCCACCACCGGCGAGCAACAGCAGGGAAAACACCAGACTGCGGCGGGTTTCCCCGTCGCAGCCGGGCCAGAACACCAGCGCCAGGGAGGCCAGCGCCAGGGCGCCACCCTGCAGCAACGCCCGCCGCCGGGTGGCGGCTGAAAGGAGGGGCGACTCCGGCGGGCGAGGCGGACGGTCCATCAGATCCGGATCTCCCCGCATCGCCTCAAACACCACGGTGCAAGCCGGGTCGATCACCAGGTGCAGCAGGGCGATGTGCACCGGCAGCAGGATCAGGGCGACACCGGGCAGCAGCAGCGGCAGCAGGGCCAGCAGGGCAATCGGCAGATGGATGGCGAGCGTGTAAGCCAGGGCTCGCTGCAGATTGGCGTCGACCCGCCGGCCCAGGGCCAGGGCCGCCACCAGATCGCTGAAGCGATCGTTGAGGAGCACCAGGTCCGCCGACTCCCGCGCCACGGCCGTACCCCGCCGGCCCATCGCCACACCGATGTCGGCCGCCTTGAGGGCCGCCGCGTCGTTCACGCCATCACCGGTCATGGCCACCACGGCACCGCCGGCCTGCAGGGCGCGCACCAGTTCCAGCTTCTGCTGGGGCAACACCCGGGCAAACACCGAAACCGCCGCCACCGAAGCCATCAGAGCGGCACCGGCCGCGCTGGACCCGCCGGCCTGGGCGGGCAGATCGGCACCGCAGAGCACCGGTCCCGGCGGTAGCCCGGCCTGATCTGCGATCGCCCGGGCGGTGACCGGCCCGTCGCCGGTGATCATCACCACCCGCACTCCGGCGTGCTGGGCGGTGGCGATCGCCTGGGGAACATCCGGACGCAGCGGATCCGCCAGACCGAGGAAGCCCACCGGCTCAAACAGGAAGTCATGGGGATCGGCCGGGGGAGCGCCGCTGGCGTCGCTGCCGCCATGGCGGGGGATGCCCTCCAGGCCCCGGGCCACCGCCAGCACCCGCAGCCCTTCTGCGGCCAGCTGATCGGCAGCCTGCTGGAGGCCCCGGGCTGCCTCCGGCGTCAGGTGGCAGAGGTCGGCGATGGCCTCCGGAGCCCCCTTGGCCGCCAGGCGGCCCTGCCCCCGGGCATCGCGCCACAGGCGCGACACCACCAGCAGGTTGGCCTGGAGGGGGTACTCCCGCTCTAGGGGCCAGTCGGGGTGAAGGTGCTCACTGTTGCGCAGGTGCTCCGCCGCCAACCGCTGAATCGCCAGTTCCATCGCATCCACGGGATCGCCGCGGCTGGCCAGCACCGCCATCTCCACCAGGGCATGCCAGGGTTCGTCGAGGTCCTCCCCGGGGCTCCAGGAGTCGAGATCCGGCCAGGTGAGCAGCCGCTGCACGGCCATGCGGTTGTCCGTGAGGGTGCCGGTCTTGTCGACGGCGAGCACCGTGGCACTGCCCAGGCTCTCCACCGCCGCGGGCCAGCGGGCCAGCACACCGAGGCGCGCCAGGCGCAGCGCCCCGAGCGCCAGAAACAGGGCCAGCACCACCGGAATCTCATTGGGCAGCAAGGCCAGGGCCAGGGCCAGGCCTGCCAACAGGGCCCGAGGCCAGTCGCCGCTGATCACCCCTTGCAGCACCATGAGGCCGGCACACACCGCCATGGCCAGCAGGGTGAGCCGTGCCGTGAGGCGGCGGCTGCGCCGCTGCAACCGGGTCGGGGGTGCCTCCACCGTGCCCAGGCTGTGACCCAGCCGTCCCAGCTGGGTTCCCTCCGCCACCGCTGTCACCGACGCCCAGCCCCGCCCCGCCGCCACCAGGGAACCGGCCAGGATCAGCTCCCCCGGAGCCTGGCGCGGCACCGGAAGCGACTCGCCCGTGAGCAGCGATTCATCGAGCCAGAGGCCCACCCCCTCCAGCAGCCGATCACCGAGGCGTACCTCATCGGCGCCCAGGTCCAGGTCCACGTCGCCTCTGCGCACCCGAGCCCGGGTAGCGGAGAGGCGGGCCAGCTCCGCCAGGGCGCGGTCACTCCTGTGGCGCTGCAGACCGTCCAGCACCACGATGGCCAGCACGAACACCAGCAGCACCGCCCCATCCGCCGGCTCTCCGATCAGCGCGTAGACCAGGGCACAGGCCAGCAGCAGCAGGTTGGTGGGTTCCAGCAGGGCCATCGATCGCGAGCCTGTTCTCCATCCCCTAACGCGCTCTGGGGCCCGCCCGCCAGCAACCAGCGACAGGGCATCAGAATGCTGTCGATGCGCCGCGTGTGGGGAGGCGTTGGCTTCGGGCCTGGGCCTGGGATCTCCCTAAAGGCCATCCAACCGGGGGGAGCCGATTAAGCTGGTGTGCTGCGATCAGCGCTGGCGCTGAGATCGTGCTCACCCCGGCAGACCAGCTGCCATCCAGCAGCCTTGCTTGCATGAGTCACGCCCTGGTCTTCGTTCTCGCCCCCGAATCGCTGCTTCCTGCCGATGGGGCCACAGCCAGAGATCTGGTGGATGCCCAGCGTTTCGGGTTGCGCAGCGGCGTGGCACTGCGGATCTTCCGCGCCCCAGGGGAGTGGCAGGGGCAAGTTGATGATCTGGTCGGGCAGGGGAAGGCCGCTGCGGCTGGCCTGGATCCATTCGGCAACGGCACCGAACTGGGCACCCCACCGCACACGGGTCCTGGCTCCGGTGAGCGCCGCCGCCAGATCTGTGATGCCCTGGTGCCCCACTTTGAACCCCGCTCCCACTGGCTGGGGGTGTATCAACTGGATGGGGATCATTCATCCCCGCTGGATCACCCTTTGGACAACCGGCCCGAGGCCACGCTGCGCTGCCTGGATCGCTTTCCGCTTCGAGATGCGGAGAATGAAACCTGCTGGTTCTATCCCACCGAAGACGGCCGCTACCTCGGCTGGGAGAACCAGCGGCGGATCGAAACCCTGCCGGGGTTCCTGCCGGAGAAGCCCTTCCAGGACGACGCCATCAACTACGAGCGAGGCGCCGTTCATGTTCTCTGGTCCCTGATGGCCGACGACCTAGCCCTCACCTGCGTGGGACTCACCTATCGGGGGCGCCGCATCGAATGGCCCGTGATCCGCGCTCGACCGGAGCCCTTCGCCACCTGGACCGGTTTCCAGGTGGATTCGGGCGCCGAAAGCACCTACCAGGAAAACGCCAGCATCACGGTGTTCGCTGACTGAGCGTTCGCTGACTGAGTGTTCGCTGACTGAGCCAGAGATTCAGCGGCGATCCTCAGGGACTTCCCGCCCATGCCACTGCGGACAGTTGCCCGCGAAGCGCCTAAACCCGCGGCACGTGGCCAGCCGCAAACAAAAAACCCCCGCCGAAGCAGGGGTTTTGAAGGAATCGAAAGACTGGAATCGAGTAATGAATCCGAAGTCTTGATCAGCCGATCGCAGGAGCGGTCAGCGCCACGGGGGTGGCGGTGGCGGCAGCCAGATCGAGCGGGAAGTTGTGAGCGTTGCGCTCGTGCATCACTTCCATGCCCAGACCAGCGCGGTTCAGCACGTCAGCCCAGGTGTTGATCACACGGCCCTGGGAATCCAGGATCGACTGGTTGAAGTTGAAACCGTTCAGGTTGAAGGCCATCGTGCTCACGCCCAGGGCGGTGAACCAAATGCCGACCACGGGCCAGGCAGCCAGGAAGAAGTGGAGGCTGCGGCTGTTGTTGAAGGAGGCGTATTGGAAGATCAGGCGACCGAAGTAACCGTGGGCAGCCACGATGTTGTAGGTCTCTTCCTCTTGGCCGAACTTGTAGCCGTAGTTCTGGCTCTCAGCTTCGGTGGTTTCACGAACCAGCGAAGAAGTAACCAGGGAGCCGTGCATGG
>Ga0207941_1000543_pt1 | contig 11182 bp, 10 predicted proteins | sample LakMenEpi13Sep12_FD_150695 | JGI IMG/M metagenome (GOLD analysis project Ga0207941, IMG submission 150695) | Freshwater microbial communities from Lake Mendota, WI - 13SEP2012 deep hole epilimnion (SPAdes) | ecosystem: Environmental > Aquatic > Freshwater > Lake > Epilimnion/Euphotic zone ...
CAAGACCGGCGAGTTGAGCAAGTCCGTGCTGTTGTCGACCGGGGAAGTCGGAAATCGATGGTTCATGAAGGCCGGAGGCCAAGGCCAACTTCAGTGGATTCCAGGCGGTGCGGCTGGAGCACCCCTGAATGACCCGCAGGGGGCTTGGATGATCACCCCCGTCGGGAGCGACATGGTTCGGATCCAGCAATCGGTTGGCAATCAGTGGTTGGCGCTCAGTGCCGATCCGCAGCAGGCGGGTAACTTCGGCAACGGCGTTTTGGCTCAGCGAGGCCAGCGGTCTTCGGTCCGCCTCATGGGGATCAACAATTCGATCGCTCAGTGTTGGAGGCTACAGCAATTCAATGGTGGTTACTGTTTCGAAAGCGTCATGATGCCAGGCTGCGGATTGACCTATATCCCCAACAACGGCCTATGGCTTCAGCCGATCCTCTATTCCCCTTGGCAAGTTTGGTGGCCTCAGCAACCCGCATTCGCCTTGCCAGCCCCGACTTACCGAGTGGTATCCGAGCAAGTCGTCTCCAATGCGCCCCTAGGTCCGGTGACTCTGCGGATCGCCAATACCCACAGCGATGGATTGTTGGTGCTCTTGGCCGACCGTCGCAACTCCGGGGCAGCTAAGAGGATTCGGATCCCTCAAGGGGGATCCGAGACCGTGGTGCTCGAACGCGACAGCGGGTCGACCGTCATTCAAACGGTCGAATACCTAGATGGTTTTGGGAACTGGGATCGGCGGGAGGTTCAGGTTCCTGTGCCGCCCGTGGTGCTCTACGACGTGAGTGTTTACGAGGAATTCTTGCAATCGATCGCTATCGATGCGACCGGCAAGAGTCCGAATGTCATCGAGGATATCAATTATCAGCCTCGGAGTGTTGGCTTTGTGTTGCTCCCTGCGGGGGATCAGTTGCAAGACAACAGTGTGATCGATGTCTACCCCGCGGCGGCCGATTCGCGGAATCCAGGCGCGGTTCGTCGTCTGGCGCCAACCGACTACCAACGCAGTTCCTCGCAGGCAACTCCGAAGGACCCGCTTAAGGAACTTCTGGAACAACTGCAAAGCAAGCGAGGCGCGTTTTGACCGAACTGGATCCCTACTTGGATCCGTCCTTGGATTCGTCCTTGGATTCGTCCTTGGATCCCTCCTTGAATCCAACCCTAGATGGTCCCATTCGAGCGCGCCGCAAGAGCTTGATTTCGTTTCGACGCGATTGGCCCCTGATGCTCCTGCTCGGAGCAGTATTTGCTGGCTGGGTTTTCTACGCCATGATCCTCCCGCCGATTCAAATCCGGGCCAAGATCGCTGCATCTAGGTGGAAAATCGACCCCAGAGACCCCGAGATTTCCTTTAGCCTTTGGTTTGCCCGTCGGACCTTGGAATACTGGATGGTCTTTTGGGTCTTTTATCTCGGAGCGAGTATCGGTAGTTTCATCAATGTCGTTGCGAGCCGAACGCCCAAGGGCCAGACGATCGTCACGCGAGGATCGCATTGCCCATACTGCGATCGCGCGCTGAGCATGATCGACAACTCACCGGTCTTTGGTTGGCTCATGCTGCGAGGACGCTGTCGGGGATGTCGGCTGCCGATCTCCCCGAGATACCTCTACATGGAGATTCTCTTCGGGTTGATTTTCATTCTGGTAGCAGCCATCGAGCTGCTAGCCAACGGCCTGAATCTGCCTTACCGGGAATGGCGCATCGGGACCGGGATCGTCTGGACTGTTTTCTATCCGAAATGGGATTTGATCGGGGCATTGGTCCTGCACTTGAGCCTGTTTTCCGTCGCGATCATGCTCATCGCCACGGAGTCGGAGCGATTGAAGTTTCCCAGAACGCCGCTGCTGGTGATTTTGGGGATCTATATCGCGGGTTTCATCTCGAACCGAGTCGTGGCGCGCGTCCGCTGGACCGAGCCATGGGGGGAACGCTTCCCCAGCTATGGAAATCCGTTGACCGATGGATCCCTGGCGGCGGCCCATGCCATGAGCTCAGGAATCGGACTTGCGCTCGGAGTGATTCTCGGCGTACTCAGCGGCCTGCTCCTGCGCCACCTTTACTGGCCCAGCCCTCAGGTCACCGGCGTCCCCGAGGACATTACCGGGCCCGAAGAGACGGGCGAACCTCAAGACCTCCAGGCTCGGCAGGAGCAGGGCAGGGGAGCATTTCTTTGGCATTGGAGCATCTTGCATGCCCTCTCAGGAGCCTTGCTCGGCTGGCAAGCCATTTGCCTGACGAGCCTCGTAGCGAGCTTGATCGCGATGGTTGTCTGCGGATGGCTTACGAGGAACTGGAACGATGGCCGCATCCAATTCCGAGGTCCGGTTATTGCATTGGGAATCTGGACCTGTACTCTATTGATACACCATTGCGGGTGGAGGTGGATCGCGATGGCTTGGTACGGGTTCTGATCCGCAGCACGCAGCTCCACTTGACCCTCCTTGATTTCCTCCCTGTTGTTTTAGCCTCTTTGAAAGGTCTTTGATTTCCATGACCCAACCTGTATCTACTGATTTGAATCGAATTCGATGGTCTCGGCGCGGATTGTTTTCGATCGCGTTGCTGGCCGGAACTTTTGCAGCCGACGGGGCTATGGCCGAGGTCAAGCTCCCGAATATCTTCACCGACTCGATGGTGCTTCAGCAGAAGCAAGAAAATCGGATCTGGGGCAAGGACAATCCTGGCCAGGCCGTCACGATCAGCGTTGGGGAAACGAAACTAACAGCGACAACCGATGCGGCGGGGAATTGGGAAGCCAAACTTCCAGCCATGGAAGTCGGCGCCCCGTTGACGATCACCGTAGTCGGGAGTTCGACCAAAACGATTTCGGACGTGTTGGTCGGAGAGGTCTGGGTCTGCTCAGGCCAGTCCAACATGCAATGGTCGGTGGCCCAGTCAAACGATCCGGATTTAGAGCGACTGGCCGCGAACTATCCGAACATCCGAATGATCAACTTCCCGCAGACCGGCTCGCAAGAGCCGATCTGGAGCCATGACGATCGGAAGTGGAAAGTATGCAATCCGGAGAACGTGTCCCAGTTTTCCGCAGTAGGGTATTTCTTTGCGAGACAAATCCACCAAACGACCGGCGTACCGATCGGGATGGTCAACAACGCTTGGGGGGGGTCGGCCTGCGAAGCTTGGGTCAATCCTGAATTGCTCAAATCCGATGGTCGCTTCAACAAAATGATGGACAACTGGTCTGCCAACGCAGCGAGATTCAAGACGCTGAGCGATAAAAAAGATCGCAGCAAAGAAGAAGAGGACCAACTGAAAAACCTCGGCAACCAAATGCGAGGCAATCAGCGTCCTGCGAATATTTACAACGGGGTGCTCAAGTCCCATCTCGGTTATGGCATCAAGGGAGCGATTTGGTACCAAGGGGAATCCAACGCATCGAGAGCCTACCAGTACCGTGACTTGTTCCCGTTGATGATCGACAACTGGCGCAAGGAGTGGGGCCAAGGGGACTTCCCGTTCTATTGGGTTCAATTGGCCGACTTTAAGGCCGAAGCCAAAGAACCAGCAGAGAGCGATTGGGCCGAGTTGCGAGAGGCCCAGACGATGACCCTTGATCGACTGGCCCATACGGGCCAAGCGGTCATCATCGACATCGGAGAGGGCAAGGACATTCACCCGAAGAACAAGGTAGACGTCGGTCGACGGTTGGCGAGGCTGGCTTTGGCCAACGAGTATGGAATCCAAGTCGATCCGCAAAGTCCTCGGTATGCTTCGATGCAAGCCGACGCCGATGCGATCGTCTTGAGCTTCAATCATCTAACCGGCGGATGGCGTCCATTTGACGTCAACGAGCCGATCGGCTTTACGATTGCAGGGGAGGACAAGAAGTTCTATCCCGCGGTGGCTAAGATCGTCGAAGGGAACAAGGTTCGCGTCTCGAGTCCTAGTGTGCCCAAGCCGGTATCGGTGCGGTATGCTTGGGCCGACAATCCGGTTTGCAACATGTTCAGCACAAGCGGCTTGCCATTGACCCCGTTCCGGACCGACGATTGGCCCGGCGTGACTGCCGGTCGCGAGTAACCCTACCTGCCTTCGTGGGGGTGGCGATGCGAATTGTTGCAAACCTCAACGGGGCATCATGTTCATTTTCGACCGCTATGCGTCAGATGAATCGTGATTGCGATACCAGTTTGAGCCCTAACGTGGGCTCCGGGAGGGCTTGCTTAAGTCCCTCGCAATTGGCTGCGGGTTAAGCGAATTTTCGCTTGAGACGATCATGAGGTTCAGGGGCTCCTCAAAGACGCGACGAGGGTCCCTGGACTTTCAGAAGCAGTGAGCAGAGGAGCAGTGAGCAGTCAAGAGGCTAGCACCTAGCGGATTTGTCGTCCATCCCACGGGACCCCGCGGTAGGCCGTCGGAGGGAGTTGCTGCGGGGCCGCCGGGGGCGGAACGGCTACCGCACCAGGAGGGGCGACTTGGATCGGAGTGACGGCCTGCGGAAGCCCCTGATTGAATTGCACCAGATTGATCACTTCGTAGCCATTTTGGTTCGGCAGGTCAAAGTTGACGTTGGAGTTGGTGTCCAACGCATTGATGACATAACTGCCGATCGTCACGTCGATCTCCGTGGGTGGATCGATCGCCGGGATCAACTGGATAAGAACCCGGTGAGGTAGAGCCATCGAAATAGACGAGTAGAAGTTGTGATCGCTTTGGTTGGCCGAGGCGACCAGTCGCCCCGTAGGATCCTTCAGGTAGACGTGGCGCGAGAAACCGAACTTCGGGTCCATCACCAATGTGCGGGTGTAACTGCCCGTGGCGCTCGGGGCCAGCGTGGTCAGTTCGAGCATTCCATCAGGGCGAGGAATCGGCGCGCTGAGGACTTGGTAAGGGTCCAGTTCGCTGATGCCCAGGGCTTCGAGAATCCAAAGAGGTGAGACCGGCAAAATCCTTCGGATCGGTTGCGCTTCGAACTCGTCGTGGCGAGCAAAGAATAGCTGGGGTCTCATCCCATCTCGCACGCTCATCCAAAACCACTGCTCGTTGCTGCCAACCTCGAAATTGTTCCCCATCATGCGGGAAATCCCACCCGAGATTTTGAATCTCCGCGATCGCTGCCAAACCAAACTCGCGTCGAGATTGCGAATTTGATTTGGATTGATGGTCACAAAGTTCGACTGCAAGGATTGGATGTTCTTGGATCGGTTGACCACCTGAGCCATCTGCTCGATCGAAGGTGGGGCGGTGAATATCGGCTGCGGTTGGAATTCGGCCAAGGGGCGTTTGGGGATGCACGTTGCTCCGGTGGTCATGCATAAGACGGCAACGGCCAGGAGCCATCGAGAACGCTCGAGTCCCTTGAGGAAAACACCCGTCGCACGCTTGAGCCGGGCGACTCGAAGGGCAGCGAAGGGAATGGCTTTGCCGAAATTGACGGAGCGCATTAGGACTCGCTGAAGAGCAGTTGGTTCAGTTCGGCCTCGAGCAACTCGCTTTGCTCAAGGTCCAGGTCACAGACCGGAATGCTAAAGTCGCGGTTTGTAGGGGAGTGGGTCAAGTGCAATACGAGCAAATCCTCCGGTGGTATCTCCGAATCGAGTTTCATCGACGTCGGTTCGCTCAAGATTCGACGCCGGACCAACAGAAGGCAGAGAAGATAGGCAAGATCGGCTTTTCCTGGATCCTCCAATAAAGCTTCGAGGGTTGCTAGCAAAACGTGCGTGGGAGCAGGCTTGGCTTTGCCTGGGATTTTTTCAGGGACCTGGCAAGACCACCAGCCGACGGTTTGCTCTGGAGGGCCAGTCCAGGCTTCCAGGGAGAAATCCTGCCGAACCAACGAGCTGCCTTGGGCCACGACCGCCGAGTAATAGCATTCGCCCGGCGCAAGGGCTCGGTCGGTCCGGTGGCAACGACGATTGCTTCGATGGATGGTATATTCTTGCATAGACTTTTCCATACGCGATTTGGCGATCAAGGGAAAGACGAATCGATTGTTCCAGACCGACGCGACTGCCTACGAGAAAGAGAACCCAGTGTCCGACGCTTTCTACGAAAACCCATTGATCACCCGTTATGCTTCCAAAGAAATGGCTCGACTCCTGAGTACCGAGCACCGCATCAAGCTTTGGCGCGAGCTGTGGATCGTCTTGGCTGAGACACAAAAGGAACTTGGACTGCCCATCAGCGATGCTCAGATCGATCAATTGAAGGCGTTCCGAAGCACGCTGAATCTCGAGGTCGCAAACGCCTACGAACGCAAATTGCGTCATGATGTGATGGCCCAAGTCCACGCGTATGGGGATCAATGTCCCGATGCGATGCCGATCATCCATTTGGGGGCCACGAGTTGTTACGTCACCGACAACTCGGACCTGATGATTTTTCGCGATGCGATGAAGATGGTCCGCCAGCGTTTGCTCGCTTGTTTGCAAGCGATGGCAGGTTTTGCCAAACAGCATGCAGGATTGCCTTGTTTGGCCTACACGCATTTGCAACCTGCTCAACCGACAACCGTCGGCAAGCGGATGACGCTATGGATGTACGACCTGGTTCTGGATCTTGCTGAGATCGACCATCGTCTATCGAGTTTGTTGGCTCGCAGTGCCAAGGGGACGACCGGGACCCAGGCGAGTTTTCTTCAGTTGTTCGCCGGGGACCATGAAAAAGTTCGGGAGCTTGAACGCAGAATTGCTCAAAAAATCGGATTCCATGGGGCTTATGCGGTCACAGGCCAAACGTATTCGCGGAAAATCGACGCCTATTTGACCGACACGCTCAGCGGGGTAGCCACCTCGATCCACAAGATCGCGACGGACTTGCGGATCTTGGCGCATCGCAAGGAAATCGAAGAGCCCTTTGAGACCAACCAGATTGGTTCCTCGGCGATGGCTTACAAACGCAATCCCATGCGAAGCGAGCGGATGTGCTCCTTGGCACGTTTTGCGATGAGTTTGCAATCCAGTCCGGTCATGACGGCCGCGACGCAATGGATGGAGCGGACGCTCGACGATAGTGCCAACCGGCGGCTCGTGATGCCGCAAGCGTTCCTGGCCATCGACGCATGCTTGATCCTCTTGGAGAACGTATCCCAAGGTTTGGTCGTCTACCCAAAGACCATCGAAAGGAACCTTCGCGAAGAACTCCCCTTTATGGCCACCGAGTCGTTGCTCATGGCAGGGGTCGCCGCCGGCGGCGACCGCCAGCATCTTCATGAGGTTATCCGCGTGCACAGCCAAGCGGCCGCATTGCGGGTCAAGCAAGAAGGGATGCCTAATGACCTGCTCGATCGGCTGGCCGGAGATCCCGCTTTTGCGAATATTTCAGTAACGGATGTGATGGCCCCCGAGCAGTACACCGGGCGGGCCGAGCGACAAGTTCACGAGTTTCTCGCCGAAGTGATCGAGCCGATCTTGGTCCGAACCGATGCGTCAGGGAGGCTCAGTGCAGAAGTCCATGTTTGATCGACATAGGCTAGTGCGTTTGGTTTGGCTCGGCGCGCTCGTCGGTGGGTTGTCCGGCTCGATCCCTGTCTTGCAACCGATATCGGCTCTGGCCCAAACGCCGAGTTTGGAGGAGCCAGACCGACCAGACCAACTAGACCAACTAGACCAACTAGACCAACTAGACCAAGACGATCGGATCGATGTTCAATGGGGAAAGGCTTGGGAAACGATGATTCAAGGCAATGGAAAGCGTTGGAATTTGGAGTTGCCGACCCTCGGTGGTAAGCAGTTCTGGACCGATCACCGTTGGTGGAACGGTTATCGCTTGCAATACAACCCGACGCTCGAGCATTGGCGATTGATCGATCCGGGTTCGGTCCGCAAAGGGTGGGGGACCAAGGAGGCGATGCTCGAATTGCTCCAACAGATTCAGGAGAAAGAGACTCCGGGCCTTCAAGGTAAAAAGCCTCAGGAGCTTACCGAGGTGTTCCTATTGCTCCATGGCTTGATGCGGACGAGTTCGAGCATGAAGCCTGTCGAGGAGGAGTTGTTAGCTCAAATTGGCCAGAAGGAGCGAGCCGATTCGTTTGCCATCATACGATTCGGATATGCCAGCACCCGCTCGACGATCGCCTCGCATGCCCAAGCGTTCCGCGAGTTGGTAGAAAACCTTCCGGGCAAGCCTCGCGTGAGAATTTCTGGGCATAGCTTGGGCAACATTGTCACGCGACTAGCGATCGCCCAGTGGACAGAGCAGGGGGATCCTCAAGGAATCCTCAAGCGTATCGACCGCGTGGTGATGATGGGACCGCCGAACCAAGGGTCTTCGTTTGCCAAGCGGTTGTCTTACTTAGGACTATTCGAAATGGTCACTGGCAAGTCGGGCATGCAGCTCGGGCCGCAATGGGATGGACTGAGTTCGAGTTTGGGAATCCCGCCCTGTCCGTTCAAAATCATCGCAGGTGACCTGACCGGCTCGACCATCCAAAACCCGCTCTTGGATGGGCCTAACGACGCGGTGGTGACCGTCGAAGAGACCAAGCTCGACGGGATGACGGAGTTGAAAACTTACCCGGTGCTGCATTCGTTTCTGATGCAGGATCCCAAGTGCGTCGCCGATGCAGTCGAATTTTTGCTTCGCGAAATTCCGCCGAAATCCAACGCAGCGCCAGGGGGCTAACGCAGCCGGAAATTAGTTTTTAGCGTTGTCGCAAATTCCTCGAATCACTTAAGAGCATTTCCGGTCAGGTTTCCTTTGAAAAAGTGGGGACCGTCCCCGCGTTTTTTAATTGGCTCAAGGTTTCTTGGTAGTGCGAGGGTGTCTTCGGAATTCCGTTGGAGAGATCCCATAGTGGCCTACAAAAGAGCGGGTGAAGCTTGATGAAGCGGAGAAGCCGAAGTCCATAGCGATTTGTGTGATGGATGAGTCGGTCTCCAGCAATGCTTTTTTCGCCAACGACATTTTGGTTTGAATCATCAGATCTCGAAAGTTGGTCCCTTCAGCCAGAAGTCTTCGCTGGATCGTGCGAGGAGATGAATTGATGACTCCTGCAAGCTCTTCGATCGTTAGCCAGCGATCTGGAAAATAGGCACAGAGGATCTCGACGATCGTCTCAAGATAACTGATCGGTGGAGGGCGTAGAAGCGAGTCGAGAGGGGGGTGGAAGCATCTTTGTTTTCGATCGAGACAATAGACTTCAGAGTTTCTTCCGGGACATCGATGGATATAAACTTTTGTCCGCACTCGACCAGTGGGCGAATATGTTGTCGAAGCCACGCTCGACGACTACGACTAGATGAAGCTCGTATGCGACAGCGATCAGGGATAAATCCAGGAGCCAAAGCTCCGATTGCTAAACGAAACCATGAGATTTCAAATAGGTCCTGGATAAAGGTGTCCTTCTCGTGTTTGCAGGTGGTGATTTTTAACCAGTAGCTTCCCGATTCCTTCACTAGCTGGATCTGCTCATGATTGGACCTCCGCAAAAGGCTCATCCAATCCTTGAGTATATCTCGTAGCTGGCAAGGAACTGATTTCGCTCGGCAGAAGCGAATCACTGCAGCTATCGAGGCCCAGCTTGTGCGAGTCGATTAATCCAAAAAATGGATTGAGATAGTAAGCCGAAATGATCGGTATCGAGGTCATGCGACTCTTCCGGGCAATGAGTCTGAAGTGATCGTAGATAAATTCGCGAAGCACAATAAATGTTTCCTGACACAAGATAAAGTAGCTCCCGGAGCAGGGGTGCGATTTGGCGTATAATGTCAATATCAAAATAGGAGGGCTCTTAGAGTTGCATGAGCGAGCAAACTTCAATTCGGCGAGCCAAAAGAGAGTATCAGCAAGCTAGATTTCTAGTTGAGCTCTCGAATTGAGCCAGCGCTAATTGACCTGGATCAAGTCCTTCCACGGGTAGCTATTTATAGAGTAAAAGCACTCGTTTTTATCGGGGTGTTCATTTGGCGTGAACTGTAATGCATGCAATTGTTGTATTCGATCTATTCCGGGCTCTGTTCCCTGGAGGACCGGAGTCCAGATAAGTGTTGAGCGTCAGCACAACGAAGGGGAGATCGCATTAAATGAGTGAGGACCAGAAATGAATTTCAGTGGTAAGGCTTGGGGTGTTGTGGCGAGGCAAGACAATCCAATAGGATTTCGTAAGTTTCCTTATGTCAAACGAGACTTTATGGGGGACGCCAATAAAGGATATCTTTCTCGAACCAAGGCGGCCATTATGGTTGCTGCGGCGTTTCTTAGCTTTGCGATGTCATTTGCTAATCCAGCACTAGCGGGAATGATCTCCAAATGGGATTTCAACACTCTGGCTCAGGACAGCACACATACGACCGTTGCCGCTGACTTTGCTGCATCCGGTGTGACTGTCGGTCCTTTAACGAAAGGTGCGGGTTTGAATCAGTTTTTGGAGAGAAATCCAAGTGGAACCAATCCCGTACTAAGATTTGAAAACGCCGTTGCATCGCGAACTCAAGCACAAGCCGTAGAAAGAAATGTATTTGGTTCGTTCTCGCTTACGCCTGATGCTGGGAAACAGTTGGATTTGACAACTTTTGAAATCACAGCATTTTCGGCTAGTGGCACAAACGCTCGTAACTTTATGGTCCGTTATAGCATCGATGATTTCCAGACATTCACGGAGTTGATCGCGGGGACTTCAGTAACGGCTGCCGGGCAAACGGTGATAGCGAATATCCCACTGACGGTAACATCTACGATCGAATTCCGTATCTTCGGTTGGGCACCTAGCGATTCGTCCGCGGCTAATCGCGCGGTACAGTACGATAATATCATCGTAAACGGTTTGTCAAAGGATATTGTTCCTGAGCCTGCCTCTTGCAGCCTAATCGGACTTGGGCTTATCGCTTTCGTGTTAAAGCGTCGTCGAAAGTGATTACCTTCATTTTCCCTTTTCAGTGGCGTATGCCCGATCCGACGCCAATGCTCGCAGTTCAAGCAACTCCTCCTCGTTAAGATTGCCTGCATCGGTCTTCAGCCAAGAGGGCGCGACAGCCCAGGACCTTCGGACAACAGCGCAAGCGGTTGGCTCACCGGCAGTTGATTTGCCCTGTGAGCCGCATGGGCGCACGCCGCGGGCGATGAAAAAACGCGGGGACAGTCCCCGCGTTTTTTATTGTCGAATGGCTAGCTGCGCTGCTAACCCGGTGTCAGGCACGAATGGCACTGTACGCCTGGGGTCAGAGCGCAAGTTCTCTAGCGGCACGTGGAAGATTTTTGTTATACTTCCGCGAGCTTTGGCAATTGATG
>Ga0207941_1000544_pt1 | contig 11152 bp, 13 predicted proteins | sample LakMenEpi13Sep12_FD_150695 | JGI IMG/M metagenome (GOLD analysis project Ga0207941, IMG submission 150695) | Freshwater microbial communities from Lake Mendota, WI - 13SEP2012 deep hole epilimnion (SPAdes) | ecosystem: Environmental > Aquatic > Freshwater > Lake > Epilimnion/Euphotic zone ...
CCCCCCCCTTCCAGCCATGCAAACCACCATGACTAAGGCGATTTCCCATTTGGTCCGTCTACTCACAATCAAGAGTGATCACTTCTGCTTATTACGGCGATGGGACTTGCTAAGGCGCCATCCCACCCAGCCACTGATTCCATTACCTAAGGTCCTGCAACTCCCGCAAAGGAGTTACCGGTTCAGCCAATAGCACCCCTGGTTTTCGGCCTCTTCCTCACCCCTTATCCCTCAATTCCCTTCGCAGGCCGTTTCTTTCTTTTAGTTCTGATTCCTTTGCTCCTGGGTGCAGCCATTGTTGCCCCCTTGTTGTTCTGTGTCCGCCAACCCCCAAAGCCAATGGATTGGTTGATTTCATGCGGTCGCCTCGATTGTCTCTCTTTTGTTTCTCCTTCCCTTCCCCACCCATCTCGCCATGGTCCCGCGACGTCGTTTCCTGGTCCTGCTCAGCGGTGCGCTCTCCACCACGCTGCTGCTGACGGGATGTCTCGGCAATCCTCCCAATAGACAAGGCAGCACGGCAACGGCTGCCATCACCAAGGTGCCAGTCGCAACCGCCAATCCCGACCTGGAGGTGAAGACCGTCAGTCTCGGGTACATCCCGATCCTGGAAGCCGCTCCCCTGGTGGTCGGGGTGGAGAAAGGCTTCTTCGCCAGGCATGGCCTGGAGGTGAATCTCAGCAAACAGTCCAGCTGGGGTGCCGCCCGCGACAACCTGGTGCTGGGCGCCGCCGGCGGTGGCATCGATGGTGGCCAATGGCAGCTGCCGATGCCCCAGATGATCACTGAAGGCGCCATCACCAATGGCAAGAAGGTGCCGATGGTGATCCTGGCGATGCTGATGAGCCAGGGCAATGGCATCGCCGCCTCTAACGCCGTCAAGGATGGCAACCTGACCGTCGACTTGAAAACTTCGTCGCCGGGCTTTTTCGACAAGTTCAGCCAGAAGCAGGGCCGCAAATTCAAGGCTGCCTACACCTTCCCCAAGGCCAACCAGGAGATCTGGATTCGCTATTGGCTCGCTGCAGGTGGCGTGAACCCCGATCAGGCGGTGGAACTGCTCAAGGTGCCGGCACCGGAAACCCTGCAGGGCATGAAGAACGGCACGATGGAGGCCTTCTCCACCGGTGATCCTTGACCGACGCGCATCGCCAAGGACGACATCGGCTTCCTGGCCGCCAGCACTGCCCAGATCTGGAAATCGCACCCGGAGGAATACCTCGCCGTGCGCAGCGAATGGGTGGACAAGCACCCCAAGGCCGCCGTGGCCCTGCTCAAGGGCCTGATTGAAGCCCAGATGTGGCTCGACAAGCCCGAGAACAAGGATGAGGCCGCCACTATCCTCAGTTCGCGCAAGTGGTTCAACGTGCCCCTGCCGGTGCTGCAGGCAGCGCTCAAGGGTCAGTACAAGATCGGCGCCAGCGGTACGTCGGAAACCAATCCGGCCATGGGTCCTCTGTATTGGAACAGTGATCGCGGTGTGATCTCCTATCCCTACAAGAGCCTCACCCTCTGGTTCCTGATCGAATCCATACGCTGGAAGTTCTTCCCTGGCACCATCGACACCATCGCCCAGGCCCGGGCTATCAACGACAAGGGAACCCGTGAAGATCTTTGGCGCCAGGCAGCCAAGGAAGTGGGGGTGCCTGAGAAGGACATCCCCAAGGGTTCCAGCCGTGGCAAGGAAACCTTCTTCGATGGCGTCGTTTATGACCCAGAAAATCCCCAGGCCTATTTGAATGCCTTGAAGATCAAGAAGTGATCGCCAAGGGCCACAACGAACTTCTTAATTCTTTCCATTCATCTCTAGGACTTTCCCATGACAACCGGCATCAGCCCCAGCAGCAACCGCGCCGAGCGCACCCCGCCGCAGGGGGTGGCCCTCTGGTGGAAAAACAACCGTAAAGGCATCATCTCCCCCCTGTTTGGCATCGGCGGCTTCCTGCTCTTCTGGCAGCTCAGCGCCAGCCTCGGCCTCACCAAATTGGCCGGGCCCCTGAGCCTGTTCACCGAGGAACGCACCCGCGATCTGCTCTTTTACCCCTTCTTTGATCGCGGCGGTCTCGATAAGGGCCTGTTCCTGCATGCGATGAGCAGCCTCAGTCGGGTGGCACTCGGCTACAGCCTGGCCGCGATTGTGGGCATTGCCGTGGGCATCGCCATTGGCCTCAACAAGGCCCTCGATCGCGCCTTCGATCCCCTCTTCCAGTTTCTGCGGATGGTGGCGCCGCTGGCCTGGGTGCCGATCGCGCTGGTGCTGTTCCAGAACAACCAGCCGGCGGCGATCTTTGTGATCTTCATCACCTCGATCTGGCCGATCTTGATCAACACCGCCGAGGGCGTGCGCCAGATCCCCCAGGACTACCGCAATGTGGCCCAGGTGTTGCAGATGTCGAACAAAAATTTCTTCACCAAGGTGCTGATCCCCTCCGCCCTTCCTTACATCTTCACCGGCCTGCGCATCTCGATTGGCCTGGCCTGGTTGGCGATCATCGCCGCCGAGATCGTGATGCCCGGCACCCCTGGGATTGGCTTCTTTATCTGGGATGCCTATCAGAACAGCTACGTCTCCGAAATCGTGCTGGGCGTGATCTGGATCGGCGCCATCGGTCTGATTCTCGATCGCCTGATGACCTGGCTGCAGAAGCGCGTCTCCAGCAACCACTGAGCTGTTGCCAACCCAGAGCCAGAAAGGCTCCGACCCTGTATCTCCGATCCCACCATGCCGTTTCCCACCCTGCCCTCCCTGCTGCAGCCCCTCAGCCGCCGTGTTGAAGCGGTCGAACAGTCGCTGAGCCGCCCCGCCAACGCCATCACCTTCCTGGTGGTGCGCTTCGTGCTGATGAGCGGCATGGTGCTGGGCTTCAGTTGGTACGCCTTTCATTCAATGCCCTGATCAATGCCCTGATTTACCCACGCAAAAACCATGACAACCCTCGTAGAAGTTCAGGATCTCGAGAAGAATTTTCCCCTATCTGGCGGCGGTAATTACCTGGCCCTCAAGGGAATCGATCTCGATATCCGCAAAGGCGAATTCATCTCCCTGATCGGCCATTCCGGCTGCGGTAAGAGCACGCTATTGAACATGATGGCCGGCCTCGATCTGCCCACAGGCGGCACGGTGCTGGTGGCTGGCGAAACCGTCAAGCGCCCTGGTCCCGACAAGATGGTGGTCTTCCAGAACTATTCGCTGCTGCCCTGGCTCACGGTGCAGGACAACATCGCCCTGGCGATCGATGAGGTGATGCCTAATCTCCCCGCTGGCGAGCGCCGCGCCCTGATTGAAGAGCACATCGCCATGGTGGGCCTAGGCCATGCCGGCCACAAGCTGCCCCGCGAACTCTCCGGCGGCATGTGCCAGCGGGTGGCGATCGCTCGCGCCCTGGCGATTAAGCCCAAGCTGCTGTTACTCGATGAGCCGTTTGGGGCCCTCGATGCCCTCAGCCGCGGCAATCTGCAGGAGAAGCTGATGCAGATCTGCAATGAGCACCAGCTCACCGCCGTGATGGTGACCCACGACGTTGATGAGGCGGTGCTGCTCTCCGACCGGATCGTGATGCTCACCAACGGCCCCGGCTCAAAGATCGGCGGCATCCTGGAGGTGGACATCCCCAGGCCCCGCCAGCGGATGAATGTGGTGCATCACCCCAGCTACTACAGCCTGCGTTCGGAGATCATCTACTTTTTGAACCGCCAGAAGCGGGTGAAGCAGTGGCAGGCCAAGCCCCACAAGGTGCTGGCCAAGCATGGCCTGGAGAAGGTGAATCTCGATCTCGGTTTCGTGCCCCTGGCGGCCTGTGCGCCGCTGGCGGTGGCCGAGGCCAAGGGCCTGTTCGCCAAACATGGCCTCGATGAAGTGCAACTGGTTCGAGAAACCACTTGGCGCGGCGTCACCGATGGCCTGCTCGATCGCACCCTTGATGCGGCCCTGATGCCTTCGGGCATGCCCGCCTGGATGACGGCGGGCGGCCATGGTGATCAGCCGACACCTGTTGTCAGTGCCCTCACCTTGAGCCGCAACGGCAATGGCATCACCCTGGCCAGTCGGCTCGCCGAGGCCGGCGTCCATAACGTGGATGACTACCGCGCCTGGCTGCAGAGCCACAACCGCGAACCCCACACCCTGGGCATCGTGCATCCGGCCTCGATGCACAACCTGCTGCTGCGCTACTGGCTGGCAGCTAACGGGATCGATCCCGACCGCGATGTGCACCTGCAGACCCTGCCACCGGCCCAGATGCTCGCCGACCTCAAGGACGGCAGCATCGACGGTTTCTGCATCGGTGCCCCCTGGCTGGATCGGGCCGTGGCCGAAGGGCATGGCTTCACTGTGGCCGGCGACCTGGCGATCTGGCCGGGCCACCCCGGCAAGGTGCTGGGGGTGCGGGAGGACTGGGCCCTGGCCTACCCCAACACCCACATCGCTTTGGTCAAGGCCCTGCTGGAGGCCTGCGCCTACTGCGCCCAGCCCCAGCACTGGCCGGAGCTGAGCGAGCTGCTCAGCGATCGCCGCTACCTGGGCATGAAGAAGGAGGTGATCTGGTTCAGCGAAATCACTGCCGACGGCAATGCCACCGTGCCCCATCATCTCTTTTTCGGCCCCGGCGTGAACCGCCCCAGCCGCAGTGAACACCTCTGGATTATCACCCAGTTGGCCCGCTGGGCTGAGATTCCCTTCCCGCGCAACTACGTGGAGATCCTCGAGCGGATCTGCGCCGTGGGCGTCTTCAGCACCGCCGCCCGCGAACTGGGCTTCGAGGAGGTGTCTTATCAGCGCGGCGCCATCGACCTGTTCGATGGCCGTGCGTTCAACACGGAGGATCCGATCGGCTATCTCAATGAGGTTTCCGTTCACCGTGATTTCAGCGTGGCCGAGATCCCGATCGGGGTACCCCGCGCCCTGGTGGGTTGAACCCCTGGCCAGCGCCAATTGTCCCAGCTTTGCATCGCCAATTCCCCTTCATACCATGACAACGACCACACCCCCGTCCCATCGGTTTGATCCTGCAGCGGATCTTCCACAAGAAGATCCCTATCCCTTACTGCGCTTTGAGCAACTCGGCAAGGAATACGCCACCCAGCAAGGCCCCTATGTGGTGCTGGAGAACATCAACCTTGAGGTTGCTAAGGGTGAATTTGTCTGCGTGATTGGCCATTCCGGTTGCGGCAAATCCACCCTGCTCAACATGGTGTCTGGTTTCGCCAACCCCACCTCCGGCCAAGTGCTGCTGGAAGGAAAACCGATCACCAAGCCCGGCCCGGACCGGATGGTGGTGTTCCAGGGCTACGCCCTGCTGCCCTGGATGACCGCCTACGAAAACGTGCACCTGGCGATCGATTCGGTCAAACCTAGCCTGCCGGAAGCCCAAAAGCGCGAGATCGCCCTGGAGCACCTGGCCATGGTCGGTCTCAGCGAAGCGGCCGACAAGAAGATCACCCAGATCTCCGGCGGCATGAAGCAGCGGGTGGCGATTGCCCGGGCCCTCTCTATCCGGCCGGAGGTACTGATCCTCGATGAACCCTTTGGCGCCCTCGATGCAATCACCAAGGAGGAGTTGCAGGAAGAGCTGCTTTCAATCTGGAACACCCAGAAATGCACCGTGCTGATGATCACCCACGACATCGACGAGGCCCTGTTTCTCGCCGATCGCCTCGTGATGATGACCAATGGCCCGGCTGCCGGCATCGGTGAAGTGCTGCCGATTGATTTCCCCCGTCCCCGCAGCCGGGAAGACATCATGGAAGATCCAAAGTACTACGAGCTGCGCAACACAGCGCTTGATTTCCTCTACAATCGCTTTGCCCACGACGAGGACGAGGCTTGAGCCAGCTTGCCCAACTGCTGCAGCTGATCAGGGGCAGTCGCGCAGAAGCGGGCTGGATGATCTAGGGCTTGATTAGGGGGCACTCTGGATGATTAGATAAATTTTATTAGCAAGGAAAGAGTTATCTTTTTTACTGCTACAATAATCTCTTGCTGATTGGTACTTCTCATGCAAATTGATGATTTCAGGTCGCTAGCTGAAGTTGAGGATTCGATGTGGTATTTCCACGCCCTCAATCGGCGCATGCTGCTGCCCTGGCGGAACTGGCCAAGCAAAATGCCACTGTTCTCGATGCCGGCTGTGGCACCGGTGGACTAATCAAGGCGCTACAGGGCGTTGGTGCCGCCTGGACGATCAAGGGTCTTGATTACTCTCCCGTGGCATGCTCCTATGCACGTGAGCGAACTTCAGTGCCAATTGAAGAGGGTTCGATTGAGGCTCTTCCCTTTGGCGACGGCCAATTTGATGTGGTGTTGACCGCCGATGTGATCTGTCTAATTGATGACGCGTCTGTAGCGCTCGCTGAATTTCGGCGCGTGCTCAAATCTGGCGGAATTTTGGCGATTAATGTTGCCGCTTACAACTGGATGCGCTCCTATCATGATGACCTCATGGATACCCGGCATCGCTTTCGCCGCAGTGAACTGGTGAACCTGCTCCGCCAGGCTGGTTTTGAGGTCACGTTCAGCAGCTATGCCAATATGCTGATTTTTCCACTGATCTTTGCCCGCCGCAAAATCTTTGTACCTCGCCATCCCACTAGTGATGTGAAACCCTATCCGCCTTTAATTGAATCTTTTTGCGGTTCGATGGCAGCTCTGGAACATCTTTTGCTGCGTATTGGCATAAAGCTCCCCGTGGGCAACTCGGTCTTTATCGTCGCGCGAAAAGTTGACTGAATAGTTGCAATCTTCACACCTCCGCTTTGGCTTGCTTTTGGGGCAGGGCATCGCTGAGGTTGTCAGGACGAATGGCAGGGTCCCGCAGCAGTTCGCGATCCAGCATGCGAATCCGACTTTCCCTCAAACAAAACTTGCAACCACCGCTGGTCTGCAGATGTTTTTCTGGTGTAATACTAATTGGTTTGACAGGATGGATTTTGCAGCGGATTAGAATAGGACTTTTATAGCTCCGGTAGACTACGCCGCTGTAGTCGTAATGTTGGTCAAAACGTGCCCTGGCTCTGGCCAGAAAAGTTTCTAGGCTGATGGGGCTGCCCATGACTTCGGTCAGTGGATCAACACTTTACCAAGCTTTGCCTCCCTCGCCACGGAGCTGACTCCCAGGAATCATCAGTTACGCCCTAGCTGAGTCAAAAAAGGGCCAGGGGTCGTCGGTTTCAACCAGCCTTGGCGGCCTGGAAGCTCAGGGCGACACCGTTGTTGCAGTAGCGCTTGCCGGTGGGCCGGGGTCCGTCGTTGAAGACATGCCCCTGATGGCCGCCGCAACGGCGGCAATGATATTCAGTGCGCGGAATCAGCAGCCGGAAGTCTTGGCTGGTCGCGATGGCGTTGGAAAGGGGTTGCCAAAAACTGGGCCAACCCGTACGACTGTCGAATTTGGTTGCGGAGGCAAACAGCGGCAGTTGGCAGCCGCCGCACAAATACTGACCGGTGCGTTGCTCCTGGTAGAGGGGACTGCTGAAGGGTCTCTCTGTGCCATGTTGGCGCAACACCTGGAAAGCGGCTGGGCTCAGTCGCTTTTTCCAAGCGGCTTCACTGAGTTGCCACTTGGCATCGCTGCTGGATGGCGTTGCTGCTTGGGCAGTTCCGGCGCTTCGCCCTAGAAAAGCAAGCGAGAACAGGGGCACCAGACCCCTATCCCAAAGGCTTCGCAAGGCAAGACGACGACTAGTACTTGCCATGGATTCAGCCCACCCAGCCGGCACTCAGGACAACCGCGAGGCCCAGGAAAAGTCCCAGCAGGGTCCAGGTGACCCGGTTGAGCGTGGCCTCGGCGCTACGGGCACTGGTGAACATCGATCCCCCAGTCGAGAACAGACCGCCCATGCCATCGCCTTTAGGGCTATGCAACAGCACGCTGGTGATCAGGAGGGCGGCGGAAAGCATCCACACAGAAGAGACTATCGTGCGCAACATGCTTGGTCTCGTGTTTCGGGGTCGCAGTGGTGGTGGGGGTGGTGGAACCCCAAGGGTGATTGGGAGCTGGCCGGATCTCAGCTGATAACTGCAGAAGACAGGCTGCGACTGCTCCGGGGACTGCCTAGGGGCTCAATCAAAGAACTGCCGGTCATCCTAGCGGGCTTGGGCAGGCCCAGGATCTCCAGCAACGTTGGGGCGATGTCTGAGAGGCCGCCCTGCTCGCGTAACTGCACATCGGTGCCATGACCAGGTAATTTTCGTTTCTCTCCCTCCACCAGAATCACGGGCACTGGGTTGGTGGTGTGGGCGGTCCAGGGGCGTCCATCGGGCCCCTGCATTACTTCAGCATTGCCATGGTCGGCGGTGATCAACATCGTGCCTCCGCTGCGGTTAGTGGCCTCCAGCAGTCGGCCGATACAGCCATCGACTGTGCTGATGGCTTCGGTGGTCGCCTGCATTTGGCCAGTGTGGCCGACCATGTCGGGGTTGGCGTAGTTGATCACCACCAGCGAATAGATGCCTTTTTGGACTGCAGCAATGCAGCTGTCAGTCAGTTTCTCGGCCGACATGGCGGGGGATTGATCGTAGGTGGCGACCCGTGGTGAGGGCACCAGGTGGCGATCTTCACCGGGGAAAGCCTGTTCGATTCCCCCATTCATGAAATAGGTGACGTGGGGATATTTTTCTGTTTCGGCCGTACGAAATTGCCTCAGTCCCTGCTCTGATATCACCTGGCCCAACAGCCCTTCGAGGGATTCGGGCGGGAAGGCGACAGAGACGGGCAGGCCTTGTTCGTATTGGGTGAATGTAACTATGTGCAGCGGCGTCAGCCGCTGGCGGGGGAAGCCCTCAAAATCTGGCAGCACCAGGGCTCTGACCAACTGGCGCACCCGATCAGGGCGGAAATTGAAGCATATGATCGTGTCGTCCGCCTCAATCAGCTCAGGGGATACTCGCACCGGTTCAAGGAACTCATCACTGATGCCATTGGCATAGGAAGCTTCCAAAATTTCGGCTGGAGATAGGGGTGAGAGTTCTGAGGGTTCGGTTAGCAGTCGATAGGCTTTTTCGGTTCGATCCCAACGGTTGTCCCGATCCATGGCCCAGTAGCGGCCGCATAGCGTGGTGAGGTGGCCGACGCCGGACTCATCGATGAGCTGCTGCAGGCGCAGCAGAAAACCCGGAGCACTGTTGGTCGGTGTATCCCGACCATCGGTGATGGCATGGATGCAGACCTCCTTGAGACCCCGTGCCGCGGCCCAGCGCAACAACCCCCCCAGATGTTCAAGGTGGCTGTGAACCCCACCATCGGAACAAAGACCGATCAGGTGCAGCCGACCGCCTTGGGCCAGCAGGTGGTCTGCGGCGGCATTCAGCACCGGATTGGCCGCCAAGCTGCCATCCTGGACAGCCTGGCTGATCCGCACCAGTTCTTGGCGAATAATGCGCCCACAGCCGATGGTGAGATGGCCCACCTCGGAATTGCCCATTTGGTTATCAGGTAGGCCTACGGCGGCGCCACTAGCCGAAATCAGGGTATGGGGATAGGCGTGCCAAAGGGCATCCATCACCGGGGTATCGGCACAGCGCACGGCGTTGTATTCCTCTTGTTCACGGAATCCCCAGCCATCCAGGATGGCCAGCACGACTGGAGCTACTGGACGTTGATGTTCAAGACTCGCCCTCGGTTCGGGGATGACGGCCATCGATCCAGATCCCTCAGCCCCTGCATGGCCGCTGGACGATTGCTTGGAAGAAGGAACTGAAATCACCCGAAGGCCCGCTCCTTTAGGAATTTGCATTCGCTGCCAACTTACAGCCCGCACTTCTGAAGCCTCCAATTTGGCCGGCTGGCGTCAGGTTTTGGTCACATGGGCCCCTTAGCATCAGTTATCTGTAGATCCAAGGCTCTGCTCCCTATGACTGCGCCGGCTGTTTCGGAGCGAGAGCCAGGGAATCGAGTCCAGATTCTCTCCAGCGTTGAACTCTGCCGCACCCTTGATCGCTTGGCTTCGCAAATTCTCGAGAGTGTTGTCGATCCCGAAGTTCTCGTGCTGCTAGGAATCCCGACCCGTGGTGTGGCCTTGGCCCAGGTCTTGGCGGATCGACTGGCGCTGATGGTCGGCCATGCCGTGGCCCACGGCAGTCTGGACCCCACCTTCTATCGCGATGATCTGGAGCGCGTCGGCACAAGGCTCGTGGAGGCCACCCAGCTCCCCGTCAGCCTGGATGGGCGCCATGTGGTGCTAGTGGATGACGTAATCTTCACCGGGCGCACCGTGCGGGCTGCCCTTGAGGCCCTGCAGAGCTGGGGCCGTCCCCATCGGGTGCAATTGGTCGCGATGGTGGATCGGGGCCATCGCGAACTCCCCATCCAGCCCGATTTTTGCGGTCGGGTGGTACCTACCACGAGGCTCGAGACCATCCAGCTCTGCCTGCAATCCGTCGATGGCGAAGAAGGAGTCTATTTGATCCGGCCCCGCGGCTGATGCCCCAGCAGGGCCAGACGTTGAGAAAGCTCAGAGGGGCGAGAGCTCTTCGGCTCTGAAATGGGCGCGGAAGCGGCCGAAGGCCACGATTACAGGCAAGTTGGGGCTGATCGGCCTTCCTTTCCAGTCCTCGAGCACCTGGACAACTTCCCCCTGTTGGCCCTGCATGTCGTAGGCCGCACCCCGATGTTCTGGATGGGTGAACACAACCACATTGCTGCTCACCCTGACCTGATCACCTGCCTGCATGAACTGATCTCGATCACTGATCATCAATCCTGTCATGGCTCCTGCTTACCTTTGCGGGGCATGCAGTTCACTTCCGGACCCTCTTCCAGCACCTGGCCTCCCACCGCAGCACAGCCCTCCACAAAAGCCTGCCACTGGGGTTGGCCGCGCTGCATACGCCTTTGGACTTCGGCATCGAGCTGCTCGGTGTCAACTCCTGCGGGGCCAGGGCCGTGGCTGTGTTGGTGATGCTCTTGCTCCAGGGCCGCTGCCCCCTGCTCCACCCGACGGCGCAGTGCCTGGCTGTGCCGTTGCCACCAGGGGTGGTCCAGGCGGTTGAGGGTATCGAGCGCCTCCCACCATTGGCCCGCTTTGGCCAGCCGTTCGGCCCGGGCGGCCTCCAGTCGGTTGCGGTTCCAGTTGCTGCGCAGCGCTTCCTGCAGCGCGGCTCCCTCGCTTGGGTTGGTTTGCTGAAGGGGGGCGAGGGCCGCCACGGCCCCCTCGGGAT
>Ga0207941_1000554_pt1 | contig 11024 bp, 10 predicted proteins | sample LakMenEpi13Sep12_FD_150695 | JGI IMG/M metagenome (GOLD analysis project Ga0207941, IMG submission 150695) | Freshwater microbial communities from Lake Mendota, WI - 13SEP2012 deep hole epilimnion (SPAdes) | ecosystem: Environmental > Aquatic > Freshwater > Lake > Epilimnion/Euphotic zone ...
CACCGAAACCAATTTGGAATCCACGGCCACTGCGGCCGAGGCAAGCAACGTTGCCGTTGCCACAGCTGAGGCCAGTCCAGCAACGGTTACCGTGACCACCGGCAAGCTCGGCGCCCGTGAGCTGATTGCCGCCTTCGAAGCCGCCCAGCTGAAAAGCGATCTGCCCGAAATTTATGTTGGCGACACCGTCCGGGTTGGCGTCCGTATTCGCGAAGGCAGCAAGGAAAGAATCCAGCCCTACGAGGGTGTGGTGATTGCAAAACGCCATGGCGGCCTGAACGAAACCATCACCGTGCGGCGTATTTTTCAGGGTGTGGGTGTCGAACGGGTTTTCATGCTGCATAGCCCCCAGGTGGCCAACATCAAGGTTGAGCGACGCGGTAAAGTGCGTAGGGCGAAGCTCTTCTATCTGCGTGACCGGGTGGGTAAAGCCACTCGCGTGAAGCAGCGCTTCGATCGGTGATTCTGTTTACTGGAATTTTCTCCAGAAAACACACTGATTTCCGTTGTCCCAAGGGTCATCGCCTTGCGCCGTTAGTTCAGTTGGTAGAACGCAGGTCTCCAAAACCTGATGTCGGGGGTTCAAGTCCTCCACGGCGCGTTCGATGGCCCGTTATTCAGTCTTGTGCTTCCGAAAATGGAGTTGGATCTACAGCCCGGCGATGTCGTAAAAGTGCTTGAATCCGCAGCCCTTGGCTGGGTTCGAGCCCGCGTCATTCGGGTCAAGTCCGGTGGCCGCGTGGTGGTTCAGAGCGATCAAGGCCGTGAATTCACGGCCAGGGGGAATCAGGTCCGCCTGATTGAACCCGCCGGTTTTCGACCCTAATTCCCTGTGAATCTCTCCCGAAAGCCGACCCGATCCCCCCGTGCAACATGCTAGGGGATCTTTTTGGCTTGCCGATTCATTCAACCTGCCTGCTTCCCTGCCAGCTCCGATGTCAATCCATCCCAAGGCGTTGACGGACGGACCTATCGCCATAGATACTTCTATTGTTGGTTTGCGGGCCGACAAGGCTGATTTCTGAAAATCACCCCTGGGGTTTTCGTTTCAGCCAAACCTGGGACTGTAGTTCAATCGGTTAGAGCACCGCCCTGTCACGGCGGAAGTTGCGGGTTCGAGCCCCGTCAGTCCCGTCCTCAAACAATCATCAATAACGGAGCTCAGCAGCGTGGTCCAACCTGATTCCGTGCGGGTCCGGTTGGCCCCAAGCCCGACCGGCACCCTGCACATCGGTACGGCCCGCACAGCGGTGTTCAACTGGCTGTTTGCCCGCCACCACGGCGGTCTTTTTTTGTTGCGGATTGAGGACACCGATCGAGAACGGTCGCGTCCTGAATACACCGACAACATCCTTGCCGGGCTGCGCTGGCTTGGCTTGGCTTGGGACAACGAACCCGTGATCCAAAGTGCTCGCATCGAGGAGCACCGGGCCGCCATTCGCCGACTCCTAGACCAGGGCCTGGCCTATCGCTGTTACGCCAGCGAGGACGAGTTGGCCGCCATGCGAGAGCACCAACAAGCCAACCACCAGGCCCCCCGCTACGACAACCGCCACCGCCAACTCTCAAGCGAGCAGGAACAGGCCTTCATCGCCGCAGGGCGCGAAGCGGTCATCCGCTTTCGCATCGATGACAACGCCACCATCACTTGGAACGACCTGATCAGGGGGCCGATGCAATGGTCTGGATCGGACCTGGGGGGGGACATGGTGATTGCCCGCCGGGCCCCAGCCGACCAGATCGGGGAACCCCTCTACAACCTGGTGGTGGTGGTGGATGACGCCTTCATGGCGATCAGCCATGTGATTCGCGGCGAGGATCACATCGCCAATACGGCCAAGCAGCTGCTGCTGTACGAGGCGTTGGGCGTAACCGCCCCCGAGTTCGCCCACACGCCCCTGATCCTCAACCAGGAGGGCAAAAAACTGTCCAAACGGGACGGGGTGACCTCCATCAGCGACTTCCAGGAGTTGGGTTATACCCAGGCCGCCCTGGTCAACTACATGACCCTGCTGGGCTGGTCGCCCCCCGAGGGCATGGGCGAACGCTTCAGCCTGGAAGAAGCGGCCCGGGTGTTCGACTTTGATCGCGTCAACAAAGCCGGCGCCCGCTTCGATTGGGACAAGCTCAACTGGCTCAACGGCCAGGTGTTGCATGAGCTTGACCCCTCCGAATTGCGCCAACAGCTCCTGCCCCTCTGGCGGGCTCAGGATTGGGCCGGCGCTGGCCCAACGGCCGATAGCGATTGGCAGAGAGATCTATGCACCTTGCTCGGTCCCTCCCTGACCCGGCTGGTCGATGGGGTGGAGCAAGCCACGGCCTTCTTTCTCACCCCCAGCCCCGACGAGCAGGCCCAGGCCCAGCTGGCCCAGCCGGGGGCGGCAGCCGGCCTGGCCGCCGTGTTGGAACGGTTACCCGCAGGCGAACTGAGCGCCCCAGAGGTCCAGCAGATCCTGGTTGAGGCGACCGCGGCCGCTGGAATCAAGAAAGGCCTGCTGATGAAAAGTTTGCGGGCGGCCCTGTTGGGCAGTCTTCAGGGTCCGGACTTGGCGGGTAGCTGGTTGCTCTTGCATCGCAGCGGCGCCGACCGGCCCAGGCTGGAAGAGGCCCTAGCCGCTGCCCCCAGCCCCTGATCGGCGTGAAGCGGGTGCTGCTATTGCTGATCTGAACCTGAAGCAGCAGCGGCGCCTAAGTCTTAGTCGTCATAGGCTGCAAAAATCGGTTCAATATGCAGGCCGATGATGCTGCCGGCCCGCAGCAACAGGTATTCGCCCTCCAGCTGATTGATCGGCACGTTCACGAAGGCCTCCGGGGTCGAGGCAGCATTGAGAACGCCCGCATACCAGTTCTGAAAGGCATCCAGACTCTCGAAATGGACGCTCTCACGATGTCCGCCGCTCAAAATCAGATGGATCGCATAGCGACTGGGTTTACGGGCCATCGTCAGACCGGTAGATCACGAACCTCCACAGAATGGCGCATACACCATCACCCTTCCCTGCCATCACCCCCCAGGCGCTCTGGCAGGCTGAGTACTACGGCAATCCCTGCGGACCAGGCAAACACCCATGGCGGTAGGAGGGGGCGGGACCACAGCAAGCCACCAGGAGGACAAACCCCTGCTGCTGCTGGTCGATGGCCATTCCCTGGCTTTTCGCAGTTTCTATGCCTTTGCCAAGGGCGGCGAAGGGGGACTCAGCACCAAAGACGGTGTCCCCACCAGCGTGACCTATGGCTTTCTCAAGACCCTGCTCGACAATGTCAAGGGGTTGAACGCCAAGGGGGTGGTACTGGCCTTCGACACGGCCACACCCACCTTTCGTCACGAAGCGGACGCCAACTACAAGGCCCATCGGGAAACGGCCCCAGAGCACTTTTTCGCCGACCTGGCCAACTTGCAACAGATTCTCAAAGAGGATCTGGATCTCTCCCTCTGCCTCGCTCCCGGATACGAAGCCGACGATGTGTTGGGCACCCTGGCCCTGCGGGGGGCCTCTGAAGGCTGGCGGGTCCGCATCCTTTCTGGCGACCGGGACCTGTTTCAACTAGTCGATGACGACCGCGATATCGCTGTTCTCTATATGGGTGGCGGGCCGTACGCCAAGAACAGCGGACCCATCGAGGTGCGTCGTGAGGGGGTCATCGCCAAGCTCGGCGTGCCCCCAGAAGATGTGATCGACCTCAAAGCCCTCACCGGCGACCCTTCCGACAACATTCCTGGGGTCAAGGGAGTGGGCCCAAAAACCGCGATCAATCTGCTGCAGGCCCACGGCAACCTGGAAGGGATATTCGCCGACCTCAGCCAACAGAAAGGTGCCCTGCGCACCAAGCTGGAAACTGGTCGGGACAGTGCCTTCCATTCGCGGATGCTGGCCCGCATCCTGTTGGATGTTCCCCTGGAGCATCCGCCGCGCCTTGACCTCGGCGAGGTCAAACCGGAAGCGCTGGCGAACAGCCTGGAAAATCTCGAATTGTTCAGCCTGCGCAAACAGGTGGACACCTTCGCTCGACTGTTTTCAGCCCACCCAAACCACCGGCCGAGCAGCGAAGCAGCACCCACACCAGCGACCGACGCCGCCCCGACCCCAAGCCAGGCTGCGGGCGCTCGATCGCCAGAGGATGGCGAAGCCAGCCATACCGGTATCGGGCCCAATGTCGCGCCCAGTGCCGCGCCCAACGCCGGTCCAACCGCCGCTCCCATCCCCAAACTGGCTCCTGTCCTGGTGCAAAGCCTCCAGGCCCTGGAAACCCTGCTGCAGCTCCTGTGGCAACAGAGGGATTCGATGGCTCCCGTGGCCCTGGACACGGAGACCACCTCCTTGAACCCCTTCCGCGCCGAGTTGGTGGGTGTGGGCCTGGCCTGGGGATCGGGAGCCGCCGAGCTGGCCTACATCCCCATCGCCCATCAGGAAGGCCAGGCAAGCGATCTGCTCTGCGATGCCGCCTCGCCTGAGCGCCAGCTGCCCCTCGATCAGGTGCTGGGGGCCCTGGCCCCATGGCTGGCCAGCAAGACCCACCCCAAGACCCTGCAGAACGCCAAATACGACCGCCTGATCCTGATGCGCCACGGCCTGGTGCTGGAGGGGGTCGTGATGGACACCCTGCTGGCGGACTACCTGCGCGACGCAGGCGACAAGCATGGCCTTGAGGCCCTGGCCCAGCGCAACTTCCACTTCAGCCCCACCAGTTACAGCGACCTGGTGGCCAAGGGAGCCAACTTCGCCGCGGTGCCCTTGAAGCAGGCCGCCGCGTACTGCGGCATGGACGTGCATCTCACCTGGCGACTCACCCCCATGCTGCGCCAGCAACTGGCGGATCTGGGACCAGCCCTTTTGCCCCTGCTCGAGCAGGTGGAACTACCGCTGGAAGCGGTGCTGGCCGGCATGGAAGCCACAGGCATCCGCATCGATATCCCGTACCTGCAGGAGCTGGGCCAGGAATTGGGCAAAAGCCTGGCCCAACTCGAACGCGACGCCCACGAGGCGGCCGGAGGCGAGTTCAACCTGGCTTCCCCCAAACAACTGGGAGAGTTGCTTTTCGACACCCTCAAGCTGGATCGCAAGAAATCTCGCAAAACCAAAACCGGTTGGAGCACTGATGCAGCGGTGCTCGAAAAACTAGAAGCCGACCATTCCGTAGTGCCACTGCTGTTGGAGCACCGCACCCTCAGCAAACTACGTAGCACCTACATCGAAGCCCTGCCGCTTCTCGTCGAGGCGGAAACCGGCAGGGTGCATACGGACTTCAACCAGGCCGTCACGGCCACAGGCCGGCTCTCAAGCAGCAATCCCAACCTCCAGAACATTCCGATCCGCACCGAGTTCAGTCGGCGGATCCGCAAGGCCTTCCTGCCCCAGGAAGGCTGGCAACTGATCAGCGCTGACTATTCCCAGATCGAGCTGCGCATCCTCACCCACCTCTCGGGGGAACAGGTGCTGATCGAGGCGTTCAACCAGGGGGATGATGTCCATGCCCTCACCGCCCGTCTCCTGCTTGACAAAGACGAGGTCAGCGCCGATGAACGGCGGCTCGGCAAGACGATCAACTTCGGTGTGATCTATGGCATGGGAGCCCAGCGTTTCGCCCGAGAAACAGGCGTGGGCCAGGCCCAGGCCAAGGACTTCCTGAGCCGTTACCGGCAGCGTTACGCCCGCGTCTTCGCCTATTTGGAAATGCAGGAACGCCTGGCCTTGAGCCAGGGCTATGTGGAAACGATCCTGGGGCGCCGCCGCCCCTTTCACTTCGACCCAGCCGGCCTAGGACGCTGGCGGGGTCGGGATCCGCTCTCCATTGAGCTGGAGGTGGCCCGCAGGGCCGGGATGGAGGGCCAGCAACTGCGGGCCGCCGCCAATGCCCCCATCCAGGGCTCCAGCGCCGACATCATCAAAATCGCCATGGTGCGACTGCACCACGCCCTGATCGAAGCCGATCTGCCGGCCCGCCTGCTCCTACAAGTGCACGACGAACTGGTGCTGGAGGCGGACCCGGCAGTCCTGGATACGGTCATCGATCTGACCCGTCGCACCATGGAGGAAGCAGTGAGACTGGATGTTCCGCTCAAGGTGGAAACAGGGGTGGGACCAAACTGGATGGAGGCCAAGTAACGGCCGATGCAGGGGCTGGTGTTGGACCCTGGCCAAAATGTGAGAAAATGATTAAAGTTGCAAGTGACGCGGTGAATTCTGACTTGATTTTTCCCGCTAGCGACGCTTTTGTAGGCCATCGCAAGGGCATCATCCTTGCAGGTGGCAGTGGCACCCGACTGGCCCCCCTGAGTGCGGCAGTCAGCAAACAGTTGATGCCTGTCTACGACAAACCAATGATCTATTACCCCCTAAGTACGCTTATGCTTGCGGGAATTCGTGAGGTATTAATCATAACCACCCCGAACGACCAACCCGCTTTTCAACGACTTCTTGGCGATGGGTCGGCATGGGGAATGGTAATTCAATATGCAGTTCAACCGAGCCCCGATGGTCTGGCCCAAGCTTTCCTGATCGGATCAGAATTTTTAGCCACAAGTCCGGCGGCCCTGGTGCTAGGCGACAACCTATTCCATGGCGATGAGTTGGTGCATCAATTGCAAACTTCCAACCCCAAAAGCCAAGGGGCCACTGTCTTTGCCTATCCCGTAAGTGATCCTGAGCGCTATGGAGTGGTGGAATTCGATGTAGAAGGACGAGTTATCAGCATTGAGGAAAAGCCGAAACAACCCCGATCACGTTATGCCATCACAGGCCTATATTTTTATGATGAAACAGTAGTCGAGCGAGCCAAACAGGTACGACCATCTCACCGGGGCGAACTGGAAATCACAGACCTAAACCAACTTTACCTGAACGAAGGCTTACTAAGGGTTGAACTAATGGGTCGAGGGATGGCCTGGCTGGACACTGGCACCCCGGATTCTCTCCACGAAGCAGCAAGTTACATTCGCACTCTTGAACATCGGCAAGGCCTTAAAGTGGGTGCACCGGAAGAGGTGGCGTGGCGCATGAACTGGATTGATGATGCACAGCTAGAGCGTCTCGCCCAGCCATTGAAGAAGAGCGGCTACGGATCCTATCTTTTAAAGCTGCTCAGTGAAGTGCGTCCCGCGCCATCTGGCTTCGTCAATGCCAACCACACCACCCAAGCTGCTTAAACGTGGAGGTCAAAAAGTTCAGTATTGAAGGGCCCTTGCTCCTGACGCCACGGGTTATCCACGATGATCGGGGCTTTTTCAACGAAAGCTGGAACAGACTCAGCTTTGCCGCTGCGCTCGGTATCAAATCTGCAGAGAGTCCAGTTTTCCTGCAGGACAACCACTCAAGGTCAAGAAAAGGGGTCTTGCGAGGTTTGCATTACCAAATAGAACCGCATTCGCAAGCGAAGCTAGTACGCTGCGTACATGGTGAAATTTTTGATGTCGCCGTCGATCTTCGACAAAGCTCCAACACCTTTGGTAAGTGCGTTGCTGTCCACTTAAGCGAGATGAACCATCATCAACTTTGGATCCCTGTTGGATTCGCCCATGGATTTGTTACCCTAAGTGATAATGCTGATGTCCTGTATAAAGCAAGCGGATACTGGAATAAAGAATCCGAACGTTCACTACTTTGGAATGACACTGAACTTGCCATTCCCTGGCCCCTGGACTTCAGCGTTGATACCCTGCCAGTTATTTCTCCTAAAGATGCGACCGCACCCACACTCGCAGAAGCCCTTAAGTCTGGAGATGTGTTCGCATGACAAAGGCGATCAAAGTTATGCTCACCGGCAAAGATGGACAACTAGGGAAAGCGTTAGTTGAAAAGATTCCAGCCGGCATTGAAGTTGTCGCCCTGGGCAGACAAGATCTAGATTTGAGTAATAAAGAAGCTTGTCATAATGCTGTGCTGGAACACCGACCAGATTGGATTCTAAATGCCGGAGCCTATACGGCAGTCGATCGAGCCGAGAGTGAACCAGGGCTGGCGATGGCTGTTAATGCAGTTGCACCAGAAGCATTTGCCCAGGCCCTTGGCGAAGTTGGCGGTCGCCTTTTGCAGGTCAGCACTGATTTTGTCTTCAATGGAACCCAAGCTCATCCTTATCACCCTGACCAACCTGTTGATCCCATTTGTGTCTACGGAATAACAAAGGCCGAGGGCGAAAGACTAGTGCAAAAAGCCTTACCTGCCACCCACTATTGCATCCTTCGCACAAGCTGGGTTTATGGACCAGTAGGTAACAACTTTTGCCTAACAATGCTGCGGCTTCACCGTCTTAAATCAGCTCAAAATGAAACACTTAATGTGGTGGCAGACCAGATAGGTTGTCCAACATCAGCTTTGAATTTAGCCTGCGCATGCTGGTCGGCCATCAACCATGACACAAGTGGGATTCATCACTTTTGTGATGCTGGTGCGGCCAGCTGGTATGACTTTGCCATAGCAATTGGTGATGCCGGTGTTGCAGCTGGAATTATTGATCAATCAGCAATAGTCGTCCCAATTACTTCATCAGAATATCCCACTCCAGCCAAACGCCCAGGATATTCACTACTAGATTGCACTGCCACAAGGACTGCATTAGAATTAGAAATAAATCATTGGCAAAAAGAATTATCAAAAGTGATTTCCAAAATACCCAAATCAACTTAAATTAAACCTGTCATTTCCCTTCCCAAACAAAACCTATTACCATGTATAAAGACTCAATGCCAGCTCCTGATTTGCGAAATTTACTTGGTGAACGCAAACGAATTCTGGTCACCGGTGGAGCAGGCTTCATTGGCGGAGCTGTTGTCAGACGTTTGCTGCTCGAAAGTGATGCGACTGTCTTTAACTTAGATAAAATGGGCTATGCAAGTGATTTAACGAGTATTGAACATACAATCAGCACATTAGCCATTAGGGGAGAAGGGGCTGTGGCACCCCGACATCAGCTTCTTCAGGTTGATCTAGCCAATGCAGAAGCAACACAAAAAGCCATCGCAACAGCCGATCCAGATCTTGTCATGCATCTGGCAGCTGAGAGCCATGTTGATCGATCAATTGAAGGGCCAGGAGCATTTATAGAAAGCAATCTGATTGGTACTTTCAACCTGCTTCAGGCAAGTCGTAAGCATTTCGATCGATTGGAAGGGAAACGAAAAACAAATTTTCGCTTCCACCACATCAGTACTGATGAAGTGTTTGGATCCTTGGGAGCAACTGGTAAATTTTCAGAAACGACTCCCTACGATCCTCGTAGTCCCTATTCAGCCAGTAAAGCAGCAAGTGACCACCTGGTAAATGCCTGGTACCATACCTTTGGCTTGCCGATAATTCTCACGAATTGCAGTAATAATTATGGTCCATGGCAATATCCTGAAAAACTAATTCCAGTCGTCATCCTCAAGGCAGCAGCGGGTGAAGCGATACCACTTTATGGAGATGGAATGAATATTCGAGACTGGCTTTATGTCGAAGACCATGTAGATGCCCTACTCTTAGCAGCAAACAACGGGCGAATTGGCGAGAGCTATTGCGTAGGAGGACATGGAGAACGGACCAATTTACAAGTTATTGAAAACATATGCTCTATATTAGACAAAATAAAGCCTGAAGGCAGTCCCCATCGTAATCTAATCACTTTCGTCAGAGACCGTCTAGGTCATGACCGTCGCTATGCAATCAATCCAGAAAAGATTACAACAGAACTTGGCTGGCAGCCAAGGCATAATTTTGAAGATGGACTAGAAGAAACGGTTAAATGGTACGTCAACCAAAAAACTCAGCCTCACGATTAAATTAAATTAAACTTGCCAAGTTACCGATATTTATTATAGCCAAATTTTCGCCCAAGGCCATTAACTCATTTTGGTCTTTTCCTACCACCACCGACCCGTAACAAGTCTATCAATGGCACGGTTCAATAGGTCCACCCAGCCCGGGCATCGAGGGGTGCTTTTTCATTCCATCACGGACAGCACTTCAGGTAAAGCAGTATTTTCCTGGTGGGTTGTAGCCACTATCGGCCTGCTGCTGATCGCCGTACCAATTCTGGTTTTCAACCAGCAACATTCGGGTGATGGCGTCAAAATCCGCCGCGAATTGCGCAAGTTCTGAACCCACTCAAGCCTTGCTTGACAGATATCTCAGTCCATGACAACCAGCGGCTTGCTGAAATGGGACTGGCTATCTTGATAGGTACGGTATCAACAAACCCCCCATGCCTTCCGGAGCTGCCTTCAACACCCCCGACGACGAATCGGACGCCGATCTGTTCCAACAGCGAGCGGTCGAAGATGGCCAACTGCGCGGACTCAGCCAAGCGGAAGGCATCATCATGATCGTGCTTGGGATTCTGGCCCTGAGCTTCCCCGTGGTGGCCTCGGCTTCGGTCACAGTGATGGTGGCCATTGCCTTTCTGCTGGCGGGCATCTTGGGTTGGATCGACATCTTTATGCGGGCCAAACGACTTGGGCGCTGGTACTGCTTCTGGCGTCTGGTGGTCTCGACCCTGTTGCTAGTAACCGGCATTTGGATGGTGATTCAGTTCAAATCGGGTGCGGTGCCTGCTGCGATGCAGATCAAAGCGCTGGCTTCGGCGATTGGCCTGGTATTCCTGGCCGAAGGCGCCGTGACGGCCTTCGTTTCGCTCAGCAATCGCGCCAGACGGGGCTGGGGTTGGGGACTCGCCAATGGCCTCGTCACATTGGCTCTTGGATTCCTAATCCTGACGATGGGCCCGGCCGGCATGCTTTCTGTGATCGGACTGCTTGTAGGGGTAAGTTTCCTGTTCAGTGGATTCGACTTGCTGGGCTTCAGTAGCCGTTTGCATTCTCGCCAGGATTGAAATGGCCGACCAGCGGGATTGACCCTTGGGAATGGGCCTCAGCCAGTGGGTAGTAGCTTTTGGAACAGCTCCTTATCGCGAATACAGATCGAGAATTCAGCCCCTAGGCCATGTCAACTAATCTTAAGATTCTTAATTGAATTTAACCAATTGAGAATACCATCATCTGGATCTTTGAGAACAAATTCCTGACCCTTACTAGCTGTAACTAGATCGACATT
>Ga0207941_1000559_pt1 | contig 11001 bp, 7 predicted proteins | sample LakMenEpi13Sep12_FD_150695 | JGI IMG/M metagenome (GOLD analysis project Ga0207941, IMG submission 150695) | Freshwater microbial communities from Lake Mendota, WI - 13SEP2012 deep hole epilimnion (SPAdes) | ecosystem: Environmental > Aquatic > Freshwater > Lake > Epilimnion/Euphotic zone ...
CAGCTCCTGGTCGTGCTCACGCTGCTGAGCGGCCTTGTCCTGGTCGTGCTCACGCTCCTGGGCCGCCTTGGCCAGCTCGTAGGCACGCTCCTGGGCCGCCTTGGTGCGCTGCAGCTCCTCTAGATCACGAACCCCAGCCTCCAACTGCCGCTGCTTCTCGGCATCGACGTGAACAGAGCGTTGAAAGGCCTCTTGGACTTGATGCAACTCCTTCAAGGATTGCTCGCTGGCCTCCCTCGCATCCCGCAACTCCGTATCCCTACTGGCCAGGCGCTTCTCCAGATCTGAAGACGACGCCTGCAGCCGTTGACTCGCAAGGAAGGCTTGCAGCTGGGCGTTTCCCTGCTGCCCGGCCTGGAGCAAGCGCTCGCGGTAGCGCAAATCCGGATCGCGGCCCAGCAGCGCGGCGCGGAGCTCAAGATCGTGATAACAGTCCAGCAACGCTGGTTCGGCCTCGAGCAAGGTCAAGCAGACCGAAGCCAGAAGCGGCGGAATTGGCGAGGGTGAAGCTGGGGATGGGGAGGCGTCGTCGCCGTCGTCAAGCCAACTGCGCAGAGCCCGCGGGCCCAGCCGTTGCAGCTGGGAGATCGCCAGCAATGGCTGCCCTAGGCGCTCCGACCAGTCGAGCAGACGGCGATAGCCCTGCAGCAGGCTCTGAGCCGTGAGGCCCTCGGTTTCGGGCCCTGACCCCACCGTGGCGATCAATCGATCCGGGCTGTCATACAGCAGCAGGGACTCGGCGTCGGGTAGGGCGGACCAGCCCTCCGCCAGCCAAGGTTGCAATCCAGCTGCGTTGAGCGTGCTCAAGGCCGTTGCAGACAGCTGGAACGGCGTAACCCAGTACCGCATGGTGAAAGCACTCCAGCCATCCTGCTGAAAAGCTTAAAGGGCAGTCGCTAGTTGCCAGAGTCGGTTGCCCTGGGCGGTAGGGGATCTCCACAGAAAACGCGGTTCGGAGCAACGACCATTCAATTAGGAACGGGGGCTTGCCAAACCAAGACCAGCCATGCAGCCGCAGGAGTAGCCTAGAGCCGATGCCGAACCCTAGCTACGCCTCCACAAAACGCTGCTAGAGGGGATCAGCGGGCCTCTTGAGTTAAAACACTCGAAGGGGGCTGGACCTATTGATTTGTGCTCCATGACCTCAAAAGAAACAACCGCAGTAGCGTCCGACCACGGCAGCGGCGAGGAGATCACGGTGTGGGTGGGTGTTCCCGGCCTGGCCAGAGGGTTGCCCAGCTCGGGGAGCTTGCTGGTGGTAGAGGCCGAGCCCCAAAGAGCGCGAGAACTCAGGCAAGTACTGCGGGATCGGCCAGAGGCGCTGATCTGCGAGGAGGTGCTGGCGGCTGAAAACGAAGCCACGGTGCAATGGCACCGCTTTAACGATACGCGCTTGAATGGGCCAAGCGATCTCACGATTTGGCAGCAGCGATTCCCAAACTTGCGACAGATTGATGAAGAGCAGCGCTGCGGACGGCGCCTCGGCGACCTGCTGGATAACTGGGCCCCGCGTGAAGGGGGACAGGCTTTGGCACCGCTGCACCTCGTGCTGCGCCAGGGAGATCCCCTGGCGGCCCTGACGGGGTTAGGGCCTTGGATCAGTCACCTGCAAACAGTGCAACTAATGCTGCCATGGCCAGAAGAAACGATGCAGCTTGCAGAGACCTGGCTCGCGGAGCAGAATTTTGGTCAAGATCCGCATACTTCGGCGGTGTGGAATCGCGACCCAGTTGCCACAAGAGACTGGATACTGAAGGAGAAAGAAAAGGAAAAACAAGTCCTACTTGCGGCCAACCAACAGCTCAACAGCGATTGCGAAGCAACGCGAGCAGAACGAGACATTTTGGCAGCAAATCTAGAACGTCTCTCCGCCGAATGGCAGGAACTCAGAGACATCCAAAGTCATACACTCGTCAACATCCAGGAATCACAGATCGAAGCGGAAAAACTCAAGAGCCAGCAGGAAGCCCTCCAACAGGAGTGCCAACAACTAACCTGCGAAAAATCCGAACTACTGAAGAAGCTCCAGACAGAGGAGGCCGCCAGCCTCAACAGCATAGAAGCCGTGAAAAAACTATTTCCCCTGCAGCACTACAAAGAAATAAGCAGTGATCTTGGCGATCTTGACGAGGATCACTTAGTGCTCCATTACCTGCAACATGGCCGCCATGAGATTCGTCTCAAGACATATCAAGAAATAGATAACGAGCTGAAGTCCAGCCTCAAGCAATGCGAAGAAGCCGAAGCCAAGTTAAAGCTACTAGAAACGCAATTTGACCTAGTAAAGCAACAACTCGAAACCATGAAGGATTTATTTGCAAGACTGGCCGACAGGCCGCAATCACTTCAGCAGACAAAAGAGGAATGACAGATATTTTGTTACTGACAACCTCGGCTGCCTGGCGCAAGCTAAATTGCGTCTGCGCCAACACCTCTCAATGGCAAAAGACAGGGCATGACAACGCTCAACTGCATGCTGTCAACTATTTGAGCTTAGCACCTTACTCAACCGCAGATGCCAGTCACCATCTTGTCGAAGTGGCCAACAAAGACGCAATTGCGGCATGCAGCCTATCACTCTATAGAGGCAGCTTACTGTTTGCCTACAGACATATCCTCAATCAAGATTTTCAACAGGCCCAGGAGGAATGCAACCAGGCAATCACGTACTTACAGGAAGGCCTAAACCGCCTGGGCATTGCGACGGAGTTAGAGCAAACTGCTGTTAAGGCAAGGGCACGCTGCTTCGTCAATAGTCTTGCCAGCCAAGCCGAACTTCAACAGGCACGAACATCAAACAAAATTGCTCATCACCTGGTGATTATCCTTGGCATGCACCGCAGTGGCACATCAGCACTCACCGGCATGCTGGCGAAAGCAGGCTTTACCGCTCCATCAGATCTGATACAAGCGGATGATGCAAATCCCAAGGGTTATTGGGAGTCATTAGGTATCAACAAACTCAATGAAGACTTCCTGGCAGAAATGGAAAGTCATTGGAGTTCATCCATACCGCTGCCAACGGGATGGAGTGAAAGCATCAGCGCCCGAAAGTGGCGGTCCTCCCTGATCAACATCATCTCTGAAACCTTTGGAGGGGCGGAGCTGCCAACGATCAAAGACCCAAGGTTCTGCATACTGATTACGGGCCTAGAACCCTGGCTTGAATCGAGATTGATTGATACCAGTTTTATCATCCCAATCAGACATCCTCTAGAAGTCTCCAATTCTCTGCTGAAAGCTCAGGGAACCGAACTTGAAAAGGCTTTGCAATTATGGATCAGATCAATTTTCATGGCTGAGCACGCCACCCGGGGCTACAGGAGAAAGTTCATCAGTTTTGATCTTATTCTTCAAGATCCAACCAATACCCTGGAGGCATGCCTCCAGCTCGTGCAATCAGCCGCCGACCCTGAAACCGCAGGGTACATGGCGGATTGGAAAGATGAAACCAGGCCTGAAACACTCAGACACGCAACGAATTTTATCGAAGCAAGCCTGAAACGCCAGCAACCAGTAATCCACGAAAAGGAAAATTTAGAAGTCGATACCATATGCAATACCAGGCTTATCGGCTTTGCAGAGACAGTCTTTCACGCAATCGTCGCCAATATAACGGATGACCAAGCCATCTCCAAAGCACTAGATGAGTTGAGGCCAAAGAGCTCCTGTGCCAATGTGTGATGCACGGCATAGCGGCAGATGAACCAAAAGTCGGTATCGCGGCTAATCCTGTTGCCGTAGCAAATGATGCCATTCTGTTTGATCCAACGAGCTTCTAAGTCGATTTGTGGTTGTCGATCTGAATTTTCATCCCAATTCTCCAATTGCCTCCCTGCGTCGACTGTCGGATGTCAATCAGGTTGACTGGAGCTCAGTTTTCGATGTCGCTTGACAACCCCTTCCCTCAGACTGCTGCCTGGGCTGCTCTGCTCGGCTTACAGATGTTGTGGGTGGTGGCCAACAGGGCCCATTCAGCGCTCGCCTATTCCAAGCGCCGCAATAGGAAGCGATCGAGGCCTCAGGCTGGACCCGTGATGGCCTTGGCCGTTTGCCGTGCTGCTGCGATCGGCGCGACCCCTCAACCAGATTGTCGTGGAACAGTCGACTATGATTGCGCCTGGAATACAATGCACGTAGGAAAGGGCAAAGAAGCCCTCAGCGGTAGGCAAAATGATTCCCATCCATCAAATCAGCCAGGCAGAGAAAGTATATTTTACAGCCCAGAAGTTAGCACTCTGTATGGTTCGCGGCGCAAAAATCGCTGGCCCATAGCTGAGATGAAAGCAGCCACACTCAGCAAAAGATACCCACGCTTCATTCAATGGAGAGCTTCCTCAATAACATCTCAGCTGATGCGAAGAAACTGCAACTACCAAAACAACAAAATCAGGAAAAGCGAATTGGAGTTGCTTAATAGAAGCAAGAATACGTCACCGAAGGGAGTCGATTACGTCCCGTGGATCACGAGTTGATTGTATTGAATACGGAAGACATGGGATCGATTGGATATCGCTTGAGAATCTCTAATCGGGCGCTTTCACCCATTTGCTTCCATCTAGCTCGATGGCTCCACGCCCTCTCAAGCAATCGGTCGATAGCTTCAACAGAAATTGCATCAGAAATAAATCCACTGCATTCATCGGCGACTACTTCGCCAATTCCTCCTACATTAGTGACGATCGAAGCTCTTCCGGCGAACATGGCGCTAAGCAATACGATCGGAAGGCCCTCCATATGGGAAGTTAGGATAAACGCATGATTGTCTTCCCATATTGTTCTCATACTATCGACGTGTCCTAAAAAATTGACATTATGGATATCATACTTCCGCACCATCTCATTTAGAGAGTGTTCGTCTGGACCTTGGCCGTAGAAATTCACAATTAGATTTCGATTCTGCCACTTGGATTGGGACAAGACTTTAAGCAATAGGTCTTGGCCCTTATGAATTATCAGCAACCTAGCAGGAAATGCTATTGAATATGAATCAACAACAGGAGGGTATTGCACATAATCATTGCGATCTATGTCAATCGGATTGTAATGTATCTGCGCATTATCCAGCCTTTGCTTCATTTTAGCCTCAAAGATATTGATATTATTCTGAGATGTAAAAAATGTAGCCTTAGCATTTCTATATCCCTCAAACAATGTCTGCAGAAACTCTTGATTATCAGGCCAGCCAATTTCCTTGACAAGCTGATTGATTATGATATAATCAATACTTTGTGAGTAGCAGCAATGGAAGAGAGCGCCACCCGCATTATGATCTCCTGTCGAAAAGACAACCAAGTCGCAAGAGATTCCAAGTAATGCATTAGAATCCACTGCCTCAAGCTCCACTATCTTAATCTCCAGGTCTGCAAGGACCGCTAATCTTTTCTCTCCGAGCATATGATGCTTACAAATAACTTGAATATCGTGCCCAATGAGAGCGAGCTTTTGTGCAATTTCGAACCATAGAACTTCGCTCCCTCCATATTCATCGTTAAAGGTTACGAAAACAATCTGCTTTGATTTAGCCTGTGCAAATGAATCGATATCACTGGAATACGTAGAAAGTATCTCGGCCTTAAGTGGGTTATGATCAATAAAGTCATTCATGAATAGACTCAAGCTATTATTAACTTGGGACGGAGTGAACACGAGTCTCTCGCATATGTAACGCTTTACCCTAATAACTTCAGCAATGTAATCGACACTTCGAGTGTTGCTAGTTGTTACGTTAAGAGAATGTTTTCTAAAATAATTGAGAGGCTTGGAGATGAAAGCGGCATCATATTTTAACAGTAAATCTACGTATAAATACCAGTCTCCGCAATATCTATAGGAAGTCAACATGTCAGACGCAGACTCCTTCAAGGCTGCTGCTCTAAACAGGCAGGCGCTGACATTTGGTATTGTATTGCGATAGATTAATGATCGCTTAATCTCGAAGGCACCCTTCACTGTATAGTCACTATTCCAACGTTCCTGATCTATTGCATCTGTATGAAACCTAACATCAGAGTGCAACAGAGTGCCAGATTCATCGATGATAGCAGATTGTGCATAGACTAATCCTACGTTCTGATCTTTAAACCTTTTGAGGGCATGATCAATAAAATCTTTAGAAGCCAAATCATCGGCTTCGGCGATCCAAATAAAATCTCCTTTAGCACTATGGATTCCCTTCGCCCATTGCTTGTATACGGAACCCGAATTAATTGTATTCTTATGAAAAACAAATGGAGTCGCTTGATTCTGCAAAGCAGCCTCTGCAATAGCCAAACTTCCATCGGATGATTTGTCGTCAAGGTAGATTATCTCGTAGAGAGGATGGTTTTGATTCAAAACGCTTTCGATTCTATCTTTAATGAAGGATTCGTAATTATAGTTTGGAATAACAACCGATACCCTACAAATATCTTCACCGATCAGCCGCAAAAGGTCGAAAAGATAGTGTATGAAACAAAACTCATCTGCAATTGTTTGTTGACTTTTCTCTGAAATTGAACTGACTAGATTCTTGTCGAAAAGGAGGGTAGCGAGGTTCTCTTGAATAGCGTGGGAGTCGTCTATAGCGACCAAGAGACCGCATCCCCTTGCTATTAACTCTACAAAACCACCTGCATTCTGGAATGCTAAAACGGGTAACCCTACATTCATAGCATCTAAAACTACAGAAGGAAAAGGATCCTCTCTAGATGTCAAGTAAAAAAGATCACTACCAGAATAATAGTGATCGATATCGTTCTGAAGACCAACAAAATGGAAGTTTTGTTCACAACCAGTTGACAATATTTTAGCTTTAAGCATATCGTAAAGTTCAGCTTCGTAATGTCCTACCCACAGGAAATGAATATTTTTGTTACTTAATATAGATGTAATGCCCGTATCGACAAATAAATCGATCCCCTTCCTTAAATCACCATAAGCTAAATTCAAGACGATCTTAGCCTCTTCACTAACTTGAAGTTCTTTGATCAGTTTGCGTCTAGCCTCTAGTTTATTATACTTGTAGCGGTTCTGGCGAAAGAGACCCTGGGGGTGAATTGATATTTTAGCAGCATCAACATTGCTAAACCCTAGAAAATCCTGCTTAACAACTTCCGCCGGAAATACGATGGACTTGGCATGTTTGGATATCTTAGTTATCGAGTCCGCGAGTTGATAATGATTTATTGTTGACTTCATTTCGTGAATAAGGGAAAGAACTTCAATATTATGGACCGAAAGAAGCTCAACCAGGTCGCCAACAACGCTAGTATTTGCTATTGCCTTTGCATAGCCTTGTTGATAGAGATTCTGAATCAGATCTTCCTTTTCAGAATGGGACAAAGAGTAGACATGGTGCGTAATCCCGACTTGCTCAAAATCTGGGATTAAGTCACCTTCTCCGCACAGAAAAATTTGAATTTTATAATTAAAATATTGTTTAAGCATTTTGGCTATATTAAGAGCTAAAAACTGTGCGCCGTGATAATAAGCATCATGTGATATCACAATAATTTTTTTGTGGCAAACATCATCCCTCAAGGCATTATACGTAGCGGCCAGGTATGCGTATCCAAATTTTCTATCGGGCTCAAGATATGCTCCTTCTGCCCATTCGTTCCAAGCATTCACGAAAATAAGTTTCTGATCGCCGGTTCGATAATTTCTTGTATGCTCAATCAAGTAGGCCAACCAACGTTCGTATTTATCGGGGGTAGAACCATGAAATGAAGTACTAGCTCCTGGCTTTCTAGCTTCATTATCCCAAGACGGGCAAAGGCTTCTAAACTTAGTGAATTCAGGTTCGACGTAACATTTGGCATATTTAAGCAAAGATCCATAGTCATAGGCATTGCCAGAGCATTCAGGATTGAAATACAGTAGGTCTGCCGTTATATTGTCCGCCCTAAAGTTGTTTGGTGCAAAATCTACAGCTGCATCAAATCCTAATGAGGTAGGGTCAATATGTTCAAATGAATGCGTCATGACCAAATAAAGTTCGCCGATACCAATTTTTCTCGCATGCTCCCTCCACCGGATAACCGTATCGTTGATATTTGGGAACAGTTTTGGTCTATAAAGCATCAACAATGGCTTGCCATCTACCTTAATATAGCGTTTATCAGTCAGTATGGGCTGAATAGACTCAAGGAACGCAATGTCATCCTCTGCTGAGTGATTCTGGGATAAAAGCACATCCTTATCCAAGCCGTCCCATTTCTTTGTCCAGTTTTCATTTGCCCAATTGATGCAAAAAGGAAAATCCAGTTCAGGATTATCAATAACCTGCTGAAGCGGTGTATCCATGATCTTCTTTCCATCAAACCAATAATAGTGGTAACAGAATCCGTGCAGTCCATAGTTTTTTGCAAGCTCAATCTGTCTTTTCTGGACATCTAATAGCCTTAGGTCATAGTATCCCAATTCCCCAGGAAGTCTTGGTTGATAGTGATTCTCATATTGAGGCAAAGCTTTTGAAACATTATTCCATTCGGTAAAACCTACACCCCACGTGCTATCGTTGATAGGGATAGGGTGATATTGGGGTAAATACCATGCAATTAGCCTGATATCAGTTTGAAGCCTATCATTATCTTGGCAGCCTACAAACGAAGCCTTATAAATATTATTATTGTTTTGCTTGTTGAGGTAAGAAAAGTAGCTAGCTTTGCTGAGTTCATTAACGTGGCATGGCTGACGCCCTTCGTACTGTCCTGTGTAAATATAATGAGCGAAGGGCTCAATACCGGCTTCACTGATATCTTTGTATCGCTTAAGGTAATAGCTAGTGTCAAACCATGAGTTTGGGTTCCTTCCCTCTCTCCATCCAGTTCCTATATAATGCTCAAATGGGTCAACACCCGCCTCCTTGATGTCTGGATAAAGACGGCAGTAGTACTCTGCATCAAAAGCTTCCCGTAATGGCGCTGATGCTTGAGAAGATTCATTGAAAACAGGCATAAGCGTAACTTGATGCTTCTCTATATCTGATGTGACGATTTCCGCCGCCATTAATTTTTTTCGTGTTAACTCTATGTTAACGGCAATGAGGCATTCGAGAGGGGGATCGTCCTGTTGTATTCTTTGATACAATGCAAATGCTAGTTCGTAATTTTTCTCCCTGAACGCCTTATTGGCCTGTTGCAATAATGTTAGGCCGTTGTTTTCTGTGGGACCCTTCTCTTGTTCTTGCATGCTAAATGAAAGGTTCGGGATCTGGCTTGTGGGGTTGGCAGCCCTTCAGATCCGACTCGGACATTAAATCCAAAATGTCAGAAATACCTGACATAGGTCGGCTCTGCTGCTGACACTCACCAGACAAACATAGCGCATTGAGACATTTAGGGTCGGTGCTGCCCACACGCGAATTTCAACACTGCTGGAGCCATAAGCGCAAACAGATTCCCGTTTGCATCTCAGCCAGAGGCTGGATGCGATGGGTGTCAGGCCGGCTGCGATTTCAGATGCATCCTGGCTTCCCCCACCCAACACCCCCCGGGCTAGCCCACCAGCAAGAGCAGATCGGCTCCGGCTCCGGCAGCGCGTACTAGCCGAAAGGCTTCCGCACAGCGCTAGCCACCCTCAAGTCATGGGCGAGGATTCAAGGCACTCGAGCACCATGAGGGCAGCGGCCGCAAGGAGCGATGCGGCCAGCTACTTCAAGGTGTCGATCCAGCTCGATTGCGCCCATCAAGTGATCAAGATTCTGGCAATCGAGCCCCTGGTGATCGAGCATCGACTCCATCGGTAGGTGTATCCCTGCTTTGATTACGACCACCTGCCGGCCGTGCAAAGGTAGCTGTACTGGGAGCACGTGATTCGTGCTCTGACGGCCATCGCTGACCCTCCCCGAAGCCGTAGCCTGAGGCACCTGTTCTTCTCGAGCCGGCGCACAGCACCAGAAGCCCTGCAGAGCCTGATTCACCAACGCTATAGCAATGCAAACGAATGGCAGTGAACTAGTGACATCCAACTCGGAGAGGATGCCCATCGCGACGCCAGCCAAAGCGGCGCAATGGCCGTCTCGTTCCTGCGGACCGAGGGATGATCCTGCTGTGCTGGGACGGCGACCGCTCAATCCGTAGGGGCCTCAACAAACCGGCCCCGATGATCAAGATGCTATGGCTGGGGGAACTGGCGGTAGCATTGAACGTGCCTTGATCATTTTTTTTGGACAGCCCTAGCTCGACAAGCGAGTGCTCGTACGATAGAGTTGGGTTGTTTTACCTTCAAAGCGATGGGCACTTTGTTCAATCGTTACACTCTTCTAAATCAGTGCGGAATTTCCAGTAACACAAACAAAGCCTCCCAATGGCTCGATCCTGAAGCGGATTACAAACTTCACCAACTCGGCGATGGCATGCTGCGCAAGTACGAACACTTTCTTTGGCCAATCCGATCTAAACGCCAACTACGCATCCTGGAACTAGGCGCAGGTCCAGATAATAATATTGGCGCTTCGATGCGTTGCTGGAAAAATTATTTTTGTGCCGATGCTGAACTGCATGTGGCTGACATCAAAGAGTCTTCTTTGGAACTGGCGAACGAAGGCTTCCATGTCCACGTTTGCGATTTAGGCTCACCAGAAGCACTCGCCTCGCTTTCAGAACTAGAATGGGACTTTATTCTTGACGATGCCTCCCATTTCTGGTCCCACCAAAAGTTAGCGTTTCAGCATCTTTTTGGATCCATTAAATCTGGCGGCATCTATATTGTTGAGGATCTCTGCACATCCTTTGGCAGCTACACAGCTAGCTATAACCCAAGCTACGAAAGCATCGATGCAGCGACCTACTTTCTAGCCTTGTCAAGACGAGCCATGGCACCTTGGTGTCCACTCGAGGATATCAACAAAGGTGCGTTTGTGCAACTTAGCGAAAGCGAGAATGCACTTGCCCTTCAGTTAGATATGATATCGATCGTGGAAAATTCCTGTATCATGATTAAGAAATGATCGAATAATGCTGGCGGTTCAGAATTGATTCTGAGAACTTCCGATCATGCCCCCCCCCCCCCCCCCCC
>Ga0207941_1000561_pt1 | contig 10991 bp, 6 predicted proteins | sample LakMenEpi13Sep12_FD_150695 | JGI IMG/M metagenome (GOLD analysis project Ga0207941, IMG submission 150695) | Freshwater microbial communities from Lake Mendota, WI - 13SEP2012 deep hole epilimnion (SPAdes) | ecosystem: Environmental > Aquatic > Freshwater > Lake > Epilimnion/Euphotic zone ...
ATTCAGGGATAAACCGGAAGCCGTGCAACCGACGTTTGCCATTGCCCCAACTTGGCAAACAAAGTTCACACAGGTTGCCGAAAAACGAAAGTTGAGTTTACCGGATGGATCAACGGTTTGGCTGAATGCCGGATCAAGCCTGCGGTATGACTCCGCCAGTCTTAAAAATGGAGAACGCCATGTATTTCTGGAAGGTGAGGCTTTTTTTGATATCGCACACAACAAGCAAAGGCCATTCCGCGTGCGTTCTGGGACGATGGAGATAAAAGTATTAGGCACTGCATTTAACATTAAGGCCTACCCCGAAGACGCCAATTTTGAAACCAGCCTGATCAGGGGTGCGGTAGAAGTGAGGCTTGATGACAGGCCTGATGATGTGTATCAACTCCGGCCACATGAAAAGCTGGTGGTTTCTAAGCAGGTACTGGCACCGCTAGCTATACAGACCAATCCCCAGACCAGCAGAACTGTTAGAACCCTCACGCCGCTGGTGAGCCTGAAACGCATTGCTCTCGCAGATTCCGGCAGGATCGTGGAAGAAACGGCCTGGCTGCAGGATAAACTCATATTCCGCGCAGAATTTTTTTTAGCGTTGTCGAAAATGCTGGAGCGCAAATACGGGTATCATTTTGTATTTGAAAATGACGAAACGGAAAACCTCGAGTTTACCGGAACCTTCACAACAGAAACCATCGTGCAGGCCCTTCAAGCCATGCAGATGGTTCATGGATTTCAGTTCAGAATCGATAAAGAAAATATCTACATACGATGAAACGCTTGCAACCCAATACCTTCATGATGCGGCTGCTGCGAAGATCGATCATTCTGCTCTACCTGCTGGCAGGATTTTACGCCTTCGGTGGTACCCATGCACAGGAAATCACGATCTCTCTGGAGTCTGTTGAATTGAAGAAAGCCATCGTGGAAACAGAAAAGCAAACCGTGCTTCGGTTTCTATATAATGAAGCTACCATACCTGCTGATAAAAAAGTAAACATTCAGGCCAGGAAGATGCCTGTGAATGAATTTTTATCTCGCATGTTCCAGGGTACCGGTGTTCAGTATAAAATCATGGAGAATAACCTGGTGGTTTTGACGGCCCCCGGTACTACGATGTCAGTGCTGGCAGAAAGGCAAGTGGAAGGCCGGGTGACTGATGAAGCCGGGAATCCGTTGTCTGGTGCGTCAGTTCTTGTCAAGGGCACCCAACAAGGGACAGTGACGGATGCCAATGGAAATTTCACTTTAAAGGTTCCTGACAACGGAACAATACAGATCAGTGCGGTTGGCTATGAAACACAGGATATCGCTACTGCCGGAAGAACAGACTTTAACATTGTCCTGAAACAAAGGGTGCAAACCCAGGAGCAAATTGTTGTGATTGGTTATGGTACGGCACGGAAAAAAGACCTCACGGGTTCATCTGTATCCATCAAGGGTTCAGATATCGCCAATCTCCCCGTGCTCACTGCCACGCAGGCCATTCAGGGTCGTGCGGCCGGTGTGCAGGTGGTGAACAGCGGTGCCCCGGGAAGTGCGCCAACCGTGCGTATCCGTGGTACGGGATCTATCCTTGGTGGTGTTGAACCGCTTTATGTGGTGGATGGAATCATCACTACAGACATTCGCAACATCAATGCTGCAGATATCCTGACAGTAGACATCCTGAAAGACGCGGCATCCACCGCTATCTACGGTGCCCGTGCTGCCAACGGTGTGGTACTGATCACTACTCGGGCAGGAACCAGTGGTAAACTCAAAGTAAAATATGATGGTCAGGTAGGTGCAAGGTTGATGACCCACGCGGTTGACATGAGCGGCCCCAACTTGTTTGCTTTATACTCCAAAGATGCGGCGCAATCACCCGTGATCTCATCGGCAGATATCACCGGTTCCACCTACTGGTACGATGAACTGACAAGGCCGGCGCTGTTTAACAACCATACCATTTCCGTTAACGGCGGTAAAAAGAAATATAGGTTTTATGCTTCCGGTGGTTACCTCAATGACAATGGTATCCTGCTTGACAACAACTACCAGCGGTACACCATTCGTTTCAACCAGGAATTTGCGGCTACCAGCAAACTGAAGTTCGGCAACAATATCAATTACAGTCATTACAAGTCTGAGAACAAACCATTCAGCTTGTTCTCTACAGCCTATGTAGCAGCGCCGATCTTTGAACCTTACAACACTGACGGAAGTTTCGGCAATACCACAAAAAGTGATGTGGGCAATCCGATGGCCACCTTGAAAACCACGAACAACAGGAGTTGGGGCGACAGGCTGCAATTTTCATTATGGGGTGATTACAAGATCCTGAAGAATCTGAGCTTTAGATCCAGCTTCGGCATAGACCTTGAGCAAAACCTCGGACACAATTATGTGCCCGTGTATAAAACGTTCACTGCCACTGGCCAAGAAGCAGGGCAAAGGGTAGAACGCAGTTCGCTCACATACACCAGAGATAGTTTATACCACTGGACCTGGGATAATTTCCTGACCTATGACCTTAAGCTGGGATCCAACAGTAAGCTTAAATTGGTAGGTGGTCACACCGCGGAAAGAAGGGATGGCTGGAGGAATACCGCTACCAGAGTAAATGTGGCCAATGATGAAAACGAATGGGTCCTGAACTTTGCTGATACAACAGGCGGACAGGAGAATGTACGCCTCCCCACGTTTAGCTATTTCCGGCGAGAGTCGTGGTTTGTACGCGCCAACTACACTTTGTTGGATCGTTATCTTATCAACGTGACGGTGCGCAGGGATGCCAGCAGTAATTTTCCCGAATCCAAGCGATGGGGAACCTTTCCATCCATTGGTGTGGGTTGGGTATTGTCTGACGAGGCGTTCATGAGCGGCAATAAGACCTTTGATGTGCTGAAGCTTCGCGCTAGCTATGGTTTGGTGGGTAACGATGCCATTGCACCTGGTCAATTTGCCATTATTCCCACAGAACGTTTATGGGCATATTGGGGAGACACGAGATTGAACGGCGCAACGGTACTAGGGATTAAAGACCCCAACCTGCAATGGGAGGTTGTCAAGGAATTCAACATTGGTCTTGACTTTGCGATGTTCGATCGCAGGTTGACCGGTGAAATCGATTATTATAATAAGCTGGCTACGAAAGCACTGTATACCATTCCACTGCCGTCAGTAGGATTTGGTAGTAGTTTGTTGACCAATGCGGCGGACGTACTGAACCGTGGTGTGGAAATTGCATTGGGATGGACGGAAGATCTCAACCAGAATTTCAGGTATTCTATCCGGGGTAATATCACCTTTAATCATAATGAGGTAAAGAATATTGGACTGGGTAAGGCATTGTACGATGGTAGCCTGAACAATGGCTACCTCGCCACCATTACGGATGTAGGACTGCCCATTGGCTCATTCTATGTGTATAAAACCGATGGCATTTACCAAACGCAGGCTGAAGTGGATGCGTCAACCCATTTACCAACGGCACAGGCTGGTGATTTCAGGATTGTGGATATGAACAGTGACAAAGTGATTGATGAAAAAGACAGGGTAGCGGTAGGGTCGGCCCAACCCAAATACTACTATGGTATTAATGGTTCCGTAAATTGGAAGAAATGGGATTTTGCCCTTGATCTGTTCGGCAGCGGTGGCAACAAAGTGTACAATGCCAAGAAGGGCTTACGCTATGGCGGTAACTACAATATTGAGTATGAAGTGGCCAACAATCGCTGGCAGCCGGGCAGCGGTGAGAACAAGTATCCCCGAGCGTTCAATGGAACACAACCTCCTTTGGACTATTTCGTGGAAGACGGTTCTTTCCTGCGCGTGAACAATATTTCTGTAGGTTACAATTTTGCGACGGCGAAGTGGAAGCATTTTGATAAGCTTCGCATCTATGCAAGTGCGCAGAATCCTTTCATCCTGACGCCATATACCGGCTTTACACCGGAGATGCCTGGGTCACCCCTGGCTTCAGGAATAGAGTTGAATATTTACCCAGTGTCAGCTACTTATATTCTTGGTGTTAACCTTCAATTCCGTTGATCATGAAAAAGAATATTATAACCTATAGCCTTCTGGTGATCATGCTGGTGTTGAGTAATTCCTGCGGCAAGGAGTTTTTGAATGAACCCCCTCGCACGGTCACCATTGATGACCTGATCAATAATCCAACCGAAGGCGCGCCCCGGCTAACGGGTGCGGTGTACAATAAATTATATGATTGGGATGTGCACACGTTTTCATGGATCGGTGTGTCAAGTATTACGAGTGATGATGCAGATAAGGGCAGCGAGTTGGGCGATGCCGGTACAGACAAGGACCAACTGGATGCCTGGACCTTTGGTCCCTCATCATTCTCATTTAATGAATTGTGGGTGGGTTTGTTCGATGGGATAGGACGTTCAGCTTACGCCATAAAATACATCAGTGAGATGAAAATGCCTGAAGCGGAGAAGCAACGATACATTGCGGAAAGCAAATTGCTGCGCGCGTATTTCTATTTCAATCTCGTTCGTTGTTTCGGTGGCGTACCCAAAATAGATAAAGTGTTGGAATCACAAGACGATGTAGCCCAGGCTTCCACCAGGGCAACGGAAGTGGAGATCTGGGCCTTTATTGAAAAAGATGCCACAGAAGCAATGGCTGCGTTGCCGTTAACCGTGCCTGCGGCAGAAAGGGGGCGGGTAACAAAATATGCGGCCATGGCTCTTTTGGCAAAAGCCAGCCTCTACCAAAAGAAATGGAGTGCAGCAAAGGCTTATGCAGACCAGATCATCAACTCGGGCAGTTTTGGATTGCTGGGTGATTACGCGATCGTATGGCGTGAAGCGGGTGAGTATTCCAAGGAATCCGTTTGGGAAGTCAACGCCATCGGTGGAGGTACGCAACCAAAGGGCGTGCAGCAGTATACGAATGTGCAGGACATTAGGCCACGTGGTTGGGGATTCAACACTCCATCCGCCGATCTTTCCAATAGTTATGATCCGGCAGACAAGCGCCGTGCAGCTACAATTATGTATCGCGGCCAAACGCTTTGGGACGGCGAGATTTTTTTGAGTACCGCACCAAATGAGCGCTACAGCTATAAGCCTTTTGTTAGTCGCACCCAGGAGTCCTGGGGTGGCGACCAGGACCAGACCAATAAAAACTATCGGGTCTTCCGCTATGCCGAGATCTTATTGATCAAGGCCGAAGCAGAAATGGAATTGAACAACCTTACACCTGCGAAAGACGCGCTTGACCTGATCAGGATGCGTGCTGGTTTACCGAAGACCACGGCTGCCACGCAGGTTGATCTTCGCCAGGCGATATACCGGGAACGCAGGTGGGAGATGGCGATGGAGCACGACAGAACCTTTGACCTGCGCAGGACGGGCAGGGCAGGCGCTGTGCTGAGGGCGCATGGTAAAGCATATGTGGATGGGAAGCATGATTTGTTTCCGATCCCGCAGATCCAGATTGACAGAAGCAGCAATCGGCTCACACAAAATCCAGGCTATTAAAATTAAAAAATAGTAAACAAAAAAGTCTTAAGAGAACAGTCTTAACCAATTAAAACAAATGTTATGAAAAGATCAAGATTCAATGTGCTACTTGCCTCCATTGCTACGGTTAGTGTGTTGGTTTCATCCTGCAGCAATAATGACGATCCGGATCTGCCACCTATTGGCGGCTTCAACAATTCCGATGAAGTAGCTGCAGCAAACCTGACAGCCAAATGGGCTTTCGATGGTTCGCTGACAGATACTAAAGGAAATATTACCGGAACCTCTACCAATACAGCCTTTGGCGCAGGTAAAAAAGGTCAGGCGTATCAGGGATCAAGTACCGAAGCCCGTTACGCAGTGTATAATGTGAATCCCAGTGTGCAAGCACTCAGCAGCATGACCTTCTCTTTCTGGATCAATGCTCCTTCCAATGTGGGCAACCCAGATCCTACTCCGGCTCAAGGTAAAGGTATCCAGGGTATCTTCTCCCTTACTGATCCTACGGATTTCTGGGGCGGTATCAACCTGTTCATTGAGAATAACGAAAGGAATGGCATTCAGAACGCGGATACCCTTCGCTTGAAACTCTTCTGGCGCAATAAGCGTGCAGGTGTAGTTTGGCAGGGTCAGGATCCTAACTTCTATGTACCCGGTTCTGTGAATCAGTGGGTGCATGTAGTATACACGTATGATGCAGCTTCCAGCAAAGTTATTGTGTACAAGAACGGTGTGAAAGGTGGTACAGGTAGTCTTACCGGTCCTTATGGTCCATTCAATGGTGAAAATACTTTGTATGCCAATGACCCAGGTGGTGCAACCAATCCAAATAGTGCTGCGCTTCATGGTGCCGTTCAGTTGCCTGCTGCGGGTAAGATGATCATCGGTGCATGTCAGTTCAGTACAAATCCTTCATTAGGATCTGCCGGTGCTCAGCCTTGGGCAACTACTTTCCGTGGTCTGCTGGATGAATTCCGTATTTACAACAAAGCTCTCTCTTCTGCTGAAGTGGAAGCTTTGTATCAATTGGAAAGCGCGGGTCGATAATCGATTTTCATTTACCAAAAGAGGCCGGAGCTTCCGGCCTCTTTTAATTTCCCCCTATGTACCGGATCATTGTGTTGTGTGTAGTCAGCTTTTTGTTTTCCTGCAGCGATAAAGGCGAGCAGCCCCAGCCAACCGCCTTTCAGTGGAACTCAACTACCGTTGACGGGAAAGCGGTGGGCGTGAAACTTATGGATGTTTCCCGCAGGCCTGTCATTAAGGTAAGCTTCAACGCACCGGTAGATCTGGTTACCGCAAGAACTTCTGTTGTTCTATTAAATGCACAGGCTGATGTTGTACCCACACAGTATCGGACGGAGAATGCTGACAGCGTTCTCGTCATGGAACTGAACAGCGACCTTGCATATTTCACCCAACATGTGGTGCAGGTCAACAATACACTTAAGTCGAAATCCGGTGCATCCATCAGCAATACCGGCACCATCAGTTTCTTCACCCTTATCGATCCCGCTGACAAGTTTCCCCGCATCACGGATGCGCAATTGCTTGATTCTGTTCAGCGCAGGACGCTGACTTTTTTTTGGGAAGATGGGCACCCTATCAGCGGCATGGCCCGTGAAAGAAATGCCAGTGGAGACATTGTCACTACCGGTGGCACAGGCTTCGGCATTATGGCCATGCTATCTGGCGTGCATCGCGGATTCATCACTCGCGTGGAAGCAAGGGATCGTATCACAAAGATCGCAGACTTTCTTTTAACGAAAGCAACCAAGTATCATGGTGCGTACGCACATTGGATCAACGGATCAACGGGTACAACCGTACCATTTAGTGCCAACGACAATGGTGCCGACCTTGTAGAGACATCTTACCTGGTGCAGGGTTTACTTGCGGCCCGTCAATATTTCGACGGCACAGGTGCAGCAGAGGCTGCCCTTCGATCCAAAATCAATACCATCTGGGAAGGTGTAGAATGGGATTGGTTCAGAAGAAACAACGAGAATGTGCTTTATTGGCATTGGAGCGCCGACAAAGGCTTTATCATGAACATGAAGATCCAGGGATGGAACGAGTGTCTGATCACTTATTTGCTGGCTGCATCTTCGCCCACGCACAGTATTCCCCTTCAGGTATATGATGAAGGCTTTGCCAGAAATGGCAGCATGAAAAATGGCAGGCAATTCTATTCCCTCACCCTCCCCCTTGGACCTGACTACGGTGGTCCTTTATTTTTCTCTCACTACAGTTTCCTGGGAGTGGATCCACGTAGACTTAAAGACAAGTGGGCCGATTATGAAGTACAGGTAGTAAACCATAGCAAGATCAATCACGAGTATTGCAAAGCCAACCCCAGAAAATATTATGGGTACAGTGATTCCTGTTGGGGACTTACTGCTTCGGATAATTCCACCGGATATAACGCACACAGTCCAACCAATGATCTGGGCGTGATCAGTCCAACCGCCGCACTAAGTTCTATGCCTTTCACGCCCACGGAATCAATGAAGGCCCTGCATTATTTTTACTACGTGATGGGCGACAGGCTATGGAAACGCAATGGTTTTGTGGATGCGTTTGAATTAAATAAACCCTGGTTCGCCAACAGTTTTCTCGCGATTGACCAAGGGCCTATCATTGTCATGATAGAAAACCATCGTTCCGGTTTATTGTGGAACCTGATGAAGACCTGTCCGGAATTGAAAGCCGGCATGAAGAAACTCGGTTTTACTGCACCATATCTGTAAGAAGATTTGAATTGATTTTTGGTTTCCGGAAACCAAACCACGTAGCAGGTGTTATTTTTGCATATGGCTAAGGTATTTCTCACTGCAGAATGGCGAAAACTAGCAATGGCAAACTACCGCGTTGATCCGGAAATACTCAAACCCTATTTACCTGCGGGCACAGCCTTGGATTTCTGGAACGGCGGATGTTATGTGAGTCTTGTTGGTTTTATGTTCCAGGAAACAAGGCTCAAAGGAATCAAGGTTCCTTTCCACGTTAATTTTGAAGAAGTGAATCTTCGGTTTTACGTTACGTATACCGAGAACAATACGGTTAAAAGGGGCGTAGTGTTTATCAGCGAGATCGTGCCCAAGCCGGCACTGGCCTGGGTGGCCAACACTTTATACAAAGAACATTACACCGCTATGCCAATGAAGCACCAATGGGATCACAGTGCTTCATCATTGAAAGTTTCCTACGCATGGAAGAAAGACCGTTGGCACCAGTTTTCTGTTGAGACCACTCCAACTGCTTTTGATTTTGATGCGCAGAGTGAAGAAGCGTTTATTACAGAACATTATTGGGGATATTCCCGAATGAATGATCGGAAGTCTGTTGAGTATGCCGTGGAGCATCCCAAATGGCAGGTGTATCAAACCCTCAACTATGCCATCGATGTAGATTTCGGGAAACTATATGGTTCAGCGTTTCAGCATGTAGAAAAAGAAAAACCGCATTCTGTTTTCCTCGCAGAAGGTTCAGCTGTACGTGTACTGGAAGGGGGTACTATTCATGTTTAAAAAATGATGTGCCGCCACAGGTTGATGCGGATCAGAAATTGGTGCCTAAGGTGAACTCAATAAAGTCTGCGGCACCGAGGTGGGATTTCAGGCCTACACCAACCACCAATGCATGCGAAGGCACCAGAGCATAACGGACGCCCAGGCGTTGGAAGAGAACATTCTCTTCTTCATTTTCAGGGTTGCGATGAATATAAGCACCCATATAAAAAGGGATGTAGAGTCGGTTTGTGAGATACCATTCCCATCCCAGATAAGGTCCGTAGCTGACGCTTTTGGAAAAGTTGGATGCTGATCCACTTACCCGCTGAGGACTGCCCGCGGTATAGGTCATATCAAAACCCGCAGCAATCCTGTATTTATAAGAGAATTTGTAACCCGCATTAAAGCCCAGCAGGTTTTTGAACACCGTGGGTTCACCTTTGACCAACTGTTTTGCCCCAACACTGTTATACAAAGAATAACTCCAATGTTTTTGAAACGGCGGCAGCTCCGGCGTGAAATTGGTGACTTGCCGTTCCAGGATCTTGTATTGTAGGGAAAATGTCAATGGAATGATGTTGATCCCCGCATTGGGTTTTTGCAAGGCACCGTTGGAAAAATGACGAAAGCCGGTGCCGATGCCCATGATGAAATGGTCAGACAACCAATAGTACATGTTAAAACTGGCCTGGAGATGAGCATTCACGGAAGAGCCGATGGCTTCATTGCCCGGATTGTCAACTTTGTGATAGTGATTGAAATTCCATGCAATACCTGCCCCAATACCATACGTGAAATTGAGCCGTCTTTCATGTCTGTTGATCGGAATCTCCGTATAACCGTACAGCATGTAGGGTTTACCGAAACTCTGGTTCCTGAAGTTCATGAAACCGATCCCGATCCCAAGCTTTGGTTTACGGTAGATCCTGGAATAGACGGAACTGGGTGATACATCCCAGGTATTGGATACCGTGAATGATGAATAAGATGAATTGCGCAGCAACGCATTCACCTGTTCTTTGTCGTCAACCGGCATGATCATCCCCGTCTCGTAGGCGAGCCGGGTAAACACATGTTTATTATTTACATATTGAGGTTTCAACTTGCTGGCCCCTGAAGTAATGCTACTATCCCTTTGCGCCGCCAGCAGATACTGCAGCATCGCATCTTGTCCCAGGCAATGACTAGCGATTCCCAGGCATAAGCAGGTAGTAAGAACGGCAAATTTCACGCGGCGAAAATACCAATCCAGCGCTTTTTTTTCCAGCTAATGGCCGCTAAACTTGTCCAGAATCTTTAATATCCGACTAATTTGGCTATTCTTCCGCGGGAGCCGGCCAGGTAAACCGCGTTCCCGGTTTTAGCGCGCTGGCAAACATGGAAACTTTCCTTACTCACCAGGCGCCATTTTTTCCCACCGTCCATCGATACATCCACTCCACTGGTGCCGCAGGCAACCAACATTTGCCCGGTCAGGAATTCCACACAGGAGCGATAGCCGTGAGGTGGAACCTCGGGTATTTTCCAGGTTCTGCCACCATTGGTGCTGTACACACAGTTTCCCACTGTTGAACTGTCTTGCTGAAAATCGCCCCCCACAACCACGATCCTGGCTTTTCGGGGTGGTTCGTTCCAGACGGCAAGGGAGTTAGCGCCGGTGGAAGTTCCGCCCTGCAACATCGGGATATCAACCCATCGCTCATGGATCAGCAACCGGCTTCTTTTCCCACCGGTCACCACCATGGCTTCCTGGCTGGAATATTTTCTGATATTGGTGCCGCTGGAGGCAAACATGGCCTCACCGGAATCCGTAGGTGGCAGGGATTTTGTATCATACCGTTCCCAGCTCACGCCAAAATCCGCTGTTCTGGCAACATATATTTTATTATCGATGGGATCCCCCACCACAATGCCGTTGCCATTTTCCCAGAATTCCATGGCGTCAAGGAACATGCCTTTACTGCTGTCAACAAAAACTTGTTTCCATGTGCTGCCACCATTGAAG
>Ga0207941_1000563_pt1 | contig 10984 bp, 9 predicted proteins | sample LakMenEpi13Sep12_FD_150695 | JGI IMG/M metagenome (GOLD analysis project Ga0207941, IMG submission 150695) | Freshwater microbial communities from Lake Mendota, WI - 13SEP2012 deep hole epilimnion (SPAdes) | ecosystem: Environmental > Aquatic > Freshwater > Lake > Epilimnion/Euphotic zone ...
TAAATCGGTGCCAGGCACCCGGTACGGCGCTAAGCACCCGGTGCGGCGCCAGGTGGGATGCTAGCAAACAGGGGCCTAAATCGGTGCCAGGCACCCGGTACGGCGCCAGGCCGGATAGCTAGCAAACAGGGAGCCCAAATCAGTGCCAGGAAACAGGGGCCTAAATCGGTGCCAGGCACCCGGTACGGCGCCAGGCCGGATAGCTAGCAAACAGGGAGCCCAAATCAGTGCCAGGCACCCGGTGCGGCGATACAAACAAGCGATAATAAACCAAGACCAAATTCCTGGTGGTTGCAACTGCAGGGACAATTGCAACCGAAGTATAATGGCACCTGCTGCTTCAAACACTTGCCAAGATGAAACTAACAATGTCCGCGTGACAGTCGTATACCAAGGGATACGTTATAGTGTTCCTGTTGGTTGTTACTGCATATGCTCAGATACATCCTGGTCAGGTGGTGTTTCAACATGCGTATGGGACGAGGAAAAATTCATGACGCAAGGACCACAATATTGGAATTCAAAGACGGCAGATGCAGGCGTAGAGTGAAACTCCTTCAGGCAAATGGAAGACCAACGTACAATTAATCGACTTTTTCCATGCTCGGTCTAATTGACCAAGTCGAACTCAAGGTATACGTGGTATTTGTCTACCCTACCCAACCGAGCTCGCTCCTATTATTTTATGGGTTTTTTAAAAATGCTTAGTGTACTCGTATGCTTTTTCGTGATGCAAGCCAAAGAATCCCGCGAGGACATCGATAGAATTTTGGGTTTTTTAGAACGACAACCGAAAACCGTCCATGCGACCGGAATGTATTTCGATCGCGACAAAACCGAAAGTACAAGAAACTGCAATTTCGAATACAAAAGAAACGGTGATGAACTTTGTGTTATTTTTGAGTACTCGTCCAGCAGAAAAAATGCTTACATGGTGAAAAACAGTACGTTGCATTCCGCGATAGGCAGTAAAGATGGTTCCAATCGTATTGGTTTATACAGTCAAGGAAAGCTTCCAAACCATAAGTACGCGTCTTACGAAACGGCATTTGCTGGAGGAGCCAGTATATACTCGCGTTTGTTGTGGATTGATTCCGGGTTTTTCGCAAAAAACGAATTAGCGGATTTAATAAAGAAGATAGTCTCTGAGAACAAACGCTCTATTGAAATCTCAAAGCCGATGGATGGTATTTCTCTTGCAATTGGCCCGGATGCCAACGGAGAGCAACTGATTGTTTCATTCAATCAAAGTGGGCATATGATCGAGGTTATAAATATATCTCCAATCGTTACGAGACGGTCGCTTTTTCTTTGGGAAGATAATCGATTGCGATCGGTTCGGAGGGAGATGCGCAATAGGTCAAGCGAACCATGGGGCTTAAGAAAGGAGGTTGTCTTCGACACATGGGAATCCGATGTGAATCCCAAGGATGTTGCTTTCACCATGGAAGAGTATGGTATCAAGCATCAACGTTTCTACATGCCGATCGCCTTTTTGATACCATTGGTTGGTTTTTTCGTACTATTACTGATCTACGCAATCACTCGCGGTGTGCGGTCTTTGTCTGGAAGTCAAGGTTTTCGTCTCACGAAGAGGAACGGGATGACGATGGTAGAAGTCATGGTTGCGTTAGCAATTTTGGGAATCTTGGCCGCAGTTGGGCTTCCGGCAATCCAAGCCGTTCGCGAAGCATCGAGATTAGCCTCCTGTAAGAACAATATTCTCCAAATCGGGGCTGCCTTAAACGCTCACGAGAGTGTACGTAAGGCCTATCCCTCAGGTGGTTGGGGTTTTTATTGGTACACCTTATCCGATCGATCAGGGGCCGCTCAACCTGGTGGATGGATTTATCCTATTTTGCCTTACATGGAACAACAGACGTTCTACTCACGAACGCCGAATACAAACGATCTTAGAATAGGTAGATTCGAACTCTTCAGAGAGCAAGCAAAGATTCCCATACCGGCATTTCGTTGTCCGTCAAAAGTTACAAAGGATGTTTTGTTAAGTGAGGCTCGAATGGTTTTTGGTGTTGTGGGGCCATGTGTCCGCCCTGATTATGCGCTCAGCGGTGGAACGTCAGCGCATGCATCGGGCTTTCCGGGTCCAGAAACCCTTCAAGAGGCAGAGTCTCCAGATTTTCAATGGCCCGACGAGATAGAGAGGGGAATTGCACGCAGAAGATTTTCCAGAAAGAGCCAAGATGTCACCGATGGACTATCAAATACGATATTGCTCGGGGAAAAATGCAGTGACAAATGGCACACTCGAGGAGGGAGCTTAGACGCCGACGACCAACCCTATCTGACTGGCTTTGGCTTTGACAATATACGTTTCACTGGCCGAATTTACAACGACCTGGGAGAATTCGTGGGTGAGAAGCTAGGTACCGACGCAGTTAATTGGGAAGGAGGCGGGCCTTTCGGCGGATCGCACCCGGGGATAACGGTGTTTGTACGATGCGACGGCTCAGTTCAAGCCCTATCGAATGACATCGAACTGGACACTATCGCGAGGCTTGGCCACATTAGTGATGGCCAAGCAATCAACGTCGAGTAAGGAGCGATTTTAGGTTGCACGCCGACGTGTTTCGGCTATTCGCCTCGCTCCTTATGGCTCTTCTGCGTAGCACGCCGTTCGATATCGTAGTGCGTTCGTCATGTGCCTGGCACCAAATTTGGCATTTGTATCAACGGCCTATTCACTTCAATCAAGGGGCCCATCCTGCTAAGAGTTGCTATGGCATCCTGCCATCGTTCTTCAGTTCCAACAAACTCGATAACGCAATTCGTCACCTCACTTCGAGATGTACGGAAACTGACACGCAACATTTGCGAGAGACTTCGCAAAAAGTCTTGTTGAATGCTCATCTCCATCGAGCCCCATGTAGCGGGTCTCGATTGACCAAAGCAACTGAAATAATTCGTCTTCTGTTCCGCAATTTGCGACCGCCTCACATAGCATCAGTACGTAATTATCGTACTCATCCTTTGCCTCCGAACACTGGTTAACACCAATCGGGTCCCATTGCTCCCAAAGCATCTTTCGAACTTTCCCAACTAAATCATTAGTCATATTTAGATTCCTAGTATCACGGTAATGACGTTGCCCGTCGTAGAGTTGATCACGACTCGTATCTTGTTGACCATATCTGTAAATATTTGCGTTCCAGGCTTGTTGCCAAGGGACGAAATGCCGTGTTCAATCGCATTTTGCACAACCGATGGTGGTATTCCTCGATTCTGCATTTGGTCGAGAGCATGACCAGAGAACCTACGACCATTGATCGTCGTTGCAACGCTTCGAACGGGTTGAAGCGGATGATTGACTAATTCGAAACCTTTTCTTCCCTTGAATCCGCCCGCTGCATTAACTGGCGCACGCAAGCCCCCCTTCACATTATGCACCACCAATCCCAGCTCGCCGACTTGGTAGACGTGCTCGCCGTGGACTTCGATATTGTAGACAGGCTGGGAGACTCGCGAAAGGGAGACGCTCAAAACGACCGCAAGACCATCGAGCCCTTGCAAGGTCTCATCCTCGGCTAGCTCACTTAGCGGCACCCATTCCTGGCGATCGGTGGGCAGTCGTCGGGAAGTGACTAAAGCTGAGTCGACTAGGCCACAGTAGCATGGGTCTGCGACCCGTGCGTATCGATTGCCGCGATTTCACGCACGGGTCAAAGACCCATCTTACGGTGACAAACCGTGCGGTGACGACTGAGCCTTCGCCACAGGCGATCAGCGGGCAGTCGTCGATGGCAGTCACTAAGGCTAGCCCGGAAACTCCGAGCTCAGGTAGGTTGAATGGTAGCATTCGGCCTGCGAAGATGCCGTTACGTAGAATCCACGAGCGAGGCCGAATGATCTCGGCGTCGACAATGCCACCATCGCTCCGTTCGACGGTGATGGATAACTTGGCCCAAGTGGCTTGGTCGAGCTCAGGTTGCGGGTCGACCTCGAAGCGGTTGGGATTCTTGGTGGGAACCCGCGCACCGATCGGCACCGATTCGATGGGGACTTATAGCTCCGTGCGCGTCGCAACCGATGCGTAGCGCTAGGGCGCAAGCCCAATACCGTCAAATCGGAACATTGATGAAGTTGCATTTCCTGGTAATCGGCGAATGAATAGGGGAGCAGCGCAAGCTACCTGGTGAGTCTAAATGTCCATTGGTTTCCTGAGTGTTCGAGCGCGAAACACGACACTTGACCCTTCACCGGAGGGCTTGCGCCCAACCGCTTTCAAAAACCCATCGGCGTGCGCCGAAAACCATTCAAATCCAATCTTTCCTGAAATGATCCAAATGTCGATCTGCTGGTATTGGGTGCGAGCCATGGCGAGAGTGCCTTCGATGAAGCAGCCACTGAGATCCGCTACCGAAACAGCCGGGATCTCTGCGGGAGATCCACTACCAATGCCGGGATCTTCCCCTGCGTCTTTGCGGCCTTGCGTCTTTGCGTTTATTTCTCCTAAAGAGCCTTACGCGCGGTCACCACCCTCAACCCCCAACCCCCTGCTTCCGCCAGCGGGCGAGGGGGAGCCGCGTTTCTATTGCGATGCTGAGTATGAGAAGAAGCCCGAACCATGTGGTGCACCAAAGGCAGGTGTGCGGAGGAGATAAATTCTCTGAGGACTGCGGTTGGATTTATTTTAGAACCAGCAGCAGATCGCCGGCTTCGACTTGGCTTCCGGAGTCGACGAGCAGTTGTGCGATTTGGCCGTCGCGTTCTGCGTTGATGACGGTTTCCATTTTCATCGCTTCGAGGGACAGGAGTTTTTGGCCTTTGGAGACATGGGCACCTGGGGTGATGACCACGCCGATGACCATTCCTGGCATGGCGGCGGCTACGTGGGTTGGGTCGGCCGGATCGGCTTTGATTCGTTTTGCGGCTTTGGTTTCGATCGATTTGTCGACGACTTCGACTTCGCGCGGTTGTCCGTTGAGTTCGAAGAAGACGGTTCGTACGCCGTCTGGGCGAGGTTCACCGACGGCAAGGAACTTGATGATCAGTCGTTTTCCAGGTTCGATATCGACGGAGAATTCTTCACCGATGCAAGGGCCGTAAAAGAAGATAGGGGTCGGCAGCAGGGAGACATCGCCGTAGGTTTGGAGGTGGGTTAGGTATTCGTCGAAGACTTTCGGGTACAGGGCGCTGGTGATGGTCTCTTGCATCGACACGGTGCGTGCGAATTTGTTTTGCAGTTCGCTGGCTGTCGCATCGAGGTCGTGATCGGGCAGGATTTCGCCTGGACGTTTTTTGACTTCGGGATTGTTTCTCAGGATGGCATGTTTGACGTTCTCGGGGAAGCCGCCGGGGGGTTGTCCCATCATTCCGCCGACGAGGTCGAGGACCGAGGCGGGGAAGGAAAGTTCGCGAGTTTGGCTGGTGATGTCGGCGACGTTGAGGTTGTTTGCGACCATGAACAGGGCTAGGTCGCCGACGGCTTTGCTCGTGGGGGTCACTTTGACGATATCGCCCAGGAGTTGGTTTGCATCGGCGTACATTTTGCAGACGTGGTCCCAACGGTTGGCGAGTCCGAGCGCTTTGGCTTGTTGGAAGAGGTTGGTGTATTGGCCGCCTGGCATTTCGTGTTGGTAGAGGTCCCCACCGGCGACGAGCGATTCGCCTTCGAAGGGTGTGTAGAATTGGCGGACTTCTTTCCAGTATTCGGACAGAGCCGTCAGGGCGTCGGTATTGAGTTTACTTTCGCGGGGTGAGTATCGGAGTGCTTCGACGAGGGTATTGAGGTTGACTTGGGATGTCCCACCGGACATGGAGGCCAGGGCGCCGTCGGCGACTTCGAGGCCTTGTTCGGCTGCGTTGAGAATCGAGGAGGCTTGGATGCCGGCCGTATCGTGGGTATGGAAGTGGATGGGGATGCCGACGTGTTGTTTGAGTTCGGCGACAAGGACTTTGGCGGCTGCGGGTTTGCACAATCCGGCCATGTCTTTGATGGCCAGCATGTGAGCGCCCATTTTTTCGAGTTGTTTGGCCAGCTCGACGTAGTACTTTAGCGAATATTTTTGTCGATTGGGATTGAGGATGTCGCCTGTATAGCAGATGGCAGCTTGGCAGATCATTCCTGACTCGACGACTGCATCGATCGCCACCCGCATGTTTTCGGCCCAGTTGAGGGCATCGAAGACTCTGAAGATATCGATACCGGCTTGGGCGGCTTCGTGGACAAAGGTTCGAACGACGTTGTCTGGATAGTTGGTATATCCGACGGCGTTAGAGGCCCTTAGGAGCATTTGGAAGAGGATATTTGGGATGCGTTCGCGGAGATCGGCGAGCCGTTGCCAGGGGCTTTCTTTGAGGAATCGCATGGAGGTATCGAAGGTCGCCCCGCCCCACATTTCCATGGAGAACAGTTCGGGGGTGAGTTTGGCGTAGGCGTCTGCGATTTTGAGCATATCGAAGGTACGAACGCGGGTGGCCAGGAGCGACTGGTGGGCATCTCGCATGGTCGTATCGGTCAGCAGGAGTTCTTTGCTGTTGCGGATCGATTGGCAGAAGGGCCCGGCTTGGAGTTTGAGGAATTTTTGGCGGTAGCCTTCGGGGATGTTCACCAGGGGCGAGGGTTTGGGTGCCAGGGCCGGTTCGCGTCGGATTTTGGCGTTGGTTTTCTCGACGAGTTTGTTTCCGTTGACGATGGTATCGGCGATGAAGCTCAGGAGTCGCGTGGCGCGATCGCGTCGTTTGGTCAGTTCGAAGAGTTCGGGGGTCTTATCGATCATGCGAGTCGTCGCATCGCCGGCTTGGAAGGTCGGGTGTCGGATCAGGGAGATCAGGAAGGGGATATTGGTTTTCACGCCTCGAATGCGGAATTCTTGCAAGGATCGTTCCATGCGTCTTGCCGCTTCGGTGAGGTTTCGGCCGCGAGTGGTGACTTTGACTAGGAGCGAGTCGTAGAAAGGGTTGACGACAGCTCCGCTGAAGGCGCTTCCGGCGTCGAGTCGCACGCCCATGCCGCCGGCGCTGCGGTAGTGGGTGATGCGTCCGTAGTCGGGTCGGAACTGGTTGGTTGGGTCTTCGGTCGTCACGCGGCATTGGATGGCAGAGCCGACGACTTGGATTTCTTTTTGATTGGGTAGGCCTTGGGATTCATCGCCTAGTCGGTAGCCGCATGAGACGAGTATTTGTGAGCGGATCAAATCGATGCCGGTGACTTCTTCGGTCACGGTGTGTTCGACTTGGATGCGTGGGTTGACTTCGATGAAGTAGAATTTGTTCGATTCGGTATCGAGTAGGAATTCGACGGTCCCTGCGCAGTGGTAGTTGACTTTTCGGGCGATTGCCAAGGCGGCTTCGTGCAATTCGGCTGCGACGGATTTGCTCAGGTTCGGAGCCGGTGCGATTTCGACCACTTTTTGGTGTCGGCGTTGGACCGAGCAGTCGCGTTCGTGCAGGTGGATGACATTTCCGTGTTGGTCGCCGAGGACTTGGACTTCGAGGTGTCTGGCGCGTCCGACGAGTTTTTCGAGGAAGACTTCATCGCTTCCGAAGGCGTTTTTCGCTTCGCGTTGGGCTTGTTCGAGATTGCTTGCGAGTTGGTCTTCGGACTCCACGACGCGCATACCGCGACCACCGCCCCCTTTGGATGCTTTGAGCATGATGGGGAATTTCATTTTGCGAGCCGTTTGGGTCGCTTCGTCGAGGCTTCGGACGGCCGCTGCGGAGCCTTCGAGGATCGGCACACCGACTTGTTTGGCGATTTCGCGGGCGGCGACTTTATCGCCCAGAAGTTCGAGGGCTTCGTTGCTCGGTCCGATGAACATGATTCCGGCGTTGCGCAGGGCTCGGGCAAACTCGGCATTTTCCGAGAGGAAGCCGTAGCCGGGGTGCACCGCATCGATTTTGTTTTCGAGGCACAGTTCGACGATCGCTGGGATATCGAGGTAGGAGCGAATCGGTTCGCCTGGTTTGCCGATGGGGTAGGCTTCGTCGGCTTTGAATCGGTGCAGTGCGAATCGGTCTTCGTGCGAGTAGATCGCTACGGTACGGATCCCGAGTTCGTGGGCGCTGCGGAAGATACGGATGGCGATTTCGCTGCGGTTGGCAGCAAGGATGCGTCGGATGGGAAGCATAGGGCAAGGGGCTGAAAATGGGACGGAGCGCCGGGAGGGTCCGGAGAGGGAAAAAGCGTCAGGCAGGCGGGCGATAGTATCAGGCGGGCGATAGTATAGCGAGAAACCCGATCATTCGCACTCGTCGCTCGCTCGATCTTGGGTGGTTTGGCTCTGGACGATTCCCGGAGCGCCTTGCCAGCCGCCGTTGACAGCAAGGTCTTGTGCGTTGAGAAACTCCCCATCACCCAAACTGATAGCCGCAACAAGTTTTGCGACATCTTCGGGGGAGCCCCATCGGTTCAGGAGGGATTCTCGCTTGGCGCGTTCGGACCAAGCTTGGGAGGTTCCTTGTCCCCATTGCGTTTGGATCCAACCTGGGTTGATGCAATTGACACGAAGTTTTGGAGCAAAGCTTTTGGCGAGGCTTTTTGAGAAGGCGCTCACGGCGGCTTTGACGGCGCAGAAGTACTGACCGCTATCGCCTTCCATCCCTTGGTGGGCTTGATCCCATCCGATATGGATCATCGAGGGGAGGGTTCGATGAGGAGTGTTTTGGCGAAGTTGTCGTTGGGCGACTGTACGGCTCAGGAGCATCATTGCGCGGACATCGAGGTCCCAGAGTTTGGCGAGTTTCTCTTCGAAGGACCAGGATTTCGCTGCGCCAGTAAGGACATCGGTACCTGCGGCGTGGACCCAGAGGTTGACGTATCCTCTGGAGGCAAAGGCGGCATCGGCAAGGGAGTAGAGGCTATGGTTTTGAGTCAGGTCCGCGACGATGCACAAGGGCTTTGTGCATTGCGAGGCGGTAGCCATGAGTCCGTCGATATTGCTGCGGGTATGAAGGATCAGGTGGCAACCGCGAGAAGCAAGTTCGATGGCGATGGCTTGGCCGATCCCACTGGCGGAACCGGTGACCACAGCGACCAGTGGTGGAACGTCCGAGGGCATCGATCAGTCTGAGGCTTCGTTCGGAGGAGGTTCGTAGTTGAATTCTTGCCATTTGATGGCTTGATCCATCGGTTCGATACGAAGCACGAGCAGTCCGTTTTGGAAGACTCGGACTGTGCCGCTCGATTGGCTCACGACGATAGCGATGGCTTTGGTTCGTTGGGAGATTGCTGCCGCAGCCCAGTGTCGAGATCCGAGTCCTTTAGAGAGTTGGAGATTTTCGTGGAGGACTTCGATGATTTGGCGAGAGCGTTCGACGACACCATCGGGAGCGACGATGAAGGCGCCGTCCATTTGGGCGATTTCTTTGATGTCTTCTCGGACCCGAGCATCGTGCAGGTTTCGATGTTTACGGCTGTAACCTTTGAGGGGATCGAATCCGCTATCTTTGCAGTGGGAGAGGACTTTTCGGGTATCTCCCACGACAAAGAGGGCACCGACTTTGTTTCCTTCTCGGCCTTCTCGACCGATTTGGACGGCCAGATCGATCACGATTTTGAGGTTGTTCAGCGGGACTGCCGTTTCGAGCCGTTGAAGGTCGCGGCTGGTGAAGCGTCGCATTCTCTCGTCGAGTTTGATGATCGAGATCGAGTCCATGCGATTGGTTTCGAAGCCGCAGTAGACGGCGACGACTTCGCTTTGGCTGGCTAGATGCTCGTCGGCGACGGCTTCGAGCAGGGCGTGCTGGAGGCGTTCGAGGAGGGGGGAGTCCTCTTTATTCAGGGCCAGGGGGATCAGGCCGAATCCGGTGGCCGCTTCGAGGTCTTCTTCGCGGTCGGCAGCGACGAGAATTCGCTGGATTTCTTGGGGGACGAGTTCGCGGAGCCTTTCCCAATCGGTGGCCCCTTCGAGGAGAAATAGCAGCGAATCGGCGCCGACGGACACCGCGAGATTTCCGGCGGCTTCGACGACGCTGGAAAATTCCCGGGTGAATTTCTGCGTGTTCATCGGCTTTTTGCGTAAGTCTTTGCGATAGTTGGTTTTAGATCCGTCTTTGATCCAGTGTAGCCCGGGATTTGGATTCGGCAATCCAAACGGCCTGTACTAGCGGTTTTTGGGGCGATTTAGGTGGGGATTTGATGGGTTTTTAGGTTGGATTTGCTGTTGATTCCGGGGGGCCGATGGCTATACTCTCAATCCCTCGCGATCGTGGAATTTGGCGGGACATCTGCCATTCTGAGACACTCCTGGAGAGTTCCTCTGGGGTTTGCGGATCGCAGCATGTCCATCCACATCGTAATTCAGAATTACGGTACATCCTTTTTGTTGGTTTCGGAAAATCGGGTCCAGTCATGGCAAGAGCTTGTGAAGTTTGCGGAAAGTCGCCCCAAGTTGGCAATATGATCGAAACCCGTGGTAAGGCGAAGTACTTGGGTGGTGTTGGTACGAAGATCACCGGTATCACTCGCCGGCGTTTCCTCCCCAACTTGCAAAACATCAAGGCCTCCTTGCCCAGCGGCGAAATCAAGACGATGCGTGTTTGCACCCAGTGCATTCGCTCCGGTCGAATTCGCAAAGCGGTTCGCAACAAGCCGTTTTCGCTCCCAACCAACTAGAACCGCTCGTTTGCTAGGCCGCATCGAACTGCCCGTATCTACTGGCCCGCATCGAAGGCCGGTCTAGAGGATCCGATGGCACTTACCTCCGCAGATATCCAACGGCTTGCGAAATTGGCAAGGTTGGAAGTATCGCCCGATAGGATTCCGGCAACCCAAGCAGACCTGAGTCGGATCCTCGATTTGTTTGAGCTTTTGGCCCAGGTCGACACCTCGAATGTCGAACCCCTCGTCCATGCGATCGAGATCAGCGACGTGCTGGGTCCGGATCACGTGGTCGAATCGTTGGGAGTCCAAGACGTCTTGAGCAACGCTCCGTCCCACGACGAATCGTTCTTCAAAGTGCCTCCAGTCTTGGGATAACGATCGTGCGGAGTATTCGATCCTTTCTGAATCTCGATACTCCGG
>Ga0207941_1000567_pt1 | contig 10961 bp, 7 predicted proteins | sample LakMenEpi13Sep12_FD_150695 | JGI IMG/M metagenome (GOLD analysis project Ga0207941, IMG submission 150695) | Freshwater microbial communities from Lake Mendota, WI - 13SEP2012 deep hole epilimnion (SPAdes) | ecosystem: Environmental > Aquatic > Freshwater > Lake > Epilimnion/Euphotic zone ...
GGACCTCCGATCCAAAACTGTTTTTAATAATCCATACTTTTACCTGACAAACAGGGATCTCATTTATGTGGAACCCGTGCAAGCGGCTTATGTAAACAGGGGAGACAAAGCTGGCAAATATCTTGGTACATATGTGGCTGCAGGCGCCACTGTACTTTCACTCCTGATCAGTATTATCGCATTAACAAAGTGATTTTAAAACCATGGCAACAGATAGCGAACTCTTAAAGAGCTTATCCATTAAGGCGGAAAAAGAAGATACTCCAGACGTCAAAGGATTTTTGATCAGGAACCTTAAATACTGGCCTCTCCTGATGATTTTGATGGTGTTGGCAGTGTTGCTTTCCTGGCTTTACCTCAGGTATACGCCAAAAAGTTACCGTGCAGATGCAATGATGGCCATCAAGAAAGATCCGGCATTAATGTCTGAAGGTGGGTTAAGCATTTCACTTATGGATGACAAAGTGGCCCTTGAAAAAGAGGTGGAGATTCTTAAATCACCGGATGCTATTGAGGCAACTATAATACGACTAAGGCTTTATGCCGATATAAAGGCTAAGGGACGCCTTCTTAAAAGAGATCGTTATGCCGATGATTCTCCATTTATAATAACAGTAGAAGATCCACTCAGTTTAACGGCGGCTGGACCTTTCGATATTAGAACTAGTGCAGGAAATAAAACAATTTCCCTTGGCGGGAAAACGTATAAGATTGGTGAGTGGCAGGCGATGCCTTGGGGTAAAACCAAGATTGAGTACAATCCGAATTTCAAAGCCGCAGGAAACGATGAGTTTGAATTGTCATTTATTCCAATCGATGCATTGCGTAAAAGCATTGGCGGAAGGCTTTCAGCAGACACACGTACAAAGCTTTCTGAGCTGATTATCATGACATTTAATGACCACCACCCTAAACGTGCCGTTGACATCTTGCAGACCCTTGTTTCTGTATACGATGCTATTACGGTTGAAAGCAAGAAAGCAGGGTTCCTGAGCACCTATGAATTTATAGATGCCAGACTTTCCAAGGTGGAGAAAGAATTGAATGGTGTTGAAAGCGAATTGCAGAAATTCAAATCATCAAATTCAATCGTTGATCTCTCTACGCAGGGTGCTGCTTATCTGGAAAGTGTACAGGCAACTGATCAGCAAGTGGCAGAACTGGATGTCAAGATTGATATGGTGAATAAGGCAAAGTCATACTTGTCTAAAGGCCCTGCTGAATCAGGATCATTACCAGCTATGTTGGATGTTGGCGATGTAAGCCTTTCCACGCAGATTGGAGAGCTTAATAAGACTGAACTTAAATTGAACAGCGAACTTCAACTTTCAGGACCAGACAATCCGAGGGTTAAAGTTTTGGAGGAGCAAAGTAGGAGACTGAGGGCGTCTGTTACAGAAGGCCTCAATAACTTGTCCAAAAATCTGATATCTACGAGAAGCTTTTACATGAATAAGCAGGCTGGATTCGGCTCCATGCTGAAAAGCATACCTCAAAAGGAGAAAGGCCTGATTGATATTACGAGGCAGCAGGCCATTAAGAATGGTATATTCAGTTTCTTGTTGCAAAAAAGGGAGGAAGCAGCTATTGCTGTTGCGGGCACGGTTCCCAATAGTCAGTTCATACGCAAGCCGCTTTACGGTGGCGTGCTGAAGCCAACTGCATTTCAAACATTACTGATTGCAGTGCCGCTTGCATTGCTTGCGTTTTTTGTATTTGTTGCAATCAAGGAAATGTTGCGTAACCAATTAGAGGATAAACAAGAAATCGATAGGCATATCGGTGCTCCCATTATAGGAGAACTTGGCTTAGTCAAAAGAAAAAAAGGTGCAGAGGAACAATCTATTATTGTTGGTGAAGGTGTTCAGTCAATTGAGGCTGAACAATTTAGAGACCTGCGTACCAATCTCGGATATTTAGGCATGCACAATGACCGGAAGGTGATCCTTGTTACTTCCAGTATGCCTGGCGAAGGAAAAACGTATGTTTCCATCAATCTGGCGATCAGTCTCAGTCTGACAGGGAAAAAAGTAGCACTACTTTGTTTGGATCTTCGCAGACCCCGTCTTTCAAAAGAGATGGGCGTGAGTGCATTCCCTGGTATTACAAACTACCTTATTGGAAGTGCCAGCTTGGAAGAGATTACCAAAAAACTGGACAATTATCCATCATTGACAATTCTACCGGAGGGCTCTATTCCTCCAAACCCTGCAGAACTGCTTATGGATTCAAGGATGGGAGAACTGGTTGATGCCTTGAGGAAACAGTACGATTATATCATTTTTGACTCGCCACCAATTGGTGCGGTGACAGATGCGAAAATTCTTGGGAACTATGCTAGTGTTTCTGTGTATGTAACTCGAGTTGGTAAGACTTTGAAATCGTTTTATCCTGTAGTGAAAGATGCATTTGAGACAAAGAAGCTTCCCAACATGGGTATTGTCGTCAATGGGATAAAACATTCTAAACTGTCATCGTATAATCAACGATATGGATACAATGACAATTTGAAATGATAGTTGATTCCAAGAATAATGATTAAAAACAAGATAATATCGCTCGATATTTTTGATACCTGTCTTGTAAGATGTACTGGCTTGCCATCAAGTGTGTTTTACCTGATGGCAAGCAAGATCCTCGGACCAAAGGCAGGCAGGGCAGAACTGTATGAATTTGTGAATGCCAGGGTGCGCGCCGAAAAAGCCGCCAAACTGATGGCCCCGTCTGGTATAGAAGATGTGACGATGGCAGAGATCTATCGTCATTTCAACTGTCCATTTAAAGATGCAGATTGCACCGCCCTTATCGATATGGAGCTACAGGTGGAATCCGAAGTTTTGCGGCCCGTGCTTTCAACGCTACAGTTTCTGAATAAGGAACGTAGTGTAGGGAAAAGGATCATTTATGTTACGGATAATTATCTTCCGGCAGATTTCATCCGAGGCCAGCTCAGAAAATATGGTTTCTGGAATGATGGGGATGGACTATATGTTTCCGGCGAAATCGGACTTACAAAGATATCAGGTAGACTGTTTGATCATGTAAGGGAGAAAGAAGGAGTCAGGTTCAGTGATATCAGTCACTATGGAGATAATCAATATGCAGATTTAAATGCTGCAAAAAGAAAAGGGATCAATGCTCATTTATTGGATACCGGATTTAATGATTTTGAATTTAAGTGGAGCAACGAAGCTTTTTCAGTCCGGCATCCCATGGAAGTTTATTTGTTGTCTGGTATTTCCAGGTCTATCCGACTTTCAGAAAAACCGGATATTCATACGTCTCTTGTCCTGAATGCTATCGCACCTGTGTTTATACCTTTTGTAGATTGGTTGATGCGGGATGCCAAGGCAAAAGGAATCAGGAAACTCTATTTTGTAGCAAGGGATGGTTACATGCTTCATGAGATTGCAAAAAAACTTTCGGTAAACTATCCAGGTATTGAATTACACTATTTGTATGGATCCCGAAGGGCATTTTATTTAGCAGGATTAAAGGAAGGCTCAAGGGACGAGTTGCGATGGATATTATCTGAATCCTTTGGTAAAACACCCAGACAAATGCTGCTGCGGTTCAATGCAGATGTGTCCATGATTGCAGAAGCTTTGAAATCAAGAGAGCTGTCTGAGACTTTTCTTGACGCTCCGATGGATAAGAAATCATACGAACTGTTTCTGGATGTTTTATCTGACGCTTCCAGTCGGAATATTCTGATGAGGAGAGTGGAAGACCATCGGAAACTGGTTAGAGATTTTTTCCGTCAGGAGGGAATGCTATCCGGGGACAAGGCTGCCATCGTAGACATTGGTTGGTCCAGATTTTGTCATCAGGCTATCAATGTGGTTCTTGAGCCCGCAACTGTGTTTGGCTATTTCTTTGGGGTGTTTGATGAAAGGGTCAGCATCCGCGAAGGAGGGCAATATGCTGCTGCATTTTATCCAGAGGAATTTTATGGTGAAGAATGTAACAAGAACTTGCTGAAACATGCATTTTTGCTGATACTGGAGCAGTTTTTTGCTATGAATGGCCAGCAAAGTACGATCGGTTTTGAACGAAAAGGAGATCATATTGAACCTGTTTTTGAGGCTTCGAAAGCAGCGCTTAAGGATTTTTCAGGCCATGTTGGATTACACCTGAGGTTGTTGAAACAGTTTGCTGAAGAATATGCCAAGTTTGAGAACCTAATTTATGATCCCGAAGTGCTTCTTCGAAATTGTGGATACAAATCTGTGTCGATGCTCATCACCAGACCAACCAGACAGCAGGCAAGACTTTTCCATGATTTCATGGTGGATAATGGCGTGGATGATCCTATTCCCTTGGTGGCAAAGCTAACTTTCGGTAGGACAATGAAAACTATCGTAAAAGCATTAGTGGCGAGCGAAAGGAAGCAGGAGTTTATCTGGACAGAGGGTACAATTGCTTATTCTTACGGTAGTGTGGGAATGTCATTACTTCATTTGTTCCGTTCCCTGAAGGAGCTTTTTCACAACGGCAGATTAAAGAAAAAACTCAGTGAGAACTAGGTATGAAATTCAATAAGCTGAAGCGTTTTTTACCGCAGTATGGTGGGTTGACGGGAAAGTATATACAACAGTTAGCAGGTTCTGCTTTGGTACGTGTGTTCGGTATTGTTATAACCCTTCTTTACATTCCTCTTTTACTAGACTATCTGAGTGAGGAAAAATATGGCATCTGGGTAACCCTCATAAGCATTATCAACTGGATAAGAATATTTGACGTAGGCCTCGGTAATGGGCTGAGGAATAGGCTGGCGGAAGCTTTGGCACTGGAGAGAAAAGATCAGGCAAAGATGCTCGTTAGCACATCGTACGCAATACTTATTGCCATTTTTGTGTCGATACTTCTGGTGATGCTGCCGCTGAATGCCATGATTGACTGGAAGGGCGTTCTAAAAGCTCAGGAAATTCCGGCTGCTGAGTTAAGGATGCTTACGTCTATTTCCATAAGCTTCATCCTCCTAGGATTCATTTTGCAAACAGTTACAATTGTATATGCGGCAGATGGCAACTCCGTTATGGGAGGAGTTATTCAACTGGTGATCAATGTCATATGTCTTTTACTGCTTTGGCTAGCAAAGCTTTACGCCTTGAAAGGAAATCTTGTTCTATTAGCTACCATTATAACGGGCGTTCCTTTGTTGGTGTATCTGTTTTATAGTATTTACGTATTCTCCGGGAAGTATAGTTTCATGCGTCCATCCTTCAGTAGTATAGATTTTCGCAATTCAGGCAATTTGTTCAAACTCAGCTGGCAGTTTTTTATTATTCAAATCACAGCAACCATATTGTATGCCAGTATGCCCTTTGTGATTATGCGATTTTTTAGTCCTAAAGAAGTTACGCAGTATAATATTGCATCAACCATTTTTAATTTTCCTATGACTGTGGTTGCACTTATCACATCCCCGGTTGGTCCATTGGTTACCCAGGCATTTGCACGCAATGACAGGTTGTGGATTAGCAAAATGCTATCCTACATGAAGAAGGTTTCCTGGTTGATCTCGGGTGGAGTGGTTTTGATGATCATAATGTCTGGGCTGATCTACAGGGTTTGGATTGGCAGCAGAGTGGAAATACCTTTTGCACTGTCTGTAGGTGTAGGTTTGTACGCGCTTAGCTATATACTCGTTAATCCATTTTCAGTATTTCTTAATAGTACCGGGAACGTGAGGATACTTGTCATTACGGCACCTCTGACTATACTGACTTTTGCAGCGTGTTGCTACTTTTATACATGGATTTTTCATAGTGTAGTATCTATTCCACTGGCAATGGTGACGGCAAACGTTTTAGGCCTTCTGGCACAGGCCCCGGTTTTGCGTAAAACACTTCAATCTGCCTGATCCCATGGTGACTTCAGCTTCCATAGCAACTCAGTATGAAGAACTTCTGGCCACAAGAAGGGCGCTTGAACCAACGCTTTCCCAGAAGCTTTTTACATGGTCCCTGCTCGGGCTGAAGATTCATAGCTGGGTGATGCTGGTGGAAGAGTACTATGGAGGTGTACCGCAGGTTGTAAAGTATGTACTTGCATTATTTTTTTTATTTAGCATGTTTTATATGTTGCTAAGGCGGCCGCTAACCCTTAAGTACTATGGAGGATTGGCCCCAGCGATATTGATTTTTTCAATTTACAGTCTGATCCTGGTAGCCCAAAGTTTTCGATTTGAAACGAGGTACCTACAGTTTGTACTGGCGGCCAAGTATTATGTAATGCCATTTTTCTTCCCAGTATTCATTCTAATGATAAGATTTGATATCAGATGGTTTAAATATGTAATGTCATTTAGTCTTAAGTTTTTACCTGTATTGTTATTGGTTCAGTTAAGCGTTCTGGCGATGATGAACCAGGACCTTTGGCAAGAGCATCTGTTTCGGATGCACATGTTTAACTTTGGACTACCCTTGGTACTCCTAAATATGAATTATCTGATTGCGCAGAAATGGCAAAGGAATCTGTTGCTTCTGTATTTTCTGCTGCTGGTGGTGATAGGGTCTATCTATGGCAGACGAGGTTATGTGCTGGACATCGTATTTCTTCTTGCAGCGTATTATGCACTAATGTCGCTAAATCGAGTTGTATCAATTAAGAAAAAAGTCAGGGCTTTTGTCCTGGTGCTTGGTTCCGTTATGGCCTTCATCTTTGCACTGGGGTTCCTTAAAGATAACCTTTATATTTTTCAACGCGGTTTTGATTCAGATGCCTGGGATGAGACACGCGGGTCTATACTTATTGATTTTTTTGCCGATTTCGGAACAGTGGCAGGTGACTGGATATGGGGACGTGGTTTAGATGGCACCGTGCTCCGGAGTATGAATGAAGAGGAAGGTGGCGTTGGCAATATCATAGAAAATGGATACCTGTTCACTCTTTTAAAGGCTGGGGGGCTCTATTTGCTGCTAATGGTGCTGATCTTCCTTTGGTCTGCATTCCTGGCTTTTTTCAGGTCAAGAAATTACCTCGTGAAGTCCTTCGCTACAATATTGGTTCTTCATCTTGTTATTATGGTTGCGTTCAACCTGCCTGTTTTCAGCTCAGAGTACGTTGTGGTTTGGATTTGTGTTGTGCTCTGTAATTCTTCGGAGTTAAGGAAACTTTCGGATGAAGAAGTTAAGCTCATATTAAATGTTTAAGCTTTGAAAGTTCTTTGGTTTACGAATACGCCTTGTAACGGTGCTTCTTATATGCAGGGATCAACTATCGGTGGCGGATGGCTGGAAGCGCTGGATGTTCATATGCAGCAGATTGTAGATTTGCACGTAGCATTTTATGCTAATTGGCACGAAGAATCTTTTGTTCATGGTAGAACCACATATCATGTAATTCCAGCAAATAGCATAAGAACCAGCAATCTTAAGAATATTTTCTGGCCGCATATAATTGATGAACAGGATAAGAAAGCATATTTGGATATTGTGGATCGTGTTCAACCAGACCTGATACATATTCATGGTACAGAGAACGCCTTTGGTACAATACTGTCATCTGTGGATGTTCCAGTACTTACCTCAATTCAAGGGATAATAGCACCTTATGCTTACATTATGCGGCAAGGGTATGAGAGGGAAATGAGGGTTAGGGTTGGTAATCACGGTAAATCCCTGAAGGAACGAGTATTTGCGCAGAGCCCCAGGCATATGTCTAAACTGCTCTGGAAGATGGGCGAACGTGAGACCAAATACATGGCTAAAATGAAGTCATTCATGGGGCGGACAGACTGGGATAGAAGGGTATGTTCTGTGATGTCTCCAGGTTCTGATTATTTTCATGGTGATGAGATTCTTCGCGAAAGATTTTATTCCCTTCGTTGGAAAGCAAGGAATGAACGGCAGCCATTTGTGATACATACTACAAGCAGCGACAGCCTGGTTAAAGGATTTACAACATTGGTTGAAGCCGCGCGGTTGTTACGTAAGGCTGGATTTGATTTTCGTTGGCAGATTGCAGGCATTGGAGAAGAAAGTACAGTAGTGCGTGTTGTGCAAAAGCAGCGAGACGGTTTTGCGCAGGATAATGTGCATTTGCTGGGAAGGCTGAATGCGGATAAATTGGTGGAGAAGATGATGGAGGCGGATATGTTTCTATTGCCCTCGGCAATTGAAAACAGCCCGAATAGTTTATGTGAGGCAATGATTATGGGAATGCCCTGTGTAGCTGCCAATACAGGAGGAACTCCGTCAATATTGGCTGACGGAAAGGAGGGGCTACTCATTCAACCTGGAGAACCCTGGGCCATGGCTGGAGCAATTATGGAAACATCGAGCAATTATCAAAGAGCATTGGAGATGGCGGATAAAGCCAGGGAGAAAGCTCTTTTCAGACATGATCCGAAACGTGTAGTTGAACAGGTTTTAAAGGCTTATAAAACACTGTTAGCATTATGACTATTTTTTTAAATAGTGTTTACAATGTTCTAGATAAATTATACTGGCTTATTCATTCTGGTTTAAGTACAGCATGGGTTGTTCCAATTGCAAAACTTCGCGGTATTGCTATTGGCGGTAGTACTGTTTTTTATGGTCTCACTAAGTTCAAGAAGGCCAGGACTGCTACCATTAAGATTGGAAGCAGAAATTGTTTTAGGTCTGCACCTACTTCTAACCTGATTGGTATCAACAGGCCCTGTATTGTAAGTGCACTTGAGCCTGGTAGTAAGATAAGTATTGGAGATAATTGTGGATTCAGTGGAACCGTCATCGGTTGTTTTTCGTCCATAACCATTGGTGATCACGTTAAGTGTGGAGCAAATACGTTGATTACAGACGGAGACTGGCATGCAGAAGATCCAAGATCATCTAGGCCAAAGGCTATCGTGATTGAAGACCATGTTTGGTTAGGTGTGAATGTAACAGTAATGAAAGGCGTAAAAATTGGAAAGAACAGCCTGATAGGTGCAGGAAGCATTGTGACTAAGGATATTCCTGCAAATGTCATTGCAGCCGGTAATCCTTGCGTTGTGATCAGAAGTATCACGAACTAATCAACCCTATCCGTACTTTATGAAAGTGACAGTACTATATAACGGGAAACATCCAAGTCCCGACCCTATGTCGAAACGCTTGAGTCTTTACGTGCGTGGTCTTCAACATGATGGCGTGGACGCCCGGATAGTTGCTGTACACCGTGAAGCTGGTTCTGTGTTGACCGCATACTCTAACCCTTTCCTTATTCCGTTCCAGGCAAAGGCGCAGTACCATGCAGTGCTTAGTGAGTCAGATATCATTCTTGTGGGAGGATTTAATTGGTTCACATACTTCTTGTTGGGCATTTGGTATGGCGATGGTAGACGAAAATTATTGTATGAGCTGAACGAAAAACCGGGAACAGTATATACCAGCCGACTGCTTGAACTGAAACCGATAAAGGCCTTAGGCATGTTGCTAACGAAATGGTCCATGAAGTATTTTGACGGATTTGTGGTTATTTCTGAACCATTACGTCATTACATAAGCGGACAAATGAAAGCGTCTGCAAAGATTGTTAGGCTGCCGATCATCATTGACGTACAGGAGCCGTTTGAAGAGCTTCCTGCTGAAATTCCACCTTATCCCTACATTATTCACTCTGGCGCTTTAAGCCAGCAGAAGGACGGGATCATTGACTTATTCAAGGCATTTGCAATAGTTAATGAACATTTTGATAAAAAACTCCATTTCTACCTGACTGGAAGTAAAGTTGCTCCTCCCGGTGTATGGGATGAAATAAACAAAGCTGTAGACGATCATAACCTACAGGGCAATGTACACTTCTTGGGATTCGTTTCGGAAGACAAATTAAAGACGTTACAAAAGAACTGCCTTTTTCTTGTGTTACCCAAACCTGACAATGAGCAGAACAGGAATAATTTTCCTACAAAACTTGGCGAATATCTGGCTTTTTCAAGGCCGGCGATTACTTCAAAGGTGGGCGATATGGGTCTGTTCCTGAAAAGCAATGAAACAGCCTTGATTGTAGAGCCCGGGAACATAGCGCAGATCAGTGAAGCTATGCTGAGACTTCTAAAGAATCCGGCACTGGCAGACAAACTCGGTGCTGCTGGTAGGAAGGTTGCGGAAGAAGAGTTTGATTATACGATACTTGGAAAACGACTTGCCGATTTTTGTAAATCCCTAAATCATTGATGATGGGCGTGATTGGTAACCTTGCCGGAAAGCTGAATAAAAATTTATCAAACATCCCTGGTTGGCGAACTGATCGAAAGCTGGTGGTGATAGAATCTGATGACTGGGGAAGTGTGCGGATGCCTTCATTGGCGGCCTGTGAATCCATGCGTAAAGCCGGGCTTGATATGGATTCCGAAGACTTTGGGCGATATAACCAAAACGATACGCTTGCAACCCGTGAAGACCTGGCTGCATTGTATGAGGTGCTAAGCAAGCACGTAGACAGCAACGGTGCAAATCCGGTGATTACGGCAGTTGCCATTGTGGCTAATCCGGATTTCGATAAGATCAGGGAGAATGGATTCAGCAGCTATGCATATGAACCATTCCCGGTTACGCTTAGCCGTTATGGCCATGAAGGGGCATTTGACTTGTGGAAGGAAGGCCTTGCGAAAGGGCTTTTTGTGCCGCAGTTTCACGGCAGAGAACATCTTAACGTGGCCGCCTGGATGCGGGCATTACAATCCGGCGAAAAGGAGGTGCGTTTGGCTTTTGATCATAGTTGCTGGGGTTATAACAATACGCATAGGCATGGCCTTCGGTACCAAGCTGCGTTTGATCTTGAATTTGCTGAAGATCTCAAAGTGCAGGCAGAAGTGATCAGATCCGGACTGGCATTGTTTGAAGAGTTGTTTGGCTATAAAGCCACATTTTTCGTACCCCCTAACGGACCCTATAACAATTCACTGGACGAAGCCGCAGCTGCAGCCGGAGTGAAGTATATGTCTTCCCCCAAAATTCAGCTAGAAGTACTCGGGGAGGGTAAAACCAGGC
>Ga0207941_1000568_pt1 | contig 10955 bp, 21 predicted proteins | sample LakMenEpi13Sep12_FD_150695 | JGI IMG/M metagenome (GOLD analysis project Ga0207941, IMG submission 150695) | Freshwater microbial communities from Lake Mendota, WI - 13SEP2012 deep hole epilimnion (SPAdes) | ecosystem: Environmental > Aquatic > Freshwater > Lake > Epilimnion/Euphotic zone ...
CGCAACCGGCGTTGATCCCGACGCAGCGGCTGGCAATATCGACGCCCTGGTGGACGCCGGGCGGCGCAAGGCCGCGCCGCTCTACGACAAGGCCTACGCCGACGCCATCGACCTTACGCCGACCCTGCAGGGCCTGACGCAGCGCCCCGCCGTCCAGAAGGCCATGCGGAACGCCCGCACGATGATGCAGAATGACGGCCTCGACCCCGACGCCCTCGGCCTGACCGTCTCGCCCAACTCGGGCGAAATCCCGATCATGGAGGTGTCAAGGCGGCCCTCGATGCAGCTTTGGGACTACGTCAAGCGCGGACTGGACGACGAGATCGACGCCATCCGCGATCCTGTCACCCGCACCTTCAGCCGTCCCCAAGAAGCCCGGCAACTGTCGCAGATGGCGGCGGACCTGCGAAGCGAACTGACCAGCCAGAGCCCGGCCTATCGCCAGGCCCTCGACGCCTCGGGCGACTACCTCAAGGCTGACAGCGCCTTCAAGTCGGCACCCAAGCTGGTGTTCGACAACAAGTTGAGCCCGCGGGCGTTTGCCCAACAGGTCGCCAAGATGACCGAGGGCGAGCGCGAGGCCCTGAAAGCCGGCATTGCCAACCACGCCCTTACCCTGGTCAACAGCGGACGGATGGCGCCCAAGACACTGTCCACGCCCGGCATCCGGCAGAAGCTGGTTGCGGTGCTGGGCGAGGACGGCGCCGGGAACCTGATCAAGTCCGCAGATCTTGAGGTGCAGAAGGCGGCGTTTGAAAGTCGCTACGGCCCGGCGGCCGGGTCCGTGACCTCGGACATGCTCGCCGGCGGCGAGGAACTGGCGCAGAGCGTCGGCGGTGGCCCCCTGAACCTCGGCCGGATGGTGACGAACCCCCTCCAGACCCTCAAGGCCGGCGGGGAAGAACTGATCAACCGGGCCTATTCCGCCGCTACCCAGCCCGGCCAGGTCGCGGCGCGGGACGTCATCGGCCAACGCTACCTCAACAGCCCGCAGGAACTGGCGGACTGGCTGGAGGCGAACCAAGTGAACATCAAGCCCCCGGTGTTCCCGCGTGGCAATCCGCTCAACGCGCCCAACCCCTTCGCCTTCAGGCCGGTTGGTGGAGTAACCTCCACACCACGAAAATGACGATCAGGGCCACCCACAGGGTCCCCAGCAGGGCATCATTGCTGCCTTGGGCAAACGGGTTCGGCTGATCCAAGAACCGGCGGACGGGGCCTTTCTGGGGCTCTGGCCGGGGCTCGGCAACGACCACCTCCGGCGGCGGCTCGCGCGTCGGGTCCTGAACCCGCTCCCATTCGAGGTGGATCACCTCGGGTTCGTTCTCATCCATCCCCCACCTTACCACGGAGCCTGCCATGCCGGAAACTCCGCCGCGTCGGCGTGCGCGTGTCGTGAACCAGCCCGAGGGCAAGACCCACGACGAGATTTACAAGCTGGTGGAGGCGTCAAGCCTGAAAGCCGACCAGGCCGTGCAGGCCTCGGCCGAGATCAAGGGCCTGCTGGAGTCCTTGGTCGGGTCCATTGGGACAGAGAGCCAGGACGAGTACGGCGTCCCGGTCGGCACCGGGATTGTTGGCCGGCTGATGCGTCTGGAGCGCGACGTGCAGCGCCGGTTCGCCACTTGGGACGGGTGGGTCAAGACCGCGACGGGGGCAATCGCGGCGGCAACGGTTCTGGGCGGCGTCCTGTGGTGGCTGCTCGGGGAACGCCTCGGTGAGCTCCTGAAATGATGAAGCTGATCCGCGACCTGTTCACCGGGCTGGACGGCAAGACCTGGGCGATTGGCCGCATCTACTCCCTGCCGATGCTGGTGAGTGGTCTGGCCCTTCCCATTGCCGCCCTCGTCAACGGCCAGCCCCTCGACTTCGCAGCTCTCGGCCTGATGTACGGCGGGCTCGGCGGCGGCGTCATGGCGATGGTCTGGGGCACCAATCCAACCGAACCGCCGAAGGAGCCGCCCCATGAGTGACACCCCCCTCTGGCACGGTGTGGCCAAGGCGCAGATTGGCGTGAAGGAACTCCCCGGCCCGAAGTCAAACCCCACGATCCTGACGTGGGCGGGCAAGGTCGGGCGCAAGCTGGGCATAGCCTACACCGACGACGCGGTGCCGTGGTGCGGCCTGTTCGTCGCCTATTGCATGACCGCGGCTGGCCAGACCCCGCCCGACATCTCCGTCCGCGCAAAGGCCTGGGCAACGTGGGGCCTGCCGGTCGAGCCGACCCTTGGCGCGGTGCTGGTGTTTGAGCGCCCCGGCGGGGGACACGTCGGCTTCTATGCCGGGGAGACGGCTGCAGCCTATCGCGTCCTCGGTGGCAACCAGGGCGATGCGGTCAACTATGCCTGGATCGCCAAGCACAGGTGCATTGCCGTGCGCTGGCCTCCGCAGGCCGCTTTGCCGGTGAAAACCATCCGCGTCGTCGGCTTTCCAGATCCCAAGAACATCAGCACCAACGAGGCCTGAATGTGGTGGTTGTCCCCCCGCGTCTGGCTGGCCGGGGGCCTCGCCCTCCTGCTGGCCCTGATCGCTATCCAGACCGTGCGCGTCGGTCGCCTGAAGGACGCGCTCACAGAAGCCCAAAAGAGCGCCACTGAGGCCCGTTCCGCCCTCGCGGGACAGAAGGACCGCGCCGACACTTGCGAGGCCGCCCTGACCCGCCAGAAGGCTGCGGTGGATGCTCTGGTCGCTGCATCCGAGCAGAAGCTGGCCAAGGCCGACAAGGCGGCATCTGAGGCGCGGGCTGTAGCGGCATCCGCCCGGAAACAGGCCGATGCCCTGCTGAACGCTCGCCTCAAGGGCAAGACCGCCTGCGAGCGGGCCGAGGACGTAAGGCGCCAGTTCGGTGAGGTGGTGCCATGAGGCTGTTGCTTCTGCCCTGCCTGCTGCTGGCTGGCTGCGCTCACGACGGCCAGGTCATCGAGATCAAGGTGCCGGTTCCGGTGCCGTGCGTCTCGGCCGACTTCCCCAAGCCCCCAACCTATCCCGACACCCGCGAGGCCCTGCGCCAAGCCCCCGACCAAGCCGAGTTTACCCGGCTGCTGGCGGCTGGCTGGCCCCTCCGCGATGCCCGTCTCAAGGCCCTCGAGGCCGCTTTGGAGCCCTGCCGGAAGACCCCCTGAAACAACACCAGGAGGCCACATGGCCCCCCCTTCAATCTCACGCGAAGCCGCTGAAGACCTGATCTCCGCCATCGAAGAAGTGATGGGCGAGGGACACCCCTATCCCGGCGTCCCCGGCGACCACGTCAATCCCGGCGCGGTCTTCATCTACACCGAACGCATGGCCATCCCCGCCATGACGATCCGCTCACGCCTGAAGCGGGCGAAGGAGGTCTACGGCATCGAGCCCCGGCAAGAGGCTTACCGCCCTCCCAAGGCAAAGCCCATCTTCACCGTGGACAGCCTGCCCTCGGACGGCGAGCCCGAAGCGGCGGACCTGATTGCCAAGCTGGCCGAGCAACATCGCAAGCGCAGCGAACACCACCAGGCCGCCAAGCTGCGACAGGTGCGGGTGCACATGGACGGGCCGATTGCCATTGCCGGGTTTGGGGATCCGCACATTGACGACCCCGGTTGTGCCTGGGGCGACCTTGAGCGCGACGTCCGCATCTGCCGCGACACGCCGGGCATCATGGCGGTGAACATCGGGGACAGCACAAACAACTGGGTTGGTCGCCTCATGCGGCTTTACGCCGACCAAGAGGTCACGTCGAAGCAGGCCCTGAAGCTGATCGAATGGCTCATGACGGCCCTGCCCTGGCTGCTGGACAAGGAGGGCAATCACGACCTCTGGAACACGGAGAAGGGCGACCCTGCCGAGGTCATTCACCGGCTCATGAAACTGCCCGGCATCCGCGAGATGGGCTCATCCCGGTTGCGCCTTGCCCTGCCTTCAGGGGCTGAGGTGCTGATGCACGTGCGGCATGACTTCCCCGGCGGATCGCAGTTCAACCCGGCCCACGCCCTCGTCCGCGAGACCCTGTTCGGCTTCCGGGACCACATTCTCATGTGCGGGCATCGGCACTCGTCGGGCTACATCCCGGTCTTCCACAACGACCCGCGCCGGCTGTGCCACGGCTTCCGCCTCGGGACCTACAAGGACTTTGACCACTACGCCGCCGAGAAGGGCTTTCAGGACACCAACTGGGCTCGGAGCATGGGTGCGGTCATCAACCCGGACCACGCCGACGACCCGACCCGGTTCATCAAGCCCTTTTTCAACCTGGAGGAGATGGCGGAGTATCTGACCTGGCGGCGGGGCAAGTGGGAAGTGGGAAAGTCGGCAGCGTAGCGCAGCACTACAACCACGCTGCCGACCCCAGAAAAACCCCCCGCACAAGGGCGAGGGGCCGGACTGATTTGGCGATCGGTGTCCGCTGATCTTTTACCCTGACACTTCGGCGGGCGCAACGGAGAACAGCGTGCACCAGTAGTCCGGCTTGGTTTCCTCATACACCCTAGCCCCGCCCTGAAAGGCGAGCGTCCCGACTTCCCGGTAACTGGTGCTGTGCCACCATGTCTCGCGGCACTCTCCGCGATAGTTGGAAAGCCGCTTCCAATGAGCGCAGGAGACGCAAGTGGGTTTTTCCGCTTCAGTCATTCGGACTTTCCAATGGGGCCACTGCCCAGATGTTCGGAATGAAGACGCCTGAAACATTCGTCAGGCCCAGATCGCTTTCATTGTAGCCCACCTCATACAAGAAGTAGGACGCGGTCGCTTCGTCTTGAAACGCCACCAGATAGACATCTCGCTCAAGCGGCTGACCGAGGTATTCCTGCCACTCCAGAACGGGCAGCGAATGTGGGTTAGCTAAGCTAACTATCTTCGTTTCAGGCACTGTCAACACCTCCCACGTATCTCCCACGCTGGGGTCCATGTTCACGGAACGTCCCGGCAATTTCCGCACATTTCGCGGGGCGGGCTTTCCGCTTAGACCTTTGAATTGTTGATGTTTTATACCAGTCTGCCGAGCCGAGCGCAATCTTACCAAGGATGCGCTCTACCACTGAGCTACGGCGGCGAAAAGCCCGGTTTTCGGGGCTTTGGCGGGGTTTTGGCTCCCCGCCCATAAATCTCCCTCCCAGAATACTCCCAGCCCAGACCTAAGACGGCGCGGGCCAGATCGGGCGATGCGGCGTGTGTGTAACGCCCCAGAAGCCCGAGTGAGCGCCAACCGCCAGAGGCCGCGACGAATGTCAAGTCTCGGGTGCAGGCATAGGCCCACGTTGCCCACGTGTGGCGGAACAGGTGGCAATGCGCCGGGGCCAGTTCCGGGTGCTTCTCCCGGTGGCGCCGCAGCATGAGGTTGATGGCGTCATAGCCGTGCCAGGCCTCGCTCCGGCTGTTGCGGAAGACGGCGCCTTCCCCACGTTCGGGTAGGGCCTCCCTCACGCGCCGGGGAAGGTCCACGCCTCGGGGATAGTCGCCCTTCGTCCTCCAGAACACCACGCGCTCGGCCTCGGGGCTCACGTCCTCCCATTGCAGGGTCAGGGCCTCTGTGATCCGGCAGCCCGTCCCGGCGAGGAAGGTGACGAGGCGGGACAGGTGCGGGGGAAGGTGGTCAAGCCAGGCCTCCACCTGGTCGGGGGTCAGGTAGTCCGTCCGGGTGGTGCGGACCTTGGGCTTGCGGATCGCCGGCCGATTGCAGAGCCCCTGCTGCGCGGCGAAGTTCAGGACGGCGAGGGCGGGAGTATAGACTTGGCGGATCAGGGTTGAGGCGGCAACGTCTCGGGTCGCGGCGTAGTCGTCGAGCGTGGTCTGGTTGATCTCGGCCAAGCGGGTTGATCCGAAGGCATGGAGCAGGGCGGGGAGGTGGTCGCGCTCGCCGCCTGCCTTCATGTAGCCGATGGCTGCTTCTGCGAATGTCGCGACGGAGGCGTCACCATAGATCGCCCGGCGGAACAGGTCGGCTTCGAGGTTGGCGCGGATGGCCTCTGCCTCGGCTCGGACGCGAGTTTGAGCGCTTCGATCAACGCGCCGTCCCTGGACGACCCCGCGTATGTGGTAGATCCCGGTCGGGCGGCGGTAGAGCTGGAGCGGCACGGTGATGCGAGGGCGGACTGGAGGGCGAGGAAGTGGGCCTCAGTCAGACGCCTGCGCCGGCCGAGACGCAAGCATAAACCGTGCCGGTCGATCACAGGCCGAAGGGCGCGGAGGGAATAGCCTAGCCGGTCAGCCGCTTCTGCATCGGTGATGGTGCGAACGGCAAAGGCTGTCACAGCCACGGCGCTTTCCATGTCGTGTTAGGCCAGCCATCGAACCTCCGCTCAGGTCCGCCATAGTTGCGGTCATCGGGCATTTGCAGCGGCTCTCGGCGGGGTTTCGGCGGGCCAAAGATGGCGCGGAGGATGTCGTTGAGCAGCCATGATGGGTTCATGGGTTAAAACCCCATCTCTGCAAGTAAAAAGGCAACAAAAATCGGCGGCCAGAAAGCAACAAGGGCTAGCATGGCGACCGATCCCAGCGTCCAGCCTAGATCGCCCTCAGACCAATGCCTTGCAGCATCCCGCCAAAACATCCAAAGGCTAAGCCCCCAAAACGCAATCGTGCCCAGCGCCAAGGCCCCAAACCCTACAGCAAACAGAATGTCAGACAGCTTCACTGGTCAGCCTCCTCGGAGACGGGTCCGTGGAAGTCGTCACCTTCATACGACATCGCCGCTTCTTTCTGTTCGGCGGTCAAGGTGGAAACAAATCCAGTCAGGGGCCGCGCCTTAGATTTGTTGGTGTAGTTAATCGCATTTGCCTTCATGACGGCCAGCATCATTTCGGCCTTGCGTCGCCAACCTTTTAACTCCGCGTTTTCGGTTTCAAGCGCCTTGATGCGTTCAAGAAACGGGGCGAGCGCGGCACGCATAGCAGCGGGCTGGTCGCGGCTTTCTTTCGGCTGGTTCAAGAGCGTAGCGTTGTAAGCGATAACCGCCATCCTTAGTTTAGCTTCACTCACTGGTCAGCCTCCTTGAGCAGACAGTCGATGGCCGCTCGCAACCGAAGTCGCGGCCTAGTGGTAAGAACATCAACGCGCGCTGGCGAACCAATAAGCTACGCTGGAAAAACGAAAGGGAGCCCGTGAGGACTCCCTTCGCCAGTCACTCCCTTTCGGGAAACGGACACCCTCTCAGGGCCGCAAGTACGAAATATATACATGCATGCGCCTGCGTTTTCAAACCGTTTATGTGTCGTCGGGTTCCGGAATGCGGGGAAGCCAAGCGAGCGCCTTCGCGAGTATCTCATTAAACTCTTTTTCGCTGAGCCTCTGAATTCCCCTCTTGTCTACAGACAATCGGCTTGGTGCCACTGTGTATAGGTGGTTGCAGACCGCCCATGTTTCACGGCCGTCCAATGAGACTGACAGCTTGTGCGCCCACTTGGCCGAGTCGCCATTTTGCGGGTCAGTAGAGCAGGCGATCACCAGACAGGGACCATAAAGGCTATTCTTGAACGAGAGAACGACTACGGGCCGCCGCTTCCACATTTCAGGAAGCTGGGCGTTGGGCCAGAAGTCGCACCAATAGATCTGTCGAATGGCCGGGGCCGCCTTTATCCTAGGGACAACCCTGGCCGGTCGATCCTCCGGCTCGTTTATGATTTCCTCGTCCGCCATAGCCGCCTGACATTCCCAAAGGGCGGCGACGGTGCTATTAGCACCGTCGCCGGTTGGTTGTTCGATTGGCTCACTTCAGGCCGCCAGCCCCGACACAGGGCTAGGCGGCCTTCTCATTCCCGCGCAGCGAGCGCGATCAGCAGCCAGCAGAGGGCCGAGAACACGGCGCCCGTCAGGACCAGTTCACCGGCGAGGATCAGGAGGCGGGTCATTCGTCCACCCCGCAGACCAGGCCGCACTCGGCGTCGAACTCGTCATCGTTCGCCGGGTCATCAAACAGCGATGGCTGCTCCATGACCTCCCGCTTCAGGGTGGCGTAAGAGTATTCAGTGACGAACGTCCCGTTCGTCACCCGCTCCTGTTCGATCCACCAGTCCGCGATCTGTGGCCCTTGCTCGGCCATGATGGCCTTGAGCCGGCCTCGCGCTTTCAGGAAGCACAAGTCGCAGTTGCCCTCGTAGCCTCGGATGCCAAGGTCAAAGTTCCGGGTCTTCCAGAAGTCCAGAACGTCGGCGTGAGTGACGCGGGCCTTGTCGAGCGGAAGCCAAGCGGTGAAGGGTTCCTTGTTCGCCGCGTTCCGCGCGTAGGCCTTGAGGCACCGGCGCCCTTCGTCGTGGCGCAGGCCCACGGCATTGCGCCACCGGGTCCAGCCCAGACGGCGCTGGCAGTAGTGCTTCATCACCCGGACCTTCAGTTCCGAGGTGCAGAACCGGGTCACGGCGTTGGGCGTGTAGGACTTCTTGCGGATCAGATCGGCGAAGGGCTCGCCGTTTCGGCTGGCCGTTTCAAAGGTCACGACCCGGAAGCCCGGCTCCTCCATCTGCCATTCCAGCCAGATGATCGGGACGTTCCAATGCTCGGAGCAGTCCTGCACAAAGCGCAGGGTCTCCTCGCGCTCGCGCCCGGTGTTGGCAAATGTCACCACGGTGTCCGGCGGCAACTCGCCGCCGTGCGCCTGGAGGATTTGGTGCAGCATGTAGCCGCTGGTCCGGCCCCCAGAGAACGAAATCAGGGTCGGCTGGTCGATGTGATACGGCATCACGCAGCCTCCCGACCGAAGAACCGGACCCCGCCAACCGGGGCGACGGAGGGAACGTCAATCCCCGCGTCGAGGTCGGCCAGGGCTTCGAGGCCCTTGGCGGTGATGCTGGTGATGCAATCCCGCTCGGCTGTGAAGCCGTGGTCCTTTAGCGCCAGGATCAGGAAGTGCGCGGCCCGTTCATCGCGGGGGTCATCACTTCGGGCGATCAGATCCACGAGGTCTGCGTGGGCCTGCGGGCCAGCGACGAGGGCGTCGAGGGTTCTGTGGCCACGACCGCCGACACGGAAGGTCATGCGGCCACCTGCTCTTGTGCCGGCGCGGCAAACGTCACGCCCTGCCGAGCGGCAAAGGCGTCGATCAGGTCCATGAGATCGGCCATCTCACCGACCGACAGGCTGGACGAGGACCGGCCAAGGGCCACGAAGCCGGTGCCGTCGAGATTGGGGACGATCCGCATTTCCTGCTTCAGCGAGGCCATGAAGATCAGCTTCCAGTCGTCGGCCGTCAGCTTCTGGCCGTGCCACTTCACCTGCCGGGCAACGTCCGTGAGCATGGCCCACATGCGGGCGTTCTGGTCCGTGGTGCGCTTGGCCTCCTGAAAGGTCACTCGAGTGCCCCAGGGGGCTTGACGCGCCCATGAGATCACGCGCTCCCGGTCTGTGGCGCGGGTGAGGATGACGAGGGCTCGGCTCATGCCGCCCTCCCCACCGCATCGGCGAAGGCCGCGTCCATGTCGTGCTCGGCCTGGCCCTTGCCGAACAGTTCATCCCGGCGCAGGTGCAGCCGGTCGCGCATGGGGTCGAGCCACGCCAGCGGAAGGTCTGAGGTGTAGCGGTCGAAGTTGGCCAGCCAGTCGGCCATGCCGTCGCGGGACAGCCGGTCGATCTCGGCAATCATGCGCTCGTGGTCGCCGTCGCGCTTGGCTTGGGCGGGCGTCTTGCGGCCATTGGTGGGGGCCGGGGCTTCGCGCTTGGGCGCCGCGGCTGCGGCTGCGTTGCCGTCGTCATCTTCCGGCGCCACACCGACAAAGGCCGCAAGGGCATATCGCCGGGCGTAGGTGGTCGCCGACCCGTAGGCCTGGGCGTCCACCTTGGCCAGCGGGATGGTCAGGGTGCCGCGCATCCACTCGCCGGACGCGTGGGCGAGCATGGTGGTCATCTCCATGCGGCCGTCAGCGCAGGGGCCGGGGGACTGGACGATGGCAAGGCCATGCTTGGTGAGGGCTTCCCGGCAGGCATCCCAGACGGCGGCGAGGTCGGCATACTTCGACCGGAAGGCGGGGTTCGCCTTGCCCTTGACGGCACCCTCGACCTCGCCCTGGGCGGCTGACAGGGCCTTGGCGAGAGCGGCTATCGTGGGGGAGGTGTCAAACATTGGTGAGCATCCTGAGTTGGAAGGCGGCGCGGCGGGCGGCTTTGAGCGCGTCCCACGCGGCGTCGATGTCGGGGAAGGTGGCGATGACCTCCTCCGCTTCCGGGGACCAGAAGCGGAGGGCGTAACCGTCGAGGTGAGGGGTGAGGCGAAGGTCCATCAGGCGGCGACCTTGTCGTCGGCGAGGGCATCCTCGAGGGTCCGGTAAGGAACCGCGTCCCAGAGCAGCTCTTTCGCCGCGCTGGCCGCTTCATGCTCCCGTGCGCTGATGCCTTCGCACCAGACGTTTGAGAAGCCTTCCCAGCACTCGATGCAGAGGTCTTCGTTGCTGAAATCGCGAGCGATCAGCGTCTCGCCGTCGCACCACCAAGTGCCGCAGTTGTCGCAGCGGCAGGCGTGCATTGCGACCAAGCTGTCGTGGAACTCGGCGGGGCCGGGCTCGCCGACCATGTACTCGAACACAGCGGCGAAATTGTCGGGGGTGATCTTCATTTCCATTCTCCGTCGCGCTTTGGCGATGGACGGACATTCGCACATGGCGAAACATGGCGCAACAGAAATGTTCGTTCAGGGCGGACTTTTTTTTCTTGCGGAACGGTTCGCCACGTGCGAAATGAGTCGCATGAAATCTCCAGTCAGAACCATCGACACGCTGCGCCCCACGGAAGTGGCCCGCGCCGTGCTGGTCAGCGTCAGCCACGCCTCGGAAATATTGTCGGGGCGCAAGACGCCCTCGCTGACCGTTGCCGTCAAGATCGAACGCGCTTTCGGCATCCCGCCGAGCGCCTGGCTTGAGCCGCGCACGGAGCGCGCTGCCTGATGGATTACCGGACCACATCTTGGGTCCGCGAGTTCCGCGCGGGGGTCCTTTCTCCCGGCGGTTGGTCGGGCGCCGCCGCAATGGCGGGGCAGCCCTCTGGGTCAAGCCGGTCCCTTG
>Ga0207941_1000573_pt1 | contig 10868 bp, 7 predicted proteins | sample LakMenEpi13Sep12_FD_150695 | JGI IMG/M metagenome (GOLD analysis project Ga0207941, IMG submission 150695) | Freshwater microbial communities from Lake Mendota, WI - 13SEP2012 deep hole epilimnion (SPAdes) | ecosystem: Environmental > Aquatic > Freshwater > Lake > Epilimnion/Euphotic zone ...
CAGCAGCTGCGTGCCCTGATGACCTTTCTGCCGCAGCAACGACTGCGACAGCTCCGCTGGTTGGTGCCAGTATCAATTATACCTGGATTGCTTGATCTTATTTCAGTTGCTGTTATCGCCCGTTTGATGGGAGCCCTGGTGGGCAACAAATTGGAGGACCGTTTGCCTGGCATCAAGGTCTTTGGCGGCAGCCAATTTGATCAGAGTCTATGGCTGATATCTTTGTTTGTTGTCTTAGCATGGCTAGCCTCGTTCAGTAAGCTTGGATTGCAGTTTTTTCAGCAGCGTTTGACCGCCAGGGTCTGGATTGATCTCTCGAATCGCATCCATGCCAATGTGTTAGCTCAGGGCTACGAATATCACCTCTCAAAAAGTACGGCTAAGTTGTCAACAATGATGTTGAGCCATATCAAGAAAACTTCAAATTCCGTTGTTAATCCCCTGCTCAAGATGGTCGGAAGTATTTTTTCGATCGTCATGCTTTCCATTGGGATCTTGGTTATTGGCCGCGGTCCTGCCTTGATCCTAATTGGCTGTTTGTTAGGAGCCTACGTGCTTCTTTCCCAGTCCATAACCCCCTATTTACGTCATAATTCCAGGCAAAAAATCAGGCTGGAGTCCATGACGGCCCACATCTTATTTGAATCATTGGGTTCGATTAGGGACATCAAGCTGACCGCCTCCGAAGATCACTTCCGCCGGGCCTTTGTCAATACGGGTGAACGGGCCAAGGGCCATGCCTGGGTGGCGGAGATCTTACCGATCATCCCGCGCATGCTGATTGAGCCGCTGGGTATCACCCTGATTTTTCTGTTGGGCGCCGTCCCGCCACTGCTGCGTGGGGACCGCTCCGACATGCTGTCGATGCTGCCCTTCATGGCCTCCCTCTCAGTGGCGGCCCTGCGTCTTACCCCGCCCCTGCAGGATTTCTTTGCTTCCCTCACCCAATTGCGGGGTGGTCTGCCGGTGATGGATTCCACCTTGGAGTACCTGAGCTTGCCGGCGGGTCTACCCGTGCTTGGCGACCCCGGTGTGCCCAGCCCGGCCGGTGTTTTTCCCTCCCGTAACATTGCTTTGGAGGATGTTTGGTATGCCTATCCGGGGTCGTCTGATTGGGTGCTGCGGGGCGTCGATCTAACCATTCCCGTGGGTTCGAGGGTGGCTTTTGTCGGGGCCACCGGTAGCGGCAAGACCACGACGGCCCAGATTCTGCTGGCCCTGTTGCAACCGGGTAAGGGGCACCTCAATCTCGATGGCATTCCTGTCTCTAACAACGACATTCCCGCCTGGCAGGCTTCCTGCTCCCAGGTGCCCCAATTCATCAATCTGCTCGATGCCAGCGTGCTCGAAAACGTCGCTTTTGGTAAAGATGTGGAATTGATTGATCAGCGGGCGGTTTGGGAGGCCCTGGAAGCTGCCCAACTCGACGAGTTCGTCAGTGAGTTGCCCTATGGATTGCATACCCCGATTGGCGAAAATGGTTTACAGCTTTCCGGCGGACAACGGCAGCGCCTGGCCCTGGCCCGTTCCTTTTATCGCCATGCAAGATTTTTATTACTGGATGAGGCTACTAGTGCCCTAGATAACCGTACTGAGAGTGACATTATTGAAGCCCTTGATGTGATCGGTAGACGCTGCACCACAGTGGTGATCGCCCATCGACTTTCCACGGTGATGCGCTGTGATCGTATTTACGAATTTGAGGCTGGGCGAGTCAAGGCCTTTGGTACCTATCAAGAGCTGCAGAACCGTTCCGAGACCTTCCGGGATCTTGCTGGTTTGGAGAGGAGGCTGGTGGGCTGAAGTGTAGGATTTAGTGACAGATGGTTCTGCAGGCGTTCCGATGTCCTTGACCTTGGTGGCTGGCCCTTGTGTCATCGAGAACGCAGAACTTGTTTATGCGATTGCCGCCAGGGTGAAGGCCATCTGTGAACCGCTAGGAATCGACTACATCTTCAAGGCCAGCTTTGACAAGGCTAATCGAAGTTCGGGCAGTTCTTTTCGTGGGCCTGGCTTTGAGGAGGGGTTAGCAGTGTTGGCCGAGGTGAAACGGCGCTATGGCTTGCGGGTGCTCACGGATATCCACGAAAGCCATCAGGCCGCACCCGTGGCCGAGGTGGTGGATGTGTTGCAGATACCAGCCTTTTTATGTCGCCAGAGCGATTTGCTGCTGGCCGCCGCCGCCGCCACCCGGGGCACCGACAAAGTGATCAATGTCAAGAAGGGCCAGTTTCTGGCCCCCTGGGATATGGAGCAGGTGGTGAAGAAGTTGCGCGATGCCGGCGCGGAGCATGTCTGGCTCACCGAGCGCGGCAACAGCTTTGGTTACAACACTTTGGTGGTGGATTACCGCAGCTTGCCCCAGCTCCAGTCCCTCGGTTGCCCAGTCATTTTCGATGCCACCCACTCCGTTCAGCAGCCCGGGGGGCGCGGCAGCAGCAGCGGCGGCCAGAGGGAGTTCGTCGCCCCCCTCGCCCGGGCGGCGGTTGCCGTGGGTGTGGACGGTCTTTTCCTTGAGGTCCATCCCGATCCTGAAAATGCCCTCAGCGATGGACCGAATATGGTGCCGTTGCACCGGCTGGAGGCCCTCCTGACCCAGTTGATGGCGATTCGGGCGACGCTCTCGGCGGGATTGGCAGAGAGTGTGATCTGATTCGCGGTGGCCGTTTCGTTCTTGCGCCTTTGGCGCCATCAATGGGCCGCACGCTGCAGCCAGATCGCCTTGCGCCGCCTGAGGCTTTTAGTCCTTGATGTGGATGGGGTACTCACCGATGGGGGGTTATGGACCACCGAATCCGGTGAAGTGCTTAAGCGATTCGATGTGCGTGACGGCCTCGGCATCCATCTGTTGCAACAGGCGGGTATCGAGGTGGCGTTTCTCAGCGGCGGTAAGGGCGGCGCCAGCGAGCAACGGGCCCGCTATCTGGGAATTCGGCATGTGCTGACCGGGGTCAAGGACAAACCCGCCGCCCTCACCGAATTGCAACGCACTTTGGCTGTTTCGCCCAGGGAGTGTGCTTTCGTTGGGGATGACCTCAATGATCTGGCGGTGCGCCCGGTGGTGGGTCTGTTGATTTGTCCGGCCGATGGGGTGGTGCCCCTGCGGGACCGGGCTGATTGGGTGTTGGATCGCAAGGGTGGCGACGGCGCCGTGCGCCGATTGGCGGAGGCAATCCTGCAGGCCCGGGGCGACTGGGACCGCCTGGCCCGCTCGGGCTGGAGGGGTCGCAATGATTGAAACCGGCCGACTGCGCCGCTGGCTGCACCAGGTGCTGGTGGCCGCCAACAGTCGCTCTCCCCTGGATTGGCTGGCGGGTCTCGAGCGCGATCAGTGGCAGTCGTTGGCGGCCTACCGAGGGCTCGTGCACCAGGCGTTCGGCAGCCAGCCCCTGGCCCCCCAGGTCAGTGCCGACTATTGGCAAGACGGTGCGTTTACCAATGCGAAGCTGCAGAAAGCTTTCTTCAATCCGGCCCAGCGCGAGCGGGAGAACTCCTCCCATCATTACGGTCATGATATACAGCTCAAACGCCATGCCGGCTTGCCCCTGATCGGCCCCCAACTGCCCTGGGTGTTGGAGCACGGGCTCAAGGTGAGCCGCAACGCCAGCTTTGAGAGCCCCAAACCCTGGATGCGGGGCTACATCTGCATGGGTCCCCTGCGCGCTCGGTGGCTGCGCGAGCGCTATGGGCTGCCGGCGGTTCCCATCGGTCCCTGGATCGCCTACGCCAGACCCGTGTTGGAGGCCAGCGCCATGGCCCGCTTGCGTAGCCAGCTCGGCCCCACCCTGTTGGTGGTGCTGGCGCACAGCTGGGATAAGGTCGAGCGACGCATGGACCAGGGCGCCTGTATCGAGGCCGTGGCCCATCTGGCCCGCGGGGGTGGCTATCGCCGGGTGATCTGGTTGCGGCACTGGAAAGACCCGGAGCTAAAAGGTTTGCCTGCGGACTGGATCGTGGCCTGCAATGGCCATCGCTCCAACCCCTGGTTCCTGGATTCGCTGCGAACCCTGATCGAACTCAGCGACGGTTTGGCCAGCAACGCCTTCGGCACCCATCTCGGCTACGGCGTCGCCCTGGGACGGCGTCTGCACTGGATTCCAGTGGCGGTTGAGCAGGATCTCACTTACCTATCCCCAGGGAAACTCACCGAGGAGAAAGAAGAATGGCAGGAGCGCCAGCGGTTGTCGGCCGAGTTAGCTGATCGCCTCGACGGCGACGATGCGACGGCTGCCGTGCGGGAGCTGCTCGATCCCTACTGGGGGTTTGGGGCCATAAAAGGCCCGGTGGCCTTGGCCCGGGTGCTGCGGGGGCGGAGGCTGGCAGATGCTGGCTGAGCCGGCTGCCTTGATGATCGCTTTCCCGACCGGAGCTCCATACCGGATTGATCAGGTGATGGGGGCCCCCGGGGCGATGACGCTCCTGTTTCTGGGCCAGCTCCTGGCGGCGGCGTTGCTCTCCTGGTGGGCGGTTTGCCAACCAGGCCGCAGGCTCTGGGGGCTGGTCTGCGCCGGGCTGTTGCTGCTGCAGGTGGCACTGTTCTTCACCCTGGCCAGCTGGGGGACCAGCGACATCACCAAGCTGAACCACTTCCTCAGCGTTGATCGTGCTGCCATCAAGGGTGAACCCTTTTGGCTGTTAGTGGCCCCCCTGATCGTGGTCCTGCCCTTCCGCATGGCAATGGTGCACGGGTTGGTGGTGGCGGGCTATGGGGCGGCGGCGCTGCTGTTGGCGCGGCACTGGCGGGCTTGGAGCTGGGCCGGCTGGTGGGTCCTGTTGATCTGTTGCAGTCCGTTGCTGCGGGGTTTCATGCAGAACTCCCATTCACGGCAGGCCCTCTCGACGCTGTTGCTGCTGCCGGTTCTGCTCTGGGCGGGTCGACTGGCCCGGGTGCCTCGGCTCACCCTTGTCGTCTTGCCCCTCTGGGGGCTCACTTGCCACACCACCGCCCTGTTCACCTTGCTGCTGGCCCTGTTGCCCAGGTTGCCCGGGATGGGGACCTGGCCAGGGGGTTCGGGCCGCCGGCTGGTGCTGGCCCCGGCCCCAAGGGCCCCGGCCCTATGGGCCCCGGCCGCCTGGTTACAGAACCAGTGGCGGGCCGCTCCCTGGAGGGTCCTGGCCCTGGCCTTGGGGGGTCTGATCCTGGTTGGAGTGCTGGCAGGCTACTGGGCCTGGGAACTGGTTCCCATGGTGCGGACCAAGTTGGACAGCTACTGGTCCCAGCAGGGTTATGCCAATTCCTATCCCCTCGCCGCTGCGGTGGGGCGTCTGCAGTTGGCCATGGCCATCGGGGTGGTCCTCAGCTGCCAGCAACGGCGTGTTGGTCTGGCCCGGTTCCTGGCCTGTGATCGCGGACGCCAACTGGTTCTTTATGCCTTGATTTATGGGCTGGTGGAAGGGGCCCTGGCCCTGGGCTTGGTGCCCCAAATCACCAGCCGTCTGGCCGATCCAGCTGGGTTTTTCCTGTTGATTGTCTGGCTGGCCTGGCTGGAGCGCTACCGCTGCCTCTGGGCGGCCCTGCCGGCCTTGCTCGTAACACTGGATTATTGGCTGGTGGAGCGATTGGCCGGTTCCCAGGCCCTCCTTTGCGGCAGCAACGACACCTTTTTGTGCGTTCCGGATCGCTGGCCTTGGCAAGTGCGCTATTGAAGATCTGTGATGCCCTCTCCCCCTCCCTTTCCACTCGTTGCCCCCTTTCGGATCGACCAAGTAACCCAGGCGCCCCAGCTGATGGCCGCCCTGTTCTGGGCCCAGGTGGCGCTGGCACTGGCGATTCATTTGGCGGCGGTGCTGCGACGACCGCGGCTGTGGTGGGCCGCAGTTGGCATGTTTTTAGCCCTGATTCTGATCTTCTTCACCCTGGCGAGTTGGGGAAACAGCGATACCACCCGCTTTTCTCATGCGTTGCAATGGAAGCCGGACCTCTCGCCGCCGGAGCTGCTGTGGGTGGTGCTGAGACCCTTGATCCTGGTGCTGCCCTATCGCATGGCCGGGTTGCATGGCTTGATTGCCGCGGGGTTCGCTCTGGCCGCCGTGCTGCTGGCCCGGGGATGGCGGGCGCCGGCCTGGGCCGGTTGGTGGGCCCTGTTTATCTGTTGCAGTCCCCTGCTGCGGGGGTTTCTGCAGAACGCCCACAGTCGTCAGGCGCTGGCCTCCCTGCTGCTGCTGCCCCTGTTTTTGCAGAGTGCCCGTCTAGCCCAGCCCCCCAGGAGTGGGCTGGGAGTGGGGGTGCTGCTGTCGGCCCTCAGCCACAACACATTTATCTGGAACCTGCCGATCAGCGTCTCCCCCTGGCTGGTGCGACTGCCGGAGCTGGCGGCTCGCCGCCGGGACCAGCCCACCGCTGGCCCAGGGGGCTGGCGCCGCTGGTTGCCTTGGCTCCTGCTCGTTGGGGCTGTGCTGGCGTTGTTGGCCCTGGTGGCGCCCGCCGCCCTGCAGCGTTTCCGCGATTACAGCAACGACGACTATTTCAACCTCTATCCGCTCCGCCCGGTGGTGGGGCGTTTGCAGCGGGCCATGGCCCTCGGCCTGCTGGTGGCGTGTGTACAGCGACGACTGGATCCCAGGAAGTTGTTGCGCTGTCCCCTGACCCAGCTGCTGTTGGTTTTTGGCTTGTTGTATGTGGGGATTCAGACCTCGATTGAGCAGCAGTGGTTGGCCCAGATCACCAGCCGCCTTGCCGATGGTGTCGCTTTCTTTCTGCTGATTCTTTATCTGGCTTGGCTGCACCGTTACCGGGCCCACTGGTGCTTGATCTTTCCCCTTTGGGTCACCCTTCAGCATTGGTTGGATGGGCGCATCCTGCGTTCAGCGCTCTATGCCTGTGGTCAGAATGATGAATTTCTCTGTGTGCCGGACCGCTGGCCTTGGCAGGTGCGCTACTGAGGCGGGTTCACTCCTATTGCCACTGCTATTGCCACTGCTATTGCCACTCCTAATGCCGCTTAGAAATCAAGCTGGGCTGTGAGACTTTGCATCCTGCTTACCCGCAGCCAGCGGTGCAGAAATTCCAGTGGTTTGCGGCGATAGAGGGGGTTGCTGCGCCATAGGGGGCCCAAGGGCAGCCAGACCACCTCGGCATCGGTCAGGGCCCGCACGCCGTAGAGGGCCGAAGTTAGTCCTGTTACGACCACTTGGCGGTCGGGATTGGCTTGCCGAAGCTGGTCCACCAGCACCTCAAGGGGCACCGGCGCTCGCACCGGGCCCGCCAGCCACGGGGCCTCCAGGGGGCCGAAGCTGCCTGCGGGTGGGGCCTTGGGGTGATCTAGCAGTACCAGTCTGTCCTTGTCAGCTGCGAAGCCATGGCGTTGCTCCAATCGCTGGCGCCACTGCTCCAGGACCGTTGCGGGGATCCGCTGGCGGGGGAACTGGTGGGCCAGGTTCGGCACCGAGCAAAGCCAGATCGGACGTCCTGGGTCGCTTGCTTCCTGGCAGAGGTGGACCCAGCCGGCAGCCGTTGGGGCTTCCGAGGCCAGCAACGTGCCAAACAACTCCAGCCGTTGGGTTATGGGTGGCGGTGCCGGGTCGATCGGGGGACGATGCCAGCGGGGCTGGCGACCGCTGAGCACGTAGTGCACCCTGCAGCCCGCCTCGCGGATTGGCCGGCCCAGCAGGCTGGGGGCCAGGGCCCGCAATTCCCGCGGGCAGCGGTAGTACAGCCCCAGGCCATCACCACACACCACCACCTCGGGGATGGCCAGCCTCTGCACCAGTCGGCGCTGGTCCTTCAGCCATTGGTTGTTAAGACAGGCCAGATCCCATTCTCCCGGCCGCAGGGCCTCGGCATCAGTGACCTGATGGAGGCCCGCAAAGTCCCTGGGATTGTGCTGGCGCAGCCGTGCCAACCAGCGCTCGATGGGGGCTTGAACGCTGGCCAGGGCGACAGGGTCTTTGGTGAGAACCCCCGTGATCACAACGGCGATGGGGGGCGCTGGGCCTGGTGACCGGGCCTGGAACTGCCGCAGCGTCTGCACCACGGCCAACTGGTGAACCAGGTGAATCAGTCCGCCGGTGGGCACCAGCACCCTGGGGGTAGGGCCCCTGGTGGCAGTGGCGCCCGGGCTCACTTCGGATCGGTGGACACAGGCTCGATCGGCGCCAGGCGGGGATCCAGAATTTTGGGTCCCATCCCCTCAAACTTCACCGCCAGGGAGAGCCTTTCCCCGGAGCCGAAGAGGTGGGTGATCGTGCCGACTCCGAAACTGGCGTGCCGCACCGGATCGCCCACCGCCCAGGGTCGGGCGGGGGCGCGCCGCCGTACGGCGTTGGCGGGGCGGGCCGCTTCTCCCCCGGCCGCCACCCGCCGGCTGTCGTCCCGATCGACGCGGGTGAGCCGCTCCAGCCGCTGTTCGCGGCGAATGGCCGCCCCGCCGCTTTGGGGTAGGTCTCCCTGGAGTAGCTCGGCGGGCAGCTCGGAGAGAAACACTGAAGGCACGGCCGGTTCGCGCATGCCGCCCCACAGCCGCCGTTCGCTGGCATGGCTGAGGAACAGGCGCTCCTTGGCTCGGGTGAGGCCCACGTAACAGAGGCGGCGTTCCTCTTCCAGGGCGGCGGGATCCTCCAGGGAGCGGTAGCTGGGGAACAATCCCTGCTCCAGACCCACCAGGAAGACCACCGGAAACTCCAGTCCCTTGCTGGCATGGAGGGTCATCAGGGTGACCCGGTCGGCGGCGGTGTCCTTGCTGTCGGCATCACTGGCCAGGGCGGCGCTGGCCAGGAAGCCCTCCAGGGAGCCCTCCTCGTTTTCCTCCTGGTATTGCAAAGCGGCATTGACCAGCTCCTGGAGGTTGCGGCGGCGTTCCTCGGCTTCGTCGCTGGCCTCGGCGATCAGCTCGGCAACGTAACCGCTCTGCTCCATCACCCGCTGCACCAGCTCGGAGGGGGGTGAGTCCTGGGCGCGGCGGGCCAGATCATTGATCAGTTCAGCGAACTGCAGCAGACCCTTGGCCGACCGGCCCCCAAGGGAGCGCACCGCCTCGGCATCGCTGACCACCTCCCAGAGGGGCAGGCCCAGCTGGGCGGCGGCATCGCTGAGGCGCTCGACGGTGGTCTTGCCGATGCCGCGGCGGGGCACATTCAGCACCCGCAACAGGCTGACGCTGTCGGCGGGATTGACCAGCAGGCGCAGGTAGGCCAGCACATCTTTGATTTCACGGCGGTCGTAGAAGCGCAGGCCGCCCACCACCAGGTAGGGGATGCCCCAGCGCACCAGGGATTCCTCCAGGGCCCGGCTCTGGGCATTGGTGCGATAGAGCACCGCCATATCGCCCCAGCGCAGATCCGGGTGGGCGGCGTCCAACATCCGCATGCGATGGACCACCGCTTCGGCTTCGGCGATTTCGTCATCACAACGGATCAGGTGGATCGGTTCGCCCTCGCCGCGGGTGGGCCGCAGCACCTTGTCGATCCGCTCGCTGTTGTGGGCGATCAGGGCGTTGGCGGCCTCCAGGATCGTGGCGGTGGAGCGGTAGTTCTCCTCCAGCTTCACCATCGTGGCCGTGGTTTCATCGGCGGCCCCATCGCCGAAATCCTTCTGGAAGCCCATCAAAATGGTGAAATCCGCTGCCCGGAAGCTGTAGATGCTCTGGTCGGCGTCGCCGACCACAAACACCGAGCGCTCGCCCCATCCTTCAAACTTCTCGGGGTCCTGGCCATCGGTGACCAGCAACTTGATCAGGTCGTACTGGGTGCGGTTGGTGTCCTGGTATTCGTCCACGAGCACGTGGCGAAAGCGGCGATGCCAGTAATGGCGGACCTGTTCATTCTGGCGTAGCAGCTGCACGGGCAACAGCAGCAGATCGTCGAAGTCGAGGGCGTTGTTGGCCGCCAGGGCGCGCCGGTAATGGCGGTAGGCCTGGGCCACCTGGCGATCGCGCTGGCCCCGGGCTTCGGCCTCGAGGTGCTCCGGCAGTTGGCCTTGGTTTTTGGCGCTGCTGATGGCCCAGCGCACCTTCTTGGGTTCGAAGCGCTTGGGATCCAGTCCCAGCTCCTGGGTGACGATTTCCTTGACCAGGCTCTGGGCGTCGTTCTCGTCATAGATCGAGAACTGGCGTGTCCAGCTGAGCCCTTCGCCGTCTTTGTACTTGTCGATGTCGAAGCGCAGCAGCCGGGCGAACAGGGCGTGAAAGGTGCCGATCCAGAGGTCCTTGATCACTTCGCGGTAGATGCGACCCCGCAGCTGCCGCTGTTCCGCCGCCGGCAGGGTGCTCCAGGGTTGGCCGAACTGGCTCTGGGCCAGCTTCTGGGCCAGCAGCAGTTCCAGCCGCTCTTTCATTTCCCGGGCCGCCTTGTTGGTGAAGGTGACGGCCAGCACCTCGGCCGGATCGACGCCGTGGTGGCCGATCAGGTGGGCGATGCGGTGGGTCAGGGCGCGGGTCTTGCCGCTGCCGGCACCGGCCACCACCAGCAGGGGCCCGGTGTGGTGATCGACGGCCTTGCGCTGGGCGTCGTTGAGGCCGGCGAGGAAGCTCATAGGTTGATCGTATCGAGGCCCCTTGGCGGCCGGCGTACCTGCCGCGCCCCCCTGTCGGTGGGCCTGCGGTCACTATGGCCTGTGTCCTTTCGGCACTACAGGTCCGGCGGGACGGCCTCCAGGATTTTTTTTCCTGGGGTGCTGCGATGAATCAGCGGTCGCTCGCTGCCACTTACCGCCCGGAGATCGATGGTCTGCGGGCGATCGCCGTGCTTGCGGTGATCATCTTTCACTTCAACGAACACCTGCTACCCAGCGGCTTTCTGGGGGTGGATGTGTTCTTCGTGATCTCGGGTTTTGTGATCACCGCATCCCTGGCCCGCCATCAGGAGTCCGATTGGCGTCCGTTCCTTTTGGGTTTCTACGCCCGACGGATCAAGCGGCTGATACCCCTGTTGAT
>Ga0207941_1000577_pt1 | contig 10850 bp, 8 predicted proteins | sample LakMenEpi13Sep12_FD_150695 | JGI IMG/M metagenome (GOLD analysis project Ga0207941, IMG submission 150695) | Freshwater microbial communities from Lake Mendota, WI - 13SEP2012 deep hole epilimnion (SPAdes) | ecosystem: Environmental > Aquatic > Freshwater > Lake > Epilimnion/Euphotic zone ...
GGAATCGCCCTGGGATAAGAATTGCGCACAAATTTACAGGGGGAATTGTTCCGATACACAGCAGGTACTGTTATCTTCGGGCGGCTTAAATATGCGTATCCACCGATCCATACGTTGCTCCCTACACTTCCTGCTGGCTCTCCTGCTGGTTCTGTCTGTCACTAACGGATATGCACAAACGAAAGTTAAGGACACGATTATCATGAAGGACGGTACCGTATTATCTGGCGAGCTGAAGGGTTTGAAATCAGGCAGACTGGAGTTTGATATCGATAATATATCTATCGTAAAAATTAAATTTGACCGCATCCGTCTCGTGAAGGCTATAACACACCAATACCGTGTGGAAACCAGCGACCGCAAGATCTATTTTGGTTTTATCAGAAGATCAGATTCAACAGGCATATTACGCATACTTACCAAAGACAGTGCTGTCCTGATCCCGCTTGACAAAATCGCATTCATGACCTCTTACGACGGATCTTCGTTTATGCATGTGCGTGGGTATGTCTCGTCAGGGTTCACTTATGCACGTTCCAGCAATGCCGGCAGATTCAATTTCGATGCCGCCATTGCCTGGCAGTTTGAACGGGTGCGTACGGATCTCACAGGATCGATGTTTGTTTCCCAAACGGATACCACTTGGGTCCGGGATCGCGAAAACCTGAACCTGCAGAGTTTTTACCTCATAAATTCCTATTTATCCGTGGGTGGTATGGTTAAATACCAGCGCAATTACGAGCTAGGCCTGGCACGCCGTTTCCAGGAAGGCTTAGGTATTGTGTACAACTGGCTCTCAAGGAATAACTTCCAGGTGAAATCGCTGACGGGTCTTGTATTTAACCAGGAAAGAAACATCGAAGGTCAGTCGTTCTCCAACCAGATAGAAGTACCCCTGAACATTCAGGTTGAGTTCTTCAAATTCAGCAAACCCAATATCTCGGTCAACACCTCCCAATCCGCCTATATTAGCCTTACCGATCCAGGAAGGTTACGATGGGATGGTGACACGCGCATCTCCTGGGAACTCATAGAAGACCTGGCACTGTCTATCCAGATTTATCACAACTTCGACAATCGTCCGCCCTCGGGTAATCCGAGGAGCTGGGACTATGGAACGGTGCTGGGATTGAAGTACACGTTCTGATCTATTTGGGAAAAAGGAAGGCAACCACGGCGCGCCATCCCATGTTCGCCTTAGCCGATTCAGGCGCAACCAGGTTAAAGCGCGGACCAAATGCGAGACTTACCTTTTGTTTTCCGAAACTGGTCAGGCCTGAGACGGTAGGAATGAGCCACAAGGTGTTGGTTCCGCCCGTCCAATTATGCGTGTATTCAAATGCTGCGCCAACGCCGGCACCGCTTTTCCAGTTGTAGGCTGTAAATGGCTGTAGAAAAAACTGATTCACTTTTGGTCTTCCTTCCCCACCCGCGATACCCCAGATCTGGTTCACCAGGGCACCGTATGTCCAACCTTTGGCTTGTTTCAAGGCCACGGCTGTTGGGCCGATACCAAATTGTTTGGAGGCAAAAGCATTATTGGTTGCTACGGGTAAAAGGAGTACAGGACCCGCACCCCAGGTAAATCCATTCTTCGCTTCTTTGGGACTGATGAACCCACTCACCACCGCATCGGCCAAACCCGTTTGCGACTGTCCCTCGCCGGTAATGTTGAATTGGGAAACGATGGGTTGCACCCACCGCGCGATCAGGTTTAAGTCCTTGGTGAGGCTCATGGGCACCACAGGCTGCACATTCATCGTGTTCCTCGATCCCTTCCTCGGGCCTATCCCATAATCACTATTGTTCTGAAACGGAAGACTGATCAAACTGGAAATAGGGTTAGCCAGTTTCTTAGCGAGTTCTTCGGCAGAAGTTTGCGCCTCCACAGTCAGTGTGACAATAAAAAGGGCAAAACAAAAAGTGGTTACGATTTTCATATGATAAACCTACGTATGACGCTGGAAAGATCGCCTAAAAAAATGTAGCAATTAAACAAAACGATCCAAACTACTCCCTACTGCCTAAACCTAACGCCTCCCCCTCAACACTCCCCCTAACCGCTTTCCTCACAGCCGGTGCCACCACATCCCCGAGCAATTCAATGGATTTCATCGCCAGCTTATGTGGCAATGCCCCGATGGTCATCTGCGCCAGGAAGCGCGTATGCCCAAAAAGCTCATGTTCATAAAGGATTTTATCGATGACTTCCTGCGGGCTGCCCACCAACAATGCCCCCTGTGGCTGGGTGGAATACTCAAACTGCTCCCTCGTGAGCCCGTTCCAACCGCGTTCTTTGCCGATCCTCGTCATCACCTCGGCATAGGTGGGAAAAAACTCATCGCGTGCCTGTTTACCATCTGCAGCAATATAAGTGTGAGAGTTGATCCCCAACTGCAGCGAGGCTGCATCTTGTCCCGCTTCCTTATATACGTCCCTGTACAATTTTGCAAAAGGCGCAAACCTCGCTGGCATGCCGCCAATAATAGCGATCATCATCGGAAACCCATATTCTGCCGCACGAACAACAGACTCCGGTGTACCACCCACCGCCACCCAAATCGGCAATTTCTCCTGGTATGCACGCGGATAAACGCCTTTGTTCTGGATGGTCTGTGTATGCTTGCCCTGCCAATTCACTACTGCCTGCTCATTGATGCGTTGCAACATGTGCAGTTTCTCTGCATACAAAGCATCGTAATCTGAAAGATCATAGCCAAACAAGGGAAATGATTCGATGAACGATCCACGGCCCGCCATGATCTCGGCCCTTCCACCAGACAAAAGATCCACGGTCGCGAATTGCTGATATACCCGCACCGGATCCTCAGAACTCAATACGGTCACGCCGCTGGACAGTTTAATATTTTTTGTACGCTCCGCCGCAGCTGCCATCACCACCGCCGGTGCTGATATCGCATAGTCGGGCCGATGATGCTCCCCAATCGCAAACACATCCAGCCCCAGCTGGTCGGCCAGGCTGATCTCCTCCATGAGGTTACGCAGCCGCTCATGCGGACCGATCTTATCGCCCGTTACCGGATGCGTGCCAATATCGCCAAACGTACAAATTCCGATCTCCATAATTCAATGTTTAAACATCAATAGGTAAAGGTAAGATATTGCATCCGGCAAATTTGCTAAGGAAGCGAAGCTGGTTGAATAAGCATCGTTTGGTCATTAGCGTGCAGGTTTCGTGCCAATCCCTACAATGCTTTAAAAATACCATTTTCCCATTACCTTAGCCTCTCACAACCTTCTGCATAAAAACAAATCAACCACATAAAATATCATTGATCACCGCCTGTTCCGTGGTGGTGGCCAATATGATCGGCACAGGGGTGTTCACCTCCCTCGGCTTTCAACTGCAGACGGTACAAAACCTCTGGAGTATCATGATTTTGTGGCTGGGCGGCGGTATTATCGCACTATGCGGCGCTCTATCCTACGCCGAGCTGGGTGCGCATTTCAAAGCAACAGGTGGCGATTATATCTTTCTTTCCCGTGTGTTCCATCCCCTTGCCGGATATCTTTCTGCATGGGCCGGGCTTACCATCGGATTCTCTGCACCCATCGCACTTGCCGCCATCGCATTTATCAAATACATGGCACCCGTAGTTGCTTTGGAGCCATGGATCGCAAAGCTCATAGCAGTTGGTATCATTGTCTTGATCACTTTACTTCATAGTTTCACACTCCGCCATAGCAGCAGGCTTCAAAACCTGAGCACCATTCTGAAGATCGGATTCCTGCTCACGCTGATCATTGCAGGCAGTTTGTTTGCCGCGCATGCCCCTGCATCCATTATCACCAGCAACAGCTGGCAGCAGGAGATCACTAATACGGGCTTCGCCGTGTCCATGATCTTCGTGACTTATGCATACACAGGATGGAATTCTGCCGCCTACATTGCGGGAGAAATAAAAGATCCACAAAAGAATGTACCAAAGGCATTGATTTTTTCCACCCTGCTCATTATTGTATTGTATACCGCGTTTCAATGGGTGTTGTTACGTCACGCGCCAATCGCAGCGATGCAGGGGAAAGAAGAAGTGAGCTATATTTCCTTCCAGCATCTTTGGGGCGATGTTGGGGCAAAATGGGTAAGTTTTTTCATAGCCCTCCAACTCATTGCCACCATGAGCAGCTATCTATGGGTAGGTCCGCGCGTTACCTGGGCGATGTCATCGGCACATCACCACTGGAAACCGCTGAGTAAACAAAACCAACATGGTATTCCCGTGCGCGCACTCTGGCTTCACGCATTCATCAGTATCATTTTGACGCTCTCTGGTTCCTTTGAACAGATCCTCGTATATGCGGGATTCATATTACAACTCTTCTCTGCGCTCACCGTGTCTACCAGCCTCTTCATTAAACCGGAACCAGGTGCTTTCAAAACACCGCTCAAACCCATACCCCAGATCCTGTTTCTCCTGTTCAGTGCATGGGTTCTTGTATTCACGGCCATTGATAAGCCGATGGAAAGTTTGATTGGAATCGGGATCGTTTTGGCTGGAATACTGTTAGCGAAAATTCGTTCATAAGTTCGCAGGGCGCGAGGGCGCGTAGGTCGCACTGCGACCTGTGCGACCTATGCGTCCTGCGAACTACCATTTGTTCTCCCTACAGATCCCCAACTCCAACCCTCTCAGCTCCGCCAGCCCCCGCATCCTTCCGATGCAGGAATACCCCGGATTAGTAGTCTTCGCGAGGTCATCCAACATCTGGTGGCCATGATCCGGCCTGAAAGGAATAGGTGCGGAAACCGTCTGCTGAATGGTCAGCAGTTCTTTCATCACCGCATACATATCTACGTCGCCACCCAAATGATCGGCTTCAAAAAAATTACCCTCGGCATCCTTGGTCACATTGCGCAAATGAATAAAATGTATTCTCGATCCCAAGGCCCGCGCCATCTCCGGAAGATCATTGGGCGATGAGGCGCCTAGCGAACCTGTGCAAAAACAGGCACCATTGCTCTTCGCGGGTACCGCTCGCATCAACTGCAAATAATCTTCCCGGTTCTTCATGATCCGCGGAATGCCTAAAATATCATAGGGCGGATCATCCGGATGGATCGCCAGTTGAATACCCACCTCATCTGCCACGGGCGTAATGGCCCTCAAAAAATAATGGAGGTTCTCACGTAGTGCATCATGCCCCATGCCGCTGTACATGGCTATCTTCTCGCGCATCTCAGCAAGACTGAGCTTTCGTTCACCAGGTATCCCAAAACGGACGATCCAGGCAAGGTGCTCCCGTTCTTTTTCGGAAGACGACTTAAATTTCTCCTCCGCACCTTGAACTACCGGTAAGGGATAGTCGATTTCCGCACCGGGCCTTTGCAGAATATGGATATCGAACATCGCCATATCCACCCAGTTAAAATACAATGCCTTGGATCCGTCTGCCATCGGATGATCCAGGCTGGTACGTGTCCAGTCGTTCACGGGCATGAAGTTGTACGTCACGATCTTAATCCCTTCTGCCGCGAGGTTACGCAGGGTCTGCTGGTATTTCTCTATCCAGGATGTATACTCACCCGTTCTGGTTTTGATGTCTTCGTGGACGGTTACACTCTCCACCACATCCCAGCTTAATCCCTTTGCCTGAATCTCTGCTTTCCTTTTATGTATGTCCGCGGGTGCCCATACCTCACCATGCGGCACATGGTGCAGTGCCGTCACAATGCCCTGCGCCCCTGTCTGTAAAATATCCTGTAAGGTCACCGGATCCTCCGGCCCAAACCATCGCCAGGTCTGTTTCAATTGCATGCAACAAATTACAGATAAACCTTAACTTACTGCCATGCTCAGGATCATCATCTTTTTACTCTGCACAACTGCAGTACAGGCACAGCAAGGCTTCATCGCGTTGAACCAGGAAGGTTTTTTTCCGATGGGCCCCAAGCAGGCCGCATGGGTTGGTGCAAACACATCGGCCCAATTTTATATCCTGCGCACTGGGGCCAGACCCGATACCGTGTTCAGGGGGATGAGCTCTTCGCCGAAAGCATCTAAAAATTCTTCCCTACAAGTAAGTTTGCTGGATTTTTCTGCCCTGCAAATGCCTGGTAACTATACCATACATGTCGGCAATGTGCCAGCATCCTATCCATTTTCGATTTCCACAACAGCCTTGCGGGCCACTGCCATTTCATCACTAAAGGGTTTCTACTACCAAAGGGTTTCGCAACCGCTGGAGTTCGTTTATGCAGGGACCTGGGCACGAGCAGCAGGGCATCCGGATACGGCCGTCTATATCCATCCATCTGCCGCCAACAAATATCGGTTAGCCGGCACCGTTATCTCATCACCGGGAGGCTGGTATGATGCGGGCGATTACAACAAATACATCGTCAATTCCGGCATCACCGTGGGCACCCTGCTTTCAGCCTATGAAGATTTCAAGATCTATTTTGATACCCTTCGCACCCATATTCCGGAATCAGGCAACAAACTGCCTGACCTCATTGACGAGATACTCATCAACCTGCGCTGGATGCTTACGATGCAAGATCCAAATGATGGCGGAGTATACCACAAACTCACCAACGCTGCCTTTGATGGTATGGTTATGCCCGGCGTCACCACACTGCCGCGTTACGCCGTGCAAAAATCCACTGCCGCCACACTCGATTTCGCTGCGGTGTTGGCACAATCTGCGCGTATCCTTAAAAACTTTTCTACCCAACTCCCCGGTCTTAGTGATTCATGCCTTCAAGCCGCCACCAAAGCATGGCAATGGGCGCTACAACATCCCAACATCCTGTATGACCAGGATGCGATGAATAAAACTTTTGACCCCGACGTAAGTACGGGTGCTTACGGAGATGGAAGTGTAGCCGATGAAAAACTGTGGGCCGCGGCCGAACTTTGGATTACAACAGGTAAAAATATTTATGCAGCAGCTATCGGGAATAGCAAAGGTAAAACAGGTTTGATGTCATGGAACTATGTGGGAACGATGGGTTTGCTTTCCATCTCCAGGCACGCTAAAAAATTATCCTCTTCCGCCGGTGTGGACCTTCCTGCTATCCGTACTTACCTGCTGAACTTTGCAGACTCTCTCGTGAACAACATCGGCAACAATGCTTTCGGCACTGTGATGGGTGGATCACCGAAGGATTTTGAATGGGGTTCCAATGCGGTAGCGGCTAATCAGGGCATGATCTGCATCCACGCGTATCTGCAAACCAAAAATAAAAAATACCTGACCGCAGCATTAAGTAATGCAGACTATATCCTTGGTCGCAATGCCACCGGTTACTGCTTTGTTACGGGCGCCGGTACCAAGTCTACGATGCGTCCACACCATCGGCCCTCTGTTGCTGATGGCATTGTGGAACCCGTGCCCGGTCTTCTCGCGGGCGGTCCCAACCCGGGCAAGCAAGACAAATGCAACTACACATTTTCAGAACCCGAGACAACCTATGTAGATGATGAATGCTCTTACGCGAGCAATGAGATCGCAATCAATTGGAATGCTCCGTTGGTGTACTTGCTGAATGCCCTTATTGCACTAGCTAGTAGCTATTAGCTAATAGCTATTTACACAAACACAAGGTCAGCATTCCTCGTAGTCACCGCCGCCACTTCATCAACCGACTTACCAACTACCTCCGCAAGCTTCTCCGCCACCAGCCGAACATAAGCCGGCTCATTGCGTTTGCCACGGAAGGGTACCGGCGCGAGATAAGGTGCGTCAGTCTCAAGTACTACACGTTCTAAACCTACCTGCTGGATGACTTCAGCAATGCCACTCTTCTTAAATGTAAGCACACCACCTATCCCGAGAAACATACCCATCTCCATGATCTCCTGCGCTTCCTCAACCGATCCGCCGAAGCAATGGAAGATTCCACGAACCCTTCCGTTGCCGATGCGTTTCACTTCGTCTATACATTCCCGTAAGCTTTCACGGGAGTGGATGGAAACGGGCCAGTCTTTCTCCAATGCCCATTTCAATTGCCTGCGAAACGCTTCATATTGCTGCTCTTTGTAACTGAGGTCCCAGTAAAAATCAAGACCGATCTCGCCAATACCGATGAACCGCCGCACATTGATCCAATCGCGCACCACTTCCAGTTGCTCTTCTACATCGTCCTTCACATAACAGGGATGGATACCCATCATCGCATGACAATACCCGGGGTTATCGCGCTCCATCTCCAGCATCGCATCCATCGATGAGCTGTCGATATTCGGCAAAAGGATCCGGTATACACCGGCATCCTTGGCGCGAAGGATCACCTCGGCCTTGTCTTCCAAAAATTCTTCCGCATAAAGATGACAATGAGTATCAACCAGTTGAAGGCTATGCATGCTGCGAAGTTCGGAAATCTTTACGTTACCATTAAACCTGGGCGATCATCCATCGTCCTACTATGGCCCTTTAACAAAATGAATCACTAAAAATCGCCTATTATGAAAATGCGTTCATCGCTGCTGTCTGTATCCTGTGCCTTGCTGCTGATAACAGCATCCTGCCAGAAAGAAGACAGCAACAGTGCAGACATCCCTGCCAATGTGCAGGAAGCCACAGCCAACGAAGTTGATTTTACCGAAACTTTTGACGATGTGTTCAACAATACTGCCGGTATTGATGGGACCTCTGCCGGTGAGGACCTCGGCATGTATGGTGCCACCGGTTTCGGATTGTTTCCTTCTGAACCCAACAACCCCGGTGCCGGCCGTTGCTTTACCGTGACCGTAACCCCCAAGGAAAGAGGTGTATTCCCAAAAACTGTTGTTCTTGATTTTGGCGATGGCTGCCAGATGAATGACAAGCTCCGCAAAGGCAAGATCATCACTGTGTACTCCGGACCCCTGCACAAACCCGGCACCAAAGCCGTGACCGAGTTCAACGGCTACCAGGTTGACAACCGCAAGATCTCCGGCAGGCACGTGATTGAGAATACCACCCTCCCCGGATCCAACCAGCGCCAGTTCACCCGCACGTATGAAACCAGGGTGCTGAATGTGGAAACACAAGTATGGAGGCAGTGGGCCGGCACAACCACCATGACCCAGGTGGAAGGCAATGGTACTACTCTCTGGCCCGGCGATGATATCTTCCAGTTTACGGGTAGCCGTAAGGGTGAAAACTCTTTGGGACGCAGCTGGACCGCTGTTGTCACCACCCCATTGATCAAAGCTTTTACCTGCAAATGGATCTCAAAAGGCGTCATCAAGATCAGTGTGAATGATCAAAACGGAACCCTGAATTTTGGCAATGGCAACTGCGACGATGAAGCCACCATTACGGTAAATGGGGTCAGTAAGACCATAAAATTGCGTTAAAAAATTGTTGCATACATCAAAAAGAATTGTAACTTAGCCCTAGTTTTCATAGGGTACGGATTAAAAACGGGCCAGGGTGTCTACCCCGGCCCAATTCTTTTTCAGGGCTGATCCCCAACCTTTTACACCCCCTCACTTAGAGTTTTTCAGCCACCCATCTCCGCTCGCTGATCAGTTGTAACACTAACGGCAATGTATACTTGATTTTTTGCAGCGCCTTCTTGCTATCATGAAAAACAACGATATGTCCGGGCGCAAGATTCCGCAGCACATTCTCTGCACATTTTGCATCTGTAATGCCAGGATCAAAATCTCCACTGAGCAGGCTCCACATCACCGGCTTCAGGCCCATAATGCGCAAGGCGCGGATTTGCGCACGACGGATCCGGCCGTATGGTGGTCTGTATAAATCTGAATCGATGAGCGTCTGCGCTTCTTGAATATCCTTCAAATAAGCGTCGTTATTGGTTTTCCAGCCATTGAGGTGATGGTAACTGTGATTGCCTACACGATGGCCTTCCTGAACAACGCGCTGGTAGATCTCCGGATACTTCCGCACATTGTCGCCGATGCAAAAGAAGCTCGCTTTAGCGCCAGCGGCAGCCAGCATATCCAACACCATTGGCGTGGCCTCGGGATTCGGACCATCGTCAAAGGTGAGATATACCTTGCCATCTTCCGGCGGCATCTCCCAAAGGCAGTCGGGATAAATACGCCGTAGCCACCAGGGAGAAGAGTTGAGATAAAACATGCGTAAAGGTAAATCGTCTTTGGAATACAGACATACAGACATACAGTAATACAGGCCATCTGGAGTGGTATCCCGGAATTCCGGATACCACTCCAGATTACCTGTATTACTGTATTCTTGTATTCCTGTATTCCAATAGGCAGAAGTATCTTTGCCATCCATGAGTAAGATTCGCCTAAGATTCGCGCCAAGCCCCACCGGCGGCCTCCACCTCGGTGGCGTACGCACCGTTTTATACAACTACCTTTTTGTCCGCCAACACAACGGCAGGTTCGTCCTCCGTATAGAAGATACGGACCAGTCCCGCTACGTGCCCGGCGCAGAACAATATATTATGGACTGCCTCCAATGGTGCGGCCTGGAGCCGGATGAAAGTCCGCTGAAAGGCGGCCCTTACGGACCCTACCGCCAAAGCGAACGCAAGCCCATGTACCGCCAATATGCAGAACAGCTCGTGGCCCAGGGCCATGCCTACTATGCTTTTGATACCCCCGAAGAACTGGAGGCTATGCGCGCCAGCTTCAAATCGGAAGAAAACCCATCACCCCAATATGACGGGAAGATCCGCACCAAAATGCGAAACTCCCTGACCCTTGGCGAAGCAGAAACACAGGCCCTCCTCGCTAAAGGCACCCCCTACGTCATCCGCATCAAAATGCCCAACCATGAAGAGGTGCGTTTTACCGATCTCATCCGCGGTGAAGTGGTGTTCCATACCAACCAGAGTGACGACAAAGTTTTATTGAAGGCCGATGGCATGCCCACCTATCACCTGGCTGTAGTAGTGGATGATT